>Ga0213876_10000708_pt1 | contig 23398 bp, 20 predicted proteins | sample BarmaccomBMRX_R9_FD_160113 | JGI IMG/M metagenome (GOLD analysis project Ga0213876, IMG submission 160113) | Root-associated microbial communities from Barbacenia macrantha in rupestrian grasslands, the National Park of Serra do Cipo, Brazil - RX_R9 | ecosystem: Host-associated > Plants > Roots... | reverse complement strand
TGCTCCTATTTCCACTTTACCCAGATAGATGCGGTGGCTCGGGGCATTCTCGCTTGTACGGCTCGTTTCTGCGACGATGCGGACGCCCTTGGCCTGCAAGCTGAGGGTAATAATCTGGCCCTGGAAGTCGTTTCCAACCTTCTTGAAGGAACCGATATTCGCCATGTCACTTCTCCTGTTTGTGTTTCGAGCCCGCGACCACCGCGGCCTCGATGGCGATGGACAGGCCGAAGACGATCGGCGACGCACCCGCCTTCGGACCGCAGCACAGCGGAGGACGCTGGCGGAGCGACTTTCTTGCCTCGCGAGGAATGGGCGTAAGCCCAGGGGAAGAAAGTCGCGCCGACGGCGTTGCGGCTCAGACGATCGAGGCACAGCCGGTCTTCGGCCAGATCAAGCCATCAAGAGGCCAGGTGCGTCCGCGTGCTGAAGCAACATCCCGGGAGAAGACGTGGCGGGTCTCGGCTCGGCAACACAAGAGGTCGGAACGTTTGGGGGTAGAGAAAGAAACAATGTGCGGCAAACGGCGCTATCGTCAGCTCGGAAACGGCGGAGAGCGAGAATGCTCCGAGCCACCGCATCTATCTGGGTAAAGTGGAAATAGGAGCAGCCTGGCCGAAGCGCACCAAGAATGGGAGCGAATACCTCCTCGCTCAAGCTCGATGCCTCTCGTTCAGCGCGCCGATCTACGCGAATCCATTCGACGACAATGGTGCTGAAGATTATCCCTCGCGCGCGGCTGCCGTGAGAACGGAATGAGACGTATTTTCCATCAGCCTGCCCGATTCCGATGGGCGGGGCTCCGCGAAGACGGTCAAGCGTGTCCACGCCGTTGCGCCAATGAAGGCCGCGCCGAGGTAAGCGAAGACCTGGCGCCAAGCCAGCGATGGCACTCCGATCTGTGACATGACGAGAAGGGCGTGATAGCCGGCCACGGCCGCCGGGATGGCGAACGCGGCCGCAATTGCTGCGCGCAAAATCGCGGACCGTGTCATTGCGAACGCGGTTTGTCCGATGGCGAGCGCCACGGCGCCAGCGCAGATGCCAACCAGCGGCGCGCCAAGCACACCGGCACCACCATGGAATGCCGCCATGCCGACGCTCACTGCGACGAAAAGCGGCAAAGCGTATACCGCCAGCGTGAAGATCAGCCAGCAGAACAAGCCAATGCCAACGGTGTTGAGGAGGAGTCCAAGAACGAGCATGGTGGTGGCTCCGTGCACATAGGTGTAACGGTCGCGCCTTCCACCACCACCGCGGCGCATCCTTGGATATACGATCGGAACGAGGCGGAGTTGCGGCGATGCAACTCCGCCGGGGTGGCGTCGGAAGGGTGTATGGCGACGCTCATGCGTCGCCAAATTTCCAGACGGCGATGCCGAGGCGTTTTGCCTTGTCGGCGAGGTTGTCCTGGATTCCCGTACCCGGGAAGTGCATGACGCCGATCGGCAGGAGTTCGAGCATGGCGTCGTTGCGCTTGAATGGCGCCGCCTTCGCGTGCTTCGTCCAGTCCGGCTTGAATGCGATCTGTGGGACCTTCCGGGCGGTCGCCCATTTGGAGGCAATCAGTTCGGCGCCCCTCGGCGAGCCGCCGTGAATCAAGACCATCTCAGGATGCTTGGCATGAACCTTGTCGAGACGCTCCCAGATCAGCCTGTGGTCATTGAAGCCGAGGCCGCCAGTGAGTGCGATCTTCGGCCCCGGTGGCAACATCACCTCGGTCTCGGCGCGGCGTTTGGCAGCGATGAAGTCTCGGGAGTCGATCATCGCCGCGGTGAGCGCTCGGTGGTTGACCAGTGATCCCGATCGGGGGCGCCAGGCCGCGCCGGTGTGAAGCTCAAAGTGCTCGATGGCTTGATCGCGGAAGAGCTCCAGGCAATTGCGGCGCTCAATCAGCGTGATGCCTTCGGCCGTCAGGCGCTCGAGTTCGACCGATCGTACTTCCGAGCCGTTCTGTTCGCGCTGGCTCTTGTGCTGCGCCTGCTCGTTGTCGTCGAGCTCGCGTCCGATGCGATCCGCGGCACGGTGGAACAGATTGACGGTCGACCACAGCAGATCCGGAAGGTCCGGTTCGAGCCGCGTATCGCTTAGGGTCGCAACCAGGGCGTCGAAGATGTCGGCGATGGCGCCGGCGATCATCTTGCCCTCGGGCAGCGGACGCGGATCAGGATCGTCGTCGAATGGACGGTAGCCAAAGAGCTGCAGTTCAGTGACGACGTGGTCGGTCGGAGATGCCGCGTGCGGTGGTTCGATGTCGTCGTGATCGGTCATGGGATGAGGTCCTTCGCCGGATCTGCCGCGCCCATCGCGGCCTTCGTGGCGATCACTCAGACGGCGGGCGGAACGGGCCAGCACCCGGAGCAAGGCGAAGAGCCGAAGCTTCAGCGGAGGATGGCTGAGGTGCGGCTATTTTGCTTCGCGATGCAAAGCGCGCCATTCAGTTATCGATGATCGTCTTCTCATTGGCGGCGCGCGGCGGAAAATAGCCGCACCTCAGCCATTGCTTGCCCGCTCCGCCTGCCGTCCGATCGCCCTCTAGAAGGCCGTGGGCGCGCCTCTCCGGCATGGCTCCGCCGTGACCGATCTGTCGACGTCGGTCCAAGCCAATCGCAGCTATACGACGGTGGTCACAGGTAGGAGGAAGCGCGAGATATCCTCCGGTGCGAGCTGTCTGCGCAACTCTGCTCGCAGGGCATCGAGGCCAAAGATGTGCAGATCCTCGTTGAAGTCGCCCAGCCGAGGCGATAGCGGGATTGCTTCGATGCCGGCGGTTTCGGCGCGTTGCAGTAGAACAGCTTGCACCGTGTCTCCTGCAGCATCGGCGTCGCGGGCGATGTAGAGCCTGCGCAGACCCGGCGGAAGCAACATGGCAGCGAGGTGATTGGCCGAAAGCGCCGATGCCATCGGCATTGCCGGCAGCACGAAGCGCAGCGACAGCATTGTCTCGATGCCCTCGCCAGCGGTGAGTACGTCCTCCGCTACCCCGAATCGTACGGCATTTCCCAGCAGATCGCCCATCGCGCGTCGAGGGGTGTCGATCGGCGCCTTGCCGAGACGGTGGGGCTCAAAACCCTCGGGATCGATCCAGGTGCGGTGTACCCCGGTGATCGTGCCGTCCAGATCCGTGACGCGGGCAATCATCGCGGGCCAGATCTCGGGCGTATCTTGATCATGGGGGTAGTAGTAGCAGCGCGGCTGAAAACGCAGGCTGCCGCCGTGGTGCACCTCCTCGATACCGCGACGGCGCAGATAAAGCTCCACGAGAGTCCCGTCAATCGGGCGCGATATTGCAAAGAGCCGGCCGGCCGCCTCGCGCGATCCGCGCTGCACCGCTGGGCGCGCGACTTTGGGGGCGACCTCGTGGTTGGGACGAGGCAGTTTCAGAAATCGTCGCGCTTCCTCGGCAACATCACGGAAATTGTGAAGTCCGCAGCTTTCGCGGATGATATCGAGCAAATCGCCGTGTTCTGAAGTCGCCGCGTCTGTCCACTTACCTGCAGGTCCCCTTGGTGAATCATAGAGCCGCACGTACAAGGAGCGCCCCGGTGTATTTTGGACATCGCCCACCAGCCAATAGCGCCCCTCGCGCTTGCCATTGGAGAGATAGTGGCGGCACACCGCCTCGGCCTCGCGCGCGAGGCGATGCGCCAGTTCGGAGGCGTCGCGGGGCATCACGCGGCCTCCCGTTCGGCGATGCGCTCGATTGGGTACTGCTCGAGCAGCTTCGCCAGCACTTCGATGCCGCTCGCGTCAGTTGGCACGAACATGCGCAGCTTCCAGGAGATGATCTCCCCAAAGAGCCCGTAGGTGCGCAGTCGATCGCGCATCGCGTCGGTGAATCCCGACAATTCGATACGGTATGCGCCCATGACCCGGACGCGGCGGAGCTGGAGGCCTTCGGCGAGGTCGAGGACGGTCCGGCCCTCCAACAGCGCCGCAAAGGCGGTGTCCGGGGCCAGCTTGGGCGCATCGAAGCTAAGGACATTCGCGACCCAGGCTGCCGAGACCTTGCGGCCGATGACGCGCTCACCGGCGTCGGTCCGCAGCCGGTAAACCCGCGTCGATTCGTTCGGCAGCCGCTTCCAGATCGGCAGCAACAAGCCCGCTACGACATGAATCGTGCGTTCCGTGAACTCAGGCACCTCTGTAAGCTCGCTCTGCCAAGCCGCGCTGAAACGCTCGCGATCAGCTTCGACCCAATGGCTTTCCGCCATCGTCTTCAGCGGAAGGCTGTGCTGCTGCATCGGTCGGATCAGCCGGACGCGCCGTTCGATCTCGCCGTCATCGAGCATGAAGCTTGGCGAGGGGACCTGTACGGCGGCGCGGCCCGACCGCTCATTGATCAGCACGACGGCACGATGGTCGGAAAGTCGGCCGAGGGCCTCATCCAGGGTCACAGGATGATTGCGTTCGCGCTGGGCAATTGTGAGAAGCCGGGTCTCGGCGCCGATCTGAGAATGAACATAGATGGTCCGCCGATCGGTGACGACAAAGCTCTCGGCGCGCAGCGTTTCCAGTCCGACGTCATAGGTGCCGGATGCAATCGCGCCCTCGATGCGGGCGGTCAGCAGCTGCTCGAAAGCGGTGAAGAGGATATTCTGCAGCTCGATGGTGAGCGCCAGTAGCCTGTTCAGGAAGGTCGTGATCGGCGGAAGCTCGTCCCTGATGCCATTGGCATCCATGAGCTTTAGTCCGGTCGCATCTTCGAACCTCTCGAGCGAGCAGCCCTCGACCTTGCCACGCACGAGCAGCCCGTAGAGCTGGCGCAGCGCATCACGGCCGTACTGGCTTTCGAGGTTGTCCTCGGGCCGGAACAGACCCTGCCCTCCGGTCTGGCGCTGACCGCGGGTGATGGCGCCCAAGGTGTCGAGCCGGCGCGCGATCGTGGAGAGGAAACGCTTCTCCGCCTTCACGTCCGTCGCAATGGGGCGGAACAGCGGCGGCTGCGCCTGGTTGGTGCGGTTCGTGCGGCCGAGGCCCTGGATGGCAGCATCCGCCTTCCAGCCGGGTTCGAGCAGGTAATGCACGCGCAACCTGCGATTCCGCGCCGACAGCTCGGCATGGTAGCTCCTGCCCGTGCCGCCGGCATCGGAGAACACGAGGATGCGCTTGGCGTCATCCATGAAGGCGGAGGTCTCGGCGAGGTTCGCCGAGGCGGCACGGCTTTCAACAATGAGGCGCCCGCTCTTGCGGACAACGCGGCGGGAACGGCCAGTGACCTCGGCAACCATGTCTGTTCCAAAGCGCTGGACGATCTGGTCGAGGGCGCCGGGCACCGGCGACAGCGACGCGAGGTTTTCGATGAGACGGTCGCGTCGAGCGACGGCTTCCCGACTCTCGACCGGCTGGCCCTCGCGATAGACGGGTCGAGAACAGAGGTTTCCTTCCGAGTCGGTGAACGGCTCATAGAGCTGGACCGGGAAGGAATGAGCGAGATAGTCGAGAACGTACTCGCGCGGGGTGATGTCGACCTGGACGTCGCTCCACTCCTCGGTCGGAATTTCGGCGAGCCGGCGCTCCATCAGCGCTTCACCGGTCGAGACGATCTGGATGACGGCGGCGTGGCCTGCGTCAAGATCGTGCTCGATCGAGCGGATCAGCGACGGCGTCTTCATCGAGGTCAATAGATGGCCGAAGAAGCGCTGCTTGGCGCTTTCGAAGGCGGACCGTGCGGCGGATTTCGCCTGGCCATTCAGCGTGCCGGTCTCGCCGGTGATGTTGGTGGCCCGCATCGCCGCATCGAGGTTGTTATGGATGATGCCGAACGCGCCGGCATAGGCGTCGTAGATGCGAACCTGCTCGGCTGTGAGCTGGTGCTCGACGAGGTCGTACTCGACACCCTCGTAAGAAAGCGAGCGAGCCGCGTAGAGGCCGAGCGCCTTGAGGTCTCGGGCCAGCACCTCCATGGCCGCGACACCCCCCTCCTCGATCGCCTCGACGAATTCGGCTCGGGTGGTGAATGGAAAATCTTCGCCGCCCCACAATCCCAGTCGCTGGGCATAGGCAAGATTGTGCACTGTGGTCGCGCCGGTCGCCGAGACGTAGACGACGCGGGCATTCGGCAGGGCGTGCTGGAGCCTCAGCCCAGCGCGCCCCTGCTGAGAGGCGGCCAGTTCGCCGCGCTCGCTCTTGCCACCAACCGCGTTTTGCATGGCGTGGCTCTCGTCGAAGACGATCACTCCATCGAAATCGGAGCCCAACCATTCGACGATCTGCCGTACGCGCGAAAGCTTCTCGCCGCGCTCGTCGGTGCGCAGCGTAGCGTAGGTAGTAAATAGGATGCTTTCCGCGAGCCGGATCGGCGTGCCCTGGCGGAAGCGCGAAAGTGGCGTGACGAGCAGCCGCTCCATACCGAGCGCCGACCAGTCGCGCTGTGCATCTTCGATCAACTTGTCTGATTTGCTGATCCAGACCGCACGACGGCGGCCCTTCAGCCAATTGTCGAGCAGGATCCCCGCGACCTGCCGCCCCTTGCCCGCGCCAGTGCCATCTCCTAGGAACCAGCCGCGACGAAAGCGAACGGCGTTCTCAGCGTCATCGCGTGCGGCTGCCACGACATCAAAGGTCGGATCAACAGTCCAGGAGCCCGCCAGAAAGCCCGAATGCGCCTCTCCGGCATAGATGACGCTTTCGAGCTGGGCGTCCGACAGGATGCCGCCCTCGACAACATTGTCCGGCAAATGCGGCCGGTAGGACGGCTTCGGCGGTGCGACGGACGACATTGCGGCGGACTGCACAAGCTTGGTGGGGTGCGCGTGGGCGCCGGGTATGCGGATCGACTGAAGTGTGTAGGTTTCATAGAGCGCATCGGTGATGTTGCTGCCGTCCGTGGGCGTCCAGTCGAGTGGCTCGTAGGCCACTTCGGTCGCCGGCGGGTCGATCTCTGGCACGACCGCCGAGGGCTGTCGTCGGGCGACGTACCCGCGGACGGTTCGAGGCGTGGACCGGCTGGCAGATGTCGGCGGCGGCGCCGCTGCGGCGCCCACGACGGCGCGACGTGGTGGGACGTGCTCAATGACCCAGTCGAGCAAAGTCGGCAGGTCGGGCGCGACGCCGGGGCATGCCGGGAATGAGGCGATGTCGTCAGCCGGCAGGCGATCGATGACGGTCAGGCGGGTGTCGATGGTGGTGCCGTGCTTGGCGTAGACAGCCCCGTCAATCGCCGCCGAGAATACGACCTGGCCCTGTTCCTGCAGCCGCTTGAAGGAACAGGTCCACGCGGGATTGTCGGGTGCGACATTCGCGCCTGTGATGGTGACGAGCCGTCCGCCTTCGGGAAGACGGGCCAGTGCGGACCGCACGTGCCGTAACGCCGCATCTGCAGTCTTTCGATCGACATTGATCGCGGCCGAAAACGGCGGGTTCATCAGTACGACGCTCGGCACGACGCCGGCATCGAGGTGGTCGTTGATGTGAGCGGCGTCAAACTGCGTCGTGGAGACGGCAGGAAAGAGGTGCCGGAGAATGCCGGCGCGGCCCTCGGCGAACTCGTTGAGCACGAGCGAGGCGCCTGCCAGTTCGGCGAAGATCGCCAGACAGCCGGTGCCTGCCGACGGTTCGAGCACGACGTCCGCGGGTGCGACCGCGGCCGCTATGTTGGCGGCGTAGGCCAGCCCGATTGGTGTGGAAAACTGCTGGAGGGATTCACTTTCCTCGGATCGCCTTGTGTGGGTCGGAAGGAGCCTCGTGATCCTCGTCAGCATCGGCAGCATGGCGGCAGGCGACGTCGCCTTGGCGCGCATGGCGGCGCCATGCCGCCGGAGGAACAGGACGGTCGCCGCCTCGCAGGCGTCGTACGCCGTCTTCCAGTTCCAGGTCCCAGTCGCATCGGAGGCGCCAAACGCGGCCTCCATGGCGGAGCGCAGGAGAGCGGCATCGATGCGCCGCCCGCGTTCGAGATCGGACAAGAGCTGTCGCGCAGCCCTGACAACGGCGGATGCGGCAACTGCTGTGGCACGCATGGAGAGCGGCGCCGCGGCGGCGCCGACGAGAGATTCGGCCATGGGAGGATGTCTTTCGGAGAGCGGGAATGGGCTGAACCGCCCGGCGCTCTCTAGACCGCGGCGACTCAAACCCTTCCCGGCCCGGCTCTTCCTCTTGAGCCTCCACCCAATAAGAATGGGGACCGACGCTGCACGCCGGTCCCCGCCACTACCAATGCGGACGGCCACGGCCGATCGCGCGAGCCGATCTCATTCGGCGGCATCAAGTTGTGGCCGATCCTCGTCGGCCGCGACGTCCCGGTCCTCGTCATCGGACAGGAATTCCGGCAGCGGTCCGACTTCGCGTTCCTGCTCCGCTGGCGCGGACGCGGGGTCAAAGAGACGAAGCGGCTCCGGTAACCAGACGGAGTTTTCGAGAAGACGCTCGGCCTCCTTGGCCATGTCGGCCTTCTTCAGATGGTCGATGAGCCCCGCCGAGGCCTCGCCTTTCGCCTCGCGCACCGCCTCCAGGATCCGCGGTTTGGTCACGCGGCCCAGATAGTTGTCGACGGTTGGTCTCCAGCCGGCCTGGACCATGTCGAGCCCGACCGGCGTGCCAACACATCGGCCTGGTCAAGGCGCGAGCGAACGCTGTGGGTGGTGACACGGCCCTGATTGTAGCGGCTGGCCGGCTCGTACACCGCGTTGACGGCAAAGGACGCACAGTGGGCGAACAGGGACGCCTGAGCTGTGCCAAACTTGGCTGTCGATGGAGGGGAAACGTCCATGGCCATTTATCGGTTGCTCGCAAAGTGCCCGCTCGGGCCTGAAGACATCCAAATTCTTGAAGCGGCTTATGAAAGCGCTTTAAGCGCCTCAGATTGGTCGATCGGAGCGATCCGCTGACCGAACTAATAGCCAAAAAGATCATCGAAGTGGCGCAAACCGGTCTGAAGGATCCGACCAAAATTTCGGCACAGGCGCTCACAGAGCTCGGTATACCACCCCAGGCTGGCTAGCTGTAGAATGCGTTCTCGGCTTCTTGTCGAGACAGGTCTGATCCGTCTTGGGGGGCGTCTATGCCCGAGAGACGAATTTTCGACTGCCCGATTTCGACAGTGTCGCCGTCGAGATGCGGGCAAGGCCGACCAGATCAGCGCCGCAGGCGCTTGAGGCGAGGAACCAGGCGGCAAGGATCACAACGAGTGCGCGCAACGTGGTTTCATCTGCTCGCATCGATCTCAGCAGATGAGAGGTTAATCGGCGACCTTGCTCCATTCCCCTCTGGGGTCCTTCATGTCTCGGTGAGTGGCCTTCGTGTCCCAGTCCACACACGATCGCATGTCTCCGAACGAATTAAAGGTGCAAATCTCGCGCTCGATGATTCGTCCATCAATATTCTGTCGGCTTAGCAGGATCGCATCACTCCCATTTAGCTTGAACAATACCCCGGTCGTGCACACGCCAGCTTGGGGCTGACAGGATCGCACAGTCCTTGGTGCGCCACCGTTTTGCGAGCTCGACATCGAGACCGCGCTGTCGATCATCGTCTCCCATGTGGCGGGAGCCGCAGCTTTCATACCCTGATGAAGTTCTAAGGGCGCGGAAGGCTGCCCCGCCCGGCAATCTTGTCGGGCGGGGTTTCGCTTGGGGCATTCAATCCACATACGCAGCATTTGCCAGAACTGTCGGAGAGACCGACAGTTTTGCCAGCTGGTCAAATTGACCAGTTGCCCGAAACTGTACCCGGCCCGGTACAGTTTCTCAGCCGCAATACCGGAGGGGCCAATGGCCGAGAGTCTTGACGCCGCGCTTCTCTCAGCAATCGAAGAGTGGAGAGACGTGTGGCGTGAGGTCGGGCGCCTCGACGATGAAGATCCAGCCATCGGCGGCACCGCCGAGAAGGCCATCAGGCTCGAGCGAAAAATTGCGCGTATGCCGGCGATGACTCCGGAGGGGTATCACGCGAAAGTCGAGGTCATCCGCAAAGCCGAGTTCGATGAGGACGTGCTCCTCGGGATCATGTTTTTGTTGTGCGGCGACGCGGAGCGACTCGGCATAACGGACGCTCCACCTGAGCTGCGCGCCGATTGGTGATTCCAGCCTTGAGCCAGGCGCCCCCTTGCCTGCGACTGAGACAATGATTTCGATCCGCGCGCCTATTGAACGCTATTCGTCCTGCCAATCGATGACGAGCCGACCGCCGAAAAACGCAACGGCAGCGGCGATCTTGTTGAAATCGTGCCGAGCGTTCCGTCTCCTTAGCCACGACTCCCGAAACCGAGTTCGGCCGCCAGACGTGAAATAGGCCGCCCTGTTTGGTAAGTGCGACCAGACCTGGTGTGTGCTTGGACGAGCACATCTACACCGCGCACATGGAGCCCAAAGCCGCATGAAGTTCGTTGCGAGCCGCCCCTTCGCCCGAGCCCACTCTGCAGTGGCGACGGGACGCGCAGGAACAAGTTGTTGCGTCGGGAGTCAATTCTTCAGCCGGTCACCCCCCCCCTGCCCCCCCCACTGACCGGCGAGCCTAGGGCGCGGCTGACGAGCGCCTTGGTTGTTTTTGGCGAGCGGCGGCGAAGCACTCCAAGGCAGCCGAGGGCCCGGCACGAAAGCTCCCCTCCTCTCCCGATCAACGGGGGCCGAGCCCAGGGACGCGGAGCCGGGCTCCGTGAGGAGGGGGCGCCACCGACGCGTGTCGTGGGGATCCGACACACGCCGGCACGGTAAGAAATTACGGGCCGGCTAAATAGTTCCTTGAGAAGAAGGCCGTGCCTGTCCTTCTGGACGGGCGCAGCCCACCAAGAGGAGCTGCTCCAAATCACCGAAGGACGCGCCATGGCTGACGAACCAAATGAGACCTACCTGGGAGACGGCGTCTACGTCTCCTATGATGGCTGGCAGTTTCGGCTGCGAGTGAACCGCGAGGCCGGCGATCACGTCGTCTACTTGGACCCCGTCGTCGCTAAGGCGCTCTTGGCCTACGTGAAGACGAAAGACCTGCCCGAATAGGAATGCCGCACCGGCACGACGAGAGGCCCCCCTCCCCGTTCCCGCCGAACTCCTGGCACCGCGCGGTCCTCGCCTGGAAGTACGGAATGTGGGATGCTGGCTGCAGGCTGCCGACCCAGATCGGACGGCAGCTCGCTCTGCTTCTGTGGCGCGGAGATCGACATCAGCAGTATAGATCAGCACATTTACGCCGCACACATACAAGTCGCGCCATCTGGGCAATGTGGAAAGGAGGGCGTATGACCCAACTTTCCGGCGGCGGCGCGAACATTATCATCAATGCATTGAGGGGGCACATGGCACGCAGCTCGAAAACGTCACGGCCGGAGTCGCCGGTCTTGAATCCGGATCAGATCCGCCGCCGTATCGAAGGACTGGAACGGTGCATTGCTGAGCTCGAGGCCCTCGATCCGAAGACCGTGCAGAAGCGCTACAACATTCCGGAGGCGGTCGCCATCGAACTCGATTACCGAAGCCTTGGGCGCGGCGTTCGGTCACGACACTCCGCGCTTCAAGCTCTACGATATGCCGCCAACCTCGATCACGGTCCGCATATTGCTCGAATGGGACCAGCATTTGGGGAAGGTCCTATGCCGGATTATGATGCTCAAGACGCCATCCAGCCGCGAATACCTGTCTGAAGGCAAACAGCGATCGATTCAACTTCTCGGCCGGGCGATCCAGGCGCTAAAGATGATCTTGCCGATGTCGCCCCCGAAAGCGCGCCGACACAGCAGTCAACGGTCCGACCGCGCAATGAAGTCTTTGTTGTGCACGGCCATGACGAAGGCGCGTTGCAGGCCATCGCGCGCTTCCTCGAGCAACTCGAGCTTAAGGCGATCATCCTGCGCGAGCAGCCGGACGCCGGCCGTGCTATCATCGAGAAATTCGAGACTATGCCGGCCAGGTCGGCTTTGCTGTCGTGCTATTGACGCCCGATGACATCGGCGGAAAAGCTGGAGATCCGACCAGCGCTACTCCCGCGCGCCAGAACGTGATTTTCGAGCTCGGCTTTTTCGCGGCAAACTCGGCCGCGGCCGCGCCTGTCTGCTGCGCAAGGGCAATGTCGAAATTCCGTCCGATCTCTACGGCGTGATCTACAAAGAATTTGATGCAAACAATGGCTGGAAAATGGAGCTCGTCAAAGAGCTCAAGGCCGCGAACCTGGCGTTTGACGCGAACAAGATGTGGTCATGACCGAGCGACCGGGACGCATTGAACCCGCCACTTGATTTCCATCCATGTCGGCGAGCAGCCCGCCAGTCAACGCCACCGCCATGCCACCGGAGCTTGAGAAGGCGCTCAAGCGGTACCGGGATTGGGCCAGGACGCATCTTTTGGCCGAACAGGATACCACTACGATTACCGAGACCCTGTACCACTACACCGACCTTGTAGGTCTTGAAGGCATTCTCAAAACCAGCAATTTCTGGTTCACCGACTATCGCCGCCTTAATGATCCAAGCGAACTCAAGCACGGCATCGACATAGCGCGCGACGTTGCGCGAGGAATGTCGACCGGAGCGGACGCGAGCGTCCGCTTGTTCCTCGACTGTCTGCTGCAGACGTTTGAACACGACACGTTGGCCTCAAGCCTGGAGTTCTTTATTGCCTTTTTTTAGCCGGTCTCGCGACGATCTTGGGCAGTGGCGTGCCTACGCCGACAACGGACGTGGTTTCGCCATCGGGCTGTCGCCATCCGCTTTTGAGTCCATGAAGCCCCGGCGCCTGGGCACCTTGGCGAGTTTGTTGGACCAATCCGCTATGACCTCGACGAGGTTCGCCGGGGACATGCACTGTGCTTGGAGGAGATCGTTGCGATTTTATTGTCGGTCGCGCATTTGATACCTGACCGCAACTTGGCCATTCCCTTCCTGACAGAGTTGTTGCGAGAGGTCTTGGCCGGCCCCCTGATCTGGAACTGCCTGACCTCGAAGCATCCTGTTTATCAAAATTTACGGGAAGTGCGGCTAGTAATCCTGGGCTCACCTGGTTCCCTTGAGCCACATGTCCTGACGCGGTTTCGCGGCAGCGAGATTGTTCCTTACATCGCAACCTACCGGTTCGTGAACGTACGCATCCGACGAGCGCCGTCTTGTCTGACGCGTGGCATTTCGCGAAGCGTGTGACCTTAAATCTAGCTTTAAGGTCATCAGGCGATGCGGGTCGAAGTTTTGGGCGGGTTGGAGCGGCGGCGACCCTGGTCGCAGGATGACAAGGCGCGGATCGTCGAGGAGACGTTGGCGCCCGGGGCGAAGGTGACAGAGGATTATGCTCGCGCTGCTATTTGCACTTGTAGCGGTCCTGACCCCGCTCGTTTGGGTCACCGGCCACTAAGGGGGTCGCGAACGAGCGCGCGAGTTTTGCCGCCGTTGGACGAGGCCAAGGCGCTGCAGCCTTCATGGTCGCTCAGCCCGGGCAAGTCGTCTCCAGCGAATAATCCATGCGCCGCGAGTGCCGCCGAGCGCTCGCGCGGTACGGCCGCTAGACTAGTTTGGCGACTCCTTCGCTGTTCGCTGTTCGCTGTTCGCTCGCAATATGGATCAAATGCAGTAGCGGTGTGCTCCCGCCTGTACACAGCCGTCAGGGTGGTTCCAAGCGACGGCTTTAATGCGCTTGGCAATCTTGGCAATGGTCGCCCGGCTGCAGCCAGTGGCCCGCTGGATCGCTCCCCAAGACCGCCCTACCGCAAGCATGCGGGCGATCCCGTCATTGCGCTCGGCGTCCTCGGGTCGACGGTTATATCGGCCCTCCAGCCAACCGCAACTTTCAGGGAACTCGCATCAGGTTGGTACGCCGAAAGACGAACGTCGATGCTGACGGTACGACGTCAGACAACTGTGGCGCAGCGGAGATCTGGTCGGCTTCTGCATTGACCGGCTTGGGCGGCTCGCCAATCGCCACGCGCTTATGGAGGGCCCGCCAATCGATTCTATCGGTCGCCTCCAAATAGGCTGCCAGCAGCTCATGGTCCCTTTGCAAGGTCTCGATCACCACGCTCATGCTGTCGCGAGTCTTCATGATTTGATGATGCGCCAGCGTAGTTAAGGCCCGGTAAAGCTCATCCGGATGGGGCTTTCACGCAAGACCCAGCGCTCTCCTCTCAGCACCGCGCTAGCGCTCGAGCCTCCGCTCAACCTTCTTGCGGCTGGCGCCAACCTTTAATGTCCGCCTGATGCGCCGATGGCCCGAATGACCTGTGGCAACAGGCGCGCGGCGACGGCTTCGTGGCTTTCAGCCGTCAGATGGATGTTGTCGCGCTGCGTCGGCAAACCCCTGATATCGACGGGAATGATCGTGATGCTGCGCGCGCGCAGCCGGCTCACGATCGCCTGCTTATTGGCTGCATGCTCGGCGTCGCTGATGCCCTGACGCCCATCATTGAGACGATAGATGGCCAAGAGGACAATCTGTGTGCCGTTCGGCACTGCCGAATCTAGCCGGCTCAACATGCCGGACGTCGTGTCGCCGCTGATGCCTGCATTGGCCACGTTTGCGTCGTAACCCTTCGCGCGCAAGAGCGCTTCTAGCCGGGCAGGAAAGGCATAGCCGGTGCCGACGCCCTTTCCGGCGGTGTTGCTAGCGCCAAATGCAACAATGTTCACGGTGGCTGCGCGCGCCGGACCCGAATCGATTGCGATAACCACCGAAGCAATCGCCGCCAGCAGCATCAGGAATTGCTTCCCCATTTTGCTACCTCTGGACTCGCCCGATACGCATCTTGCTCATGTCGCGGCCGGTCGAACGGTATTATGAGACCAAGGGAAGCCGATGGCAAGCTCGCGCCGGCGATACCTCGGAACAGCCGTCAGGCCGCTAGCTTGAGACGCTTGGCAATCTTCGCGATGGTCGCGCGGCTGCACCGGGTCGCCGCCTGGATCGCGTTCCAAGACTTGCCTGCAGTGACCATCTCGGCGATCTCGGCGTTGCGCTCGGCATCTTCCGGTCTGCCCTTGAAGCGGCCTTCAACCTGCGCCTTGGCGATACCTGCGCCTGCCGGCGGCGACGATCGTCATAGTCCTTGCGCGCGACCGCAGCCAGCATGTCGAGCAGCATGCCGTTGATCGCTTCGAACATGCGCGAGGTGAACTCGTCGGCACTCGCGGCCGCCATCATCCAGCTCGTCGGTAGGTCGAGCGCAACGACCCGGATGCGGCGCGCCAAGATCTCGACCTTGAGCTTTTCCCAGTCTCCCGTGGTCAGGCGCGACAGGCGATCGACCTGCTCGACCAGGAGCACGTCACCGGGTTGCGCATCGGCCAGCAGCCTGAACAGCTCCGGCCGCGCCAGCTTCGCGGCCGATTCGTTTTCGACGTACCAGGCGGCGATGGAAAGGCCACGCTCGGCCGCGAAGGCCTTGAGCTGGTCTCGGGCGCGGGTCGCGTCCTGGTCGTCCTTCGTGATACAAAATCTCTTATGATCAGGCGGCGCGCACGTTGCCAAGGAACTTGCCGACCTCGAGCTTCAGCCGGTTGCTGTCGGATGACAGCGACTGTGCCGCCGAGAGCACCTGCGATGAAGCCGAGCCGGTCTCACTGGCGCCGCGCTGCACGTCGCTGATGTTGGCGGAGACCTGCTGGGTGCCTTGGGCTGCCTGCTGCACGTTGCGGGAGATTTCCTGGGTCGCGGCGCCCTGCTCTTCGACAGCGGCTGCGATGGTCGAGGAGATCTCCGACAGCCTCTCGATGGTGCCCGAAATTTCCCTGATGGCGCCGACCGATTCCTGGGTCGCGGCCTGGATGCCGGAAATCTGCTGACCGATCTCGCCGGTGGCTTTCGCGGTTTGCTCAGCCAGCGCCTTAACCTCGGAGGCGACCACCGCGAAGCCACGGCCCGCCTCGCCGGCGCGCGCCGCCTCGATCGTGGCGTTGAGCGCGAGCAGGTTGGTCTGGCCGGCAATGGTGTTGATCAGCTCGACCACGTCGCCGATACGGCTCGCGGCCTTGGACAATTCGGCGACGCGATCGTTGGTCTTGCGCGCCTGCTCGACCGCTTCGCTCGCCATCCTCGCCGATTCCTGGACCTGGCGGCTGATCTCGTTGACGGAGGATGACAGCTCCTCGGTCGCGGATGCCACCGAATTCACATTGGTGGAGGCTTCCTCGGACGCCGCCGCCACCGTGGTGGCGAGTTCCTCCGAGCGGTCGGCGGTTCCTGTCAGCGTCTTGGCGGACGCCTCGAGCTCGGTGGACGCCGAGGAAACCGTGTCGACGATCTCGCCGACCGCCGCCTCGAAACCGTCCGCCAGCTGCAGCATGTCCTTGCGACGCTGTGCGGCGGCGCGCTTCTCTGCCTCTTTCTGCTCGGCTTCCATGCGGATCTTGGCCAGCCCATTGTCCCTGAACACGACCGCCGCTTGCGCCACATCCCCGACCTCGTCCTTGCGGTCGGCGCCGTGGATTTCGACATCATAGTTGCCGGAAGCAAGCTGCTGCAGCAGGGCGACGATCGCCCTGATCGGCTTGGCGACGCCGAACTGGCCGATCACAAAACCCAGCACGCCGCCGAAAGTCAGGCCACACAGCGCTATGATAATCAAAAGTCGGGATGTCGCCTCGTAATGCGCGCGCGCTTCCGTGCTCTCCTCTTCGACCCGGGAGTTGAGGCGATCGGCGAGAGCGCGGACCTTGGCCTGCAGATTCTCGGCCGCGCCGCGGCTCTTCATGGCCGTATCGCGCAATTTCTCGGCGCTGTCACTCAGCTTCGACGATTTCTCGGCATCGATAGCCGATAAGGTCGCATTGAGCTGTGTCTTATATGCCGAAAACGCCTCCCGGACGTCAGGAAGCATTGCCTTGGCCTTCTCGTCGACGGTCTTGCTGACTTCTGCAAAACGCTCCTCATACTGCTTGAGCTGCGTTTCGATCACCTCGCGCGCCGCTAAGCGGTTCTCGTCGCGCGGATCGAGCGCGCTGCGAAACTCGGCGCGGTTCACGGAAATGACGTTCTGGTTGGCGCGCGCCGCCAGGAGCGCGCGATTGGCCGCCAATGACATCAGGTCGGCTTTCTCGCTGAGATCTCCAAGCGCCGAGATGCCGAGGTAGGCCATCATCCCGGCGATGCCGCTGAGCAGGACGACGATGGCAAGGATCTTGGTCAGCAGACGAAAGCGGCCGAGGAAGTGCATTGTTAGCCCCATTAACCAATGATGTAAGCAAAGTGCGTCCCGTCGACGCACCCGGCATTCCACCGAAAGTTGTTCGATGTTGCTCTACGCGGCGTTAACACTACCGACGGTGGAACTACGGCGTCGGAGACAAGGGCACTGCGGCCGAGAGCGCCCGTGTCGGCGCGAAACAGCCGATCAGGCCGCGCGCACGTTGTCGAGGAACTTGCCATGAGGGTCGACGTCTCACTTTTTTGCGGTCTGTTACACCCTGATCGGGACTAGCGCGCGATGTACCGGCGTCACGAACCCAGGGATCTGTTCATCCATCAGATCACCACTCCGCCGCCGAACGAGAAAAACGACAGAAAGAAGCTTGACGCGGCGAACGCGATCGACAAGCCGAACACGATCTGGATCAGCCTGCGGAAGCCACCTGACGTGTCCCCGAACGCGAGCGATAACCCCGTGCTGATGATGACGAGGACTGCGCTAATCTTGGCGATGGGACCTTGGACCGATTGCAGGATCTGGTTGAGCGGCTGCTCCCACGGCATGTTGGAGCCAGCGGCCAAGGCTGGAGTAACGGAGAAGCAGATGGCCACGAATACAGCGCTGGAAGCGATCCGTCGCTCGAACGAAGACGCTAAACTCATGATTTGTCCCCCATTTCTGTAAGGCTGTAGTCACAACATGGTCCGAGGCCGGAGACACCTGCGAGCTCGGTAAGGCGGCGATCCGCGCCGCGACCGGATAGGACAGCGATCACGTTGATGGTCTCTGCGATCAGAGCGCGCAGGACGGTGACCACGGCTTCCTGGATGAGTTGCTCAAGCCGGCGCAGGGCTCCGAGAGCGGTGCCGCATGGATCGGGGTGCCCGGTGCCCCAGGCTTTGAGCAGATCGAGGGCTTCTGCGCCGCGCACCTCTCCGATTGGAATGCGGTCAGGCCGCAGGCGCAGCGAAGAACGCACGAGGTCCGATAGCGAAACCACTCGGTCCTTGGTCCGAAGCGCGACGAGATTCGGTGCCTTGCACTGAAGCTCTCGAGTATCTTCGATGAGAACCACCCGATCCGAGGTCTTGGCGACCTCCGCCAGAAGTGCGTTGGTCAGTGTCGTCTTGCCGCTGGAGGTGCCGCCGGCCACGAGGATATTCTTGCGGGCTCCGATCGCGCCCCTCAGAGCATGGGCCTGATCCGAGCTCATGATCCCGGCCGCGACGTAGTCATCGAGCGCGAACACGGCGACCGCCGGCTTGCGGATCGCGAAGGCCGGGGCCGCTACCACCGGGGGCAACAGCCCCTCGAAGCGCTCCCCCCGTCTCGGGTAACTCGGCCGAAACACGCGGGCTGCCTGCGTGAACCTCAGCGCCGACGTGATGGGCGACCAATCGAATGAAGCGTTCGCCGTCAGGGGCGGACAGACCTTGACCGGTATCCGCCAGTCCGCGCGACAGCCGGTCGATCCACAACCGGCCATCGGGGTTGAGCATCACCTCAACAATGTCAGGATCGTCCAGAAAACGCGCGATCGCAGGGCCGAACGCCGTGCGCAGCATGCGCGCACCGCGCGAGATCGCCTCTGATTGAATGGAATGGATTGCCACCCGGCGCCCCCGATAGCTGAGCCCGCCGCGAGAGCGCCCTCAGATGGGGATGAATAGAAAAGGCAGGAAACGGCTCAGCGCAACAAGGCGGTTATTGGGTTCGTAGTCTGGCGTGGGAAAAGAAAGATCGAGAAATGCCGACAGTCTCAACGCGCCATCGCGCGGCACGAACAAGGAATTCGAAAGATCCGCCACTCGCTGATCAGGGTCACGTTTCGCCGATCAGCGCATTTACCCCTAAATGGAGACGCTGCCGGTCGGGACGCGTTCGGTGTCGGCTATGCCCCTGACAGCGGCTCGAAAGCGGACGTCCCCTTTCCGGGCCAACAGGCGACATGGGTCGAAGCCCTTGCGCCCGAGTGTCACAGGCTTATGTGAAGAGCGGCGAGCACTCGCCCATTGCGACTGCCAATCCAGAAATAATCACAAAAGCAAAGGAGGATCGCATGAAATTCCGTCCGCTTCACGGCCGCGTCGTGGTCAAGCGCATCGACGCCGAAGAGAAGACCGCAGGCGGCATCATCATTCCCGACACGGCCAAGGAAAAGCCCTCTCAGGGCGAAATCACCGCGGTTGGCTGCCTGTCGTCATGACAGCGTGGCCTCCCTGCTGCCGACCATATTGGGGAACAATACGTGCCTCTTGCGCCCCACAGCTCGACAAGGTGCGGCAAAGCCAGAGTTCTTCCCACACCCGGAAAGAGACAGAGTTTGCGGCGCGACTCCCATCGGGAGCCCAATGCACAGGACCAAATTGCCGGCGGCAAGCGGTCTTAAGCCGCCGCACTATCCCCCTTTGTCGGTGCCGCCGCGCATGACGGCGGTCAAGGCATGATCCGGCGGCGGCGATGCGCTCATCGTGAGAGGAAGAGTGGCGACTGTCGCACGCATCCCGCAAAAAAAGCAGCCGCAGGAGCGACAGCATAGCGCCGCCTTCAGGCGGGACGCGGGACCGACTGCTGTCCTTAAGACCGGTCAAGAAGGCACTCGCAGGAGGGTCAGCATCGCGTCGGTGCGGAACGCGGCGGGACCCGGGACGGAGTGCCTCCGGCGAGGGACACACTGATGTGCGCGAGGGATCGAAGCCGACGGCCGAGACGCTACGCGACTCGGTTTACGAGAGCCCGATGCGGCCTCTGCCGCACGCGCAAAAGCTCAGCTCATAAACCTCAGGGGAACGACACCTCTTCCCGAGTCATGGCTGTGCATCGTAGATTCTGACCCGAAGCATCGGAAAACGCCTCTTCAGCTCTGCCGCGCCTGTCTTGGCACCGTCTCTGGTCGTAAACTCGGCTTTCAGCCTTCCATCCACTTCGAGCGCGTAACCTGACGTGGGCAATTCGCGGGCAGCAGCAACCATATCGTTCTTCTCGCAATAGTCCGATGGACCACGATTGCTTAGCGTGAGTCGCGCAAATCGCGCCAGCGGAGCCAGCACGGTTGTGAATCATCGCGAAGGTTGCCCTGCGTGCCTGTTGATAATCTTGACTTCACGTGAGGCGCTTGAATGGGGCCTCATCGATTGCATCCTCCACGCGCGAGAAGAAGGGTATGCCGCACGGCTGGACCTGAACCGGGCTTTCTATGTAGCCCCGGACACAGCGCACTCGTAAGCGCCAGCTGTGAGCCGGTAGGCTTCCCCCAGCGTTTCGATTGACACAAGAAGAACATTCTCTTGGACCGTCAACACGGAATCGAACATGTCCGCCGATCCCAAGCCGCTACCGGACCCCGATCCGATCGCCGGTGCGATGGCGACGTTCATGCTGCCGTCCGTGCGCTGATCGTTGCCAAAGGTCTGTTGGAAGCGGAATTGAACGATGTCTACGCCGCGACTTCCAAGGGATACGCTCGCGGCCGGCTCACGAAGAGGGATACAGATTAGCGAGATTGACGCGGATCACGCGCCGATCTCCGCACGGCCAAGGATTACCCCAGAATCGATGATCGGTTCGTAGCCGCGCAACAGTCATGGCCGGCCTAGCCGGTCGAGTCCTCGGAACTACACGAAAGTGGGCTTGCGAAGCGAGTGATCAAGACTCCCGCCGATCACGCCACACTCAAATCGCTTCAGCGCGTTTCGGGACGGTTCGTAATTGCGGGAGCGGCGGGTCCGCTCGCGAGCCTATCGACGGCACGGCCCTGAGCCCTGAGCACTTCGGCGATTCTGGCATTACACCACGCGAGATCGCGTCGGAACTCGATGTTGTCGGGGTTCTCAGCGGTCAGGCGCTCCATAATAGCGAGGCTAGAGCGGTGCTCCTCAATCGCTCCTTGGAGATCGCCTTGGGCCAGCAGGGCCGCGCCGATCCGATTCCGCACAACTGACAGATCTCGCTGAAAGCCTGCGTTCCTGTTATCCGCCTCTGACAAGCGACGCATGATCGCCGAGCCTTCGCGATAGTTTTTGAGGGCATTGACAAGGTCGCCCTGTTGGGCGTCCCGATCTCCTTGAGCAATGTGGACCCGCGCCCGATCCATGAGTTCGCCGGCGCTCACCGTGACACCGGTCGCCATGCCGCCGTTCGCGGATGGCTTGCTCGCCGAACGCGGCCTAGTCTCGCACGGGACCGCGTGAACGGATCCAGTAACGGCGGGCGCGCAGCCGGCCTGCAACCCAGGAATCCGTTGCAGCATCGCCTTGACCTGATCCGATGTAATGAGGCGGGTGCATTCGAACTGGCGGGGCGTGTCCTTGTGCCGTGGGCACCAAAAGAAATCCGTGTGATCGAAGCGAAGGCGTACGTCATTCCAACAGCTATTACAGGCGTGATAGTTGATGACGCGATACGGAGTCGTGAACTCGTTGCTGGGATGTGTAAAGCCGCTGATCAGGACCACGGGCGTGCCGACGGCCCAGGCTAGCCATGACAGGCCGCTGGAGAGGCCGATGAAGGCGGCTGCGTGCTTGAGCCATCGCGCGCGTTCCTGCAGCGGTCGATCGCCGGTCTCGTCCTCCGCCCCCTGGGGAATGTAGGTCCAGCCCCGGCCACGGCCGTGCACCCGCTTCTGGTCGATACAGACGACGCGGTACCCCGTCTGCTTCAGATAGTCGACGACATCGCGCCAACCATCGGGATTGTTCCAGTACTTGCTCTGCGTCGTGCTCTGCACGGCGATGCATACAAAGGGCTCCGCGATCGGACGGCTGTCGTCGGCGAGCGCAATGCGCGGAGGCGCCTCGGCGAGATCGACACCGAGTATATAGCCAGCGGTTCGGTGCAACCCCACCTGGCGGAAATCGCAGGGTTGGTGCACGAACTCATGGTCGTCGAAAAACAGCGCAATACTGTACGTTGCGTAGTAGCGTTCCGACCAAACCTCCTCATGGGTCACGAACGAGATGTCCGGATAAGCGTCGCGGAAGAGCGGAATCAGGCTCTTGCCCATGGCCAAGGTGAGGTGGCAATTGTGGGACTCCTTGAACTTCACGGCGTAGGATACCCAACCGATGAGATCACCGATCGTGCCGATTGGAAACTGGATCAGCACGTCGCGCCCCGCGGCACAATAGTCGTGGCACAGCAGCCTTTCGTCCGTCGACCAGACTTCGATCCGGAAGCGAACGAAATAACGCTTCGCGCTGTTGACAAATCCGGACCGCAGGTCGGTCTCGAACAGGAGGTTGCCGGTGTCGAGGTCGCTCAGCCGCACGTGCCAGGGATGGCCGGTCTCGGGCAGCATGACTCGGCAGCCATCATTGAAATCAAAGCGCAGGCCCACCGGGCCGATCTGAGTCGGCAATTCGGTGGCCTTCGGCAGACGACGCTTTTCCGGAGGCGCAGAAGGGTTCGGTCTGGCGCTGGCTTCTGTAGGCCGCTCCGAAAGAAGGCTGAGGGCCTCATCCGGAACGGGACCATTACGGACCGCTTGCACGCTCACTCAGCACCCCACTGCCATATAAGCCGGAGACAGCCCTACTGCGTGCCGGAGCCGATCACAATCGGCTTCACGCCGGCTCCAGAAGTCAGGCTTGCGTATCCATACCCAGGGCCTCGAACAGCGGCCCAAGGTGCTCCTCATAGCGTCGCCAACTGCCGACGGCACGCTTGTAGAGCGGTTCGCGAACCTGCATCAGGCTGGCTGTCCTCACCGTCCGCTTGGTATCATGGAAATGGCGGCACGCCTCCTCCCATTCCAGCCCGCAATGCGCGAGCACACCTTTCGACACGCCTTCGAGATCCGCGACCAGCTCTTCGTACTGCACATCCATCAGCACGCCTGGCGGCAGCACCTTGTGCCAATGCTCCATCACGCTTTCGTAACCGCGGTAGTAGCGGCCGAGCTCGCCCAGATCATAGGCGAAGGGCTGGCTGCCCGTGAACAGCAGCGAGTAGCAGGAGACGCAGGTATCGAGCGGATCGCGACGGATGTGAATGATTCGCGCGTTGGGCAGCGCAAGATGAATGAGCCCGACAAAAACGAAGTTGAGCGGCATCTTATCGACGATGTGCGGCGCATCGGGCGCCAGCGCGCGCACGCGGGTGGTGTAGGCTTGGCCGAGCTCGGTGATTCGTTCGGACGACAGCGACGTCACGAGGTCCGGATAGGCCGGCGGGACGCTCTGGGCCTTGGCGCATTCGCCGATCAATTCCTTGAATGTCTCGAGCTCGCCGGCACCGAACACCTTCGAGTGACTCGCGAGCACCTGTTCCATCAGTGTGGTGCCCGAGCGCGGCATGCCGACGATGAAAATCGGCGACCACGATCGGTCGCCACACTCCGCGTGCCGTTGAAACAGCTCTGGCGAGA
>Ga0213876_10000707_pt1 | contig 23407 bp, 20 predicted proteins | sample BarmaccomBMRX_R9_FD_160113 | JGI IMG/M metagenome (GOLD analysis project Ga0213876, IMG submission 160113) | Root-associated microbial communities from Barbacenia macrantha in rupestrian grasslands, the National Park of Serra do Cipo, Brazil - RX_R9 | ecosystem: Host-associated > Plants > Roots... | reverse complement strand
CGCTTCATCGACGACCTCGGCGCCGACTCGCTCGACACGGTCGAGCTGGTCATGCGCTTCGAGGAGGAGTTCGGCATCGAGATTCCCGACGAGGACGCCGAGAAGATTCAGAGCGTCCGCGACGCCTACAACTACATCGACCAGCACCAGGCGAAGAAGTAGTCCCGCGCCTGTGTCGTCGCGCCGGGTGCAGGCGTTGAAGTCCCCGGCGTGAGAGACGGCCGCGCTCAAGTCAGCGCGGCCGACCCGCCCCTGCGCGAGCCGTCTCGCGGGGGCGCGCGCGGCCTCTCGCGGGCCTCGCGCCGTCCGCACTCCTTCGGAGGAGCAGAAGCTTTGAAACGTCGCGTAGTCGTTACGGGCCTGGGATTGGTCACGCCCTGCGGGCACACCGTCGGCGAGACCTGGTCGGCGCTGATGTCCGGCAAGAGCGGCGTCGGCTACATCGAGAAGTTCGACACCGAGAAGTTCTCCGTCAAGATCGGCGCCGAGGTCAAAGGCTTCGACCCGCTCAAGTTCGTCGAGAAGAAGGAGGCCCGCAAGATGGGCACCTTCATCCACTTCGCCGTCGCGGCCGCCGACGAGGCGGTCTACGACGCGGGGCTCGTCGAGCGCGGGCAGAAGCTCTACGACCGCTACGGCGAGGAGACCTCCTGGCGCATCGGCACCTACATCAGCAGCGGCATCGGCGACTTCTGGGCTATCGAGCGCGAGCATTCGAAGCTCCTCGACGAAGGCCCGCACCGCGTCTCGCCCTTCTTCATCCCTTCGTCCATCGTCAACCTCGCCGCCGGGCAGGTCTCGATCCGCTTCGGCGCGAAGGGGCCGAACTCGGCGACGGCGACGGCCTGCTCGGCGGGCGCGCACGCCATCGGCGACAGCCTCAAGATCATCCAGCGCGGCGACGCCGACGTGATGATCTGCGGGGGCGCCGAGAGCGCCATCACGCCGATGTCGGTCGCCGGCTTCGCCGCGATGCGCGCGCTCTCGACCAGGAACGACGACCCGGAGCACGCCTCGCGCCCCTTCGAGCGCGACCGCGACGGCTTCATCATCGGCGAGGGCGCGGGGCTTTTGATTCTCGAAGAGCTTGAGTTCGCGAAGGCGCGCGGCGCGAAGATTTACGCGGAGCTGGTCGGCTACGGCATGACGGCCGACGCCTTCCACATCACGATGCCGGACGAGACCGCGTCGGGCGCGGTGCGCGTGATGTCGATGGCCCTGAAGGACGCGGGCGTCGCGCCGGAGCAGGTCGGCTACGTCAACGCGCACGGCACCTCGACGCCCTACAACGACAAGTTCGAGACGCTCGCCATCAAGAAGACCTTCGGCGAGCACGCCTACAAACTCGCGGTCAGCTCAACCAAGTCGATGACCGGCCACGCGCTCGGCGCCGCGGGCGGCATCGAGGCGGTCTTCTCCGTCCTCGCCATCCACGAGGGGCGGATTCCGCCGACCGTGAACTACTTCAACCCCGACCCCGACTGCGACCTCGACTACGTCCCCAACGAGCCCAGAGAGGCGCGCCTCGCCTACGCGCTCTCGAACAGCTTCGGCTTCGGCGGGACGAACGCGGCGCTGCTCTTCAAACGCTTCGAAGAATAGTATTCAGTTTTCAGTTTTTAGTTTTCAGCGAAGACAGGCTGCCGGCTAAAAACTGAAAACTGAATACTGAAAACTGCCTTTATGAAAATCGTCGTCTTAATGAAGCAAGTCCCGAACAAGGACGCCGTCCTGCGCGTGCGCGGGGACGGGAAGTGGGTGGAGGAGGGCGACCTGTCGTTCGAGGTGAACGAGTCGGACGGGTACGCGCTCGAAGAGGCTCTGCGGCTGAAGGAGAAGAAGGGCGGCGGCGAGGTCGTCGTCGTCACGCTCGGGCCGCAGCGCGCGAAGTCGGTCATCAAGGACGCGCTGGCGCGCGGCGCCGACCGGGCAATTCACGTCGTCGCGGACGACTTCGGGCAGGCCGGGCCGTTCGCCGCCGCGAAGGTTCTGGCAGAGGCCGTGCGCGGCGAGTCGCCCGATTTAGTTTTAGCCGGCCTCCAGTCCGACGATCACGGCTACGGGCAGACGGGCGTCATCGTCGCCGAACTCCTCGGCCTGCCGCACGCGACCATCGTCATCGAGGTCGATTGGTCGGGCGAGCAGCTGCGCGTGAAGCGCGAGCTGGAGAGCGGCTGGTATCAGTGGTACACGATGCAGACGCCCGCACTCCTGACCATCCAGTCGGGCATCAGCCAGATTCGCTACGCCACGCTCAAGGGCATCATGGCCGCGAAGAAGAAGGAGATTCGCGAAGTCCAGCCGGCCGTCGCCGCGGGCGAGGGCGAGTTCCAGACCGTCGAGCGCGTCTACCTCCCGCTCAAGCAGAAGCAGACGCAGTTCCTCGGCGACGGTGACGCCAAAAAGGGCGCGGCGCAACTCGCCGAGAAGCTCCGCAACGAGGCGCGAGTCATTTAGTAAATCATGAGTAACGGAATTCTCGTCTTCATCGAGCACCGGCAGGGTGCGATTAACAAAACTTCGTTCGAGGCCGTGGCCGCGGCGCAGCAGTTGGGCGCGGGCACGGGGCAGGAGGTGACGGCGGTCGTGCTCGGCGCCGACCCGCAACACGCGAACGAGGTCACGGGCTTCAAGCTGGCCGGCGTCGTGTCGGCCGAGAACCCGAAGCTCGCCGACTACACGCCCGACGCCTACGCCGACGCCTTCGAGCAGGTCGTGCGCGCGCGCAACCCCGCGTTCGTCATCTTCCCGCACACGTACCTCGTGCGCGACTTCGCGCCGAAGCTGGCCGCGCGGTTCGGCAAGGGGCTCATCAGCGATTGCATCCGCATGAAGGCGGAGGGCGGCAGCGTCGTCTTCGCGCGCCGCCTCTTCCAGGGCAAGATGGACGCGGACGTGACGGCGCGGGGCGAGGTCACGGCCTTCGCGACCTTCCAGTCGGGCGCCTACCGCGGCGACCAGGCCGAGCGCGGCGGGGGCGCCAGCGTAGAGTCCTTGCCGGTCGAGGTCGGCGAAGTCCGCATGCAGCCGGAGGCGCCTTTCCAGGAGGTGAAGCAGGCGGTCGATCTGTCGAAGACGGACGTCATCGTCGCCGTCGGCCGCGGCATCAAGAGCCAGGAGAACATCGCGCTCGCGCAGAAGCTGGCGGAGCTTTTGGGCGGGGACATCGCCGCGTCGCGCCCCATCTGCGACGCGGGGTGGCTGCCGATTGACCGGCAGATCGGCTCCTCGGGGCAGACGGTCGCGCCGAAGCTCTACATCGCGCTCGGCATCTCGGGCGCCATCCAGCACCTCGTCGGGATGAAGAACGCGGGCACCATCGTCGCCGTCAACAAAGACCCGGAGGCGCCCATCTTCGACATCGCCGACTACGGCATCGTCGGCGACCTGTTCGAGGTCGTGCCGACGTTGACGGACGAGATACAGAAGTTGAAAGGGTGAGTTGACTCCGTCTTGCGCTTGGCGGACGTTGAGTTAACCACAGAGACACAGAGGGCACGGAGGGGGCACAGAGATTTAATCCTCTGTGCCCTCTGTGTCTCTGTGGTTAAAAAACTCTCACTCAACCCGGCAGATTCTTTAAATCACTCAACACCTCATCCGGCTTCCACCCGTTGCCGCGATAAATCTTAAAAAGCTTCCCGTCAGGCGTGACGACGGCTGTTCTTAAAGAGTGGATGACCTGGTCGCCGTCGGCCTTGTAGGTCAGGCCGAAGAACTCCGCCAGGCGCCTGACCTCGGCCGGGTCTCCGGTCGCGAAATCCCAGTTGTCGAACTTGCCGCCTGTGTAAGTGCCGCCGTAGCTCTTGAGCACCGCGGGCTTGTCGTACTCCGGGTCGAGCGTCACGCTCAGGAGGTGCGCGCGCCTGCGCAGCGCCGCGTCCCCCAGGATGGCCGAGTTGAGCTGCGCGAAGTTGGCGCTCATCAGCGGGCAGTAGTCCGGCAGAGGGCAGCGCGTGTAGATGAAGGTGACGACGAGCGCGCGCCCCTTGAACTGCTTAATGCTCAGCGGCCGCCCGTCCTGGTTGAAGAGCTTCACGTCCGGCACTTCGGCGCCGGGCTGCGGCTCGGCGCCGGCGGCGGAGGGCGTGGCGGCCGGGCCGCCGGGCTGGCCCTTCGTGATGACGGGGTCTTCGAGCCAGTAGCCGTCGTCCGTGATGACGAGCGCCGCCTGCAACTGGTCGCCCGCCTCCAGCACCTTGAGCGCCTCCGCGTCGCGCAGGGGGAAGTGCATCGTCATGCCTGGCATGTAGCCCTTCACGTCCTCGTGATCGACCGTCACCTCGCCGTTCGCGCGGTCAACCGAGACGACCTTCCCCTTCAGCTCGTAACGGTGCTCGTTCGCGGGCTTCGAAGAACAGCCTTGCAGAAAGAAGGACGCGGACAGGACTGCCGCGAGTACGAAGGGAAGTCTGCGGGGGGAATGGTTCATGCGCCGATTGTGTCGCAGCCGCGCGGGCGGGCGCAACCGCGCCGCGGGTCGAAGGGGCCGCTTTCACGCGCGCCGCGGGAGATGTGCTAGGATGTCGTTCAAACTCCGATGGAAACAACGACAGCACAGGCGAGGGCGAGCAGGCTCGACGGCTCGCGCGTGGCCGCAGAGATCAAGCGCGAGGCGGCCGAAGAGGCCGGTCGCTTACTCCTCGAGCACAATGTTCGGCCGCGGCTCGTGACCGTCCTCGTCGGCGACGACCCGGCCTCCGCCGTCTACGTGCGCAACAAGGTGCGGACGTGCGAGGAGGTCGGTCTCGCCTCCGAGCACCACCACCTGCCCGCGGACACGCCCGCGGGACGCCTGCTGGAGATGGTCGCCGAGTTCAACGCGCGCGAGGACGTGGACGGCCTCCTCGTGCAGCTCCCGCTCCCGAAGCACATGGACGAGTCTGCCGTCATCGAAGCCATCGACCCTTCGAAGGACGTGGACGGCTTCCACCCCGTCTCGGTCGGCCGCATGATGCAGCGGCTCCCCACGCTCGTCTCTTGCACGCCCGCCGGCATCGTCGAGCTGCTCGTCCGCGAGGGCGTCGAAATCGGCGGCCGGCGCGCCTGCGTCGTCGGCCGGAGCAGCAACGTCGGGCGCCCCGTCGCCGAACTGCTTTTGCAAAGGGACGCGACCGTCACCATCTGCCACTCGCGCACGCAGTGCCTGCCCGAGGTGACGAGGGAGGCGGACATCCTCGTCGTCGCCATCGGCCGCGCGGGCTTCATCCGCGGCGAGCACGTCAAGCCGGGCGCGACGGTCGTCGATGTCGGGATGAATCGCCTGACGGACGCGGACGAGGTCAAAAACTTCTTCGGCGACGAGGCGCCGCGCCGTTTGGAAACTTTGAGCAAACGCGGCTACACGCTCGTCGGCGACGTGCACCCGGCCGAGGTCGAGCGCGTCGCCGGCCGGCTCACGCCCGTCCCCGGCGGCGTCGGCCTGCTCACGGTGGCGATGCTCATGAAGAACACCGTCAAGGCCGCGCGGATGCGTCGGGGGCTCTGAGAAGGCAAACTTCAAAAGGCAAAAGGCAAAAATGAAGGTGATGCGGAAATCCCTAAAAAGTTCTTCGCGCGCGACGCGTCCTCACTTTTGCCCTTTGCCTTTTGCCTTTTGCCTTTTGCCTTTCATCCTATGTTGCGAGTCGGACTGACCGGGTCGATTGGGGTTGGCAAGTCTTACGTCTCGGGCGTGCTGACGGAATTAGGTTGCCACGTCGTGGACGCAGACGTGGTGGCGCGGCGCGTGGTGGAGCCGGGGTCGGAGGGCTTGCGCAGGATCGTCGAGGCGTTCGGCGGTTGGGTCTTGAGGCCGGACGGGACGCTCGACCGGTCGGCGGTCAGCGCGGTCATCTTCAAGGACGCGGCGAAGCGCGAACTCGTCAACTCGCTGCTGCACCCGCTCATCATCGCGGAGCAGGACGAGGTGCTGCGGCGTTGGGAGCGGGAAGACCCGCGCGGCATCGGCGTGGTGGACGCCGCCCTGATGATCGAGTCGGGCGGGCACGGGCGTTTCGACCAACTGGTCGTCGTCCACTGCCGCCCGGAGGTGCAGCTCGAACGTCTGATGCGGCGCAACGGCTACACGCGCGAGGAGGCCGCCGCGCGCATCGGCGCGCAGATGCCGCAGGAGGAGAAACTGCGCTACGCCGACTTTAAGATAGACACTTCGTGCGGCTACGAGGAGACGCGCAGGCAGACCGAGGAGGTCTACGCCGAGCTGCGCGGGTTGGCCGCGGCGGAAGCCCGACCGTGAGGGAGGGCGGAGGGAGTGATGAGTGATGAGTGATGAATGAAAGGCAGCTTGTCTTTAATTCATCACTCATCACTCATCACTCAGCGTTTCAGCGATGAAGGTCGTCGGGAAAAAAATCGACGGGCGGAGGCGCGTGAGAAAGGCGCGCGGCGCGAGGCTGTGGGTGTCGGTCGTCGTGTCTTCGGCGCTGCTGCTCGGGGGCTGTTTCAAGGGGGAGAAGGGAGAGCGTTTTTACGGGAAGGTCGTGGTGCCTTCGGCGCAGGAGTTCCGTTGGAGCGACGGCGGGCTGCCGAAGGTCTTCGACCCGGCGCGCGCGGCCGCGCCGCCGGACACGGACGCGGTGCGCGCTCTCTACGAGGGGCTGACCGAGTACGAGCCGGGGAGTCTGAGCCCTGCGCCCGCGGTCGCCAGCCGCTGGGAGCCGGCCGAGGGCGGGAGGCGCTGGACGTTCCACCTGCGCGAGGGCGCGCGTTGGACGAACGGCGACCCCGTGACCGCGCAGGACTTCGTGCGCTCGTGGCAGCGCACGCTCCGCCTGGGCGAGAGCGCGCCGCACGCCGCGCTGCTTTCGAACATCGAGGGCGCGGCGGCGCTCACGACTCAACCTCTTGAGAGGGAGCCGAGCGGCCCGCCGTTCGAAGACGAAGCGGCCGCGGGAAGGCGCCCGCGCGAGGGCGAGACGGCGGCGAAGGGCTCGGGCGCGAAACAGCCCCCGCGGCCGAAGACGTTCGGCGTGGTCGCGCTCGACGCGCGGACTCTGCGCGTGACGCTCGACCGCCCCGACATGAACTTCCCGGCGCTCGTCGCGCACCCGGTCTTCCGGCCGGTTCACGAGTTGAGTCCCGAGGTCGTCCTGCCCAACCTCCTCGACGAGCAGAGGCAGAACGGCGGCGCGCTGTCGGAGCCGGGCATCGTGACCAACGGCGCCTTCAGCCTCTCGCGCCTCGCGGGCGACAGCGTCGAGCTGGCGCGCGCCGAGAGCTACTGGGACGCCGCCTCCGTCCAGCTCGAACGCGTGCGCTTCGTGGAGAGCAAAGACACGGAGTCGGCGCTGGCCGCCTACCGCGCGGGCGAGGTCGATGTCGTCTCGAACGCGGCGGTCGAGCCGCTGGCCGTCAAGCTGCTCACGCCCTACGAAGACTTCCGCCGCGAGACCTTCGCCGCGCTCAACTACTACCGCTTCAACACCGCGCGCCCGCCCTTCGACGACGTGCGCGTGCGCCAGGCGCTCGCCCTCGCGCTCGACGTGGAGCGCCTGAGCAAGGACACGCTCGGCGGCGCGACCGAGCCGACGCGCACCTTCATCCCCGCCCCCCTGGAAGAGGCCGGCGAGGCAGGGCAGAAGGAAGAAGATGGGAGCGTGACGGGGCTCGACCAGAACGTCGAGCGGGCGCGGAAGCTGCTCGAACAGGCGGGCTACCCCGGCGGCGAGAACTTCCCGCGCGTGCGCCTGCTCGTCAACCGCAACGAGCAGCAGCGGCTCGTCGCGCAGGCCGTCGCGCGCATGTGGCGCGAGGCGCTCGGCGTCGAGACCGAGATCGTCGTCCGCCCCTGGGAGGAGTACGAGGCGATGCTCCGCGCCGGCGACTACGACGTGGCGCGACGCAGTCTCGTCATGCAGACGACCGACGAGGAGACGAACATGCGCCAGCTCTTCGGCGAGGTCGGCGAAGCAGAGGCCGCCCAGTCGGAAGTCGAGCCGGCGCCGGCCGCGCCGCCCGCCGGCACGCCGGGCCGTGAGGAAGGCCGGGGCGAAACCGCGCGCGCGCAGGCGCGGCCGGCGCCCGCCGCCCTGACCGAGGCGCAGGCGCTGCGCGAGCTGCCGGCCATCCCGCTCCACTTCGCTTCGTCTTACGCGCTCGTCAAACCCTACGTCGATGGATTCGAGTCCAACCTTTTGGACGCGCCCTCGCTCAAGCACGTCCGCATCAACCGCGACTGGCAGCCGCCCGCGGCCGAGCAGTCCGCGCGGGTCGCACGCGCGGCGAGACGTTGACACCCAGTTCCCCCGGTCGTGCAACGGCCGAAGCCCGGAAGCGCATCGTTATAGTCGAGTCAGTTCATCCTTGATTGACCCGCGCGGGCGTGATACTTTCGGGAACGGCCCGTTAAGCCGTACAATCTTTTTCAGACCCCCAAGCCCCGAACAGCGCCGCCCGAGTCTCGGTTGAAGCAGGAGTACATACGGCCATGACCGAAAGCAAGACCGCGCGCCTTCTGACCCTCGCACTCTCCGCCGCCCTCCTCCTCGCCGCCTGCGGGCCGCCCGTGCAAAAGTCGGACTACTTCGGCAAGGTCGAGCCGCCGCCCGGGCAGACGCTCCGCTACATCACCGGCTCCGAGCCCGAGTCGCTCGACCCGCAGATGAGTTCGGGGCAGCCCGAGGCGCGGCTCGACATCGCGCTCTACGAGGGGCTCGTCGAGTACCACCCGAAGACGATGGAGCCCATCCCCGGCGTCGCGGAGAGCTGGAAGGTCAACAGCAACGCCAGCGAGTTCGTCTTCTTCCTGCGCAAGAACGCCAGGTTCTCGAACGGCGACCCGATCACCGCGCGCGACTTCGTCTACACGTTCCGGCGCGGCCTCGATCCCGCGCTCGCCTCGCGCGTCGCCTTCCTCGCGTGGGAGATTAAGAACGCCGAGGCGTACAACACCGGCGGCTCCTTCGTCCGCGACCCGAAGACCGGGCGCTTCGTCCTCGCCTCCGAGGCGGCCGAGTCCGGCGGCGCGGCCGGGCAGGCGGCCGGCCCCGTCAGCGGCGAAGACGCGGCGCCCGACACGGAGTTCCACCGCCGCATGCACGAGCCCGACCGCCTCTTCGTCCCCACGGACGAGAAGGAGAGGGAGAAGGCGCTCAAGGCCGACCCGAAGCTGGCCGCGCTCGTCGAGGGCAAGGAACTCGTCCCCGCCACGGCCGAGGACGTGGGCGTCGAGGCCGTGGACGACTACACCTTCCGCATCACGCTCCGCCAGCCGGCGCCCTACTTCATGGGGCTCGTCGCGCACCAGTTCTTCCGCGTCGTCCACCAGCCGACCGTGGAGAAGTACGGCGTCAACTGGACGAAGCCCGGCAACATCGTGAGCAGCGGTACGCACATGCTCGCCGAGCACAAGCCCTACAACCAGCTCGTCGTCGTCAAGAACCCTTACTACTGGGACGCCGACAAGGTGCGGCTCGACAAGATCGTCTTCTACCCGCTCGACGACCAGACGACGATGATGAACCTCTACAAGGCGGGCGAGGTGGACGCGACCTACAACCACACCGTCCCCGCCTCCTGGCTCCGGGCCGGCGTGCGCTACGCGCGCGACTACATGGACGCGCCGGAGAACGGCTCGGTCTACTGGCAGGTCAACACCACGGCGCCCCCCCTCGACGACAAGCGCGTGCGCAAGGCGTTCGCGCTCGCCATCGACCGCCAGGCCCTCGAAGAGTTCCGCGTCGTCTCGAAGGCCAACAACGTCTTCGTCCCCACCGGCATCCTGCACGGCTACCCGAGCCCGAAGGGCTACGACTTCGACGTGGAGGGGGCCAAGAAGCTTCTGGCCGACGCCGGCTACAAGGACGGGGCGGGCAAGTTCGACCCGAAGAAGTTCCCGGCCAACTCCATCGAGGTCATCTACAACACGAGCGAGTCGAACCGGCAGGTCGCCGAGTTCGTCCAGGCGCAGTGGAAGCAGAACCTCGGCCTGACCATCCCGCTGCGCGCCATCGAGTGGAAGACCTTCGTCCAGACGCGCGCCAAGCTCGAATACAAGGGCTTCGCGGGCGGCGCCGGGTGGTCGGGCGACTACATGGATCCCTACACCTACCTCGGACTCTTCGCCACCGAGGGCGGCGACAACGGGACGGGCTGGTTCCAGACGAAGTTCGTCGATATGCTCAACGCGGCGAACCGCGAGCCCGACCAGGCGAAGCGCTACGAACAGCTCTCGAAGGCCGAGGCGTACCTGCTCGACGAGTGCCCCGTCATCCCGCTCTCCAAGCCCGCGACGAGCTGGATGAAGAAGCCCTACGTCAAGGGCATGTACCCGAACCCGGCGACGCTGCACGCGTGGAAGTTCGTCTACATCGAGCACGACCCCGCGAAGTGGGATCAGTCGATGCCCGACATGACGAACGACCAGATCGCCGAGGCGAAGGAGTAGCCCGATGAAGTTCCGCTTCATCCTGCGCCGCCTGCTCGTGACCGTGCCGATGGTGCTCGTCGTCATCACGCTGACGTGGGCGCTCATCCGGCTCGCGCCCGGCAACTTCTACGCGAGCGAGCGGAAGCTGCCGCCCGCCATCGAGAAGAACATCCGCGCCAAGTACGGGCTCGACCGGCCCTGGTACGTGCAGTACGGCCACGTGATGCGCAACATCCTGAGCCTCGACTTCGGCAACTCGCTCAAGTACGAGAACGAGACCGTCAACGACATCCTCCGGCGCACCCTCCCGGTCTCGGCCGCCGTCGGGACGTGCGCGTACCTCCTGGCGCTCCTGGTCGGGACGGTGCTCGGGACGGTCGCGGCGCTCAAGCAGAACTCGAAGCTCGACTACGGGGCGATGGGGGTCTCGATGCTCGGCATCAGCGTGCCGAACTTCGTCCTCGGGCCGATCCTCGTCCTCGTCTTCTCGCTCTCGCTCTACTGGCTGCCGCCCGCGCGCTGGGACGGCTTCCCTTCGTGGAGCATGGTGCTGCCCGTCCTCACGCTCTCGGCCATCTACATGGCCTACATCGCGCGGCTGACGCGGGCGGGGATGCTCGAAGTGCTGCGCTCGGACTATATCCGCACGGCGCGCGCGAAGGGCTTGACCGAGCGGCAGGTCGTGCTGCGCCACGCCCTGCGCGGGGGGCTGCTCCCCGTCGTGTCGTTCACGGGGCCGGCGCTCGCCCTCCTGATTACGGGGACGGTCGTCGTCGAGCGCATCTACGCGCTGCCGGGACTGGGCACCTACTTCATCAACGCGAACCTGAACCGCGACGAGCCGCTCATCCTCGGCATCGTGGCGTTCACCTCCGTCCTCGTGCTGGTCTTCAACCTCCTGGTCGATATCGCCTACGGCTTCATCGACCCGCGTATACGCTACTGAAGAGATGAGCGACGAGAGAACACCGCAGGTGCCGACCGAGGAGGGGCGTTCGCAAGAGCCCTGGGGCGCGGGCTCGCCCGCGCTCACGCCGAGGGGGACGCCGCAACGGCCGCCCGTGGCGGCGCGGAGCGGCGCGGAGATTCACGCCTTCCCCGAGACGGCCGTCGGCGAGGGCGACGTGCGCACGGCCGGCGAGTCGGCCGCGCCCGCGCGCGGCACGTCCCTCTGGAGGGACGCCTGGAAGCGTTTGCTCAAGAACCGGCTGGCGGTCTTCGGCATGTTCGTCGTGGGCTTCATCGCCGTCGCCGTGATCATCGGCCCGGCGATCATCAAGGCGCTGACAGGCTTCACCTACGACTACATCCCGGCCGGGAATACCGTCTCCTACCCGCCCTTCACGGCCCCCGACGGCTCCTTCTCGTGGACGCACCCGATGGGCACGGACGCGGCGGGGCGCGACATGCTGGCGCGCGTGCTCCAGGGCGGGCGCATCTCTCTGATGGTGGGCGTCATCTCGACCTTCGTCTCGCTCATCATCGGCGTGACGTGGGGGCGACCGCGGGCTATCTGGGCGGCAAGATCGACGACCTCCTGATGCGCATCGTGGACGTGCTCTACGCCATCCCGTACATGATGATCGTTATCGTGCTGCTGGCCTTCCTGGGCCGGAATCTTTCGCCGCTGGGGCAAATCTTCCTGCTCTTCGCGGCGCTCGGCGCGGTCTCCTGGCTGACGATGGCGCGCATCGTGCGCGGGCAGGTCATCTCGCTCAAGAACCAGGAGTACGTGCTGGCCGCGCGCGCGACCGGCGTCTCGACGCCGAAGATAATTTTCAGACACATCGTGCCGAACGCGCTCGGGCCGGTCATCGTCTACGCGACGCTGACCATCCCTTCGGTGATGTTGCAGGAGGCGTTCCTCTCCTTCCTCGGCCTCGGCGTGCAGGCGCCGTACGCCTCCTGGGGGAGCCTCGCGCAGGAGGGCATTCAGAACATCGCGGTCTTCCCCTGGCAGCTCATCTTCCCCGGCGTGACGATGGCGCTGACGCTCTTCTCGCTCAACTTCCTCGGCGACGGCCTGCGCGACGCGCTCGACCCGCAGATGAGGAAATTCTAGGGAAATGATGAATGACGAGTGATGAATGATGAATTGAAGACAGTTTCTAATTCATCATTCATCACTCGTCATTCATCATGCGGAACATATGAGTAGCCAGAACGGCACCCTTCTTTCGATCAAAGACCTGCGGACGTACTTCGAGACGGAGGACGGCACCGTGCGGGCCGTGGACGGCATCAGCTTCGATCTGAAGCGGGGCGAGACGCTGGGCATCGTGGGCGAGTCGGGGTCGGGGAAGTCTGTGACGAACCTCTCGGTCATCCGCCTCATCCCGAGCCCGCCCGGCAAGATCGTCTCGGGCGAGGTGCTCTTCCACGGGCAGGACATCCTCTCCCTGCCGGACGACGAGGTGCGGAAGATTCGCGGCAAGCGCATCAGCATGATCTTCCAAGACCCGATGACCTCGCTCAACCCCTTCATGCGCATCTCCAGGCAGTTGATGGAGATCACGCAGCTCCACCTCGGCCACACCAGGGAGCAGGCGTACGAGCACGCCGTCAAGATGCTTGAGACGGTCGGCATCCCCGACGCGCGCTCGCGCGTGGACGCCTACCCGCACGAGTTCTCGGGCGGCATGCGCCAGCGCGTGATGATCGCGATGGCGCTCTCCTGCGAGCCCGAGCTGCTCATCGCCGACGAGCCGACGACCGCGCTCGACGTGACCATCCAGGCGCAGATTCTCGAACTCATCAAGAACCTGAAGCGGGAGACGGGCACCAGCGTCATCCTCATCACGCACGACCTCGGCGTCGTCGCCGGCATGACCGACGACATCATCGTCATGTACGCCGGCAAGGTCTTCGAGCAGGCGCCGACGCGCGAGCTGTTCGAACGGCCGGGCAACCCCTACACGAAAGGGCTTTTGAAGTCCGTCCCCGACCCCGCGCACGAGGAGGGGACTGAGCTGTACCAGATTCCGGGCCTCCCGCCCGACGTGGCCCACCTCCCGCCCGAGCAGTGCCCCTTCGCCGAGCGCTGCTACCGCGCCGAAGAGATTTGCAAAAAGGAGTTCCCGCCCTTCGTCCAACTCAACGAAGAGCACTTCTCGCTCTGCCACTTCGCCGAAGAGGTCTACGACGAGTCGCGCGGCGGCGCGCAGACGGCGGGCTCGCACATAGACCCTAACGGATTGCCTTTGCAAGGGGGGGGCGGCCGATGAGCATGGAGGGAGTGCAGGCCGGCGCGGCGAGGGGCGCGGCGCCGCCGCGTGCGAACGCGGGCGAGCGCGAGCCGCTCATCTCCATCCGCGAGCTGAAAGTCCACTTCGACCTCGGCGGCGGCACCGCCTTCGACAAGCTCATCGGCGGCTCTGGCGTCCGAAGGGTGGTGAAGGCCGTGGACGGCGTCTCGCTCGACATCTACCCCGGCGAGACGCTCGGGCTCGTCGGCGAGTCCGGCTGCGGCAAGTCCACGCTCGGCCGCGCGCTGCTGCGCCTGACCGAGCCGACCGGGGGGCAGGCGCTCTTCCGCGGGCGCGACCTCGCGCGCCTCTCGAAGCGCGAGATGCGCGGCCAACGCCGTCACCTGCAAATGATCTTCCAAGACCCTTACGCATCGCTGAACCCGCGCATGACGGTCTCGCAGATAATCGGCGAGCCGCTCGACACCTTCGGCCTCGGCGGGCGCGGGAGCGAGCGTGAGGGGCGCGTGCGCGAGCTGATGCAGACGGTCGGCCTGAGCCCGCGCTTCCTCAAGCGCTACCCGCACGAGTTCTCCGGCGGGCAGCGCCAGCGCATCGGCATCGCGCGCGCGCTCGCCGCCGACCCCGACTTCATCGTCGCCGACGAGCCCATCTCCGCCCTCGACGTCTCCATCCAGGCGCAGATCATGAACCTGATGGAGAAGCTCCAAAGAGAGCGCGACCTGACGTACCTTTTCATCTCGCACGACCTGCGCGCCGTCCGCCACGTCTCCGACCGCGTGGCCGTCATGTACCTCGGCAAGCTGGTCGAGCTGGCCGACGCTAAGGTCATCTACCGCGACCCCCTGATGCCCTACACGAAGGCGCTCATCTCGGCCGTCCCCGTGCCCGACCCCGCGGTCGAGGCCGCGCGCCGGCGCATCGTGCTCCAGGGCGACGTGCCCTCGCCCATCAACCCGCCCGCGGGCTGCCGCTTCCACACGCGCTGCCCCTGGGCGATTGAGAAATGCAAGGAGGTCGTGCCCCCTCTGGCCGAGATTAAGCCCGACCACTTCGCGGCCTGCATCCGCATCAGCCCGGAAGAGCCTGACATCGAAAAGGTGGCGCCGGGCGACGCGCCGGGCCTGCGCGGCACGGGGCGCGTCATCGCGCAGTGAAATTCCCCCGCCATTAGACGTTTAAACACGGGAGACAAGGTCTTAGACCCTTTTTGTGCGCGTGCCGCGCCGGGTCTGGGTTCAGCCTTGTCTATTGCCGTGCGGGCAAATATACTGCGGTAGGAGGATGGTGGCGCCTGTTCAGGTGCTCCCGCTCTCTCTGAGATTCAGCCTGCTCACGAACGGGCCACCCCGCTAACGCAGTCGAGCCTCCCTCCGTCCGCTAATCGAGTCCGAAGAGCGTGCCGCGACAGCTGATGGACAACACCACCCCGCCCCAAGTGGGTGCTGCCCAGAGCAAGACTTCCGCCGTGCTGCCACACGGATGGGCGGAGGTGCAGGAGAATCTCGCCTCTTCGTCGGGGCTCGCGCTCCTGCTCGTCGAGGGGCGACAGCCGCCCGCGCTGGCCGTCTTGAACAACAACTCCATCTGCCAGGCTTTCCAGTCCTCGCCCGCGCACGCGCACCTCTGCCAGCCCGACTGCGGCGCGGCTTACGGGCGCGCGTCGAGTGAGGGGGCGGCCGTGCAGTACCGCTGCCACGCGGGGCTCCACTGCTTCGCCGAGCCTTTGAATCTGGGGACGGGCGAGACGCTGGCCGTCATCGGCGGGCGCTGCTTCCTGCGCGTCGCGGACTACCGCGCGCTGGCCGAGCGCATACGCGCGGGCGACCTCGCCGACCTCCTCTCCGCCGACCTTTTTGCAAACGTCATCTTCGCCTCGCGGCAAGACCTGGAAGTGCTCGCCACACGCGTCGCGCAGGCGGCCGAGTCGTTCGCGTCCGGCCGCGCCGGGAAACCGGCGGCCGAAGTGTCGCCGACGGCCGGCGCCGACGGCATCCCGGCCGAGCTGGTCGTCAAAGCCGGCGAAGAGGACGCGCGGCACGCGGCGAACGGCCACCACCCCGCGGAGCCGAAGGCCGCGGCGTCGAAGACCGAGGGGAAGGTTGACGAGACGGCCGCCCGCGCGGAAGAGGAGACGCCCGCGTCAAACGCCGGGGCCGAAGCCTACGCCCCCGCGGCGCGCGGCGCGCAGTCGGGCGGCTCTTTAGAGGAGGCGTGCCGCAGGGCCGTCAAGACTCTCACGAACGACTACGGCGTCGAGTCGCTCGCGCTGCTCCTGCGCACCGACGACAGCTTCCACGCGACGTGCGTCACCGGCCTCTTCGAGAAGAAGCCGCCGCGCGTCGCCCTCAAGCCGAAGGAGATCAAGCTCCTGCTCGCCGCGACGAAGGGCGACTCCATCGCCGTCCCCGCGGGCGGGCGCACCGGCCCGAAGCACGAGGAGGCGGTCGAACTCTTCCCGCTCGTCGTGAATGAAGAGATCAAGGGCGCGCTCCTCGTCGGAGACTCAGACCTCAGCGACGACCAGCGCCGCGCGCTCGCCAAATTCTGCCGCGACATCTCGATGCCTCTTGAGCTGAGCCGCCTGCGCGACGAACTCGAACGGCGCGTCCGCGCCGCCACGCACCTGCGCGCCTTCACCGAGGTCGTCAACTCCGCGCGGCCCGAGGACGCCTACACGACCATCCTCCGCCACTCGGCCGAGCTGCTGCGCGCCGAGCGCGGCTCGCTGCTCCTCTTCGACGAGAGCGCCGGCCAGCTCTCGGTCAAGGCCGCGGTCGGCCCGCGCGCCGAGGTGACGCTGGGCGAGGGCGTGCGCGTCGGCGAGGGCGTCGCCGGGACGGTCATGCGCGAAGGCCGCCCCGCGGTCGTCCGCGACGTGTCGAAGGTCTCGGGCTGGAACGCCGCCTCCGCCTCGGAGCGGAGTTACAAGACGAAGTCCTTCATCTGCTATCCAATCACGGTCGGCGGGCGCACGGTGGGCGTCCTGAACGTGACGGACAAGGCCGGCGGCGGCGCTTATGACGAGGTAGACCTCGGCCTGCTCGACATGATCGCGCCGCAGATGGCGCTCGCGCTCGACCGCGTCGAGTGGCACAGCAAGGCCACGCAGTTCCAACTGCTCTCGATCACAGACCCTTTGACCGGGCTCGTCAACCGGCGCTACCTCGAAGAGCGTTTGCAGGAGGAGCTTGAGCGCTCGAAGCGCCACCGCTTCGCGATGAGTTTCATGATGGTGGACATCGACGACTTCAAGGCGTACAACGACGCGTACGGCCACCAGGCGGGCGACCTCGCGCTTGAGATGACGGCGCAGTGTTTGAAGACGGCGCTGCGGTCGGCCGACGTGGCGGCGCGCTACGGCGGCGAGGAGTTCAGCATCCTTCTGCCCCAGACCGGGCTCGCGGAGGCGCAGGCCATCGGCGAGCGCATCCGCCGCCGCATCGAGCGCACGCAATTTCCCCACGGCCAGTCGCAGCCGCACGGCGCCGTCACCGTCTCCATCGGCGTCTCCTCCTTCGGCGCGGAGCTGGACGCGCCGGCCGAGGTCATCCGCGCCGCCGACCGCGCGCTCTACGCCGCGAAGGCGCGCGGCAAGAACTGCATCGAGGCGTACGAGCCGAAGCGGCGGAAGGCGGCGGGCGCGCAGGGCAAGGAGGCGCGGCGCGAGGAGGGCGCCGAAGAGGGCTGAAGAGCGGATGCCGGTCAGAACTCCCAGGCAGAGGCGGGTACTCGCGCGCGTCGCGCCCGAACAGTTCGTCGGGCGCGGCGAACAACTGCGCGAGCTGACCGCGCTGGGCTCCGCGCGCGCCGAGCAGAAGGGCCTTCTCCTCTTCGCCGCGCCGCAGTCGGGCGTCTCCGAGCTTCTGCGGCAGACCTTCGACGAGCTGTTCCGGCAGCGCGGCGGCCCCACGCCCGTCTACTTCGCCTTCGCGCGCACGGACGCCGCGACGACCGCCGCCGCCCGCCGCTTCCTACAGACCTTCCTGACGCAGGTCGTGGCGCACCGCCGCGACGACCCCGCGCTCGTCTCGGCCACGCCGACGTTGCGCACGCTGCTCGACCTCGCCGCGCCGCAGGACTACGAGTGGGTCGAGCGTCTGGTTCAGGACTTCGAGCGAGCGCAGGGCGAGGGTGACGAGCGCGCGCTCGTCCGGCTCTGCCTCGGCGCGCCGCAGCAGGCCGCCGCGCACGGCGCCCGCGCGTTCGTCATGTTCGACGACATACACGCCGCCGAAGGATTGCACGGCGAGGTCGCGCTCGGCCCGGCCGTGGCACAGGCGGCGGCGCAGTGGGGCGCGCCCTTCGTCATCGCCGGCCCGCGGCGGCGCCTGCTTGATTTGCTAAACGGCTCGCTGCCGCTCGCGGCGCTCGAAGGGCTGCGCAGGCTTCACCTGGATCGTTTAAAGGAGGCGGACGCGCGCGCCCTCGTCGAGGGTCTCGCGCAGAGGCTCGGCGTCGCCCTGAACGACGAGACGCGCGACCTCGTCGTGCAGCAGCTCGAAGCGAGCCCGTACCTCATCAACGCCATCCTCGACGCCGCGCGCGCGAAGGGCGCGGGCCTGACGAGCTTCCGCGAGTTCCAAGGGCTCTACGTGGACGAACTGCTCGGCGGCCGCGTCGGGCGGCGCTACGCCTCCGTGCTTGAAGACGTGGCGGCGACGCCCGCGCTCCGGCGTGGCCTTTTGCGCGTGCTCTACGAGTCGGCGGCCCACCCGACGGGGAAGGTGCCGGCCGAGGTCTGGATGAAGCGGCTCGGCGCGGACGCGCTTGAGTTCGAGCGCGTGGTGCGCCTGCTCCACATGCACGAGCTGGCGAGCTTCCACGCCACCTACGTCGAGACGACGCCTTCGACGCCCTGGCGCGACTTCCTCCGCGTGAGCTACCGCCTCCAGGTCGCGGCCGAGCCGCGCGCCCTCGTCGTCGCAGACACCTTGGTCGAGGCCCTGAAGCGCGCGCCGCAGACGATGGCGCGCCACTACCGCCGCGAGTCGGCGCTCGGGCTCGCCGACGTGCTGCGCGCCTTCAACTTCCAGCGCGTGCCCGCGAGCCTTCTGCGCTACGACCGCTGGGCGCGCGCCTACCGCGGACTGGCGCGCGAGGAGGCGCAGGCCGGGCTCTCGGCCGAGACCGACGCGCTGCCGCTCCCGCAGGTCGTCCACGCGGCGAGCTGCGCTTCGTTCCATCCGCCCATCGCGCAGCTCTGCGACGAGGAGCGCTGCACGGTGGCGCACGGCTTCGAGTCCGGCGCCTACAACGCCGGGGGCGAGGTCGTCTGGCTCGCGGTCGAGGTCGAATCGAAGCTGGAGGCCGGGCGCGCGCTCGCGGAGCTGTGGCTCGAACGGCTGGAACAGGTGGCGCAGGCGTGCGGCTTCGACCGCGTGCGCTTCTGGCTCGTCGCGCGCGAGGGCTTTTCGGGCGAGGCGGCCGAGCTTTTGAGCGAGCGCGACGTGTACAGCTCGGGCCGCGAGCAGTTGGAGCACCTGACGGCGCTGCTCTCGGGCGCCGGCGCGGGGGGCAGCGGCGAGGCCGACGAGTTCGCGATAGAGCTGCCGATGACCGAGGACGCCGAGCTGATCGCGGCGCACACGGTCGAGCAGATCGCGCGGCGGATGGAGTTCGAGCCCGAGGCCATCAACAAGATCAAGACGGCGCTCGTCGAGGCGTGCATCAACGCCGCCGAGCACTCCCTGAGCACCGAGCGAAAAATCTATAACCGATTTCGCGTGGAAGGTGATAAATTAGTCATCACTGTATCGAGCCGCGGCCTGTCCGTACCCGTTACTCTCCCCGAGAACGGAGTCCCCGCCGACAAGAACGGCGGGGGCGAGGGCACGAAGGGGCGCCGCGGCTGGGGACTCAAACTCATCCGCACGCTGATGGACGACGTGGAGTTCGAGCGCGTTGACGACGGCACCCGACTGCGGATGACGAAGTACCTGCGCAAATAATCGAGCAGAAGAAGGGAAGACCTGCCTGAATGACAGAACTCCCTGAGACCCCGCGGCCCTCGCAAGGCCCGGGGGAAGTCGCGGTCGTCTACGCGGGCGACTACGTCAACAAGATGAGCGGCCAGCGCATCGAGCGCGAGTGCCTGACGAGGATGGAGCGGGGCTGCCGCGCGCTCGTCATCAACTTCCGCGACACGGAGCTGGTCAACAGCATCGGCGTCTCGATCCTGCTCGGCGTCATCGACGAGGCCGAGCGGCGCGGCGCGCGCGTCGCCTTCTCGAACGTGAGCCTGCACACGCTCAAGCTCTTCGAGCTGCTCGGCCTGACGCGCCTCGTCGTCCTGGCCGACCGCGAGGAGGACGCGCTCGCCACCCTGGAAGAGTTTTCGACAACCCCCCCGGGTCATTGATTTACTTCGTGACCTTTGTGAATACCTCTGTGTCTTTTATGGTTAAGTTTGACGTGCTTAACCACGAAGGACACAGAGGTATTCACAAAGGTCACAAAGGTTAAGTCGAAGATGTCAGATAGCACGCGGATGGTTCTCCACGCCTTCGCGGCGCTCGCCGACCTCGGCGAGGAGATCGCGGAGACGAGCGACTTCGAGGAGATGGTGCGCTCGGCGCTCCACGTCGTCCTCGGGGCGATGGGCATCCGCCGCGGGGCGGTGGCCGAGTTCGACCGCGAGCACGACGCGCTCCACTTCGTCGCCGCGCGCGGCTACGACGAGGAACTCGCGCGCGACTTCTCCCTCACCCCGCGGCAGCACACGTCGAAGGGCAACGGGAACGGCGCGGGCTCGCTCACACACGCCTTGCAGGACTTCGCGCGCGTCGAGCACGAGGTGCACGACCGCTTCGCGGGCGCGGGGGTTGAGGTCGTCACGCCGCTCGTCGTGCGCGGCGAGCTGGTCGGCGTCATCCTCCTGGGGGGGAAGGCGAGCGGCGAGTCGTTCACGCAGGAGGACAGGGAGCTGGCGCGGGCGCTCGGGCGCCACGTCGGCGTCGGGCTGCACAACCACCGCCTGCTGCGCGAGGTCGCGCGGCGCGCGGAGGAGAACCAAAGGCTCTACGAGAGTTTGAAGGGCAGCTACAACGACACGGTGCGCGCCTTCGCCGCGGCCATCGACTGCAAGGACAAGTACACGCAGGGCCACTCGGAGCGCGTCGGCAAGTACAGCGAGATTATCGCGCGCGAGATGGGTTGGAAGGACGAGGAGGTCGAGGCCATCGCCATCGGCGGCTATTTGCACGACGTGGGCAAGCTGGTCGTTGACCGCGAGATCATCAACGCGCCCTACCGCATCGACGCCAAGCAGTCGTCGGAGCTGAACCGCCACCCGGCCGCCGGCTACGAGATACTGCGCCCCATCAACCACCCGTTCGCCGACATCCCGCTGATGGCGCGCTACCACCACGAGCGGCCGGACGGGCGCGGCTACCCGGAGGGGCTGACCGACGAGCAGATTCCGGCGGGCGCCAAGATCGTCTCGCTCGCCGACTCGTTCGACGCGATGACGACCGACCGCCCCTACCGCCGCCGCCGCACCTTCGACGAGGTCGTCGCCGACTTCCGCCGCAACGCCGGCCGCCAGTTCGCCACGCCGGTCGTCCTCGCCCTCTGCCGCGCCCTGCTCAAGGAGGCCCGCGGCGAGACGCGCCCCCGCCAGATGATGCGCCTCCTCGGCCGCGACTACGTCGAGGAGCGAACCCTCCCCGCCCTCGAACAGCTCATCGCCGACCTCGAATCCGGCCCGCACACGACCGTCATGCAGGCTTGACGGTCGGCCTCGACGAGGCTTCGGGTGGAGGCCGTTGTCAGGCTTCGCCGGGCGCTCATTTATCCTTCTTTACTTTGATCCGGCGCACGAGCGTCCTCTCCGGCAGGGTGGAGAGCGTGCCTTCGAGGAGGTCGCCTCTGACGGCGAGTTCGAAGATGGCGTGCACCCTTTCGTTCTTGAACTCGCTGGTGAGCGTTTGCCGGCGCGCGTCATAGACGAAATCAAACGTGCCCATCGCCTCCGGCTTGCCGTTCACAATCTTATCCGCCGCAATGGTCACGGCGTCCGTTCTACCGGGGGCCAGGACTACGTGGTAGACGACTCGCTCGTCGTGACAGGCCGGAAACTTCTCCCTGTTCACGCAGATTGATTCGCCAGACCAGTCGCCCGCCAGTTTAGAGATTTCATCGCCCCGCGCTCTTTCGGGCCTCTCCCCCCGGGCGACCGTCGGACACACGGCGAAGGACGCGCACAAAATGAGACTCCACAAGAGCAGGCCGTTTCGCTTCGTCATTGTTCCCCCGACTTTGAGGACTGAATAAGCTATTTCGGGATGTCGCCATCGGCTACGGTCTGCCCGTGATCGGAGCCGTGTGTGACCGCCACCGCGAACACATAGCTGCCTGCCGGCAGCGCCGGCTGAGAGCCGTGTTGAAGCTCTAAAATATAGAACCCGGCGGGCGATTCCGTCGCCTTGGATACCACCCGCGCTTCAGCACTCGCATGATTCAGGCTTGCCAGTTGGGCGACCTGGAAATTGGCAGGTTTGAGACCTGTGGTCGGCACCCCTTCATTCGAAGACACTGACACGGACATCAGGAAATTACCGAATAAAGGACTGCCTTTCGCACTCACAATCAGCCTAGCCATACAGACCTCCTCAGGTGGAATCAACCCGATTCTTCCCTGTTGCGTTATCCCTTCTACACAACTTGGCAGGCCGACAACTCTCGTCGGCAGCTTACCGTTTCGGTCAAAAAGACTGAACGCTCACTCTCTGAGACCCGACGTTCCGTCTCCGAGATGGAACGTCGGGTCTCAGAGAGTCAACGTTCACTCTCGGAGAGTCAACGTTGGCTCTCTGAGACGGAAAGTTGGGTCTCGGAGAGTGAAAGTTGGGTCTCGGAGACGGAACGTCGGGTCTCGGAGAGTCAACGTTGACTCTCCGAGAAGGAAAATTGGGTCTCGGAGAGTCAACGTTGACTCTCCGAGAGTGAAAATTGAGTCTCTGAGACGGAAAATTCGGCCAAAAAGGGTGAATTTTGGGTGTTGGAGACCCGAAGTTCCGCCTCGGAGGACGGGCGCCCGTCCTCCGAGGCGGAAAGTTAGGGCCTAGGACTTGGCGGGCGGGCCGCCGCGCGACTTGCGGGAGAAGCGTTGCCCCAAGCCCTCAAGCGCGGCGTCGAGCGCCGAGCCCTTCCCGGCGGCGCGCGCGAATTGGTAGACGATTAGCGCCGCCGCGTAAGCGTCGCTGCCGACGGCCAGGACGGTGTCGTCCACCAGCTCCATGAGCTGCGCGAGGCCGGCCTGGACTGACGAGAGTGCGGTGAGCAGCTCCACGTCGTTACGCATCTCGCCCACGTCGAAGGTGGCGGGGAGGATGCCCGGGTTCTGCTCGGCGAGTTGGAGTGTCTGCTCGACGAAGCCGTGGCTCTTATCGCCGAGCTTAAGGAGTGTGTGCCGCTCTTCGGGCGTCAGGTCGATCAGGAAGGGGAGTTTCTGGCGGATGGTTTCGATGGCGGCGAAGACGGCTTGACGCTCGGCCTCGCCGAGGACTGCGCTGACACGATTTTGTGCCATTGAGGAGTCTCCTTTCGTGAGCGCGCGTGAGGAGGCGTAAAGGGGCGACCGGTTTCTCGCGCGTGGGTCTGGGTGGCTGACGGTGTTAAGGAACCCGCCAGAGGCGACGAACCCCCTTGAAGGCCGACAAAATATTCCGGACGGCGGGAATTGTCAATCAAAATATCGAGGGGTGTAGGTAGCACATTAGATGTCCGGTCTCAGTAGCACATGAGATGTCCGCTTTCGGGCGGTAACGAGTAAAGGCTTATGGGCAGGAGGACGCGCCCATGCCGTACTACTCGGAGGCCGCCGTGGAGC
>Ga0213876_10000706_pt1 | contig 23407 bp, 15 predicted proteins | sample BarmaccomBMRX_R9_FD_160113 | JGI IMG/M metagenome (GOLD analysis project Ga0213876, IMG submission 160113) | Root-associated microbial communities from Barbacenia macrantha in rupestrian grasslands, the National Park of Serra do Cipo, Brazil - RX_R9 | ecosystem: Host-associated > Plants > Roots... | reverse complement strand
CAGCGTTGCGGCGACCAGGCGCCCCACGAAGGCTATCCGCTGCTGGTAGACCCGGCTGACCGCCTCGGGAGACTCCGCGGCCGCCTGGCCGCGATCGGCAAGCCAACGGTCGAATCCGACGCGCAGAATCGCGATTGGGACGCCCGCGGCCCGAGCGCGGAGATTGGCCATGGCGAGCGCATGGCGCGAAGCTTCCACGTTGGGCGCGGCCGCGGCGTTCGGCGCCGTGAAGGCGCCGGCTAGGCGCCGGTGGTGATGGCGGTGATGGTGGCCGAAGGCGACGCGAACGACCTGGGCCGCGCCCCCGGGATGGCCTATGGCGTGATGGCGGTGGATGACGGCGTGTGCTTGCGAGGCGCTCGGCGTTGCGAGAGCGAACGCCAGAGCGAGCAGCAACGCCGCCCAGACGGCCGACCCCCACCTAGCCATGACGCCCCCCTCTTTCCAGACTTCAACGCCGCCGCTTTCGTCCTACACGCCGGCCAGCTTGGCCGCAGCGACACAACCCGGTGAACGCAGGTGGCGCGATGCGACTGGGGATCGCCTAGGGCGCGACGGTGATCGTGGAGCCGGCGGCAGTCTGGGCGATCGACACCCGCAGGCCGTTCACCTGCACCAGCACCGATGTGGCCGCGGACGGACCACGGGTGACTAGGCCGGATCGGCCGTGGGCCCGAGCTGCGAAAGCGGCCTTCACCACGCCCGTCTGATCCACCAGACCGTCGGTCTTCGCAGGCTCGGCGGCCAGGGCCGCCAATACCGCCTGGGCCTCGCCCGGCGCGACCGGGGCGCCGGCGCGCTCGGCGCCGAGCAGGCTTTCGCCGACCGGGGCAGTGAGGGCGTCGAGGCCGGCGGCGGGCGCCGATGCGGCGCGGGCCAGGGCGAGGAACGCCGCCATAAGGAGGGCTCGCTTCACGGCCGAAGGATATGCGCGGCGCGGTTGAGACTTCGCTAAGCGGCGGGCGAGACGGTCGGGCCTCCGTGGCGAGGCGTCGACGCGACGCGCCCGTCGTCCAGGAAATCTAAACGGCCGCCTTGAAATTCCGGGTCGCGCGCCTGATCTGCGGCTGCCAGGTACGTTGACTTATCCTAATCCCCCGAGCATCGATGCCGGCCGCATGTCAGGCGCGCCCGCGTCCTCTCGGGAGGAGGCGCTGAAGAGCCGCCGGGCGCGCCCCCTCGACCATCCACGGACGCCTTGATGACCTTAAGCCTCGCCCTCGGCTTCGAAGCCAGCTTCGACGATCTCTACCATCGCGAAGGCCTGGTGCGGCTCGATGCGCGGTTCCTCGAGTTCCTGGGCGGCCGGGAGCCCGGGCTGCGCGAGCGGCTCGAGGCGGCGAGGCTCTCGCCCGCGGACATCAAGGGCGAGAAGGAGTCGGAGCTGCTGATCGAGCTGGCCCCCGTCCTCGAGGATTTCATCGGCGCCCTCTTCGGGATCGAGGCCGAGATCGCCGCCGGGCGCGGCGACCGCGCTTCGCTCGCCGCCGTCTTCGAGGTGAAGCGCCAGTTCGTGCAGCGCAGGGCGGTCAGGAAATACGCCACCGAGGCCGAAGGCCTCGACGCAGGGGCGCTGCGCCAGACGCTCGAAACGCGCCTGGGAGCCCCGTTCACCGAGGTCGCCTTCGCCAACAAGGTCGCGGCCTGGCTGGAAGCCGAGGAGACGCACGCCGAGGACCTCGACCTCGCCGCCCGCTACGCCGCCTGGGCCACGCTCAGCGAGGCGGGCCAGCGCGAGCACCATCACGGAGTACTGTTCAAGGTCCCCCACAAGGTCGACCCCATGGCCCTGGTGCCGGTGACGCCGGATCCGGTGGCGGGGCTCTCGGCGCACGGCTTCCCGGCCAACCGGCGCCGGCGGCGCGACGGCTTCGCCCTGACCGACCCGGGGACCGACGTGGTCGGCGCCCTCGACCAGGCCAACTACTGCATCTGGTGCCACAACCAGGACAAGGACAGCTGCTCCAAGGGGCTCAGGGAAAAGAGCGGCGAGTTCAAGAAGAGCCCGTTCGGGGTGGTCCTGGCCGGCTGCCCGCTCGACGAGAAGATCTCGGAGATGAACCTGACCGCGGCAGGGGGGCTCACCGTCGGCGCCCTGGCCATCGCCGTGGTCGACAACCCCATGTGCGCGGCCACCGGCCACCGGATCTGCAACGACTGCATGAAGTCCTGCATCTTCCAGAAGCAGGACCCCGTGGACATCCCGCAGGTGGAGACCCGGGTGCTGAAGGACGTGCTCGCCCTGCCCTTCGGCTTCGAGGTCTACTCCCTCCTCACCCGCTGGAATCCGCTGAACCTCGAGCGCCCGCTGCCCAGGCCGGCGAGCGGCAAGACGGTGCTGGTGGTGGGGCTGGGACCGGCGGGATTCACCCTCGCCCATCACCTCGTCAACGACGGACATGCGGTGGTGGCGATCGACGGCCTGAAGATCGAGCCTCTCGATCCGGCCCTCTGCGGCGTCGATCCGCTCGGCGTCCGCCAGCCGTTCGCGCCGGTCCGCGATGTCGAGACGCTCCGAGAAGACCTCGGCTCGCGGGTCATGGCCGGTTTCGGCGGCGTCGCCGAGTACGGGATCACCGTGCGCTGGGACAAGAACTTCCTGAAGGTGGTGCGCCTGCTGCTGGAGCGCCGGGCGGAGTTCAAGATGTTCGGCGGCGTCCGCTTCGGCGGCACCCTGACCATCGAAGACGCCTTCGAGCTCGGCTTCGACCACATCGCGCTCTGCGCCGGAGCCGGACGCCCCACCATCGTCGGCATGCGCAACGGCCTCGCCCCCGGCGTGCGCCAGGCCTCCGACTTCCTGATGGCCCTGCAGCTCACCGGCGCGGCCAAGTCCGACAGCATCGCCAACCTTCAGGTGCGCCTGCCGGTGGCGGTGATCGGCGGCGGCCTCACGGCGATCGACACGGCCACAGAGGCGCTGGCCTACTATCCTGTCCAGGTCGAGAAGTTCCTCAGCCGCTACGAGGCGCTGGCGGCCGAGCGTGGGGCGGCGGCCGTGGAGGCCGACTGGTCGGCCCAGGATCGGGAGGTCGCGGCCGAATTCCTCGAGCACGCCCGGGCGATTCGCGAGGAGCGGGCGCTGGCCGAACGGGAGGAGCGGCCCGCCCGGATCGTCGAGCTGCTGCGCGCGTGGGGCGGGGCGACCATCTGCTACCGACGGCGGCTGATCGACTCGCCGAGCTACACCCTGAACCACGAGGAGGTGGCCAAGGCGCTCGAAGAGGGTATCCGGTTCGCCGAAGGGCTCACGCCGCTGGAGGTGGTGGTCGACCAATACGGCCACGCCAAGGCGCTGATGGTGGGGCTCGACGGCCTCCACGCGGAGGCTCACGACTTCGCGACGGAACAGGCCTTGCCGGCCAGGACGGTGCTGGTGGCCGCCGGCACCCAGCCCAACACCGTGCTCGGCCGCGAAGACCCCAAGCACGTGGAGGTCCAGGGCCGCTACTTCCAGGCGTTCAACGAGAAGGGCGAGCGGGTGACCCCAGAGCCGCTCACCAAGCCGGCCGAAGTCCAGGTGCTGATGAGCGTGCGCCCGGACGGCCGCGCGGTGAGCTTCTTCGGAGACCTGCACCCGTCCTTCGCCGGCAATGTCGTGAAGGCCATGTCGAGCGCCAAGCAGGGCTACCCGATCGTGAGCCGGATGCTGGCGCGGACGCCGGCGCCGTCCCAGACGCCGGCGGCCTTGTTCGCCCGGCTCGACGACGAGCTGCGGGCGGTGGTGCGCGAGGTTATCCGCCTGACCCCCACGATCGTGGAGGTGGTTGTCCGCGCGCCCCTGGCCGCCCGGGCCTTCCAGCCCGGCCAATTCTACCGGCTGCAGAACTTCGAGACCCTCGCGCCGGCCGCTGGCGGAGCGCGGCTCGCCATGGAGGGCCTCGCCCTGACGGGCGCCTGGACGGACAAGAACGCCGGCCTGCTTTCCACCATCGTCCTCGAGATGGGCGGATCCTCGGACCTCTGCGCCCAGCTGAGGCCCGGCGAGCCGGTGATCCTCATGGGACCGACCGGTCATGCGACCGAGATCCCGGAGGGCGAGACCGTGCTCCTGATCGGGGGCGGGCTCGGCAACGCCGTGCTCTTCTCGATCGGCCAGGCGATGAAGGCGAAGGGCTGCCGGGTGATCTACTTCGCCGGCTACAAGCGGATGGTCGATCGCTACAAGGTCGAGGAGATCGAGCGGGGCGCCGACGTCATCGTCTGGTGCTCCGACGAGGGGCCGGGATTCAGGCCAGAAAGGCCAGGAGACATGGCCTTCGTGGGCAACATCGTCGAGGCCATGACCGCCTACGCCGAGGGCAGGCTCGGCGGGCGCCCGATCCCGCTCGCGGAAGTCGACCGGATCATCGCCATCGGCTCGGACGGGATGATGAACGCCGTGGCCCAGGCGCGCCGCGGCGTGCTCGGCCCGCATCTCGACCCGCAGCACAAGGCCATCGGCTCCATCAACTCGCCCATGCAGTGCATGATGAAGGAGATCTGCGCCCAGTGCCTGCAGGTCCACCGGGATCCGGCCACCGGCGTCGAAAGCGTGGTGTTCTCGTGCTTCAACCAGGACCAGGCGCTGGACAAGGTCGACTTCGGCAGCCTGCGCCACCGCCTTTCGCAGAACGGCGTGCAGGAAAAGCTGACCCGCCTTTGGATCGACCGCTCCTTGCGCGAACTCGGACTGAGGGCGCGCGAGGCGGCGGAATAGCTTCCCGCCGCCGCATCGGCTCTCCCAACGCCGCGGCCGACTGTCGCGCGGCGCGGCGGGGCCCCGTTCTGCGGTGAACCGCCGCATGGCGCCGCAAGCGCCCACGCCGGAGGGTGGGGACGACCGCCGTTCGGTCGAGGGTTCAGTCGATGTTGCTTTCCGCCGCGTGGGCCGGCCTTTTCGCCCTTGCCGCATGGGTCGTGCTCGGAGGCTTCGCCCGGCGCCGGCGCCCAGACGACGCCTTCTCGCCTCGCCGGTGGCTGGTCCTCCCCGACGATCCGCGCGGCTGCCTTCCGACGAGCGAGGACGTCGGCGAAGGCCCTCCCGCACTCGTTCCTAGGGCGGTTCCGCCGGCTCTCGCAGCGGCCCCCGCGTGCCAGGCGCTGGCCGGGATCTTCCTCAATGGGCAGGACACCTACAGCTGGAGCCGCCGCATCGCCCCGACCTCGGTGCTCGCGGCCACCTCGGTCGCCGCCGCCGCCATCAGCCTCGATTTCTCGTCCTTGAATCTCGGCGTGCCCGACATCCCTCCGCCGGACGTCGAACACCGCGCCGACCAGATGTTCCACCGGCCGATCTTCCACGACCTCGGTCCGAACGCCGCCTTGCCACCCGCCTGGCTGGCTTTTGACGAGGCTCTGCGCTTCGCCCCGGCGACGCAGTCCCACGAGGCGTTCGGCGAACGCCCCGCCTTGAACCTCTTCGCCCTCTTCGACTCCGCCCCGTCGCTGGCCAGCGACGACATGGTGCTGCCCGCCTACCTCAGCGGCCACAGCGACTGGGCCTTCGCCGGATAGGGCCCGCCTCATTGAATCGTGCTCCGGATCCGAAGTTTCGGAGCGCGTTCCAATCGCAAGGGCGATCCACTCTGGTGGAACGGGGCCCGGCGAACCCTGGAGTTGACCTCCGCCCCAGCGGCGGAGAACAGTCGGCCATGCCCCGCACCTCCGCCCCGCCCCATCCCGCCCGAAACGCCCAGGTGCTGGTGGCGGTGATCGTCGCGGGCGCGGCGCTCCACTGGCTGGCGCCCATCCTGACGCCGCTCGCCCTGGCCCTCTTCCTGATGGTGATGATCGACGGACTGGCGCGCGTCCTGCGCAGCCGCCTACCGGGGCTCGGCGCGAGCGCGGCGCTTCCCGCGGCGATCGTGGTCTGCATCCTCGCCTTCGGCGTCACCGTCTACATCGTTGCGGGCAACGCCGCGGCCTTCGTGGGACGGCTGGTGTCCTACGAGCCGCGCCTGAACCTGTTGCTGGAGCAGCTCGGCCACACCCTGCACGGCGGCGTGCCCTCGACCGTCAGCCAGCTGGTCTCGATGATCGACCCCGCCAAGTTCGTGCCGATGGTGGCCGGGTGGGTGCAGACGCTGGCATCCACATCGGTGTTCGTCCTCGTCTACCTCGGCTTCATGCTGGCTTCCCGCCACGGCTTCGAGCGCAAGGCGGTGCGGATCTTCCATGGGCGGGCCGAGCGGCACGAGGCGCTGAACGCCTTCCTGCGGGTTCGCGACGCCCTGGAGCAGTACGTCTCGATCCAGACGGTGTGCGGGGGGATCATCGCCCTGGGCTCCTGGGCCATGATGATGGTCATGGGGCTGGAGAGCGCCCTCTTCTGGGCGTTCCTGATCTTCGTGCTCGGCTACATCCCGATCATCGGCGCGGCGATCGGCATCATTGGGCCGGTGCTCTTCGCGCTCGTCCAGTTTCCCACCATCTGGCCGGCGGCGATCCTGCTGGCCGGGCTCTTCACCCTCACCTTCCTGGTCGGCAACATCCTGCTGCCGAGGATGCAGGGACGGGGGCTCAATCTCGACCCGGTGCTGGTGCTCTTCTCCCTCGGCTTCTGGGGCGCGCTCTGGGGGGCCACGGGGATGTTCCTGTCGACCCCGCTGACCGTGCTCGCCATGGTGATCCTGGCGCAGTTCGACGGCTCGCTCTGGATCGCCGTGCTCCTGTCCGGCGACGGCGATCCGCGCGGTCTCGGCCACAGCGCCCATCCCAACGGCGCGCCCCAGCCCTCACGCAAGCGTGAAGCGGCCGCTCTTTCCGGCTGAATTCCCGAGCCTCGGCGCCGGGCGCGCGGACCTTCTCCCGGCCGACGGCCGCCAAGCCCGACGCCCCGCGGCGGTTCGTTGCGGACGGTCGGGAAGTCCGATGTTAGGTTGAGGCGCGGATGAGGCGCCAAACCGAAACTCGGGACTCGATCGAACCGGCCCTGACCGAGGCGTTCGAGGCGGCGGGCGCTTCGACGAGGCCGGTTGACTTCCTGCAGGCGATCGCCGGCGACTACCGGCCCGAAGAGCTGCCAGGCGTCGACATCGCCGACCTGGGCTGGCGCGCCGCCGAGCTCTGGGCCTTCGCCGCCGCCGCCGAGGGCCCCTGGCCCCAGATCCAGGTGATCCCCGCCACCGCCCGCGACGGCCGGCCGCTCGGGGCCCATCTGCTCGAGATCGTCCAGCCGGACGCGCCCTTCCTCGTGGACAGCGTCATGGGGGAGCTCGTGGACGCCCACGTCGACGTCCTGGCGATGTTCCATCCGCTCGTCGAGGCCGCCGCCGGGCGCCGATCGGCGATCCAGGTGTGGCTCGCGCCCCTGCCCGACGAACGGATCCCCGCCCTGACCGCCGCCCTCCAATCGACCCTGAGCGACGCGCGCCTCGCGGTCGAGGACTTCGAGGCCATGGTGGCGGTGATGGGCCGCGCGATCGAGGAGCTGCGGAGCGCCAACGCGGTTTGCGATCCCGCGGACCTGGCCGAGGATCTCGCCTTCCTCGAGTGGCTCGACGCCGGTCGTTTCGTCTTCCTGGGAGCGCGCCTCTACGCGTACCCGCGCACCCCCGACGGAGGCTACGCGGCCGAGGAGCCCACCTTCGATCCGGCCCAGAGCCTGGGCGTGCTGCGCGATCCGACGCGGTTCGTGCTCCGCCGCGAGAGCGAGCCGGCGGTGCTCTCGGCGGAGCTGCGCGCCGATCTGGCGGCCGCCCCCCCGCTGGTGGTCGCCAAGTCGAACCTCAAGTCGAAGGTCCACCGACGGGTCTACATGGACTACGTGGGCGTGCGCCGCTACGGAGCCGACGGCCGCCCCGTCGGCGAGGTGCGCTTCGTCGGCCTCTTCACCGCCCACGCCTATGACGAGCCGGTCGGGCGGGTGCCTCTCGTGCGGCGCAAGGTCGAGCACGTGATGGCGCGAGCGAGCCTTCCGGAAGGCGGCCACAATGCCACCCGCCTCGCCAACATCCTGGAGACCTACCCCAGGGACGAGCTCTTCCAGCTACGCGAGGACGAGATCCTGCGGATCGCGCTCGGGGTGCTGCACCTGTCCGACCGGCCACGGGTGAAGCTCTTCGCTCGCCGCGATCCCTTCGACCGCTTCGTCTCGGTGCTCTTCTACGCGCCGCGCGACCGCTATGACGCGACCTTGCGTGCGCGGGTCGGGCGGATGCTGGCGGAGGCCTACGACGGGCGCGTCTCGGCCTACTATCCGAGCTACTCCGACGCGCCCCTGGCGAGGGTCCACTACATCGTCGGCGTCACCCCCGGGCGCCATCGCCAGCCGGACCTGGCGGCCCTGGAGCAGGCCATCGCAGCGGCCGCACGCACCTGGTCCGACGACTTCGAGCGGGCGGCGCGCCTCGACCTCCCGGAGGGCGAGGGCGGCCCGGTGGCCGAGATCTGGGGGAACGCCTTTCCGGCCGGCTACCGCGAACGTTACGACGCGGCCGAGGCCCTGGCCGACGTGATCGCGATCGGACGCCTGGCCGGCGGCGCGATCGGCCTTCGCGCCTGCCGGCGCGCCTCGGACCTCCCTGGCCGTCTGAGGGTCAAGATCTATCAGGAGGGCGAGGCGGTCGCCCTCGCTCAGGTGCTGCCGATCTTCGAGGACATGGGCCTGAGCGCCCTTTCGGAGGACGGGTTCGCTCTGTCTCCGGCCGGCCGAGGACGCCTGCCGATCTGGGTCCACGAGTTCGTCCTGGAGTATCCGTGGCCCCAGGGACTCGAGTTCGAAGCCGTCCGGCCCGCGTTCGAAGACGCCTTCCTCGCCGTCTGGCGCGGCCAGGCCGAGAGCGACGGCTTCAACCGTCTGGTTCTGGAACTGGGCGTTTCCTGGCGCGAGGCGGCGCTGGTCCGGGCTCTGGCGCGCTACCGCCAGCAGTCGGGGCTCGACCCCAGCGCCGCCGTGCAGCAGCAGGCGTTGAGCGATCATCCGCATGTCGCCCGCCTGATCCTGGAGCTGTTCCGCCTCCGGCTCGATCCGGCGTCGGAGGCAGCGCCGCCGAAGCGCGCCCAGCTGGTCGGGGACGTTCAGGCCAGGATCGAGGCGGCCTTGCAGGCTGTCCCCAGCCTCGACGCCGACCGCGCCTTGAGACGCATCGCCGCCCTGGCCGCCGCGATCCAGCGCACCAACTTCTTCCAGCCTGGCCCGGACGGCGCTCCGAAGCCCTACATCAGCTTCAAGGTCGCCAGCCGCGAGCTCGCCGACCTGCCCGATCCCAAGCCCTACCGGGAGATCTACGTCGCTTCGCCCTCCGTGGAAGGCGTGCACCTGCGACTCGGCCCGGTGGCGCGCGGGGGAATCCGCTGGTCGGACCGCCAGGACGACTTCCGCACCGAGGTCCTCGGCCTCGTGAAGGCCCAGCAGGTCAAGAACGCGGTCATCGTGCCGGTGGGCGCCAAGGGGGGCTTCTTCCCGGAGCGGTTCGCCAAGGGCGCGCCTCCCGAGGAGGCTCAGGCCAAGGCCATCGCCGCCTACAAGACCTTCCTCTGCGGCATCCTCGACCTCACCGACAACATCGATGCGGAAGGCCGGGTCGTGCGTCCGCCGGGCGTCGTGGTCCACGACGGCGACGACCCCTATCTGGTGGTTGCGGCCGACAAGGGCACCGCGAGCTTCTCCGACATCGCCAACGCGCTCGCCCAGTCCTACGGCTTCTGGCTGGGTGACGCCTTCGCCTCCGGCGGCTCCTCCGGCTACGACCACAAGGCCATGGGTGTCACCGCCCGCGGCGCCTGGGAGAGCGTAAAGCGCCACTTCCGCGAGCTCGGCAAGGACGTGCAGGGCGAGCCCTTCACCGTGGCCGGGATCGGCGACATGTCCGGCGACGTGTTCGGCAACGGCATGCTGTTGTCGCGCAAGATCAAGCTGGTGGCGGCGTTCGACCACCGTCACGTGTTCCTCGACCCGAACCCCGACCCGGACGCCTCCTTCGCCGAGCGCGAGCGGCTCTTCGCCCTCGCCGGCTCCTCCTGGGACGACTACGACCGCGCCCTGATCTCGGCGGGCGGCGGCGTCTACGCGCGGTCGGCCAAGTCGGTGACGCTGACGCCGGAGGCCAGGGCCCTGCTCGACCTCAAGGCCGAGGTTCTGACCCCGGACGAACTCATCGTCGCCGTGCTCAGGGCCAAGGTGGAACTGCTCTACCTCGGCGGGATCGGCACCTATGTGAAGGGCGCCGCCGAGAGCCACCTGACGGTGGGCGACAAGGCCAACGACCTCGTGCGCGTCAACGGATGCGACCTGCGCTGCAAGGTGGTCGGCGAGGGCGCCAACCTCGGGTTCACCCAGGCCGGCCGGATCGAGTATGCCCTGGCCGGCGGCCGGATCAACACCGACGCCATCGACAATTCCGCCGGCGTCGACACCTCGGACCATGAGGTGAACATCAAGATCCTCACCGGCATCGCCGAACGGGCCGGAGACCTGGCGCGGCCGGACCGCGACGCCCTGCTGGCCTCGATGACCGGCGAGGTGGCCCGCCACGTCCTCGCCCACAATTACGACCAGACGCTCGCCCTCACCCTGATGGAGGCCGAGTCGAAGACCGAGGTCGCCAACCACGCGCAATTCATGGCCGATCTCGAGGCCAAGGGACGGCTCGACCGCGCGCTCGAAGGCTTGCCCGACGCCGCCGAGATCGAGCGGCGCGTCAAGGAGGGGCGCGGCCTTACACGCCCGGAGCTCGCGGTGCTGCTGGCCTACGGCAAGATCGACCTCTTCCACGACACGACCGCCTCGGCCGCGCCGGACGACCCGCATTTCCTGGCGACCTTGCTGGCCTACTTCCCGAAGGCCCTCGGCGGCTTCGAAGACCAGATGCGCCGGCATCCGCTGCGGCGGGAGATCATCGCCACGGTGATCGGCAACGATCTCGTCAACCGGTGCGGACCAACCTTTCCCCGCCGCCTGCGCGCCGCGGCCGGATGCGACGACGTCGTTCTGGCGGCGAGCTTCGAGGCGGCCCGTCTGATCCTTCGTTTTGAGGACATTTGGGCAAAGGTGGGCGCGCTCGACGGCCGCGCTCCGGCCGCCGCCCAGACCGCGCTCTATCTCGAGCTGGCCCGGGTCCTGCGCAGCTTCACCTATCTGTTGGCCAGGAGGACGGCCAAGCGCGGGACCGCGGTCGAGCCGTTGACGCACGCCTATCAGCCCGCTGTCGACCGCCTGAAGGGGCTCATGCCGGAGACCTTGTCGGCCTTCGCCCAAAAGGAGGCGGTGCGGCGCGCCGCCGAGTGGATCAAGGCGGGGGCGCCGAAGGGCCTGGCCCACAGCCTCGTCCTCTACCGTTATCTCGAGGCCGGCCTGGCGCTGGCCGACCTGGCCAGCGACCTGGACTGGCCGGTGGAGGCGGTGGCGCGGCTCTATCACGCCGTCGGAGGCGCGTTCGGATTCGACCGCCTGCGGGCCGCCGCCACCGCCCGCATGCCCGCCGATCCCTACGAGCGCCTGGCTCTTCGACGCCTGGTGGAGGACATGCTCGCCGAACAGGCGGCGCTCGTGCGTGCGATCATGACCTATGCCGGCCGTCCTCAGGCGGGGGAGACTTCCGAAGGCGTGAAGGACGTCATCGCCTCCTGGTCGGCGCTCAACGCCGAGGCGGTGAAGCTGGCGCGGAGCACGATCGCCTCGATCGAGCGCGACGGCCGCGGCTGGAGCTTCCCGAAGCTCACCATCGCCAACGCCGCCCTGCGCCAGCTGGCCTGAGCACGGCGCCAGTGTCCCGAGTCCGAAGTTCGCCGGTGGACCGGAAAGTCCGGCCCCGGATCGGCCTTGCAGGCCGTCCGGGGTGACGACGAGAGGAGCGTTAAGCCCCAACTCAACCCACACCAGGCGATCTTGAGATCGAGACGGGTTGCCATCCGCGGCGGCTTGCGGTCTATCGCCCCCAACGCCGCCGTTCCAGGCGGCGACGGGAGGGACACCAGGCAGGCTCAGTCAACCTGATTTGGGGAGCTCTCCTAATGCGTTTCGTTTTGTTCGCCGCGGCCGCCGCCGCCCTTGCTACGCCGGCCTTCGCGGAATCGTGGACGGCCGTTCCTGCCCAGCCTTCTCATGCAACCGGTTTCGTGGGCAGCAACATTATCTGGGACTGCAACGACGCCGGCTGCCATTCGACCTCCGACACCTCCTCCGGCGATGAGCTCTCCGAATGCCGCGGCGTCGCCCGCCAGGTCGGCCAGCTCACCTCCTTCACCGGCCGCAAGGAAGCCCTCAGCGCCGAGCGCCTGGCGCGCTGCAATCAGGCCGCCCGAAAATAGAGCGTCGACGTCCGGCCGGGCCCCCGTCGGGGGCCCCCGGCCGGCTTGACAGGCGCGCGCGCAGCCTCGGGTGGCGATCAGTCGCCTTCGGAGTCGCCTCATGGCCGAGCTTTGGATCCAGACCGCCCTGGCGCCCGCCAGGGAAGTGGCCGCCCAGGCGGCCCGGCTGGAGGCCGACGGCTGGGGCGGCGTGATGGTGTTCGACTCCCAGAGCCTGATCGCCGACCCCTACGTGGTGCTGGCGTTGGCCGCCGCATCCACCCGGCGGCTGGGACTGGGCGTCGGCGTGACCAATCCGGCGACCCGGCACGCCGCCGTCGCCGCCAGCGCCATTGCTTCGATCCAGGAAGCTTCGGCGGGGCGGGCGGTTCTGGGCATCGGGCGCGGCAACTCCTCGCTCGCCTTTCTGGGGGCGGCGCCCACGGCGATGAGCGATTTCGAGGACTACGTGCGCATGCTCCAGGCCTATCTGGCCGGCGAGGGCGTGCCGGTCGAGGACTTGCTGAAGCGCCGTGACGGCCTGCGCGCTCTGGATCGCGATCGCCTCGGGCGCGCCCCTGAGGAAAGCCGGCTGCAGTGGCTGGATCCGGCCTCGCCCAAGGTCCCGGTGGAGGTCGCCGCCACCGGCCCGAAAGCCATTGCGCTCGGCGCCCGGCTCGCCGATCGGCTTTCCTTCTCGCTGGGCGCCGACGAGGCGCGCCTAGCGGAGGCGATCGCCGCGGCGCGCGACGCCGCCCAGGCCTGCGGCCGCGCCCGGCCGCTGCCGTTCACCGCCTATGTCAGCGTCATCCCGCTCGAGGATTTGCCGAGAGCGCGGCGGCTCGCGGCGCCGGACGTGGCGATGCACGCGCACATAGCCACCGAGAGCCGGACGAACCTCGATCGGATGAGCCCATCGGACCGCGAGGTCGCCGAGCGCCTTGCCGGCGCCTACGACATGACCCGCCACGGGCGCCACGGCGCCCAGACCGACGTGCTCGGCGATGCCTTCATCGACGCCCACGCGGTGGTGGGGGCGCCGGCGGCGTGCGTGGAGCGCCTGCGCCGGCTGGCGCGATTGGGTCTCGACCGGCTGGTCCTGCTGATGCCGCCCATTACCCGGGACGACACCCGGGCCGCCTACGAAGCCGCCGTCCGCCAGGTTCTCCCGGTCTTCGCCGGCGAGAGCGCTAATGCCGCTCGGAACGCAGCACCAGGGCGCCGCTGAAGAGGCTGTCGGCATTGGCGACCGGGTCGGCGTTCACCTGGGCGTAGTCGCGCTCCCAGACTGCCTGCGTCGTGCAGGCGAAGGCCTCCTCCATGGCGCTGATCGAGCCCGGCGAATCGGGCGACCAGCTCTGGACCGGCGTCGTCCCGGACTTGGTGACGTTCCCCCGCCGGTCGTAGACGACGAGGTCGGTCATCTTGTTCTGGTGGGCGTCGCAATCGAAGGTCAGCTGGAAGTCCTCCCGCTTGGCGTTGGCCTCGAGGACCTTGGGGCCCTCCAGCACCCAGGTGAACCAGGCTGAGACGCCGCCGTCGACGCGCCTGGTGACCGTCCTGGCGTTCGCATAGACGTAGACGGTCCGGTTTCCCGCCGCGCCCAGGAACCAGAAGTCGGCGCCGGCGGACGGCGCGGCGGCGGACGGCGCAGGCGGGGCGCCAGGGGCGAGGGCGATCCGGGGCGGCGGCGCGGCGGCTGGCGCTGGCGGGGCGGGGCGGCTCGCAGGCGGGGCCGCCTCGGCGGCTGCAGCAACCGGCCGGGCGCCGGAAACCGCCAGCGCCGTAGGGGCCACCTCGGCCGCATGGGCCCAGCACGCCTTCCCCGCGCCCGAGAGAGCTGCGCAGAAGGACCGCGCCGCCGCGGAATCGGCGAAGCCGACCACCAGCGCCCGGTAGAGGCGGGCGCCGTTGACTTCCACCGACGCCACCGTCCCGGAGAGCGGCGGCTTGATCCGGCCGCCCAGCCCCGCCAACGCCTTCTGGGCGCCCTCTGCCGTCGGGCTGGCCGCCACCTGCGCCACGGCCGCCATGACCGGTTTGCCCCTCGCGGGAAGCCGGCTGGCCGCCAAGGCCGCCGTTGGAGCCGGGCTCGACGACGAGGCGGGCTCGCCCCTCGCCGCCGCGGCCTGGGTCGGCGGCTCGCTCGGCGACTGGCCCTTGCAGACGGTTTCCGTCACCGCGCGCATGTACGAATCGGCCGAGGGAAGCACCCAATGGTCGGCGAGCTCGCGCGGCTGGCTCTCACCCTTGAGCTTGGCTGCTTCGAAGGCCTCCGCCCTCAGCATCCGGTTCTTGCCCTGGCGGCAGTCGATCTCGACGCTCGAGCGCATCGATCCGAACCTGAGCGCGCGCGTGGCCGAGGCGTCCAGCGGCTCGACGTCCAGCTCGACCCTCACAAGCGAATGGGACGCAGCGCGGCTGAGGACGGTGACCGAGACTCCATCCTTGACGATCGGCGGCGTCGCCCCCGCCACGGGCCATCCGCCGATCGTCGTCGCGGCGCTCAAGGCGCCGATCAGGAGACGGCGTCGCAAAGCAACTCCCGCAGAACAAGCCGAAGCGGCCAGATATCACGGCCTTATCACAGCAGCTCTGCGGCGGCATCAATCCCCCGGGAGGAAGCGGCCCAAGAGGTGAAATCAGCCGCGCTTCGCCCCGGCCATGGTAAGGTCGCCACATGGAAGCGGGCGGCTGGAGCTGGGCGGGGGCGCGCGGCTGGAAACGCGTGCTGGGAACCCCATTGGGGCAGGCGGCGCTGGCGCTCGCCTTCGCCGCCGCCTGCATCACGGCCTTCGCCGGCGTCCACCGGCCGCGGGCCGATGTGCTGGCCGTGCGCCTGGCCGGAGACGACGACGAGACCCGGCTGGTGGTCGACCTCGGACGGGCCGCACGCGGTCGGGTCGATGCGTCGGCGCCCGGCCGCGCGATTGTGACCTTGGCCGCGAACGGCTCTTCGCGCAGCGGCCCTGGACGGGGCCTCGTGCGCCGTTGGTCGCTGGAAGCGGCGCCGGGCGGGGTGCGGATCGCGCTGCAGCTCGAGCCGCGCACCCAGGTCCGCCGGCGGTTCCTGCTGCCGCCCGCCGACGGCGTCGCCGACTATCGCTATGTGGTCGACTTCGGCCCCCCGCCCCCGGCCGCCGCCCCGGCCCGGGCCTCGGCGGCCGAACCGGTCCTCGCCGCAGCGATTCCTGGCGCCCATTCGAAGAAGGTGATCGTCATCGACGCAGGCCACGGCGGCAGGGACCCCGGCGCCGCCGGGACCGCGAGCTGCGAGAAACAGATCACCCTGCTGGCCGCGCTGGCGCTCGAGGCGAGGCTGAAGCGGACGGGCCGCTATGAGGTGGTGTTGACCCGGGCTTCCGACGCCTTCGTGCCTCTGGAGGCGCGGGTCCAGACCGCACGCCAGGCCGGGGCGGATCTCTTCATCTCCCTGCACGCCGACTCCGATCCGGACCCCGGAACCCACGGCGCGAGCGTCTACACCCTCTCCGAGCGCGGCGTCGGGAGGGTGGGCCACGTCCTCACCCGCCACGACTGGTTCTATCAGGCCGCGGTGGCCGGCGACGACCACGCGGTGGGCCAGATCCTGGTGGATCTCTCGCAGCGATCCACCCGAAACCGCTCCGACGTCTTCGCCGAGACCCTGACACGGCGCGCCGGCGAAAGCGCTCCCGAGCTGCCCCGCCGCCATCGCAGCGCGAACTATTTCGTGTTGCTGGCCCCGGACGTCCCGGCGGTTCTGCTGGAGATGGGGTTCATGACCAACGCCGAGGACGAGGCGCGCCTCAACGATCGGGCGCGCCGTGACGCCCTGATGGACGAAGTCGCCGGCGCCATCGACGCCTACTTCGCCAAGCAAACCCGGCTGAACAGGTCGCTCAGGCCCGACTAAGGGTCCGCGTCCCCACCGACAAAATGACCGACACGGAACCGAAGCTGTGCGCGCCGCGTTGCTCCTTCCGCAGTAAGAAAGAAATCTAATCTACACTCGGAGGTGCGCGCCTATGCGCTCGGTAATCTTGTGGGCCTTGGGGATTCCCATTCCCATAATCTTGCTCTTGGCCCTCTGCACTCACCACTTCTAGCGGCGACCCCTCCCTCCCGCCCACAGGATGGAGGGGCGCTTCGCGGGCCGCGCGGCTGGAAGCGTTATCCGTTGCGCGGTACGGGCGTGAAGAAGTCTTTTCCGCCGGGCAGCATGTGGATGACCTCGTAATAGTGGCCGAGCTCCGCCACTGTGTCCGCATAGAGAAATTCGAGCACGTCGCCGAAGCGGGCCGCCGAGGGGATCGCCACGCCGTTGGCCTCGAAGCGCTCGCGGATCTGCCGCAGCTCCTCGGCGCTGTGAGCCCAGAAGCCGTGGTGATGGTGCCGCAACAACTGGTCGGGAGCGAGCCAGCTCTCATAGATCGAGGGAACGCCAGGAGCCGGCTCGATGATCTCGAGCATCACCTCGCCCGCATAGGCCAGGCAGATGAACCTGGCGCCCGAGCCCTGGCCGCTCATGTCCATCACGTGCCACTTGGCGACGCCGTAGCGATCGCGGAACCACGCCATGGCGGCCTCGGCGTCGCGGGCCACGTAGGCGATCTGGAAGTGGTTGCGGAACAGCACCGTCGACATGGCTGACTTCCCGGTTGCTCAGTTGAAATAGCGCTCGATGTAGGGACCGAACGCAGCGTCGATCTCCGTCTTGTCGGCGACCGGCTCGTAGGCGTGGGCCGGCCTGCCCGCCTTCTGGGCGCTGGCCCATTGGCGCATGGCGCTTTCAGCCGCCGCAGACAAGACGAAACCGAACTTGCCGTAGATCCTTTCCACGACCCCCAGCGGATCTTCTTGGATCTCGCTCTGACGAATGTTCAAGAAGCGCTCGGGGCTTCGGTCCTGGGCGGCCATGCCGCGCCGGGCCGCTTCGGACCAGAAACCGATCTCGCGCACCCGGAGGTGGTCGCGGTCGACGCGGCGGCCGGCCGTCATGTCCCGCAAGCCCGCCAGCAGGCTCGTCAGGGAGGCGATCGCCGTCGCCGGGTGGCGGTGAGTCTGGACGATGCAGGCGTCCGGAAAGGCGCCTAGCAGCCCGTCGACGCCGAACAGATGGCTGGGATTCTTGAGCAGCCAGGTTCGGGCGTCCCCAAGCCCCACCAGCTTCAGAAGATTCGCGTAGCGTCGGAACGAGGACGTCTCGTCCTGGGCGCGGAACCACGCGTCGTAATCCGCGATCTCCAGCACCGAGGGATAGAGGTTGCTCGTGAAGCTCTGGCTCATGGGCCTGAGGCACTCGTCGACCTCGTCGGGCGGCACCGAGTGCGCAGCCGCCGCTTCCGGCGCGGCCGCCTTCAGCCTGACGTATTGTTCGGCCGCGGCCCGATAGGACGGATTGCGCGCCCAGGTGTCGCGCGGCGGACGCGGCCCCGGGGTGCGGGTGAGCCAGTTCTCGAACCCCTGAAACTGCGGGTCGAGACTGAGGAGCTGGTGCAGCGCGGTCGTGCCGGTCCTCGGCAGGCCGATGACCACCAGCGGCCGCCGGATCTCGGTCCCCAGGACCTCGGGGTGCCGCCGCCACCCGGCGCTCGCCATGAGCCGGCCCCTGAGCGCCTCGACGATCATCTCCTGCGCCGTCGCAGCTTCGACGTCGTTCAGCGGCGGCCCCGCGTCGATGGCCGCGAGGAGAACCCGCAAGCCTTCCTGGTAGTGTGCATCGCCGAAGTCGCTGCCGCCGGCGGCCTCCACGGCGGCCTCGTGCAGGCGCTCGAACCGGTGGGCGAATGGGGTTGCGTGCATGCCGCTGGCGGATCCCGACTTCATGCGCCCTGCGCGAACGGGTTGCGCTGGTTCCAGGTCAGCGCCCGGCTGACGGCCGGATCGGCAAGGGCGTCGAGCGTCCAGCCGGCGGCGGCGAACTGCGAGCGCACGAGCTGAGGCTCCTGGAGCAGGGCGACATGGCCGCCGCCGATGAAGACCTCCCGGCCGTTGAGCGCCGCAGCGTCCTCGGTGCAGAGCCAAGCGACCACGGCGGCGACGTGCTGCGGCAAGGGCTCCACGCCGCCGGTGGACAGCCACTCCGACGAGATCGGCGGAACCCCCGCCTCCTCGACCGAATAGCGCACCGTCTCGAGCACCTCCGGAATCGCCATGTTGCTCCGGTGCGACAGAGGCCGGATGGCGTTGGCGCGCACGCCGAACGCGCCGAGGTCCCGGGCCAGAGTCCGGGTGAGGCCCACGACGCCTTCCTTGGCGGCGTTGTAGTTGGCCATCGCGTAGTGGCCGAGGCCGGACATGGACGAGAAGTTGACGATCGCTCCCCGGGTCCTTTTGAGCGGCTCGGCGGCGGCCCTGGCGGTGGCGAACGGGGCCTTGAGGTTCACGTCGTGAACGAGGTCCCAGTCCTCCTCGCTCAGCTCCCAGATCCGGTGGGGCCTGGCGATCCCGGCGACGTTCACCAGGAAGTCCAGACGCCCGAACGAGTCGAGCGCGGCTTCCACCACGCGCTTGCCGCCGGCCAGGCTGGCGACGCTCGAAGTCTCGGGGACCGCGGTTCCGCCGGCGGCGGCGATCTCGGCGACCACCGCCTCGGCGACCGCCGGGTCCCCACCACCTCCCAAGGGGCCGCCGCCGAGGTCGTTCACCACCACCCCGGCGCCCTCGCGGGCGAACAGCAGCGCGGTTTCGCGCCCTATGCCGCGCCCGGCGCCGGTGACGACCGCCACCTTGCCCTCGAAACGGTTCGCCACACGCTCCTCCCTCGACATCGTCGCTCGCCTCAGACCGCGAAGCGGCGCTCGACCCCGATCTTGCGGCGGCGCAGCTGGTCGCGCCGCCCGTCCGGCGTCATTCGCCGCACGTCGGCGGGCAAGGCGCGCGCCAGGTCTTCGAGCTTGACGAGCTCGGCCTTCAGCTCCGGGATCTCGGTCCTCGCCTCGACCCACCGCTGGTTGACCAAGCCCACCGTGTGCCCGCCCGCGTCGAGCCAGTTGGGGATGCCCGGATCGGCGTGCGAGACCACCACATAGACCATCCCGTCCCGCTCCACGGAAGCCTGCCGGTCGTTCAGCGAGGAGAGCCGGTACCGGTAGTCGACCGAGTTCATCCAGTAGTTTCCGAGCTCGAAATTCCAGTAGGCGCACTCGGGCGGCCGCACCGAAAGGATCAGGGCCTCGTCCGGTTGGACATTCCACTGGCAGAAGTGCAGCGCACGGCCGAGCTCGGTGGCATGGCCGCCGTCGTCGCGCCAGCGGGGAACCCCGGCCACCCATTGGTTGGGGAAGTCGCGGTAGTACTCGATCCACTTCACCCAGTAGGCCGAGTCCTCGACGAGCCAGTCGAGGGCCTGCTGGAGGTCCCCGATCAGCCGGTCGGGCGTGACCGGGGGCGGCGGCTCCTGCTGGCCGATCCGCTGGATCTCCAGCCGCATGGGCTCCTCGGTGTCCCAATGGCCGAAGAACTGCCGGATGAACACGCGGTTGTCGCCCGGGGCCAGGCGCAGCCAGTTGCCCGGCTGCGGCGCCTGGCTGAGCGTGATCGAGAAGGCGCCGTCCCACTCGGTCTCGAGGTCGGCGTTGTTCAGGTAGGACGGGCCGGCGATGAACGAGACCCAGGCGACCGAGCCGCGGTTGCCGACGATCCGGTAGGTATGGTCGCCCGAGACCACCCCCACCAGGTAGGTGCAGTCGGGGTTGTCGCCGAACGACTTGCTGGTGGGCGTCATCAGCGGCCAGAGCTGCGGGTAGAGCGGATCGTTGAACTCGTGCTTCTGGTTCAGCGCCTTGCCGATGTAGCGGGCGACATACTCCAGGCCCGCCGCTCGATCGAGCGGCGTGTCGGGAGCGGTTTCGCTGAAGGCGAGTTCGCCCGCCTGCTTGAGCCCGTCGCAGAAGGCGCCCCAGGCGGCTCGAAGGGCGGCGTTGTGATCCTGGGTCATCTCCGCGCGTCCCAGGCGGCAGCGGGGTGAGGCGCGCGGCCCGACCGCGCCGGGACCGCCTGCCACGGGCTCGGAATCGCCCGAGCGCGCCCCAGCGCTTTGAAGACCGCCGCTTTCAAGGCGCTTCTCCCGTACAAGCCCGCAAGGTCGCGCTATGCTGATCGCCAAGGCGCCAAGCGCCATTCCCGAATGGGAAGGCGGGATGAGTGGGAGGACGGCTTGCCGGCGGACTTCGAGCCCCTGTTGCTGCTCGCCCAGTCGGCCCCGATCGCGGACCGGCCCTGGCGCGAGTTCGTAGCCAGCCTCCGGCAGGCGCTGGACGCCAACTATGCGAACCTGATCTTCCGTCGCCGCGACCGGGAGCATGAGAACCTCGAGGTGCACGACGGCGCGGGCGTGCCCGACTGGCTCTGGTCGCGCTACGCGGCGGGCGTCTTCCGGCTCGACCCCATTCGCTACTTCGCCATGGAGCCCGGGCGGGTCTACGCCTACGACGAACTGGAAGGCGTCGTCGGCCTCGCCCAGGATCGCTTCCGGGACGAATTTCTGCGGCCCGCCGGCTTTTACCATCTGCTTCTGTTCCGGGTGACCGAGCCCGAGGGGTGCAGCATCTGGATCACCGTCACCCGGCCCGAGGCGGCGCCGGCCTTCGGCCACGACGAGCGCGAGCTCTGCGCCCGGCTGGCCAGGCACCTGGTGCCGATCCTTTCGTGCCACGTCGTCCTGCTCGACCGCCAAGCCGACATCGAAACCTACCGCCGGGCCAGCGAGACCCTGGCGATCGGCGTCATCACCCTGGACGCCGCGGGCCGGGTGCTGGCGGCGGACCCCGCCGCCCGAAGCCATCTGCGCGCCTCGAAGGATCTCAGGATCGTCAACGACAGGCTCTGCGCCGGCGCCGCCGAGGTCGCCCTGCGCCGACGCCTGGACGAGGCGATCCGCCTGCAGGAGACCCGTTCGCTGCACCTCGGAGACCTGGACGGGCTCGATCTTCTTTGCGCGCCTCTGCGCCAGAGGGTCGACGCGCCCCCCGGGCGCGCGGCCCTGCTGGTCTATCTGTCGGCGAGGCGCCCGCACCGGCGTGACATATCGGGCCATCTCGCCGAGCTCTTCGGCCTGACGAAGACCCAGGCGCGCCTGGCGGCGCTGCTCGCCGAGGGCCGCACGCTCGCGGCGGCGGCGGCCGAGGTCGGCCTGACCGAGCAGAGCGCCAGGACCTATTCGAAGGAGATCTACGCACGCACCGGCACGAGCCGCCAAGGCGAGCTCATCCAGCGGATCCTCACCAGCGTCGCCGTCCTCACCTGATCGGCCGCGGGGCCGGCCAGCGCATAACCAAGGCGCATGGAAGTCTCCCGACGAATGCATTTCACTTAAAGGGCCGGCCGTAGGCAGGATGCGGCGAAGGAGGCGCTATCGATGGTCGTGGGCGTTTGGATCTATGGCGGCACGGTGGCGCTGCTCGTCGCCGAGCTTGCAGCCGGCCGCGCCCGGGCGCTCTTCTCCCGCCGAGAGCTCGCCATGTACGGCGCCTGCATCGCGCTCAACCGGTTCGTGACCGCCTCGGCGAGCGCCGTGCTCATCGCCTACGCCCTGAGGCTCGCCGTCCCGTTCCATAGGGGCGCGTTCGCGCACGCCCCGCTCTGGCTGGCGTTCCCCGTGACCCTGCTGACGGCGGAGTTCTGCTTCTACTGGGTGCACCGGTGGTCTCACGACGGCGCCGCCAAGCCCTGGCTCAACTGGCTATGGCGCCTGCACCACACCCACCACTCGGCCGACTACATGAGCGTGCTGGTGACGCTGAGGCAGAACATCTTCTGGAATTTCGTCGTGCCGACGCCCTGGGTCCTCGCTCTGGCGGTCTATGCAGGCCAGGAAGCGGCGGCCACGCTCACCATCATGACCATCTACGGCTGGAACCTGATCACCCATTCCGACTTCCGCTGGGACGACAAGCTGCGCGCCCTGCCCGTGGTCGGCCGGCTCTTCTGGGCGAGCGAGCACATCCTCGTCAGCCCGGGCGTCCACCACACGCACCACGGCTACGGCCGGGACGGCGCCATGTACCGCAACTATGCGGTGACCTTCGCCTTCCTGGACTGGATGTTCGGCACGCTCCACGTTCCGCAGGGACGCCCGTCCCGCTACGGAATCCCGGGGCCGAGGCTCGGCGTCGCCGAAGACGTCCTCTATCCCCTGGTGCGCTCGCGAAAAACCCAGCCCCTCACCGCGCCGATCGCCAACTGACGGTTCGGCGCGCGACGGCCGCCCTCACCAGCCGATGTCCTTGATGGGCTCGTCGATGCCGCCGTTCACCTTCGACATGGCGGCCACCAGTTTCTTCTGCTCGACGCCGGCCAGGAAGCCGTCGATCAGGCGCTGGTAGTTGCTGATCAGGCCCTCCACGTCGCGCGACAGGCGCATGTACTCGAACTCGCCCGAGTGCAGGCCGAGCTGCTGGTCGGGCAGGTTGCTGTAGTCCTGCTTGGGGATCGGCGGCCAGCTGGGGTCGTCGTGGCGCATGGGCGTCGGGGCCCGCGGCGGATCGCGCTTCTCGTCCTCCGGCATCAGGGTCAGCGACCACAGCTCGAAGAGGCAGGTCTCCGGTCCGAGCGGCCGGATCCGGTACGAGGAACAGTTCCCGTAGGCAGGCAGGAGGAAATAGTTGGGGAAGCAGAAGTTGACGCCCGACGTCACCATCTCGGCGTCGACCTGGGTGAAGTCGGGCGCATCCAGGCCCGCTGCCCGATCGCTCTGGGTTATCTCCTCGCCGAGCCGCCGGTTCCACTCCGCCTTCGCCGCCTCCACGTCCTCGGGAAGCTCCATCCCCCGCAGCTTCTCGGCCACAGCGACGTCGCGCGCATGGATCATGCCCGCCATGCCCTCGCTCAGCCGCTTCATGTACTTGATCGACCCCTCGACCACCTCCTCGCGGGTCTTGTAGGTCATGCTCTGGCTGTAGCCGGTCGAGCCGCTGCCCTTCATCTGGAAGTATCGGGCGCGTTCGCCGCGCACCGCGGCCGGCAGCAGCTGCGGGTGGGTGCGCATGACGTGGTAGCCCTCGTGGAAGGCCTCCATCGCCAGCTTCCAATTGACCGGCAGGTGCGCCGCCAGCCACCACTCCACCCGCATCTTCTCGATATGACGGCGGTCGTGCATGGTGGCGAAGGGTTCGATGCACTCGCGCAAGGGTGCGGCGTTGTGGTCGAAGTTGATGAAGGCGCAGCCGCCCCAGGTCTCCACCCGGCAGGTCTTGAGGTCGATCTCAGACTTCTC
>Ga0213876_10000705_pt1 | contig 23431 bp, 19 predicted proteins | sample BarmaccomBMRX_R9_FD_160113 | JGI IMG/M metagenome (GOLD analysis project Ga0213876, IMG submission 160113) | Root-associated microbial communities from Barbacenia macrantha in rupestrian grasslands, the National Park of Serra do Cipo, Brazil - RX_R9 | ecosystem: Host-associated > Plants > Roots... | reverse complement strand
TGGGCGAACGCCGGCTGTAAACGGGGACCGCCAGCCTCCTTGGCCAGTAGGCCCCTGCAAGGGCCTTGCGGAAGCGGTGCTGGAGGACGAAGTAGGGCCGGAGCCGGGCAAGGTCCGTCCCAAACTCTCGCTCCAGGATCGCCTTTTCCCTGGCGGCCACTTCGCTGGCGCCGAGGTTACGTCCCGTGAAAGTGAATGCGGCCAGGGCCACGGGCAGGGTCGCCATGGCCACCCCGGCCTTTAACCATCGCAAAACCAGCGCGGCATCACCAATTGCCTGGTAATGGTCGGGGTAGAAGAATCCGCGATCCAGCAACGAGCGACGAAAAAAGGTGGAACAGGTGAGCGTGCCCAGGTGAGCGTGCCGCGTATGGTTCCACTTGGGCGCCAAAATTCGCCGGTAACTGAGCGGCGTTCCCTCCAGGTCGATCAAAACGGCATCACCGAACACCACTTCGATACCAGGGTGAGCCGCAAAGAACCTGCTTACACGCAGCAACGCACCCGGCAGGTATTGCTCGTCGCAATTCAGGTGACCGATGATCGCCCCGCGCGCCTTCCGCAGACCGCGGTTCAGGGCGTCGTACATTCCGTGATCCGGTTCCACGGTCAGCTTCACTCGAGCATCGTCCGGCTGCCAGGCGCCCGGCGCCGGGGGCCCGCCGCCTTCCTGGATGACGTGCTCCACCTCGACGCCGGCCTGATCAAGAACGGACCGTGAACACAGCTTCAGGAGGTCGGGCTGGCGAAAACCGGGGGTGACGATTGAGATGGCGGAATCCATAAATCAGATCGGTCAGATCGGGTCGCAACTCTCCCGCCGGAATTCCCGCAAAGCAAAACCGGCTGGAAGTGAGTCAAGCTTTTCATGGCCGCACCTCGAAAAACCGGCGGGTTTTGGCTTTCCAATCATCCCACGGATTCGGTACAGGGTGGTTGATTACCGCCGATAATCAATATCTTGCACCGGCAGATGCAGCGGTGGCTTTGTTGACGTATGGACCCGAGACTCCTTGAAGCACGCCTTACCCTCACGGTGGTCACCGTCCTTGGGGTGGTCGGTGCGGTGACTCTCGGCATCTGCATCGGCTCGGACGAATGGGTTTCCGTGCTGGCGGTATTCGGTGCGGCTGCAATCGTTGCCCTGGTGCTTCGAATGCAGAGCTACGTGTGGGTCTTCATTCCGCTCGCCTGGTTTCTCACCGGCCGCCTCGGGTTTTTGCCGCTGCCGTTCAGCGTCAGGGAACTCGCCGTCCTGCTGGCCGCGGCCGTTTTTCTCACGCTGATGGCCCTGCGCGGGCTGCCCCTCCGCACACGCACCACCGCCGTTGACCTTCTGCTCTATCTGAACCTGGCTTACGTGATGTTTGTCTATGCACGTCACCCGGTAGGGGTTGCCGCCTTCGGCTCGTCGATGGTTGGAGGGCGGCCTTACTTTGACGCGCTGATCGGGTTTTTAGCCTACTTTGTGCTCTCCCGGAGCCGGATGGGCCCAAAACTGGCCCTGCGTTTGCCGGCGCTGGCGGTCATTCCTTCAGCCCTGGTTTCCCTGCTCGGCTTAATCGGGTACTTGTTTCCGGGCAGCCTGCCCTACATCGCTTACTTCTACGGCGGCATCGATGTCTCGAGCTTTTTTCGAGACCTTAAACCGGCAGGCGCAGCGGATGAAAGCGTGGACCGTATCTTCGATCTGGCAACCGGGGCGCGGGCGTGCGGCGTCGCCCTGGCCAGCTATTTCGATCCGTTTTCGCTGATCAATCCCCTTCGCCCGGCCCGGTGCCTCGGGTTTCTGGCGTGCTTCGCGGCGATGGGTCTGGCGGGGTTCCGGAACGGCATTCTCTTTTTGGTTTGCCTGTTCGCGCTTTCCGCCTTTGTGCGGCACGGATTTTCGAAGCTGGTACAATTAGGGGCCGTCCTCGCGCTGATGCTCCTGCTGCTATGCGGTTTGCAGGCCAAAGGCGTTCACCTGCCGGTCAACGTGCAGCGCGCCCTTTCGTTCTTGCCGGGCAAGTGGGACCCTGAAGCGGTCAGCGATGCCGAAACCTCCGTCGACTGGCGCGTGTACATGTGGCGCACGGCTCTGAGCACGAGTGACTTCATCAAGGACAAGGTTTTCGGCGACGGCTTCGGGTTCAGCGCCTACGAGCTTTCCATCATGCAATCCGGTCAGGATTATATCGGCCACGAAGCCCAGGAGGTGTTCATGATTCAGGGCGCGTTTCACAGCGGGCCGATCTCGGCCGTTCGTTTTGTCGGCGTGGTGGGCCTCATGCTTTACCTGGCATTGCTTGTGTACCTGGCGGTGCACGGGTTCGGATTGCTGCGGGTCACCATGGGTTCGCCTTATTTCCCGATCGCGATGATGACCGTGTTGCCGGCCCTCTACGAGCCGTTTCAGTACGTGTTCATCTTTGGCGGCTACGATTCAGGTCTTCCGACCACGCTTTTTACGTGTGGCTTGTTCAAACTTGTTGAAAACAATTTTGCCGCTTGGAACCAAGTGCAGGCCCCCCATACGGCGGTTGCCGCGCTCGACCACAGCGTGACCTGAACCGGCATCCTCATGAGTCGTACCAGACGCCTTATGGTGGCGGTCGGCGCCGGGTACCTCGCTCTGGCGGCCAATGCCATCTCGATCGGGCTGTCGATCCCGATCGCGTTGCATTACCTGAAGGCGTCCGACTTCGGTCTTTGGGCCGTGGTCACCCAGGTGGCAAGTTACCTGACGTTGCTCGACCTCGGGTTCGCCCAGTCTATCTCCCGGGTGTTGATCGACTTCAAGGATGATCCCAAAGCGGGAACGTACGGGGCCGTGTTTAAAGCCGCGTTTATCGTGTTTGCCGTGCTCGGCCTGGTGATCGTGGCGTGCGGCGCCTGTGCAGGCCCATGGCTCGCAACGCTCCTTGGCGTCAGTGCGGACCGGGCAGGGGATTTCTCGTCCCTTCTGCTGCTTCAATGCACCGTGCTCGGCGTAAGCATGCTGGCCCAGCCTTTCGGGCTCCCCCTTTGGAGTCACCAGCGCCTGGACATCATCCATTACACAAACATCGCCGTGCACCTGGCGAGCCTCCTGGCGCTGTGGATCGCGCTCAAGGCGGGCTGCTCCTATTTCAGCCTGGGTTATGCCGGCCTGGTCGGCGTCACGATCTACACGTTGTCGACGGCGTTCTTTTCCATCCATTTCAAGCTTATTCCTCACACGAGGTACTGGGGCCCGCTAAACTTTCCATTGTTCAGGGCGGTCACCGGCCTCAGCCGCGATTTTTTTGTGTTATCCGTCGCGGCCCAACTCACCTCGGCGACGCAGCTCGTCGTGGTTTCGCATTTTCTCGGTTTTGGAGCGGCTGGTGTCTGGTCGATCTGCACCAAGGCGTTCTCGATGACCCAGCAGCTCATCTCGCGACTCTTCGATTCCTCCTCACCGGCGCTCTCCGAGATGGTGGCAAGGGGAGAACGGGCCAGGCTGCAGTACCGGCTGGCAAACGTCGTCTCTCTGTCCGCGGTGCTGGCAGGCACCTTTGCAGTCCTGGGAGCCGCGGCAAACCGGCATTTCGTGTTTGTCTGGACGGGCGGTAGAGTCACCTGGGATGCAGGCAGTGATCTCGCGGCCGCGGCCTGCCTTTTTGTTTTCTGCGTAAGCCGATGCTACACGGGCATGACCGGGATTACCAAGCTGGTCGGGAAGTACAAGTATTATGCGTTAGCCGAAGGCGTGTTGGTGGTCGCCCTGAGTTTGATCCTGGCCAAACCGCTCGGGTTTACCGGTGTGTTCATCTCGTCACTGGTGGCCAACCTGCTTTGCGGCATGTGGTTCGGAACCCGCTTCGTGAGCCTGTATTTCTCATTACCGTGGCCCCAGGTCACCTGGGGCTGGTTGAAACGGAGTTTTGCCTTCATCCTCAGTTTTTCCGTGTGTTGCGAAGCGCTTTTTCGGTTGCCCGGCGCGGAACGCGGCCTGCCGTTGTTTCTAATCTCGGGCACGGCCGGCCTCATCGGCGCCGCCTTGGCCTGGTCGGTGGGATTGGACCCGCACCTGCGGTTGGAGTTGGCCGGTTACCTGCGAAGGATCGCGTTTGTGCACAAACTTTTTCAGCGTGCGCGCCAGCGTTCCGTCACCAGCGTTCCATGAGCGCACCGCCGCGAGTTCTCCTCACCACGGTAACCTACCTGCCGGCTTACGACGGCGTTGCCGTGGCCGCAGCCAATCTGGCCGAGGGCCTCGCCGAACGCGGATTTGCCGTGTCCGTCGTCACCTGCCCGCATCCTGAGCGCAAAGGATCGCCGGTAAACGGGATCCCGGTTTATGAATTCGATGTTGAAGGTCGACCCGGGTGGCGGACCGGCATGCGGGGTGAGGTTGCCGGTTATCAGCGCTTCGTCGCACAGTTTCCGTGCGATGTTATCATCTGCCAATACTGGAATGTCTGGTCAACGTTCCTGGCACAAAACGTCTTTCCGGCCACGACGGCGCGCAAGGTGCTGGTAAGTCATGGCTTTTCCACTCACCTGCTGACGTTCCATCGGCCGCCTTATTTCGGGATCGGCCAATGGATCGGGCGGTTGCCGATCGCGCTTCGATTGGCCTCGGACCTGCGCCGTTATGACCAGGTCGTTTTACTTAGCGAGAAGCGCAATCTTCGCCGGTTCATCGACCATCTGGTTGCCGATCTGACCGGTTACCGGCGCCATACGGTGCTTCCAAACGGCGTACGGCCGGAGGAATTCGCAAATGCCGCAATCCCTTTTCGCGCCCTCCACGGCATCGATGATCGTGCCAGGCTGGTCCTTTGCGTCGCGAATTACAGCGGACGAAAAAACCAAATCCGGGCGCTCCGGGTTTTCGCCGAAGCCGCCGTGCCCGGTGCAGCCCTGGTCTTTATCGGGAGTGAACACAATGAATACATGAATGAGCTGGAAGCTGCGCTGGCAAAGCTGCGCGCAGGGGGGTTCACGGGCGACGTAAGGCTGCTGGCCGGGCTTTCTCGAGCGGAGACTTGCGCCGCTTACCGGGCCGCGGACGCATTCCTGTTGACGGCTAACGCCGAGACCCAGCCGATCGTCCTCTTGGAAGCCATGGCAAACGGTGTTCCGTTCGTCGCCGTACCAAGCGGAGCAATTACGGAAATGCCGGGAGGGATCACTGCGCTCACTAACGTTGGCCTGGTCCGGGCGCTCCGCCGCGTGCTGCTTGACAACGTTACCAGGGCGGATCTGGCGGCTGCGGGCCGGACGGCCGTCGCACGGCAGTACCATTGGCCGCGTGTGCTCGACGGCTACGAGCGAATCATCAGGAGCCTCCTCCCCTCCAAGGGCAGTTAGTAAGGTGATACCTTTATGGCGGGGGGTACCCGAGCCTAATACCATTTAGACAGTTGTTCAGATAAAATTCTGGCAGGGCGACGCCGCCGGAGGCTCCGCACGGCGTTAAATCGGCCTTTATCATTTACACAGTTGTATTGATAGAATTCCGACCGGATTTCAGCCCCGAAGGGGCGGTAGAACATAGCCCAGGGTTTACCCTGGGGAACCGTAAAATCATGATGAGCCCTGTAGGGGCGGCAGAAGGCGTCGCGCGCAGATTCTCCCGCGAAAGACGACGTTATCCTTACGCGCCTCACCCGGCGGGCTCGGCCGGAGAATTTTGCCGGGCAGCCTTCGTGAAGACGATGTTGCAGTTCGCGCAATACCTTAAAAGTTTCGGATGACGCTCCAGGATCCATGCATCCAGGTTGTGCGCCGCCGCCAGGATCGCCTGGTTTTGAACTCCCTTGACCGCATAGCTTAGCAGGTTGAAAACCTGGACTTCGCAGCCGGCGCAGTGGGAAAAAGCCCGGGTGATCCCTTCAAGCATGGAAAGGTAGAGGTTACTTTCATCACCAAGTTCCCGGCGGGCGATCCGTGCCGCTCGGATTACGTCCACCAGCAGGTTATGACCAAGCGGCTCATAGATGAAAATGAGGCGGCCGCCCGGTTTCAGCAGTCGTGAGTACTCCAGCGCCACGCGGGTGCAATCGTGCGCGAGGTGGTGAAGGGTGGCCTGCCCATAGATCAGATCGAATGACCCATCGGCGTACTGCGGAAGGTTCAAGGCGTCGCCGACGACGTACTTGAGGTTGGGCAACTCAGGTTGCACGGCCGTGATCTCGCCGCCCGCATCGGCGTACCGGTCGAGGGCCGTAATCCGGGCATCCGGAAAAACCCTGGCCAGGCACACTGCCAGCATGCCGGCTCCGCAACAGACCTCGAGGACGTTTTTCCCATTCAGGTCAATCCGGCAAAGCTCGGCATAGGCAGCCTCAAACATCGGCTGGTCGGCAGGTGCATAATGCTCTCGAGCCGGCTTGAAATGCGGACGGACGTCATGGGCTTTCCAACGGGGATGGCTGACCCGGAGCATGATGGGAGCTCTTGATACCGGACGGTGTGAAGATTTGCAACCCGGGTCGCGCCGCGCGTCACGACGCGGCACCACCACCACCGCCCCCACCACCGCCGGATTTTCCGGCGGTGTTTGGGTTCGCCACGCCCTCGTAGATTCGGGCAAATTGCCGCCCGATCTCGTTCCAGGTAAACGGAACCGGCGGGGTGGGCACTCCGGAAAGGTTCCGTACGAAATTTTTGAGGATCTGCGCCGTACGTTCGACGGCAGCCGGCACCGGGCAATACCACGCGTTTGCCCCGAAGGCGTCCCGTGCCCAGGGAAGATCAGCCAGCAGCAGCTTGCACCCGCTCGCCGCGGCTTCCATGGAGGAGAGGCTCAGGCTTTCCATGGTGCTTAACAGCACGAATCCGGCGCTCTGCTGGTAGAGGCGCGCCAACGCCCTTCGATCGTTAACCGGCCCGTCGTAAAGAACCAGGTCAGGGTGCTTTCGTGCCACGGAAGCAAACGCCCGGTAATACGGGTCCTGTTCCGAGTACGGCCGGCCGACGATGCGGATGGGGATCGCAGCCAGCACGGCCGCTTCCGCCAGTTCCAAAACCCGCTTGCGCTCGGTAATTGTCGCGGTGCAAACCAGCCGCGCGCCCCGGTCACCCGGCTCGTGCCGGAAGAAAAAATCCTCGACCCCGTTGGTGACGATGTGCACCTTGTGCGGGTCCGCACCGAAAAGGCGGATCATCAGCCGTTTCTCAACCTTGGTCGGCGCCACCAGGGCGGCAGCCTGCTGGTAAGACTCCCACCCCATCCGGTTGGTGAAGAAACCGGGCAGGACAGAGCGTGCCGTGCGAATCGCGGCGGCCTGAAGCGTGAGTTTCCAAGGGGCTCGGGAACCGGTGCCGGAAAGGAGGTCCGACATCACCACCGGAATGCCTTTGCTGCGGGCCATCTCGATGTAGAAACCCGAGCAGCGACCAAAGTAATGGATCACGTCGGCGCCGGCCTCTTCCTCCCAAAACCGTAAGAACTCTGTCTCGTGACCCGCAGCCCGCACACCCGCCATGGTCTGCCGGATCTGAATTTGCAGTCCCCCGTGCGCCAGGAAGAACGGGGTAGGATGATCGTAAAGGATCCTCATCTTTCGACGGGCCGGATGATGCACGGCGGCTTGCGGAACGTACGACTGACTATTTCGATTCAGGCTTTCGGCTCAACGCCAGATCGGTACCGGCCACCCGGTTTACCGGACACGGAAAATTCTTCAGAAACCTAACCACGTCGCCATGCCGCGGGTTGCAATCGTGCCAGACGATCCAGCCTCCCGGACGCAACATCTGCCATGCCTTCAGCGAATCGTTCTTCACGTAGTCGTAACTATGCGCGCCATCCACGAAGGCCAGGTCAATCGATTCGAGAAAGGGTGCAGGATCAAACTCTGCGGAATCCATCCGCAGGAACGTCACCCTGGCCAGAAGATCCTCCGGGACCAGCCGCCCTTTACCCGCTTCCTTGGTCAATCTCTGCTCTGCCGGTGAAGAAATGTCGAGGCGGTAGCGGGAATCGCCTTCGGGCAGATCGATGGTGAAAACCGTTCCCCCCGGCGCCAGGTTCAGGGCGAGCTGGGTAGTGGAGATGCCTTTGTAAGTTCCGAACTCGAACACTCGGCGGCACCGGTTTGCAACCATCAAAGCCGAGAGGGCGACGCACTCCAACCCGGAGATGGCGGCTCCGCCGTCGTTGAACACCTCGACCACGGCGCGAACCGAGGGCTGGTCCCCAAGCAGCGCGGCCACCGTGATTTCCGGAAGCGACCGCACATCGGCGTCCGCGTCGATCACGTCGCTGCTCCCGGAAAGCGCTACCCCGAGCACGTGACGCAGTCCGGATGGATTGGCTCGACTGATCCTGAGCAGATTGCAAGTGAGTGCGACCAACTTTCGGCAGGCGTAGCTGACTGATTTCTGACGATTCGTTGCCATGAGGGTTCCTCGTGGAGTTCGTGCACGGACTGAGTGAGTTCTAGGAAGTCGTTCCAAGGGCGTCAACTCGAGGGCACGCGGATCGATCCAGGCCGGCAGGTCGCCGGCGCGCCGGATATCCTCGCCACCGCCGGACCTTGGCCACGGTCTCAAAGTAAAGACGCGCCCAGCTGCCGGAAAAACCTCGGGTTCGATAAGCGCCGGTGCCGTGAACCCCGGTAGGATCGCCACCTGGCTCGTAGTTCAGCCATGGTCATGGATCGGGCCGCCACTCGATCGGTCCACGAGGATGCCGGGGAGGATGCGCCGCCCTGCGCCAACGCGGGCAGGGAGTAATCGCTCTGGACCGGCCAGTTGGCGAAAATCTTCGTGAGGTGAACGCGTCTGGCGGACACAAAAATCGAGGCCGGCCTGGAAGTCATTGCCTCGATTCGGCACCCGACCGCCGCCGGATCGTTCGCTTCGTACCACCGGCCGGCGTGTCTGATGAGCAAGCGCTCGACTTCAAACCCGTTGGACGGAGCAAGCGCGCGATAGAAAAGCTCCGGGCTGAACTGATAAAATCCGTGGCCCATGTGCCCGTTCGCAATTGATAGAATCACCAGCCGCCCGCCTTTGCAGACCGATTCCATGCACGTCCGGAGCGCGACCGGAAAGTTGAACACATGCTCCAGGGTGCCGCCGTCGATGACGGTGTGAAACCGCGCGTGATACTCCGGCGCAAGGGGTTCATTCAGATCATGCACGAGGTTTGCTCCCTCGTAGTCTGAGTGGTCAAGAAATGAAATGCTTTCAGCACCAAGCGCCCGGAAAAACTCGTCCGCGAAACCGGACGGCTCAAGCCCGATTCCAGTCCAGGCCTTTACCGTGGCAATCTCCCGCGGCGCCATGTAAACGGTTTGCCGGCCGAGCAGCAGCAGGTCTCCAAGGGAGATTCCTCGTTTCACCTCTGTGCAAAGAAATTCCGCGCTTCTGAAATCCAGGCCCATTCAGGTTTATGCTCCGTGGAATACGCAAAAACTAGACAAAGCGTCGTGGCCGGCAAGGTAGTTTGGTTCCTGAACGGCTTGGTTTAGATCGGCCGCCGGACTCGGCACGATGCCGGACCCTTCGGCGTGCTTGCGCGTGAAGCAACCGGTTCATTCCGCAAGCGCCAATGATCCTGAAAACGGCGCAAGCGTCAGCCGGCTCGCGCCAGCCATTCAATACAAAACAAAGGCTGCCGGGCACTCGGACCGGCAGCCTTCTTTGTTCGGCAGCGCGCAAACTTGCAATCGTTGTTTCTTCTCACATTTCTCGCATGATCGACACCGGCAGGCCGTTCGCGTACCGGTTAATACCGTACTGCAGATTCGGCAGCACGGTGCTCGACCGCGTCACGTCGAATTCAACGCCGTTAGGGATGGACGTTCCCAGCGCATTGCCCTGGATGGCGACGCTCTTGATGATGAGGTTGGCGGCCGGACAACGCAAGTCGACGGCACGATAAGCCGGCGTGGCCAGCGGGCCTTGGCCGACGCCCATGATCTGGTTGTTGGTCATGGACAGTGACTGCATGACCGGGATGGCGCCTTGCTGGTCAAAGTTCATCACGTTTACAGCCGCCGAATACGTGTTGTACTGGTCACGCAGGACGACTTTGTTGCCGCTGAAATTAAGGCTGCCGAACCCGCCGTTTGCATGGAAGCAGATCGCGGCGGCGACGGACACGTCGATGAAGGTGTTGTTGACCACGCTCACGGCGGCATTGAATACCTGAGTGGGTTCGCAATAAAAACCCGTGGCGCAACCCGTGACGAAGTTGTTCTGGGCAACGTTGGCCGAAAAGGCGTGGGAGTAGGTAAAGTCGGACTCGACGTCCACGAAGGAGCAGCCGGTGACGGCAGCGTTGGTCAGGGTCACGGTGTGGTCCGAGCCGACGGTGCACGCGGTCAAGCCGTCCTGGTTACCGGTGGCGGGATTGGTAAAGATGCAGTTTTGGACCTGGATGTTGTTGAAGGTGCGCCCGGCGAAGACGGGTCCCGGGCAGATAAAGAGGGTGAAGCATTCGCTGCCGGAACGCGAGGTGCCGAAATTGATCATTTTGCAGCCGCTGATCAGGAGGTTGTTGCCTTGCACAGCGACGGCGCCGAGGGACCCGGTGGCGCCGGACCACACCGGGTTTTTGGTAGCGTTGACGTCCAGCGTCATGTTCTGAAGCTGAAAGCCGTCGCAGGTCAGGTTATAATCGCACCCGAAGATCACCCCGCTGGTCGGGTAATTGGTCACGCCGGTCAACTGGATGACGGTTTGGTCAATCCCGGCGCCGAGGTGGACGCACCCGGGGTTCGCGGTCTGGGCGGTTTGGAAATGCCAGCCGGTGGTCTGGTAGGTGCCGGCGGCGTAATGGAAATTGGTGTTGGCCTTGAAGCGGGCGAGGAGCGCATCAAACTTCGGGGCTGAACTTGCGTCAAAAGGATCGGCCTGCGTGCCAGACCCTGATTTCCCGTCGGTTCTCACGGCCAGATAGATATCGGTGTTGGCGACGGCGGCGGCGGCGGCGAACACAACGCTGCTGAAGAGCATCGCGGCACCGAGGCGCCGCTTCCAGTTTCTCATAAATACATTAAACATGGTTATTATGGTATTTATGGAAGGTAATACGGGAGCCGCCGCGTCCGCTTTAGCGGTTCCTGAGAATTCTTACCGGTGCGACACTGCACCCCCCTCCAGCATAGCCGATCAGGGATGCCGCATCACCTCATCGCCGCGCCGGGTCCGGTGCCGCTCCGGCCATGGTTTCCGGCCCGGGAAAGATGGCCCCCTTTTGACGCGTCAGCATACCCGGCCCATGTTGAACGCCGGCCATGCCGGACACCCTGACCCTTCTCCTCACGCACCAGAAGGCGCCCCAGATCAGGCGAATGCTGAATCATTGGCGTGAATTCGTTCCCGTGGAGGACATTCTCATCGCGTACGGCGGCCCGCCCCCGGAGTTTCGCCACCTTGATCACGACCAGCGCATCCTCATCGACTCGCCGAGGCTGAAGACCAGGGACCATCAAAGACAAAAGCAGAGCTATCAGGATTTATTCCATGCTGCCCGGGAATGGCTGCGCGGAAAAGATTACCGGTTCGTGCACTTCGTCGAGTACGACCAGGTGCCGGTGCAGAAAGATTTCGTTTCCTTGCATCTGGCTTTTATCCAAACGGAGGCCTGCGACGTGGCGGGTTTTCATGTGGTCCGAGTGGATGGCACGTCTAACCCTCACTTCCTGAATCACGCTTTCGACCCGAGGTTCGCGAACTTCTGGCGCGAGATTACGGTGCGCGAGAACGGTTCGGTCGTACTGTCGATGCTCGGCACCGGCTCCTTTTGGCGCCGCGACGCCTTCGACGCGGTGGCAGGGTTGCGCGACACTCCTCCGGTGTACCTCGAACTTTTCATCCCGACCGCAGCCCATCACCTTGGCTTCAGGGTTCGGGGGATGGTCCGCCAACAACGCTTTATCCAAAACGCGGGCGAACTGCAGTCCCGCATGGGCGAGCTTCAGGCGGCCGGCGCGTGGTCCGTGCACCCGGTCAAGACGCTCTGGGACGAATAAATCCTATGGTCGCCGCCTTTGATCGCCTTCCCATTGCACTGCTGACCAGGATTATTCGTATTATCCTTTTACGATGCGCTCATACCTTTGGCGTCCGGCTGAAAGACCAGCGGACCGGGGAGTCGCTGGGACGCGTGCTGATTATTCCATTCCGGGGCAAGCTATGGATCATCGGGCTGACCGCTTCGGTGCGACCGGAATTTCTGCCGCAACGCAGGACAACTTACTGGAAACAAGACCTCGGATTCAGCACGCACCCCGATCCTGACTTTCCCTCCATAAACCGTACGGGAGTCAGCCAGGGCAGCGCGGGTCGTGGTCCGAACGATTGAATGGTCTGGCAGTCAGTTGATCGATCGGACGGTTTCGCGGCGGCCTCGGCCTCCGCTGGAGGCGGGCCGACTTTTGTCAACACCGCCCAGATCTGGGGTTCGTCGTGCGCCCGCATGGAGATAGTCCTGCGTCCGACTTCATGCAACCTCATCAGTTGCGCCCACTCGCCCAGCGGCATTCGCCTGGCTTCTTCAATCCACGAGTTGAGCACCACGCAATAGTCAGGCAAGGACTCCCTCTTCTCCAAATCAACCACATCCACCACCTGCCTGCGGCTGCCGAAAGGGCGCCATAACGAAACCTCTGGTTCGTCCGGATCGGCGATGAAGCCGACGGTGGTCGCCTCGGAAGGAATCAGGTCCCGCAACGGGGCGAGGACGTCAGCACGCGACTGGTAAGTTGAATAGACCACGTCGATCCGCGCCAGGAGCGCGTTTGGGGAATGCATCACAAAATGGGCGATCGGCGACACCGGAAGCAGGTGCCGGTTAGGTTCTACCAGCAGGAGCAGCACCGGAACGGATTGAACCACGACGCAGAAGCCCAACCACGCCCCGCGCAGCCTCGGGTGCCGGCTACCTGCAAACAGCAGGACAACGATCAGGAAGATGAGGTAATACGGCGCAAGCAGCCGGGGGCCTGCCTCCGATCCCATTTTCGCCAGAAACACGCCCAGGCTGAGGAGGCCGGCGATGGAGAGGAAGACAGGCATCCTACCCACCGGCCAGGAACGGGAAGGCACGGATGCCGTACCGGCGTGCGGGATGACTCTACGAGCCGCCAACACTATCCAAAGGACGGCGACGCCCAGCCCGATACCGACGTTTTCCTCAGACGCAACCTCGCGAACGGTAAGGTCGAGCCGGGGAAAGCCGTGACGGAGCCACGTCCCGAACGGCAGCTGCAGGATGCGCGGGGCGACAACGTTGCTCCACAGGGAGGCAAACGGCACAAAGGGGGATAACAACGTGTTCACCGCCAGCTGCAGCAGGTTGCCGATGGCGCCGGCGATGGGGTTGAAGATTTGCAGCCCGCTTGCCCCTCCGGCGTCACCGGCCCATTGGCCTGTGAGAAGGTGGTTGGCGATCGCGACCGGCGCAAAGGAACTCAGGGCTGCAACGGCCACCACCGCAACCAGGAGTGTGATCCGCCGGAACAGCAGTTTGCGAACGGGCCACCAGCTCGTCACGACCGGTACGATCAGTGGAATGTTGCTGGCTTTGACGCCCGTGAGCAGGGCGGCCGCCAGAATGCTGGCGTACAACCAGGCCACGTTGCGGGTTCGATCAGCTTCCAAGGCGAAGGTTATGCCGGCCAGGAGGTAAGTGACAGCGTAAGCGTCATTTCCAGCGCTGCCCGCCTGGGTAACAAAACAATAGCCGCCTGGAAAAAGCCACATCCATTGGTAAGCGACTGAGGGTCGAACCCGCAAGGCGGTTAGAGAACGGAACAGGAGCCCGGGCATGAGCCCGAAGCTGAGCAGGTTGAGCAACGCGGCAGGACGCGCCGAGTGGGTCAGGATCACGAACGGGGTGAGCACCCATTCAAAGCCGGGCCCGCTGATGTTCATGCGGTCATTATTTGTCGTGATCCAGTGCCACCGGCCTTCAGCCCACCAGTGCAGAATGCGACTTAACCGGTACGTTAAAAAATCATAGTTCCTCGGTTCAAAGAAAAGCCCGCCCGCGAAGGCCAGGACGAAGGCCAGGAGCCAAAGGGCGGGCAGCGGCCGCAGGACCCGGCGTCGCCAGCGGGTTAAGGCAAGGAGCGCAGCGGCCCCGAACCGGCCCCGCCTCAAAACGAAGCCGGCGGAACTGAAGAAGAGCAGCAGGCAAAAGGCGTACCCGGCAGCATTGAGCGCGTGGACACCCGAGAGGATCCAGCCGCACAGGTTGAGCCACGTCGCAAAAAGGACGAAAACGAGGGCGCAGAAAACGCTTAGTGGAACCTTTCCGGAAACAGGCTGCGGTGTGGTCACGGCATCCATCGAATTATGGCGGCCATAGCGGCTCAGGCGCATGCGGGCATCGGCGATTCCAGCAATTGGTGATACACGTCGACGTGCCGCGTCGCGATCACGCGCGGGTGGAACTCGGCGATTGCCCTCCGGCGCGCTTCGATGGCCGCTCTTTCGAACGGTTGCCGATCCGTCAAAAACTCTGCCAGCCGTTCAGCCAATGCATGCGGTTCGTTCGGGTCAAAAAGGGATCCGTTCACCCGATCTTCGACGTACTCCGGAATTCCGCCAACCCTGGACGCAAGCACCGGCACGCCGGCCGCCGCCGCTTCCAGGATAACCATCGGACAATTGTCCTCAAGCGAAGGCAACACCAGCAGGGAAGCGCGCTTTAACGTTTCGCGGAGATCGTCCCGCCCCATCGGCCGCACTTCATCGACGCAAGCTGCCCTGGCGGCCCGGCTGAGAAATTCCTGACCGTACGGGTCACCTGGAAAAGCCGGCCCGATAAAGCGGGCTCGAAAGCGGAATTTGGGTGCCAGCCGGTCCAGAGCGGTGAGCAGCGCCAGCTGATTTTTTCTGCGGCTGATCACGCCGACGCACAGAATCAAGGGCGGATCGGCCGGCCTGCGTTCGACGTCAAAGAAGCTTGGGTAAACCGCGTTTGGCACCAGCCACGTCCTGCGCGCAATGCCGCTAACGGCCGCCTGGGTATACCGGCTGATGCAGACCACCCCTCCCGCCATCCGCACGGTAGGTCCCTCAAGCAACGCGGCCAGGTTCAGGTAGGACCAGGTTTTGGGCTTCGCAAGTTTTGCGATCAGCCGCATGTTGCCGTGAATGGTGATGACGTTCGGCAAGCCGCTCATGACTGCGGCGATGCCGCAATCCCGCTCCGTTCCCTGGCCGTGCACGACGTCGGGACGCAACGTTCGCAAGAGACTGCGCGTCGCCCGGATACAGCCTTGGTAACCGGTTCGGAGCCAGCCAAATTTGGGGACGTGCAGGCTGTGAAAATACAGATTATCGGCGAGCTTTTCGGGGGCTTGCACCACCCGCTGCGTGCAGGAAATAACGTGCACGGTTATACCCTTCAGTTCACGGAACCCGCTCAGTAAAGCCTCCGGAGCCGAACCAAACGCCGGCTGCGTCAGGTGGTATTGCCGCTCGTTTTCCCGGTTATCGGTCGTGATGAAAGCCACTTTCATGCGAGTTACGCGAGGGAATTCGTCTACCACAAATTGGCCACCCGTGCCGACCGAAACCGCCGGACGTGCGTACGAAAGGCCCGGCGTCAAGCGACGAAAAAACGCTGATTTCAGTCGCGTCCGCGCGGCGAGTCATTAAGATGGCCGCTCGATGTGCGTTGGTCGCGCGAAAGATGAAGCCCGCATTTGATCTCCTGATAACCGGGGCAGGTTTTGCGGGGGCGGTGCTCGCCGAACGCTTTGCTCGAGTGCTTGGCAAGAGTTCTCTGGTTATCGATCGCCGGACTCATGTCGCCGGTAATGCATTCGACGAGTACGACCGTGCCGGCGTGCTGGTCCACCGGTACGGTCCCCATTATTTCCGCACGAACTCCGAGCGCGTCCGGGCCTACCTGAGCCAGTTCACCGAGTGGCGCGCCGTCGAATACAAGATCCTGGCCTTCAGCGACGGCCGGTTCTGGAATTTCCCCATCAACCTTAACACGTTCGAACAGCTCCTGGGACGCCCCTCATCCACCGAAGAAATGGACGCGACCCTCGCCAAATGGCGGGTCCCGCTGGCTCGACCACCCCGGAACTCCGAGGAGGTCATCGTCGCCCAGGTCGGGCGTGAGCTGTACGAGAAATTTTTCAAACACTACACGCGTAAACAATGGCGCCGCGACCCGTCCGAACTTGACCCCGGGGTGTGCGGCCGCATCCCGGTCCGGACCAACCGGGATAACCGGTATCTGACCGAAAGGTTCCAGGCGCTCCCGGCGGACGGTTACACCCCGCTGATACAGCGCATGCTTGACCACCCTAAAATTGAGGTGCGGTTAGGCACCAGCTTGTGCGACGTGATCGATAAGGTGTCGTTCAAGCACCTCGTCTACTCCGGACCGGTGGACGAGTTCTTTCGGCACCGGTTCGGGCCGTTGCCGTACCGGTCGCTGCGTTTCGAACCCGAGACCTTGCCGGTGCCGTTTTTCCAGCCGGCGGTGCAGGTTAACTATCCGAACGATTTCGAGTTCACCCGGATTGTGGAGACCAAACACATTACGGGCCAGGTCCTGCCGGTAACAACCATCGTCCGGGAGTACCCGGAAGATTACGGCCCGGGTAGAGAACCGTATTACCCGATCCCTACGCCCGAAGCCAGAGCCGCTTATGGCAGGTATGCGCAACTGGCTGCAGCCCAGCGCAACGTCAGCTTTATCGGCCGGCTGGCCACCTACCGTTATTGTAACATGGACCAGGTCGTGGCGATGGCCCTGACGGAGTTCAACCGGTTGAGCGGCATCGATTCAGCGACCATCGCGGCGTAGGAGTTCGGAGTTCGGAGTTCGGCGTTCGGAGTTCGGAGACGTCCTATAACTGGAGCCAATCTTTCGGCGGAACACGGCGGGAAGACGGAATCATCCGCAGAACACGCAGAAGAGCGCAGAAAAGAGAAAACATCCACAGATTACACAGATTGACACAGATTAAGAGGACTTGGCGGCAACTCTAAGGTTGACACTCGCACCGACCCCCATCCTGCCGCTCCGAACTCCGAACGCTTTCCCCTTCTCCCTCTTCCCGCCGTGGTCGCCGTGGCCCGCCGTGTTCGCCGTGTGAACTCCCACGTTGTGCCCGCCCAACCCGCTGTGCCCGCCGTGTGACCGAACCCCGAACTCCTACCGTTCCTCGATCGGCACGAACGTGCGGCCGGGCGGTTCACCGGTGTATTGGCTCAGGGGCCGGTAAAGACGGTTGTCCGCCAATTGCTCCAACACGTGGGCAGTCCAACCGGCCATGCGGGAGATGGCAAAAATCGGGGTGAACAAGTCCGTCGGGATGCCGAGGGAGTAGTAGACGGTCGCCGAATAGAAATCGACGTTTGCGTACAGCCCCTTTTTCTCCTTCATCAAGGCCGCAATCCGTTCCGACATCTCGATCCATTTCGGTTCACCCAGCTCCTGGCTGAGTTCCACCGCCATGTTCCGCAGGTGCGGCGCCCGGGGATCGAGCACCTTGTAAACGCGATGGCCGATGCCCATGATCTTTTTTTTCTCAACCAACGCTTTCTCGATGTAGGCGTCCACCCGGTCCGGCGTGTCGATCTCCTGGAGCATATGGATGACGCCTTCATTGGCCCCCCCGTGGAGCGGTCCTTTCAACGTCGCGATCGCCGCCGTTACGGCCGAATAGATGTCGGTCAGGGTGGAAATGGTCACCCGCGCGCTGAAGGTGGAAGCGTTCATACCGTGCTCGGCGTGCAGCACAAAGGCCACGTCGAGGGTTTTGGTTTTCTGCTTCGAAGGTTCGTTACCGTCCAGAAGGTAAAGGAAATGGCCGGCTTCGTTCAGGTCCTGGCGTACCGGGGGGAGTTCCAGGCCGTTCCGGGCCCGGTGAAAGTAGGCGATGATCACCCCGCTCTTGGCCACCAGGCTGGCCGCACGATGCCGGTTCGCCTCGGGGCTGTTGTCCGTGGCCACGGCCGAGTCGTGCAAACCAAGCATCGAGACCGCCGTCCGCAATACATCGATGGGCGCGGCAGCCTTCGGCGCTCCTTCGATGAAAGCAATGACCTGCTCGGGAAGCTGCCGCTCAGACGCAAGCTGTTCTTTAAGCGACCGGAGCTCAGCACGGTTCGGCAGCCGGTTGTTCCACAGCAGGTAAACAACCTCTTCGAAAGAGACTTTTCCGGCCAGTTCATTGATGTCGTAACCGGAGTAAATGAGTTGGCCTTCCTGTCCCCTGACGTCCCCGATCCGGGTCTCATTGGCGATGACGCCTTCAAGTCCCTTGCTGAGCGCGGTCATACGCTGGTTATCCTTTTATCACGCCGATCAGGGTTTCACCGATCGAGGCCGGCGTTTCGGCCACGGCGATGCCAGCCGCTCGTAACGCTTCGATCTTGCCTGCGGCCGTTCCCTTCCCGCCGGCCACGATCGCTCCGGCATGCCCCATCCGCCGTCCAGGCGGCGCGGTCGCACCCGCAATGAACCCGCACACCGGCTTTTTGTAATTATCCTTGATCCAGGCGGCTGCTTCCTCTTCCGCGGTACCGCCGATTTCGCCGATCAGGATCAACGCCTCAGTGCCGGGATCTGCGGCGAACATTTTGACCGCATCGAGGTGCGAGGTCCCGTTGATCGGGTCGCCGCCGATGCCGATGCACGTTGACTGGCCATAACCGCGCTGGGTCAATTGCCAGACGGCTTCGTACGTCAATGTGCCTGAGCGCGATATCACGCCCACCGTACCCGGCTTGTGAATGTAGCCGGGCATGATGCCGATCTTGCATTCACCCGGGGTGATGATGCCCGGACAGTTCGGACCGATCAGCCGGTTAGATTTGTCTTTGAGAACATCCTTGACCCGCATCATGTCATTCACCGGGATGCCTTCGGTGATGCAGACGATCAGTTCGACACCGGCATCCGCCGCCTCCAGAATGGCGTCGGCGGCGAATGGCGCCGGCACAAAGATCATCGTCGCATTGCAACCGGTCTCCCGCCGGGCCTCATGGACGGTGTCGAATACCGGTACCTTATCGTCAAACTTCTGACCGCCTTTGCCGGGCGTGACTCCGGCCACGACGTTGGTGCCGTACTCGGCGCAACCACGGGCATGGAAGGCGCCCGAACTTCCGGTAATCCCTTGTACGAGCAATCGAGTCTGTTTGTTGACCAGGATAGACATGGAAAGTAGTTGGGTGTGAGTGAGGGTGATCTACGGAGCTAGGCGGCTTTTGCTGCGGACACGGCCAGGCGCGCGGCTTCAGCAAGGTCCGAAGCGGTTTGGATCGGCAGCTTCGATTCGGCCAGCAGCTGCTTGCCACGCTCGACGTTGGTGCCCTCCAGCCGTACCACCAGCGGCACCGGCAGGCTCACGGCCTTTACCGCGTTGATGATGCCCTGGGCAATGACGTCGCAACGCATGATCCCGCCGAAAATGTTCACCAGGATGGCCCGCACGTTTTTGTCCGAAACCAGGATTTTGAAAGCCTCCGTCACCTGCTCCTCGCTCGCGCCGCCGCCCACATCGAGGAAATTGGCCGGTTCACCCCCGGCGTACTTGATGATGTCCATCGTGGCCATCGCCAACCCCGCGCCGTTCACCAGACAAGCGATGTTTCCGTCCAGCCCGATGTAGTTAAGGCCGTACTTGGACGCTTCAACTTCACGCGCGTCTTCCTCTTCGGTGTCCCGCATCGCGACGATTTCCGGATGCCGGAAGAGCGCGTTATCGTCGAAGTTAAATTTGGCGTCCAGGGCGAGGACCTCACCCTTTTTGGTAACCACGAGCGGGTTGATCTCAACCAGGGAGCAATCCAGGGCGATGAAAAGTTTGAAAAGGTTGTTCATCAGCTTCGACGCAGCCTTGAGTTGGTTTCCTCCAAAACCTAGCTCGTTCGCAATTTTCAGGGCCTGGTAAGGTTGCAGCCCGGCGAGCGGGTGTACCGGTTCCCGGATGATTTTTTCCGGGTATTCTTCGGCTACCTTTTCGATTTCGACTCCACCTTCGGTGCTGGCCACCACGACCGGGGCGCCCGTCGCGCGATCCGTCAGGATGGCCAGATAATGCTCATGCGCAATCTCGACCGATTCGGCTACCAACACTTTGCGGACGATTTTACCCGCCGGCCCGGTCTGGTGCGTGACCAGCGTTTGGCCTAACATCTTTTCGGCCACCGCCCGTACTTCCGCCGGACTCGAGCAGAGGTGCACACCGCCTCTGAACCCGTTCAGGAACGTGCCTTTGCCGCGGCCGCCGGCATGAATCTGGGCCTTAATCACCAGGTTGGAGGTGTGCAGACTCACCGCGACCGCTTCGGCTTGTTCAGGGGCCTCGGCCGGGCCTCCCTTCGGGGTTGCAATCCCAAAACGTTCAAAAAGCTGTTTGGCTTGGTATTCGTGGATGTTCATGGCGGGGGTCGCTGTCTCTGCTGAGGGGGGTAAGCGTTCTGCTACATAGGACGGGCTTCAAAAGGCGTCAACCGGGAAAAGTGCTCCTGATCCGTGGCGTGCACCGGGATCGATCGTTGAGGCCGGCCCCGGCGACTCTGCCCACGGAAGCAACCCGGCACCGGCAGCTTCGAGCGATTCACCGGGTTGCTCCCTGACCGCAGGCCGGGTTATACGGACGCCGGTCAAAGGTTGTTAGCCGGCCACAGGCTGTAAACTACCGTTTGGTCCGCAATCCATATCAAGGTTGTGCGAAAGGAGTATCCCATGCTGATCAGCGATAACACCCAGCTCAGGCGGCTCGAAAAACTCGGTTTCAGGCCGGAGGAATTTGACGAGATCTTCGCGCGTGCCGGCGGACCAGGGGGACAGAATGTGAATAAGGTTTCGACTGCTGTCACCTTGCGTCACCGGGGTTCGGGCCTCGCCGTCACGGTGCAGGATTCGCGGTCCCAATACCGCAACCGCCAACTGGCCCTCGAACGCCTTATCAACCTGCTGGAACGGCGTCGCGAGGACGAGCGGACCGCGAAACGCGCCGCCCGCGAAAAGGTGCGCCGCCAGAACTCACGGCGGCCGGCCGGCTTGAAGCGGGAAATCCACGAATCCAAACAGCGGCGGGCAGCCGTGAAACGGACCCGCCGGCGGGTTGCGTTGCCCGACCAACCCTAACCTAAACTCGACCGGCTTTCAGCGATTCCGCCATCATGCGCTCGACGTATTTGGCCACAAGGTCGAATTCCAGGTTTACACGCTCTCGCGGCTTGAGTGCGCGCAAGTTGGTTACCTCCCAGGTGTGCGGGATAATCCACAGGACGAAACTCGACTCGAGAAGTTCCGCCACCGTCAGGCTGATGCCGTTTACGGCGATCGAGCCTTTGAAGACGACGTAACGCGCGAACGCAGCCGGTAAGGCTATTTCGACGCGGTGATCGCCGCTGGCCGGTTCAATCGCCAGAATCTCGGCCGCCGTGTCGACGTGCCCTTGCACCAGGTGGCCGTCAAAACGGCCGTCGGCCGCCATGGGCCGTTCGAGGTTGACGAGGCTGCCCGGACGAAGTGCCCCGAGATTGGTCCGCCGCAGCGTTTCGGCCAGCAAATCGAAACGAATCGTTTCTCCGCGCAATTCGGCGGCCGTCAGACAACAACCGTTGACCGCCAGACTGTCCCCGATCTTGAGCGCTGCCGCCAAACGCGTTTCCAATCGCAGCCGAAATGACCCGGCCACCCCCGTTTCCTCCAGGCGTTCCACCTTGCCAGTTGCTTCGACAATCCCGGTAAACATGATTGATCGATCAGTTGCGGGTAACGGATAACGCGTAACGGGTGGCGGGCACAGCAGAAAGAGTTCGGAGTTCGGAGTTCGGAGGGGTCGTAGAACCACGTCCGATCTCCCCCAATCATCCGCAGAACACGCAGAAGAACGCAGAAAAGAGAAAACATCCACAGATTACACAGATTGACACAGATTAGGGGGCACACGGCAGCCGCAGCGGGTGTGGCGGGCACAACGTAAGAGTTCACACGGCGAACACGGCGGGCCACGGCGACCACAGTGAGAAGATAAATCATCCGCAGAACACGCAGAAAAGAGAAAACATCCACAGATTACACAGATTGACACAGATTAGAGGGCACACGGCGGATATAGCGTCTCTCTTACCCGGCACCCGGCACTTCTCCTCATTTGTGGCATTCTCTGTCGCTCCGAACCCCGAACTCCGAACGCTTTCCCCCTCTTTCCGCCGTGGTCGCCGTGGCCCTCCGTGTTCGCCGTGTGAACTCTTACGTCGTGCCCGCCAAACCCGCTGTGCCCGCCGTGTGACCGTGTGACCGGCGATTGCAGGGTGGTGCTTTTGATGTCACTTAAGGGGGCCATGGAGAAAGTCATCATCGTCGGCACTGGGTGTGCAGGCCTCACCGCAGCCATTTACACGGCGCGGGCAAATTTGAATCCCCTTGTCCTGGAAGGGCGCGAGCCGGGCGGTCAGCTGACGACGACGACGCTCGTCGAGAATTTCCCCGGCTTTCCCGAAGGCATTGATGGCCCGGACCTGATCATCAACATGCACCGGCAAGCTGAGCGATTTGGTGCCCGTTTCCGTTTCGGCGAGGTGGAAGCCTTCGAGCCGGCGGCCGGTTACCATCGTCTGAAGATTGACGGCGAATGGATTGAGACCCATACCGTGATCATCGCCAGCGGCGCTTCGGCCCGGTGGCTCGGACTGGAGAATGAATCAAAGTTCAAGGGCCACGGCTTGACGTCATGCGCCACTTGTGACGGCGCGTTTTATCGGGACGTCCCCGTAGCGGTGATCGGCGGCGGCGATACCGCTTGCGAGGAAGCCGTTTTCCTGACCCGTTTCGCTTCCAAGGTTTACCTGATCCATCGGCGCGACCACCTTCGGGCTTCGGCCATCCTGGCTGACCGCGCGCTTTCGCACCCGAAAATCGAGCCCGTCTGGAACACGGTCGCTACCCGCTACGTCGGAGACGCCCAGGGCGAAATGGAAGCTGTGGATCTGCTTGACCTGAAAACCGGCGAACGCAACCGGTTGGCGGTGAAATGCGTTTTTGTCGCGATTGGCCACACGCCCAACACCCAGCCGTTTCGTGGTAAGCTGGACATGGACGGAAACGGTTACCTGCTGACGCGAAAAGGCACCCAGACCAACCTTCCGGGCGTGTTTGCCGCCGGCGACGTTGCCGACCCGATCTACCGCCAAGCCGTGACGGCGGCCGGACAGGGTTGCGCCGCCGCGATCGACGCCGAGCATTACCTGGTTGAGATCGACTCGGCCCGGCTTGAGGAGGTCGGCACTTCGCTGCCGCTCTATTAGGAAAAAAGCACGAGCGGCCCAGCACCGGCGCCAGCTGCACGTACGCCCCCGCAACGAGCCGGCGTGCCGGTTGTCTGCATGTTTTCGATGAAGATCTGCGATCTGACGCAGTTTTATTCGCCACTCAGCGGCGGGGTGAAGCGTTACCTGGAGGAAAAGCGTAAATACGCCGAGGCCGCCGGCCACGAGCACATCCTGATCATCCCGGGCCCGAAAACGG
>Ga0213876_10000704_pt1 | contig 23476 bp, 22 predicted proteins | sample BarmaccomBMRX_R9_FD_160113 | JGI IMG/M metagenome (GOLD analysis project Ga0213876, IMG submission 160113) | Root-associated microbial communities from Barbacenia macrantha in rupestrian grasslands, the National Park of Serra do Cipo, Brazil - RX_R9 | ecosystem: Host-associated > Plants > Roots... | reverse complement strand
GCGCCTCGCGGTAGTTGTCGTCGTCAGTGCCGAAGTCGTCGAGGCCCGCCAGCTTGGTGGCCGAGGCCTGCAGGTCGTCGACGGTGCCTACATTGGTCCGGTCGGTGCGCTCCACCGTCATCAGGTATGGTACTCCCCGCAGTTGACGTCCAGGGTCTGCCCCGTGATGCCGCTGGACAGATCGCTGGCCATGAACAGAATCGCAGACGCCACCTCGTCCTCGGTGGGCAGCCGCTTCAGGTCGGAGTTCGCCGCGGTGGCCTGGTAGATCTGATCGGCCGTGGTTCCGTACTTGCCGGCCTGATGGTTGAAGTAACCCTGCAACGTGTCGCCCCAGATATAACCGGGTGCAACGGAATTGACGCGAATGCCCTGCTCACCGAGTTCGGTGGCCAGCGATTGTGACATGGCCAGCAACGCCGACTTGGCCATCTTGTAGGCGCCGTATTTCGCCTGGGAATGCCGGATCACCATGGAGTTGACGTTGACCACCGATCCGTGCGACTCGGCCAGCGCCGGCGTAAAGCCCTGGATCAACCGCAAAGCCCCGAGTGCGCTCAGCTCGATCGCGTCGCGGATGTGCTGGAATGTGGTGCCCGCCAGAGGTTTCATGGATGGCACCCGGAACGCGTTGTTGATCAGCACGTCGGCCTTGCCGTAGGCCTCCAGCGTGGCGTCGACCAGGTTGTCGACCTGATCGTCGTCGGTGATGTCGGTGCGCACCGTCACTGCCCGGCCGCCGAGGTCCGCGATCTGCTTGGCGACGTCGTCCAGACGTTCGGGAGTGCGCGCCGCCAGCACCAGGTCGGCACCCTCCCGGGTGCATCGGTGCGCCAGCGTGGTGCCCAGCCCCGGGCCGACACCGCTGATCACCACTACCTTGCCTGCGAGCAGGTCCGTCATCCCAGCATCCTTGCCGCTATTTGGTGTTGGCGCAACGCAATTCGCGCGCGCCAGTCGTCCTCAGAAATCTTATTCCGCTCGAAGTAGGGCAACGCCGCCGGTACCGCATCGGCATCCACCAGCTCCACACTCGGCCCGTCGGCGTCGGTGAGCTGACGGGATACGCGTTGCCAACGGAACTGCAAGAAGCCACGCCGATGACCCAGCGTCTCGACCCAGTTGGTCACCCCCGGATTCTGGTCGGCGACGACGATGCGCACCTTGCCATCCGGATCCGCCTGGGCCTGAGTGTTATTCAGCGAGGTCTGGTGGTTGATGTAGTCCAGCGAGATGTACCACATGCTGCCCAGCTGGAAGCCGAGGTAGGGGGCTTCACTCACCGGGACCGTGATCACCAGCGCCTGATCCGGCCGCAACTCGAAGTGCCCGACCGACGAGTATTGCGTCGCCAGGCCGCCGGGAGTCAGCCGCGGTGGCACCATCGTGTTAACCGGGATCTTCAGATAAAACCACTGCGGGAACTGCAGCCAGGTCTTCACCCGATTGACAAGTTGTTTTCCCGCTGTCTCGTAACGCTTTTCAATAATCTGGCGGGTCAACGGCGGCGGCGCCGTGCCCGCAGTGTCGGACCGGGATATGGTCAGCGTGCCGCGTTGCGCCGACCAGTCGCCGTATACCTCGCGCATCACCAACTGCCCGGGACTGGTCGGCCGCAGCCGCCACTCGAAGCTGCCGTCAGGCGCGATGTCCAGCTCGCGGTCGTCGAACGCGACCTGGCTGGCCGGCACGTTGTCGTCGGTGTACTCCCCACCTAGCAGTTGAAAACTCAGGTCGGTGGTGGTGCCGCGCCTGCCGGTGATCAGGTAGTCGCGGTCGGCGTGCACCCGGGTGCCGAAGTAGAGGGTGTCAGGATTGTCCAGACCCATCTTGGTGAACGGCCCGGTCCCCGACTGCAGAAAGGGATGGTCACGCTCGTAGTCGAAGGCCAGATGCGTGCAGCCGGCGATACAGCCGGCGAGGTATTGCAGGCCTTCGAGCAGGTCGGCTTCGGTCTCGATGTGCGGTGCCGCGGCGACCAATTTCTCGGCCTCAGCGATCGCGGAAGTGAGCGGGCCGGAGACGAGATCAGGGAACACGCATCGACGCTAGAACGTGTTCCTGTTTTGAGTCAACCGCGAACATTCGCGCGTGTCGTCGGTGGCGGTCAGGAACGAAGCCCGCTCACTTCAAGACGTGCACTCGTTGGCCAATGTAATCAGTGCCTGCCGCACGTCGGGGTGCCTGTTGAGGTAGTCGATCAAGTTGTTCGACCCCCCGGCCCTTGCGCTGAGTTCGGCCTTCACGTCGGGATGCCGGTCCAGATAGCCCTGGACTTGTTCGGACGCCGTTTGACCGAAGGTGGTGTTGCACTGTCCGGGGTCCGCGCTTGCCGCGGGCACTGCGATCATCGCTGCGGCGGCGACGCTGACAAGGCCACCCACTAGTACGCCGGCGGTCCGGGATGTGACGCTCATGCAGTCGAGGTTACTCGCGATGATGCGTAGGGGACCCGCCCAAAAGCGCCGGACCACCACGTGCTCGCCAGACGGCAATCGCTCCACCCGCGGCGGCCTACACGCTTACGCGCGGGCCCCCAGCTCCCGCTTGATCTCCAGCGCGATGTCGATGAGCTGGTCCTCCTGGCCGCCGATCAGCTTGCGCTGACCCGCGCGGTGCAACAGCTGATGGGCTGGCACCCCATAACGCTCGGCCTGCCGGACGGCGTGCTTGAGGAAGCTTGAGTAGACGCCCGAATACCCCATGATCAGGGCGTTGCGGTCGAGCAGGCATTCGGCCGGCATCGCGGGACGCACCACGTCCTCGGCCGCGTCGGCGATGTCGAAGAAGTCGATGCCGGTCTTGACGCCGATCTTGTCGAACACTCCGATCAACGCCTCGACCGGCGCGTTGCCGGCACCGGCGCCGAACCGGCGCACGCTGCCGTCGATCTGCTTGGCCCCGGCGCGCACCGCCTCCACCGAGTTGGCAACCCCGAGTCCGAGGTTTTCGTGCCCGTGGAAGCCCACCTGGGCGTCCTCGCCGAGTTCAGCGACCAGGGCCGACACCCGGTCGGCCACCCCGTCGAGGACCAAGGCACCGGCGGAGTCGACGACGTAGACGCACTGGCAACCGGCGTCGGCCATGATCCGGGCCTGCGCGGCCAGCTTCTCCGGCGGAATGGTGTGGGACATCATCAGGAAGCCGACCGTTTCCAGTCCCAACTCGCGCGCCAGCCCGAAGTGTTGGATGGACACGTCGGCTTCGGTGCAGTGGGTGGCGATTCGGCAGATCGACCCGCCGTTGTCCTGCGCCTCTTTGATGTCCTCTTTGGTCCCCACGCCGGGCAGCATCAGAAACGCGATCTTGGCGTCTTTCGCGGTCTGCGCGGCGAGCTTGATCAGTTCTTGCTCGGGGGTTTTTGAAAAGCCGTAGTTGAACGACGAGCCGCCCAACCCGTCGCCGTGGGTCACCTCGATCACCGGTACACCGGCCGCGTCGAGGGCCGTAACGATGGCTTGCACCTCGTCTTTGGTGAATTGATGACGTTTGTGATGCGACCCGTCACGCAGCGAAGTGTCCGTGATCCGAACGTCCCAGATATCCGTCATCGTGCACCTCCAGTGACGGCGAGCGTCTCCTTGGCGATTTCCTCGCCGACCTTGGTGGCCGCCGCCGTCATGATGTCCAGGTTGCCCGCGTACGGCGGCAGGTAATCACCGGCGCCCTCGACTTCGACAAACGTCGTGACGACGGCCTGGCCTCCCGAGTTCATCGACGGCTCGTCGAACTGCGGCTCGTTGAGCAATCGGTAGCCCGGCACATAGGTCTGGACCTCGGCCACCACATCGTGGATGGACTTGGCGATCGCGTCGCGGTCGGCATCCTCAGGGATTGCGCAGAATATGGTGTCGCGCATGATCATTGGTGGATCGGCAGGGTTCAGGATGATGATCGCCTTGCCGCGCCTGGCGCCGCCGATGGTCTCCACACCGCGCGAGGTGGTCTTCGTGAACTCGTCGATGTTGGCGCGCGTGCCGGGACCCGCCGAGACCGAGGCGACGGACGCGACGATCTCCGCGTACGGCACGTCTGCCGCCCTGGACACCGCATAAACGATCGGTATCGTCGCCTGGCCTCCGCAGGTGATCATGTTGACGTTGGGGGCGTCCAGGTGCTGACGCAGGTTCGCCGGTGGAATCACCGCCGGGCCCACCGCGGCCGGCGTCAGGTCGACGGCCCGAATGCCGGCGGCCGCGTACTTCGGCGCCGCGTCTTTGTGCACATAGGCGCTGGTCGCCTCGAACACGAGGTCGGGCTTCTCGGGCTGCGCCAGCAGCCAGTCGACCCCTTCGTGGGTGGTCTCTAGACCCAGCTTGCGGGCCCGCGCCAGGCCTTCGCTTTCCGGGTCGATCCCCACCATCCAGCGCGGTTCCAGCCAGTCCGACCGCAGCAGCTTGTAAAGCAGGTCGGTGCTGATGTTTCCCGACCCGACTATCGCCACGCTTGCCTTCGACGGCATGTTGCTCCTAACCCATGCTCGCGACCCGCTGCGCCCGGCTTCGCCGCGCTTGCGATCGCTTCTACTCAAACGACAGCCGGACCGAGCCCAAGCCCGCGAACTCGGCGACAAACTGATCACCGGCACGCGCGTCGATCGCCCGTGTGCACGATCCGGGTAACACGATGTCACCTTTTCGCAGCCGTACCCCAAAGCTTTCCACCTTGCGAGCCAGCCACGCCACCGCGGTGACCGGATTGCCGAGCACCGCGTCGCTGCGGCCCGCGGCGATCACCTCACCGTTGCGCGTCAGCGTCGCGTCGATCGTCTTGACGTCGATCTGGGCCGGCGACACCCGCGCCGCACCCAACACAAAGCCCGCCGAGGAGGCGTTGTCCGCGATCGTGTCGCAGAGCGCGATCTTCCAGTCGGTGATCCTGGTGTCGATCAATTCGATCGACGGAACCAGGGACTCGGTCGCGGCCAACACGTCTTCCTCGGTGCAGGCCGCCCCGGGCAGGTCGTCGGCCAGGATGAAGCCCACCTCGACCTCCACCCGCGGATACAGGTATCGCGCCGCCTTGACGGGGGTGTCCTCGAACACCTCCATCTCATCGAGCAAATGGCCGTAGTCCGGCTCGTCGACCCCCATCATCTGCTGCATCGCCTTCGACGACAGGCCCACCTTGTGACCCACCACCCGGGCGCCCTCGGCCACCCGCTGGCGGATGTTGATCAGCTGGATTTCGTAGGCGTCGACGACGTCGATGTCAGGGTGACCGGCGGTCAGCGGGGCGATCGGCTCGCGGCTCCGCTCGGCTTGCGCCAAGTCCGCGGCCAGCTGGTCGCGGATCGCCACACTGAGCATCTACCGAAGTCCCCTCGTCCTTTTCTGGTGATGGTGACCGGGCCAGTAGCGCCCGACCCTGGCAATTCTATAACGTGTTCTACATGACAGAGCAGGAGTACGACGTCGTCGTGGTTGGAAGCGGCGGCGCCGGCATGGTTGCTGCCCTTGCCGCCGCGCACCGAGGTCTTTCGACAGTAGTCCTCGAAAAAGCTCCGCATTACGGCGGCTCGACAGCGCGCTCCGGGGGCGGCGTCTGGATTCCCAACAACGACGTGCTGCGGCGGGCCGGTATCCAGGACACTCCGGAAGCCGCCCGCACCTATTTGCACGGCATCATCGGCGACGTCGTGCAACCCGAGCGCATCGATACGTACCTGGACCGCGGCCCGGAGATGCTGTCGTTCGTACTCGAGCACACGCCACTGAAGATGTGCTGGGTGCCGGATTACTCCGACTACTACCCCGAAGCGCCCGGCGGACGGGCGGGCGGGCGTTCGATCGAACCGAAGCCATTCAACGCCCGCAAGCTCGGGGCCGACGAGTCCGCCCTGGAGCCCGCTTATGGCAAGGTTCCGCTCAATGTCGTTGTGATGCAACAGGATTACGTGCGGCTGAACATGCTAAAGCGACACCCGCGAGGGGTCGCACGTAGCCTGAAGGTCGGCGTTCGCACGATGTGGGCCAAGGCGACGGGTAAGAATTTGGTCGGCATGGGCCGCGCCCTGATCGGGCCGCTGCGAATCGGGCTGCAACGGGCGGGCGTTCCAGTGGTACTGAATACCGCGCTGACCGACCTGTACGTCGAGGACGGCCCCAACGGCTGCGTGCGCGGGGTGTATGTCAGGGACACCGGCGCTTCCGAAGCGGACCAGGCGTCGGCCGAGCCGCGGCTAATTCGGGCCCGCCGGGGCGTGATCTTGGCTTCCGGCGGTTTCGACCACAACGAACAGATGCGGGTGAAGTACCAGCGCGCCCCGATCACCACTGAGTGGACCGTCGGCGCGAAGGCGAACACCGGCGACGGCATCGTGGCCGGCGAAAAGCTCGGTGCCGCACTGGACCTGATGGAAGACGCGTGGTGGATCCCGACGGTGCCGCTGGTGGGTGCGCCCTGGATCGCGCTGTCCGAGCGCAACTCACCGGGCGCGATCATGGTCAATATGTCCGGCAAGCGGTTCATGAACGAATCGCTGCCCTATGTCGAGGCCGGTCATAAAATGTATGGCGGCGAACACGGCCAGGGCGCCGGACCGGGTGAGAACATTCCCGCGTGGCTGGTGTTCGACCAGCAATACCGGGACCGTTACATCTTCGCGGGACTCCAACCAGGGCAACGTATCCCGCGCAAATGGATGGAATCCGGTGTGATCGTAAAGGCCGACACCATCGAGGAACTGGCGGCAAAGGCCGGCCTGCCGGCCGCCGAATTCGCGGCGACTGTGGCGCGTTTCAATGGCTTCGCCCGGTCGGGAGTCGACGAGGACTACCACCGCGGCGAAAGCGCCTACGACAAGTACTACGGCGACCCGACCAACAAGCCGAATCCAAACCTGGGCGAGCTCACCCACGCACCGTACTACGCCGCCAAGATGGTGCCCGGGGATCTGGGCACCAAGGGCGGTATCCGCACCGACGTTCATGGACGCGCGCTGCGTGACGACGGCAGCATCATCGAAGGCCTTTATGCCGCAGGCAATGTCAGCGCGCCGGTGATGGGACACACCTATCCCGGCCCTGGCGGCACGATCGGCCCCGCGATGACATTCGGTTATCTGGCAGCACTGCACATCGCCGATCAGAGCGGGGCACGCTGATGCCGATCGACGTAGATGTCGCGCTGGCGGCCGAGCTGGAACCCATCGAATTCTCTTGGGTCAGCAGCGATATCCAGCTTTACCACCTTGGCCTGGGCGCCGGCTCAGACCCAATGGATCCGCGCGAGCTGCGCTATCTGGTGGATGACACACCGCAGGTACTTCCGACTTTCGGAAACGTGGCTGCGACCTTCCACATGACCACGCCGCCGACCGTGCAGTTTCCCGGCATCGACATCGAGCTGAGCAAGGTGCTGCACGCCAGCGAGCGCGTGGAAGTGCCTGCGCCGCTGCCGCCTTCGGGATCCGCTACCGGCGTCACGCGGTTCACCGACATCTGGGACAAGGGCAAGGCCGCGGTGATCTGGAGCGAAACGACCGTCAGCGCCCCCGACGGCACGGTGCTGTGGACGCAGAAGCGCTCGATCTTCGCCCGCGGTGAAGGCGGATTCGGTGGCGAGCGTGGGCCGTCCTCGTCGGATGCGACACCGGACCGGGCACCCGACCTGGAACTCGCCATGCCGATCCTACCGCAGCAGGCGCTGCTGTACCGGCTGTGCGGGGACCGCAATCCGTTGCATTCGGATCCCGAATTCGCTTCTGCCGCCGGCTTTCCGCAGCCGATCCTGCACGGTTTATGCACGTACGGCATGACCTGCAAGGCGATCACCGACGCGTTGCTGGACGGCGATGCCACGGCGGTAGCTGCGTACGGCGCCCGCTTCGCGGGTGTTGCGTATCCCGGTGAAACACTTCAAGTCAACGTCTGGAAAGAGGACGGCCGATTCTTGGCCGGCGTTGTTGCGCCCGCACGCGACAACGCCGTCGTGCTGAGCGGCGTAGAGCTAGTACCGGCCTAACCCTCTTTCCCTTCCCACCGAGCGTTGCGGCCGGCCCCGCACACTCGGCGTGACCTTGCTTGAATCAGTAATACAGTCTACGTTAGCCCCTGTGTCAACAGGTGGTGAGTGGCGGCATCGGCCGGCGGCTGTCAAGCGGGATGTCAACCGCCGCACGAATTGGTTTCATAAAGGTCGCCGATGTCGCACCGAGGATCTCCCTCCCTTCCCGGCCATCGTCGACTCCTGTTGCCGCTCCTCTGAAAGGGTCACGGATGCAGCGGTTTTCACTCGGACACCGACTCAGCCGCCGCTGGCTGCTGGTGGTCACCGTACTAGTACTTGCGCTGGCTGGGTTCACGGTGTATCGCCTGCACGGTGTCTTCGCCTCCCAAGATGTCACGTCGACGCCGCCCGGCATCGGCGACGACGTCGCTCCGTTCAACCCCAAGCACGTGGTCGTCGAGGTTTTTGGGCCGCCAGGCACGCAGGCAACCATCACCTACCTGGACGTGAACGCCCAACCTCAGCGAGCCGACGCCGTCATGCTGCCCTGGGCTTACGACACGACCACCACTCAACCGGCGGTGTTCGTCAGCGTCTCCGCCCAGGGCGATCGCGACTGGATCGGCTGCCGGATCAAGATTGACAACGAGGTCAAGGATGAAAAAACGGTGAATCAGATGCACGCCTTCACCTACTGCCTGGACAAGTCCGGATGAGCACTCAAAGCGTCTCGCGCCGGTCGGTCCCCGACCTCATCCGCCGGTTCTCCGTGCTGATCGCGTTCTTCTGGCTCGGCGTGGCGGTTGTCACGAACGTCTTTGTGCCGCAGTTGGAGAAGGTCGCCCAAGCACACAACGTGTCGCTGAGTCCCCACGATGCGCCGTCGCTGCAGGCCAGTAAACGCATCGGCAAAGTGTTCCAGGAATTCGATTCCGACAGTGCGGCGATGATCGTGCTCGAGGGAGAAAGACCGCTCGGCGCCGACGCACACCACTACTACGACGGCTTGGTCGACAAGCTCTCCCGAGACACGAAGCATGTCCAACACATTCAGAATTTCTGGGGGGACCCACTGACGGCCGCCGGGTCGCAGAGCTCCGACGGCAAGGCGGCATTGGTGCAGGTCTACCTCGCCGGCAATCAGGGCGAGTCGTTGGCCAACGAATCCGTCGATTCGGTGCGCAATATCGTCGACCACTCGTCACCGCCGCCGGGCGTCAAGGCTTATGTCACCGGTCCCGCGCCGCTGGTCACCGACCAGTTCGAGGTGGGCGGCAAAGGCACCCTCAAGACCACGCTGATCACCATCGGAGTGATCTTGGTGATGCTGATTTCGATCTACCGTCGCATCAGCACCGCGGCCCTGGTGCTCTTCACCGTCATGATCGAGTTGACCGCTTCCCGGGGAGTTGTCGCCGTGCTCGCAAACGCCGGCATCATCCAACTCTCGACGTACTCGACCAATCTGCTGACACTGCTCGTCATCGCCGCCGGCACCGATTACGCGATCTTCATTCTCGGCCGCTTTCACGAGGCGCGTTACGCCGGGCAGGATCGTGTATCAGCGTTTGCCACGATGTATCACGGGACTGCGCACATCATCTTGGGCTCGGGCCTGACGATTGCCGGCGCCGTATTCTGTCTGACTTTTGCCCGTCTCCCGTATTTCCAAAGCCTTGGAATTCCTGCGGCATCCGGGGTCCTGATCGCAGTGCTGGCGGCCCTGACCCTGGCACCCGCCATGCTGGTCATTGGACGGCATTTCGGTCTGCTGGAACCCAACCGCCAGATAAGCACGCAGCGGTGGCGCCGTATCGGCACGGCCATCGTGCGCTGGCCCGGCCCCATAGTGTTGGTGACGATCGCCGTAGCCCTCGTCGGTCTTCTCGCCCTGCCCGGGTACAAGACAAGCTATGACGCCCGCTCCTACATGCCGGCCGATGCCCCGGCCAATATCGGTTATGCAGCTGCGGAGCGGCACTTTTCGCAGGCGCGGCTCAATCCCGAACTGTTGATGATCGAAGCCGACCACGACCTACGCAACTCCACCAGCATGATCCTGCTCGAGCGCGTCGCCAAGGCGATATTTCATACCGACGGCATCGCGGAGGTGCAATCGATCACCCGCCCGCTGGGGACGCCACTGGATCACACGTCGATTCCGTTCCAGATCAGCGCCGGAAGCGCGACTCAGATCAACAATCTGCCGTTTCAGCAGTCCCAGAGCGCCGACTTGCTAAGACAAGTTGCCGTGATCAACAACTCGATCGATATCCTGCGGCAGCAGTATGCGCTGCAACAGCAGTCCAGCGCCGTCACCGACGAGCAGGCGAAGGCATTTCAGCGCACGGTCGCCATCGCCCAGGATCTGCGCGACAAGATCGCCAACTTCGACGACTTCTTCCGGCCGCTGCGCAGCTATTTCTATTGGGAGAAACACTGTTTCGACATTCCTGTCTGCGCGGCGCTGCGCTCGTTGTTCGACGCACTTGACGGCCTCGACGCGCTGACCGACGAGTTGAACAGCGTCTCGGGCAGCATCGCCAAGTTGGATGCGCTGCAACCCAAGCTGCTCGCGCTGATACCGCCGCAGATCGCGAGCCAGGAGACCAACCGCGACCTGACGATGACGAATTACGCCACCACGTCCGGACTGAACGACCAGGCCGCAGCGGCACTGCAGAACGCCACCGCCCTCGGGCAGGCATATGACGCGTCGAAAACCGACGATTCTTTTTACCTACCGCCGGAAGCGTTCACCAACCCCGAATTCCAGCGCGGCCTGAAGTTGTTCCTGTCGCCGGACGGCAAGGCAGCCCGCATGATCATCACCCATGAAGGTGATCCGGCTACGCCCCAGGGGATTTCGCATATCGACGCCATCAGACACGCGGCCCAGGAGGCCGTCAAGGGCACACCCCTGGCCGGATCCAAAATCTACCTCGCCGGCACCGCGGCCACCTATAAAGACATCCAGGACGGCGCCAAATACGACCTGATGATCGCCGGAATCGCGGCGCTCAGCCTCATTCTGCTGGTCATGATGGCCATCACCCGAAGCGTTGTCGCCGCGTTGGTCATTGTGGGTACCGTGGCACTGTCGCTGGGTGCATCGTTCGGGTTGTCCGTGCTGATTTGGCAGGATCTCTTCGGCATCCAGCTGTACTGGATTGTGTTGGCGCTGGCCGTAATCCTGCTGCTGGCCGTGGGCTCGGACTACAACCTGCTGTTGATCTCGCGGTTCAAAGAAGAGATTGGCGCCGGCTTGAAGACCGGCATCATCCGGTCGATGGCCGGCTCCGGTGCGGTGGTGACCTCGGCCGGTTTGGTTTTCGCGGCGACCATGGCCTCTTTCATATTCGCCGACTTGCGGATCCTCGGTCAGATCGGGACCACAATCGCCCTGGGTCTGCTGTTCGACACGCTGATCGTGCGTTCGTTCATGACGCCATCCTTCGCAGCGCTGATCGGACGATGGTTCTGGTGGCCGCTGAAGGTGCGACCGCGCCCTGCCAGCCAAATGCTGCAGCCCTACGGATCACGCCAAGCGGTGCGCCAACTGCTGCTGTGGGAGGACGACGACCCGGTGGCAACCGGCTCACAGCCACGGCCGGCGTCGACCGCCGGCACCCCACATACCTGACAGACCGAGTCGGTTTCGACCAAAGCAAAGGAACAACAGCATGGTTTCCGGACCTTGGGGGTACCTCACCGCCCTTGCCGCGGCGTCGGCAGTGACCTGCGCCGCATGCGTATTCGTATACATCGGGAGGCTGGAAAATCGAACGCCCGCACCCTTGGGCGAGAAAGTCGGCGCGCACAAGACCGTGCTGGCAAAACTACGCAAGCGCGAACCGCTGACACAGGACGAGTACGACTATGCGAGGGAACTGGTCGCCGACGCCCGATCACCGCTCGCGTATGCGATACCCGCCACCCTGTTTTCCACCGGGTGCTTCTACGTGGTCGGCTGCCTCTACGAGCTTCAGGTCCACGGCGGAAACCCCTCCTTCCGAACGTTCATCGGGGGACTCCCCATGCTGGGCTCCATCAACATATTCGCTCAGCTACGTAGAGTCGCGCTACTGAACAAGCGGCTGAAGGGTGCCGAGATCGCTGCCGATGCCGGGTCCGTGCGTGCCTATTCCGCTCAGAGCAAGCGCTGACGGCGTACTCATGCCGCACTGCCGCACCGATGCCGATGCTGGGGGGCCCGCCACGGTGGTCGACCGTCCCTCCGTCGCCCCGGAGTTGATCGCGGCCGCGGTGCGGGCCGCCGAAGCCCTGGACCGCGACATCGCCGAAGTTCCGGTCAGCGCTATCGCCGCCGAAGCCAATATCTCCCGAAGTACGTTGCTGCGCAGACTCGGCGGATCACGCAGCTCTCTCGATGCCGCCGTTCGCGCCGCCGGCATCGATCTCGGGGGCCGTCCCCCGGTACGCCTGCGAGCGCTCACCGCCGCGGCAGAAGTGGTCAGTGAGAATGGTTTGGCCGCAGCCACACTCGAGGCGATTGCCGAACGCGCGGATTGCTCCGTGTTCAGCTTGCACGCCGCGTTCGGGGGACGTGACGAGCTTATGCGCGCGGTGTTCGACGAGTTCAGTCCCATCCGGGATATCGAGGAATACCTAGCGCGAGCGCAGGGCGATCTGCACTCCACGGTGCATGGCTTTTACCGCACCGTGGCGTATGCACTCAACCGTGAGCCCCGCGTCACTCCAGCGGTATTCGCCGAAGCGTTCTCGCGACCGACAAGCACCGCGGTGCAGTCCCTGGCTCGCTATGCAGTACCGCGGATGTTCGGCACCCTCGGAGGGTGGTTCGACGCTGAAATCCGCGCTGGACGCATCCGCGATCAGCCGGTAATAGTGCTGACCCAAAACCTCCTGGGACCGATCCTGATCCATATGCTCATGCGTCCTGCCTTCCCCGACGTTCCCGGACTCACCCTGCCAAATGTCGACGAGGTCTGTGATGCCTTCGCCGTCAACTTCATTCGCGCTGTGGCCACACCGAAGAATCGGAAACGCACAGTCGCGATCGGCGGTGTCTGAGCCGACAATCAGCCCAGGATCAAACCCGAGGTCGGCACGCCCGTTCCGGCAGTCACCAGAACATGCTCGACAGCGGGCACCGGATTCACCGAGGTACCACGCAATTGCCTTACCCCCTCGGCAATTCCGTTCATGCCGTGGATGTAGGCCTCACCGAGTTGACCGCCGTGGGTGTTGATCGGTAGCCGCCCGCCCACCTCGATCGCGCCGTCGGCAACGAAGTCCTTGGCCTCGCCCTTGCCGCAGAAGCCCAGCTCCTCCAATTGAATCAGGGTGAAGGGCGTGAAATGGTCGTACAAAACAGCGGTTTGGATATCCGACGGCGACAGGCCCGACTGCTGCCACAGCTGCCGGCCCACCAGGCCCATCTCGGGCAGGCCCAACTCGGGCCGGTAGTAGCTGACCATCGTGTACTGGTCGGGGCTAGAACCCTGCGACGCCGCCTCGATGATCGCCGGGCGCTGCTTGAGATCACGTGCCCGATCCACGGACGTCACCACGATCGCCACGGCGCCATCGGTCTCCTGGCAGCAGTCCAGCAGCCGCAGCGGCTCGGCGATCCACCGCGAATTCTGATGATCCTCAATGGTTATCGGCTTCTCGTAGAAGTAAGCCTTGGGGTTCTTGGCGGCGTGCCTGCGGTCGGCGACGGAAACGGCACCGAAGTCGCGGCTGGTGGCTCCGGACAGGTGCATGTAGCGCTGCGCGATCATGGCCACCTGCGCCGCGGGCGTCGAAAGCCCATGTGGATAGGAGAAGGAATTGTCCGCGGACGTCGAATCCGCCTGCGCCGTAGCATCTCCCACCAGACGAGCCTGAACCTGCCCGAACCGCATTCCGGACCGCTCGTTGAATGCCCGGTAGGCGACGACGACGTCGGCAACCCCGGTCGCCACGGCCATCGCGGCGTGCTGGACCGTCGCGCAGGCGGCGCCGCCGCCGTAGTGGGTCTGCGCGAAGAACTTCAGCTCACCGATGCCCGCGGCCCGCGCAACGGCGATCTCCTTATTGGTGTCCATCGTGAACGTGGTCAGGCCGTCGACATCCGCGGGCGATAGCCCGGCGTCGTCGAGCGCATCGCGTACCGCCTCGGCCGCCAGTCGCAGCTCGCTGCGACCGGAGTCCTTGGAGAAGTCGGTGGCGCCGATGCCGACGATGGCCGCCTGCCGCGACAACATCAAGCATCCCCGATCGTGAGGGTGGAGGTCGCGATGACGTGATCGCCAAGGCTGTTGCTGCCCACCACCTTCACGGTGATGAGGCCGTCCTGCACCGCGGTCACCTCACCGGAGAAGGTGACCGTGTCGTAGGCGTACCACGGCACGCCCAGCCGCAAGCCGATCGACTTGATGAGCGCCGACGGCCCCGCCCAGTCGGTGATGTAGCGCTGCACCAGTCCCGTGTCGGTCAGAATGTTGACGAAGATGTCCTTGGACCCCTTGGCCTGAGCCAGGTCGCGGTCGTGGTGCACGTCCTGAAAATCCCTGGTGGCCAGGGCCGTCGAGATGATGAACGTGGGAGTGCCGTGCAGCTTGAGCTCGGGCAGCTTGGTACCGACTTCGATGACCGGTGCGCTCATGCTCGACCTTCCAGGGATTCCCAAGCGTAGAGACTCCACTCTGGCCCACTATCGGCGGCCGGGAAGTCGATATATATTGCGCGGACCGGCATTCCGATCTTCACCTCAGCGGGATCTGTCCCCCGAAGCTCGCCCAGCAGGCGAACCCCCTCCTCGAGTTCCACCAGCGCGATCACGAACGGCAGCGTGCGCCCCGGCACCTTCGGTGCGTGGTGGACCACGAAGCTGAACACCGTGCCCTTACCAGAGGCCACCGTGTAGTCCACCGGCTCGGACTTGTCCTGCCACACCGCCGGCACGGGCGGGTGCTGCAGGCCGCCGTCCGGCAGCCGCTGAATCCGCAGCTCGTGCGCCTTGACGCCCTCCCAGAAGAAGGCCGTGTCCCGCGACACCGCCGGTCGCATCATGGCATCGGCATCCAAATCCGCGGGGACCGACGACGACGAAGCGGGTGCCTCGCGGGGCTTGAATTTCAGTATGCGCCACTCCATCTCGGCCACGTCCTCGTCGCCGACGCGCCAGGTGATGTGCTGGTTGATGAACCAGCCCTCGCCGAGGGCGGTCTGCTTGGGGCCGACCACGTCACGCATTTCGGAAGCGATGCTGACCTCTTCACCCGGCCGCAGATACCGGTGGTAGGTCTGTTCACAGTTCGTCGCGACCACGCCGATGTAGCCGGCATCGTCGAACAGCTTCATCATCGGGCCCATGGGGTCGTCGGTGGGGCGCTCCCCGGCCAGCCCGAACATGGTCCAGACCTGGATCATCGCCGGAGGGGCCACAATTCCCGGATGCCCAGCGGTGCGGGCCGCCTCCTCATCGACATAGATCGGGTTGCGGTCGCCGATAGCCTCCACCCAGTTGTTGATCATCGGCTGATTCACTGGATCACGGCCCGCGCGCGGCTTAGCGCCGAAGGCCGCCTTGATATCCGCCACGGCCTCCTGAATCTCGGTCATCGGGGCACCCGGGGCACCTTGAGACCGGCCGCGGCGATCATCTCCCGCATCACTTCGTTGACGCCTCCGCCGAAGGTGATCACCAGATTGCGTTTGGTCTGGGAATCGAGCCAGTCGAGCAGCTCGGCGGTGTCTGGATCGGCGGGGTTGCCGTACTTCCCGACAACCTCCTCGGCGAGTCGGCCAATGCGCTGAATACGCTCCGTGCCAAAGACTTTCGTCGACGCGGCATCGGCCACATTGATCTCTTCACCCGCCGCGGCCACCTGCCAGTTGAGCAACTCGTTGATCCGCCACGTCGCATAGATCTCACCGAGCGACCGCTTGACGTCGTCGTGGTCGATCGGCGTGACGCCGTCGCCGCCCGGCTTGGACGCCCAGGCGTGCACCCTGTCGTAGATACCGGCGACACGTCCAGCCGGACCTAGCATCACGCGCTCGTTGTTGAGCTGGGTGGTGATCAGCCGCCATCCGCCGTTCTCCTCACCGACCAGCATGTCGGCCGGCACCCGCACGTCGTTGTAGTACGTGGCGTTGGTGTGGTGCGCGCCGTCGGACAGGATCATCGGCGTCCAGGAGTAACCGGGGTCCTTGGTGTCGACGATCAGGATCGAAATGCCCTTGTGCTTCACGGCTTCGGGGTCGGTGCGGCAGGCTAGCCAGATGTAGTCGGCGTCATGGGCGCCGGTGGTGAAGACCTTCTGGCCGTTGACGATGTATTCATCGCCCTGACGAATCGCGGTGGTCCGCAACGACGCAAGGTCGGTGCCGGCCTCCGGTTCGGTGTAGCCGATCGCGAAGTGGACCTCGCCGGCGAGGATCGCCGGCAGGAACTTCTTCTTCTGCATCTCACTGCCGAACACCTGCAGCGTGGGCCCGACCGTCTGCAGGGTGACGGCGGGCAACGGCACATCGGCACGATGCGCCTCGTTGACAAAGATCGACTGCTCGACAGGCCCGAAACCCAGGCCGCCGAACTCTTTAGGCCACCCGACGCCAAGCTTCCCGTCCTGACCCATCCGGCGGATCACCGCGCGGTAGGCGGCGTTGTGGCGGTCCTGCTCCATCGCCTTCATCTCCTCGGAGGAGATGAGATTCGAAAAGTATTGCCGCAGCTCGGCTTGCAGCTGCCGCTGCTCCGGGGTCAGATCGATGAACATTGCGCTCCCACCAAATCGAGGCGATGCGAGGGGCCGCCCAACAGTCGGGACAGGTCTTTGATCGAGGAGTAGTACCGGTGCATCGGATAGGTGATGTCCATCCCCATGCCGCCGTGCAAGTGATGGCACAGCTGCATCACCGGCGGCGCCTGCGACGCCACCCAGTACCCGAGCACATCGAGATCACTGTCGGCATCCAGACCCTCAGCGAGTCGCCAGATTACCGACTTCGCCGCCAAATCTATTGTGCGCGAGGCGATGTAAACTTCGGCGAGCTGGGCAGCCACAGTCTGAAACGTCGACAGCGGCTTGCCGAACTGCTTGCGCTCGGCCACGTAGTCGGCGGTAAGTCGCAGCGCCCCGGCCACCAAGCCGTCGACGTAGGCACCAACCGTGGCCAGGGCCAACTGATTGACCCGGGATGCCGACGCGCCGGCCAGCACGTCGGAATCGGCAACCGCGACGCCATCAAACGTCACTGTGTATTCGTCGGATCCGTTCGACGTCGGCGTGTGGACCAACCGCACACCCTCGGCCTTCGGTGAAATCACCGCCACCGCGCTGGCGGCCGTGACGAGCATCCACTCGGCCTGTTCGGCATACGCCACACCGACTTTGGTGCCCGACAGGCGACCACCGGAAACGTTGGTAGCGGGCCGATCCGGCAGCGCCGCGCCAGGTTCGTTGAGCGCTGCGGTCAGCACCGAACCCTTGGCGACCCCAGCAAGGAGACGGTCCTGCTGCTCCTCGGACGCCAGGTCCAGCAACGGCGCCACCCCAAAGCCCAGGGTCGCCAGCGCCGGGGTGATGGCACCGTGGCGGCCCACCTCGGTCAGTATCGTCGCGACCTCGGGCAGGCCCACGCCGTCGCCGCCGAGGCGTTCGGGTACCGGCAGCGCCGTCACGCCCCCGTCGACCAGAGCAGCCCAGGACGAATCGCGATCAAGTACCGACGTGACGACATCGACGACGGCCTGTTGCGTCGCGCTGAGATCAAAATCCATCGTCGTTTTTGTGTCTGTCACGAATTCACCGGGTGCTTGCCGGTTTGTAGTCGACTTCCCAGTGCTTGATGCCGTTGAGCCAGCCTGACCGCAGCCGCTGGGGCGCCGAGATGGGCTTGAGGTCGGGCATGTTGTCGGCCACCGCGTTGAAGATCAGATTGATGGTCATCCGTGCGAGGTTGGCGCCGATGCAGTAGTGCGCGCCGGTGCCACCAAAACCGACGTGCGGGTTGGGGTTTCGCATGATGTTGAACGCGAACGGATCCTCGAAGACCTCTTCGTCGAAGTTGGCCGAGCGGTAGAACATGATCACCCGTTGGCCCTTCTTGATTTTCATGCCGGACAGCTCGTAGTCCTCCAGCGCGGTGCGCTGGAAGCAGGTGACCGGCGTGGCCCAGCGGACGATCTCGTCGGCGGCGGTCTCGGGGCGTTCCTTCTTGTAAAGCTCCCACTGGTCGGGGAAGTCGGCGAACGCCATCATGCCTTGCGTGATGGAGTTCCGCGTGGTCTCGTTGCCCGCGACCGCGAGCATCACCACGAAAAAGCCGAACTCGTCGTCGGTGAGCTTCTCCCCGTCGATGTCGGCTTCGATCAGCTGGGTCACGATGTCGTCGCCGGGGTTCTTGGCCCTCTCCTCGGCCATCTTCATCGCGTACATGATCAGCTCCGCGGAAGACGCCTTCGGGTCGATGTGGGCGTACTCCGGGTCGTCGTTGCCCGTCATCTCGTTAGACCAGTCGAACAGCTTGCCGCGGTCCTCCTGGGGTACGCCGAGTAGACCGGCGATGGCCTGCAGCGGCAGCTCGCAGGAGACCTGCTCGACAAAGTCTCCGGAGCCCGCGGCGGCGGCCGCTTTGGCGATCTTCTGGGCGCGCTCGCGGAGTTCGTCCTCCAGCCGCCCGATGGCGCGCGGGGTGAATCCACGGGAGATGATCTTGCGCAGCCGGGTGTGGTGCGGCGCGTCCATGTTGAGCATGACGAAGCGCTGCACCTCGATGTCCTCGCGGGCGATGTCATTGTTGAACCGCGGGATCACGCAGTTCTCGTAACTGGAGAACACGTCGCTGCGCCGCGAGATCTCTTTGACGTCGTCGAGCTTGGTGATCGCCCAAAAGCCGCCGTCGTGGAAGCCGCCACCGTTGCCGGGAGCCTGTTCGTTCCACCAGATCGGCGCCGTCGCCCGCAGCTCGGCAAACTCTTCGACGGGAATCCGCTCGGTGTAGATGTCGGGGTCGGTGAAATCAAACCCGGGCGGGAGGTTGGGGCTGGGCACGCTAGTTCTCCTTACTAGTTCTCCTAGTGGCGCTCTGTTGCCAGTAAAACACGCCTCCACCGCATACAAAAGGCGCCGGATCATCGTCGCTTGTCATAGTAATGAAACGTGTTCTAGCCTGGCCCCATGGGTAACCCGGTAATCGTAGAAGCCACGCGCAGCCCGATCGGCAAACGCAATGGATGGCTGTCCGGCCTACATGCCACCGAGCTGCTGGGAGCGGTGCAGAAGGCGTTGGTGGAGAAGGCTGGAATCGAGGGCGGGGACGTCGAACAGCTCGTCGGCGGATGCGTTACCCAGTACGGCGAGCAGTCCAACAACATCACCCGGGTGGCGTGGCTGACGGCCGGCCTGCCCGAACACGTCGGAGCGACCACCGTCGACTGCCAATGCGGCAGCGGCCAGCAGGCCAACCATCTGGTCGCCGGACTCATCGCGATCGGGGCCATCGACATCGGCATCGCCTGCGGCATCGAGGCGATGAGCCGCGTCGGCTTGGGCGCTAACGCGGGACCAGACCGCAACGCTATCCGCGCGGCGTCGTGGGACATCGACCTGCCCAATCAGTTCGAGGCCGCCGAGCGCATCGCCAAGCGCCGCGGCATCACCCGCGAAGACATCGACGCGTTCGGGTTCGAGTCGCAGCTGCGGGCCAAGCGCGCGTGGGACGAGGGCCGGTTCGAGCGCGAAATCTCACCGATCGAGGCGCCGGTGCTCGACGAGCACAAGCGGCCCACCAGCGACCGACACATGGTCTCCCGCGACCAGGGCCTGCGTGAGACCACGCTGGAAGGGCTGAGTCAGCTGAAGCCGGTGATGGAGGGTGGAATTCACACCGCCGGCACCTCGTCGCAAATCTCCGACGGCGCCGCGGCCGTGCTGTGGATGGACGAGGACAAGGCCAAGGCGCTGGGCCTGAAGCCACGGGCCCGCATCGTCAGCCAGGCCAACGTTGGCGCGGAACCCTACTATCACCTCGACGGCCCGGTGCAGTCGACAGCCAAGGTGCTGGACAAGGCAGGCATGAAGATCGGCGACATTGACATCGTCGAGATCAACGAGGCCTTTGCCTCGGTGGTGCTGTCCTGGGCCCGGGTGCACGAACCCGACATGGACCGCGTCAACGTCAACGGCGGCGCGATCGCGCTCGGTCATCCCGTGGGCTGCACCGGAAGTCGCTTGGTCACCACCGCGCTGCACGAGCTGGAGCGCACCGACCAGAGCACCGCGCTGATCACCATGTGCGCCGGCGGTGCCCTGTCCACCGGCACCATCATCGAGCGGATCTAACCGGTCGGTGTTCGTTTCCCAGGAAAGTCGCACCGCGGCGGCGCAGGCTTACATCGACGCCCTCGTCACGCATGACGGCGACTCCGTTCCCTTCGCGGCCGGGAGCACCCGGATCGAGCTGGGAGTCAAGAACGGCTTTTCCGGAAACCACCTGCGGCGCAGCCTAAACCGGGGGCCGCAGTACCGATTGATCGCCGACACGACTACGCCGGAATACCGTGTCGCCGGTGACGAGGTGCACGCGTACTACAACGTGCTCACCAAGGCGGCGCTCGCCGGCTGGCGGGTCGCTGCGCACGTCGACGAGACGTTTTTGATCCCCGCCGAAAGTTCAAGCGGGACACCTGAAATCCACCACATCAGGGCTGGCTTTCATCCATTCATTCAACGTGAGACCGGGGCACCGATGGAAAAACCGAAGTCTTTGAATTCGCCTGGGGCCACAGTCTTCATCAAGTGGATGTCGCGCGCCAACGCCCGGATCTACAAGCTCAGCAAAGGCAAGCTCGGCGGCAAGATCCAGAACAGCCCGGTCGCACTGTTGACCACGACGGGTCGCAAGACCGGTCAAAAACGCGTCACGCCGCTGTTGTACGTGCGCGACGGCGGTCGCATTGTCTTCCCCGCATCCAATGGCGGCCGCGATACGCATCCGCTGTGGTACCTCAACCTCAAGGCCAACCCAAAGGTGACCGTGCAGGTGCGGGACGAGGTGTTCTCGTTGACGGCGCGAGAGGCGACCTCCGAGGAACGCACCAAGTATCTGGCCGAGCTGGCCGCGGGCTACCCGGCACTCAACGACTATCAGACGTGGACCGAGCGGAAAATTCCGATCGTGGTCTGCGAGCCCTGAGGCAAAACCATCTTCACAGTCGCGCGTAGCCGGGCAAAAAGGGTGCCACCGTGCTGGCCTGAGCCTTGTGGGACAGATGGGATGAATCACGAACGCAGCCTCGACCTGATCTCGATTGCGCACGACGTGCACTAGGTCCCCGTCACCGCTATCATCAACGGATCCGCTTGTCATGGTTGTGTGGCCATGGCGCCTTCGGGAGGTGTCGGATGTCATTTCTGATCGCGGTACCTGAGACGGTGGCGGGCGCGGCTTCGAATTTGGAAAGCATCGGTTCGAGTATTAGCGCGGCCAACTCGGCCGCGGTTACCCCGACGACAGCGGTATTGCCAGCCGCTGCCGATGAAGTGTCGGAGGTGATCTCGAGCTTGTTTGTGAGCTACGCGCAAGGGTTTCAGGTGCTAAGTGCTCAGGCGGCAACGTTTCACAGCCAGTTTGTGCAGCTCCTCAGCGCCAGCGCGGGGCAGTACGCCGCCGAAGAGGCGGCTAACGCCGCGGCGTTGCCGAACACCGCTGCGGTTGTCGTGAATCCTCCTCCCCCCACTACGCCCACGACAGGCCCCACACTGGGGCCTTTGGGGCAGGCATGGGCTGGGGCAGAGCAGGAGATTAGTACTGTAATCAGCTATCTCCCGCCGCCGGTAAGGACTCCAGTGCAATCGCTGCTCAGCGGGCCCGAGCAGGGTATCAGCAATGGAATCAGCTACCTCGATCCCTTCGCGGCGAATGCCTGGTCGGGCTTCCGGGCGGCGATCTCGTGACAAGCCTGCGGGTTTAGCGTCCGCAGCACCCGTTAGGCCCCGTAAACCGGGACCGGCGGCCGCGCCTTGGCCAGCAGATCGCTGACGACGGGTCCCAACTCGGCGGGATCCCATTTCGCGCCTTTGTCGACCTCCGGGCCGTGCGCCCAACCCTCCGCGACGCGGATCTTGCCACCCTCGACCTCGAACACCTTCCCCGTCACATCGCGAGATTCGTTGCTGCCCAACCACACAACCAGCGGCGAGATGTTCTCTGGAGCCATCGCATCGAAATCCTGGTCTTGCGTCGCCATCATCTCGGCGAAGACGGTTTCGGTCATCCGGGTGCGAGCCGAGGGAGCTATCGCGTTGACGGTGACACCGTAGCGGCCCATCTCGGCGGCGGCCACCAACGTCATCGCGGCGATGCCGGCCTTGGCCGCACTGTAGTTTCCCTGCCCGACGCTGCCCTGCAATCCCGCACCCGAACTGGTGTTAATGATCCGTGCGTCAACGGTTTTCCCCTCTTTGGACAGCGCGCGCCAATACGACGCGGCGTGCCGCATGGTGGCGAAGTGGCCCTTGAGATGCACGGCGATGACCGCGTCGAACTCGTCCTCGCTGGTGTTGGCCATCATGCGGTCTCGTACGATCCCGGCGTTGTTCACCAGCACGTCCAGGGCACCGAACGTGTCGACGGCGGTCTGGATGAGGCCGGCCGCCTGGTCCCAGTCCGCGATATTCGATCCGTTGGCGACGGCTTCGCCACCGGCGGAGACGATTTCGTCAACGACGCCTTGCGCTGCACTGCCGCCACTGGCGGGCGAACCATCCAGGCCCACCCCAATGTCGTTGACCACCACCCGTGCGCCTTCGGCTGCGAAGGCCAAAGCGTGCTCGCGGCCAATACCGCCGCCGGCCCCGGTGACGATGACCACGCGCCCGTCAACCACACCCATATTTCCTATCTCCTCTACTTGACTGAGCTCGCGGTCGTCGTGGCCAGATAGTGCGGCGGCTCCCCGCCACCATGCACCTCTAACGAGGCGCCGCTGATGTAGGACGCGGCGTCGGATGCCAAAAATGCTGCGGCCCAACCGATATCCTCGGGCAGGGCCAGCCGGCCCAGCGGCACATTCTCGGAGATCGCGGCGATGGACTCGGCGTCGCCGTAGAACAGGTCGGCCTGCTCGGTTTCCACCATGCCGACCACGCACGCGTTAACGCGGACCTTCGGCCCCCACTCCACCGCCATCGTCTGGGTGAGACTCTCCAGACCGGCCTTGGCCGCTCCGTATGCCGCGGTGCCCGGCGACGGCCGGCGTCCGCTGAGGCTGCAGACGTTCACTATCGAGCCGCCGCCTGACTGGTTTTGCATCTTGTCGTTGGCATACTGCGAAACCCACAGCGCGCCAATCAAATTGAGTTCAATAATCTTCCGATTGAACTTCGGGCTGGACTCCGCGGTCAGCACGTACGGCGAACCGCCGGCGTTGTTGACCACCACATCGAGGCGGCCATGGCGGTCGGCCACGGTGTCGATCAACGCCTTGACCGCTTCCTCGTCGCGGACGTCGCAGGAGTGGAATTCGTAGGGCAGACCTTCGACCGCA
>Ga0213876_10000703_pt1 | contig 23511 bp, 18 predicted proteins | sample BarmaccomBMRX_R9_FD_160113 | JGI IMG/M metagenome (GOLD analysis project Ga0213876, IMG submission 160113) | Root-associated microbial communities from Barbacenia macrantha in rupestrian grasslands, the National Park of Serra do Cipo, Brazil - RX_R9 | ecosystem: Host-associated > Plants > Roots... | reverse complement strand
GCATGCCCAGCCGATCGATCCGCCGACGGTCGCCATGTCCTTTCTCGTGAACGACTCCCCGCTCGCGGGCACCGAGGGGGACAAGGTGACGAGCCGCGTCATTCGCGACCGCCTGTTGCGGGAAGCCGAGGGAAATGTGGCGCTTCGTGTCTCGGAAGCTTCCGGCAAGGATGCGATGGAGGTGGCCGGCCGGGGCGAGCTGCAACTCGCCATATTGATCGAGCAGATGCGGCGGGAGGGGTTTGAGCTTTCGGTATCGCGTCCGAAAGTCGTCCTCGAGCGCGACGGTTCGGGTGAGCTTCTCGAACCTGTCGAAGAGGTCACTATCGACGTCGACGAGGAGCATTCCGGCGTCGTCGTGCAGAAGATGTCCGAACGCAAAGCCGACATGGTCGAGATGCGCCCTTCGGGCGGCGGCCGGCTGCGTCTCGTGTTCCACGCGCCGACGCGGGGCCTCATCGGCTATCAAGGCGAGCTCCTGACCGATACGCGCGGCACCGCAGTGATGAACCGCCTTTTTCACGCCTATGCGCCCTTCAAGGGCGAGATCGCCGGTCGCCGCAATGGCGTGCTCATCGCCAATGAGCAGGGCGAAGCCGTGGCCTACGCTTTGTGGAATCTCGAGGACCGTGGCCCGATGATGATCGAGCCAGGTTGGAAGGTGTATCAGGGCATGATCGTCGGGGAGCACACGCGCGACAATGATCTCGAGGTCAATGTGCTCAAAGGCAAGAAGCTCACCAATATCCGGACCACCTCGAAGGATGAAGCGGTGCGCCTCACACCACCCATACGCATGACGCTGGAGAAGGCGCTCGCCTATATCCAGGACGACGAACTCGTCGAGGTCACGCCGAAATCGATCCGCCTGCGCAAGCTGATCCTCGATCCCAATGACCGCAAGAAGGCGGTCCGGATGAAGGAAGCGGAGACCGTCTGGTGAAGGGAAGAAGTGAATGATGAGAGGCGAGACAGAGGCGTTTAATCTCTTACCCTCGCCCTTCACTATTCCCGCCTCACTATTCACGCCTGTTTCACGCTTCACTTGACTATCGCGACCGAATTTCCCGAAGCTGTTCCGACCCTTGCGGGCGAAAGCAGCGTCGATGCATTTTCTCTACGCCGTCCTGATTGACCCCTTCGTCCAGATGGCTGGCGCGCCCGATCTCCTGGCGCAGACGCTGTGGGAGGGCCTCGTCACCGGGGTCCTTTACGCGCTCATCGCGCTTGGCTTCGTCCTCATCTACAAGGCGTCCGGCGTCTTCAATTTCGCGCAAGGCATCATGGTGGTGTTCGCCGGGCTCACCCTGGTCGGCCTTTACGAGAAGGGCGTGCCGGTGATTTTGGCTTTGGCGCTAACGCTCCTCGTGATGCTCGCGCTTGCCTTCGCGGTGCAGCGCCTCGTGCTTCGCCCTCTCGTCAATCAACCCGAGATCATCCTGTTCATGGCGACCTTCGGGCTCACCTATGTGCTCATCGGCGTGGGCGAGCTCGTCTTCGGCGGCGATCCGAAGAACATGATCACGACCGAGCTTCATCTACCGCAAGGGACGATTGACGCGAAGATGCTGGGGGGTGTGGTGAGCTTCCAAAAGCTGGACATTGCGGCGGCGGCCCTGGCCGGGCTGTTGATCGGGGCGCTCGCGTTCTTCTTTCAATCGACGCGCATCGGGCGGGCGTTGCGCGCCGTCGCCGACAGCCACAAGGCCGCCCTTTCGGTCGGCATCTCTCTCGATCAAATCTGGGTCATCGTCTGGTTTGCCGCCGGGATCGTGGCGCTGGTCGCAGGCATTCTCTGGGGGGCGCGCTCCAACGTCTCTTTCGCTTTACAGATCATCGCCCTCAAGGCCCTCCCGGTCCTCATCCTCGGCGGCTTCACCTCGGTGCCGGGTGCCATCGTGGGCGGCCTCATCATCGGCGTCGGCGAGAAACTCGCCGAGTTCTACTGGGGCCCGCTCCTCGGCGGCGGCATCGATAGCTGGTTTGCCTATGTGATTGCGCTCGTCTTCCTGCTGTTTCGCCCGCAAGGGTTGTTCGGCGAAAGGATCATCGAACGCATTTGAAGCTAAGGGTTAACAAAAAATCGGATGCGGATTTAATTTCACGTTCGTTACCGTTCCTCTTCAAGTCTTAATTGGAGCCTTATCTACAGGCTAAGGGTTGATCGACCCGACATTTCTATCTATCAGGCGCTCGAAAGCTGTGCCACGAGGATGCGGGTCTTGCGCGGTTCTGCATCGGACGGAGGCCTCGAAAACCCGATGGGCGATCTGCCTTCCCTGTCAGGCGTTCGCACTTTGGTCACCGGCCATACCGGTTTCAAGGGATCGTGGCTCTGCGCTTGGCTGAAGCACGACGGAGCAGAGGTGGCTGGGTTCTCTCTCGCGCCCGAGCCCAATGGCGAGCCCAACCTCTTCGAGGCCGCCGCAATCGCGAAAGGCATGCGCTCGCGCATCGGGGACATCCGCGACTTCGAACTCGTCGAACGGGACTTTCGGGAATTCAAGCCCGAGGTCGTTTTTCACCTTGCGGCGCAGCCTCTGGTGCGGCGCTCCTATCGTGACCCGCTCGCCACCTTCTCCACCAACGTGATGGGCACCGCCCATGTGCTCGAGGCGGCACGCCGCTGTGGCTCGGTTCGCGCGATCGTCTGCGTGACCACCGACAAGGTCTACGACAACAAGGAGTGGGTGTGGGGCTACCGGGAGGACGATCCGCTCGGCGGTGCCGATCCCTACAGCGCGAGCAAGGCTGCCGCCGAGATCGTCGCCGGATGTTATCGCCGGTCCTTGCTCCCTCTCGATGCCGGCCGCGTCGCTCTCGCCACCGCCCGCGGCGGCAACGTGATCGGCGGTGGTGATTGGTCCGAGGATCGCCTGATTCCCGACATCGTGCGGTTCATCAACGCTGGACGACCGATCATTCTGCGCAATCCGGGCGCGGTCCGCCCTTGGCAACATGTGCTCGATCTTGTCGGCGGCTACGTCATTCTTGCGCACCGGCTTCTCGCGGAGCCCGCGAAAGCGGCCGATGCCTGGAATTTCGGCCCCGGGCGCGAGAACGAGGTCGACGTCGAACGCCTGGCTCGAAGCTTCGTCAAGGCCTACGGCGTCGAGCGCGCCCATATCGAAATCGTACCGTCTGCGCTCAAGGAAGCAAATTTCCTCAAGCTCGATATCGCGAAATCGACGATGCTGCTCGGCTGGCGGCCCAAGCTCGGCTTCGAGAGCACCATCGGGCTCACCGCCCAGTGGTATCGTGGTTTTCACCGCGAGGGCCTGGCCGCAGGCGGTCTCGTGTCGCGACAGATCGGAACATACCTCGAGCTAAACGGATGAATTTCAGCACCGCGCTCGTCACGGGAGCGAGCGGCTTCATCGGTCGTGCGCTGGTCACGCATTTGCGTGAGAACGCAAAGCGCGTCATCGCCTCGGGACGAGAAACCTCGGCGCTCCCGCCGGCCGATCGGCAGCTCAAGCTCGATGTGCCGAGCACGGGGTCGGTCACCGAGGCGCTCCGCGGCGAGAGCGTGGACGTTGTTTTTCATTGCGCGGCCTACGGCGTCAGCCCGCAAGACCGCAATCCCGCGCGAATGCTTGAAGCGAATGTGATGGCCACTGGCACATGGGTAGAAGCCGCGGCATCGATCGGAGCGAGAGCATTCGTTTACGCTGGATCCTGTTCCGAATACGGGCGCGTGGTGAAACCTGAGCGCATCCGTGAAAGCCACCCGCTCGATGCGGACGATCTCTACGGGGCTGCAAAGGCCGCGGGTGGACGATGGGGCTCCGCCCTTGCGCGTTCCCTCGGGCTGCCGTTTCAATGGGTGCGCCTTTTCGGCGTGTTCGGACCTGGAGAAGCGCCGCATCGCCTCTTGCCCTATGTGCATGAGCGCCTTTCTCGCGGCGAGCGCGTCGATCTCACTTCCGGCCTGCAATGGCGCGACCTTCTTTATGTCGAAGACGCCGCGAGGGGGCTTTTTCGCGCGGCCGAGATCGCGCTCGAAGGACGCCTCGGCCCGTTCAACCTATGCACGGGCGAGCCCGTCACGGTGCGTTCGGTGACGCAGGAATTTGCCCGGCAGATGGGCGCGTCGTTTGAGCTTCTCGACTTCGGCGCGAGGGCGCATCGTCCCGACGAACCGATGTGGATGGTGGGCGACGATTCCCTCCTCGCGCATGCAACCGGCTTTCGTCCCTCGATCGGCCTTAGCGAGGGCATTGCGCTCACCCTGCGGGCATTGGAGCGCACACGAAGCGCTTCCAGCGTGGCGGCACGATGATCCAATGACCTCTCGCAAGCTCATCAGCATCTGCGTTCCAGTCTACAACGAAGAGGACAATATCGGTCCGCTCTGCGAGCGTGTACGGGCCGTGATGGCGAAGCTCGAGGATCGCTACGAATACGAAATCCTGTTCACCGACAACAGAAGCGAGGACAGGACTTTCGAACGCCTCGCCGCCTTGGCTCTTGAGGACAGGCGGATACGCGTCATCCGCTTCTCGCGCAATTTCGGTTTCCAGCGTTCGGTTCTCGCAAATTACGTCAACGCGCGCGGGGATGCCGCCATCCAGCTCGATTGCGACCTGCAAGACCCTCCTGAGCTCATCGGCGAATTCCTTCGGCGTTGGGAGGAGGGCTTTGAGGTCGTCTACGGCATTCGCGGCAATCGTCCCCAGGAAAGCCCGTTCCTCTTCTCCTTGCGCCGCGTCTTCTATCGCCTGATCGATGCCTTGAGCGAAGACCCCTTGCCGCATGACGCCGGCGATTTCCGCTTGATCGATCGACGCGTGATCGAGGAGCTGCGCCATGTGCGGGACCAACAGCCCTATTTGAGGGGTCTCATCGCGGCGATGGGATTTCGGCAGATCGGCATCCCTTACGATCGGGCCGCGCGGGAAAGGGGCAACAGCAAATTCGGTTTTTGGCGCCTCTTGGGACTGGTGCTCGACGGAATTCTGCATCACTCGACCATCCCCTTGCGCCTCGCGAGCGCGGTCGGTTTCGTGATGTGCGGGTTAGCCTTCTTGGGTGCGCTCTATTTCCTCATTGCGCGGAGCTTCGGGGCGGATTGGCCCGAAGGCTGGGCGAGCTTGAGCGTGCTCGTCCTCTTCTCGATCGGACTCAATGCCCTGCTCCTTGGAATTATCGGCGAGTATATCGGCCGGATCTTCAAGAACGTGAAACCCATGCCGCTCGTGATCATCGACGATGTCATCGACCATGGCGCACATGCAAGCGAGACCCGGACAGGCGAGACGGCGCCCTTCGGGGCGATCGGCGCACATGTCACACGGCACGACTCTCCTCAAAAAGCCTCCCGCAGGTGACGCCGGAGCTAGGCCGGAGCTGTTTCATGAAAGTTGTTTTGCTTGCCGGCGGATTCGGCACGAGGCTCAGCGAGGAGACCGGCGTCAGACCCAAGCCGATGATCGAGATCGGCGGCCTGCCCTTGCTTCTGCACATCATCAAGAATTGCAGCAGCCAAGGCTTCAACGATTTCGTCATCTGCCTCGGCTATATGGGGTACTACGTCAAGGAATATTTCTCGAATTACGCGCTTCATCGAAGCGACGTCACTTACGATTTCAGCACGGGCACGGTCGATTTCTTCAACCGCGTCACCGAGGATTGGCGCATCACCCTCGTCGACACCGGAATCGATACGATGACGGGAGGGCGACTCAAGCGTGTGCGGGCTTTGCTTGGCGATCGAACTTTCATGATGACCTATGGCGATGGCGTCGCCGACATCGACCTGCGCGCCCTCGTCGACTTTCACCGCAAGCATGGCAAGCCCGCCACTGTCACCGCCGTGCAGCCGCCGGGCCGTTTCGGCGTCCTCGAGCTTTCCGAGAATGGCGCCGTGAAGGCATTCCGCGAGAAGCCGCAAGACGAGATCGGCTGGATCAACGGCGGTTTCTTCGTGCTCGAACCCTCGGTGATGGAACTTATCGATGGTGACGACACGGTATGGGAGCGCAAGCCGTTGGAACAGCTCGCGCAACGCAACGAGCTCGTGGCCTTTCGCCACCAAGGCTTTTGGCAACCGGTCGATACCTTGCGCGAGAAACGGCTGCTCGAAGAGCTTTGGGCTCAAAATCGCGCACCCTGGAAAATCTGGACCTGAAGCAGGCCGAGCAGCGAAGTCGGCCGCGCCGGCTACCCTTTTTGCGCAGTCCGTCGCGCCGCCACGTAATATTGAGCGCCCAGAGGGCACCAGGCGAGGGCGCCTTCGAGCGGGCGCAAGAATTTGAGCACATGCGGGAAGAAGATGCGGTAGCAGGTCTTCACCTGCTGAAAACCCGCCGCCATGACGCGCTTTTTGAGCTCGCTCGCGCCAATGAGCACCGCGTTCTCGTCGAAGGCGCAAGCATTCACCACTCGCCGGGTCAACGGATTTAGAGGATTGTGCTCGAAAATGAACAAGGAGCCGCCGGGCTTCGTCACGCGATGAAGATCGCAAAGGATGCGATGATGCTCCGCTTGTGGAATATGATGAAAGACGCAAGCCGAGAAGACGAGGTCGACGCTCGCGTCGCGCAAGGGCATCGCGCCCGTCTCGCTCAAGGCGACGAACTTCGCCATCCCCGGATAACGGCGTTCCGCGATCTCAAGGCTTTTCCCGGAGACATCCGCACCGATGAGCTCGGCATCCGGAAACTCCTTGCGCAAATGCGGCAACGAGCCGCCCACGCCGCAACCGAAATCGAGAAGCTTGGAAATGCCGGGTGGCGCACCTGCCCCGCCAAGATGGCGGCGGGTGTCGGCGGCCTTATAGGCCGCGAAGAACTCCGGCCCTTCGCCACTCGCGGCGAGCACGCCTGCGTGAAGCTGCTCATACTCCTGCGCGAAGCGGTCAAATTCCTGTTCGAGCATATCGGGAATTTCCGGCTGATATCGCGAACGAACACACCCTTGACGAGGCCAAGCTCGCTGCGGCCGCAGGCTAGGGCTTCACCCGCACCCGCTTGCCACGAAAGCCCCTACCGAACAACAGGCCAATGCCGGTAGGATGGGGCACCTGAGCACCGCGCTTTTGCGTCGAGCTCGGAGCGCAACGGCGCAGGGCTGTGAACCATGTTTTACCGCGAAACCGGCCAGTTCAAGACGAGTTACGCGGCCGACATGGCCGTCTTCCCGATCCGTCAGGATCGAATAGGGATTGCCCTCATCCTGGCACTCGCCGGGATCGGCTTACCTCTTCTCGGCTCGCCCTTTTTCCTCGACGTGATCATGGTCCCCTTCCTCGTCCTGTCGCTCGCCACGATCGGGCTCAACATCCTCACCGGGTATACGGGGCTGTTGTCGCTTGGGACGGGAGCGTTCATGGGCGTCGGCGCCTTCGCCTGCTACAAGCTCACCACAGCATTTCCGCAAGCGAACATTCTCGTCTGGGTCCTTGCTTCCGGCGTGTTCTCGGCACTCGCCGGCACCTTCTTCGGCCTGCCCTCGTTGCGCATCAAAGGCTTCTACCTCGTCGTCGCGACGCTCGCCGCTCAATTTTTCCTGCAATGGGTGTTCACCCGCATGGCCTGGCTCGTCAACTACAACACCTCAGGCGCGATCGAAGTGCCGCTGCGCACGCTTTTCGGCGTTCCCATAACGGGAGCGACCGCGTCACCCCTCGCCCGCTACTACGCCACGCTCGGCATCGTCGTATTCCTCACCCTCATAGCCTCAAACCTCGTGCATGGCCGCATCGGCAGGAATTGGATGGCGGTTCGCGACATGGACATCGCGGCCGAGCTCATGGGCATCAAGCTCCTGCCGACCAAGCTCCTCGCATTCGCGGTGTCCAGCTTCTACTGCGGCGTCGCGGGCGCGATGCTGGTGTTCTTCTGGCAAGGCAGCGCCGAGCCCGAGGTGTTCTCGGTCGAGCAATCCTTTCAGGTTCTTTTCATGGCGATCATCGGGGGCCTCGGCAGCCTCATCGGCTGCTTCTTCGGCGCGGCACTGATCTACACGCTTCCGATCCTGCTGCGCGCAACCCTCCCCGCCATCGGCCTCGATGTGACGCCAGCAACCGTCGAACAGCTCACTTTCGTGATCACCGGCGCGCTCATCATCCTTTTCCTCGCGCTCGAGCCTCATGGCCTCGCGCGCCTTTGGGCCACGGGGAAACAGAAGCTCAGGACCTGGCCATTTCCGTATTAGATGCGACTATGTCTCGCTGAAACGAGAAAATAGTCCAATTTGCGTCAACGCCGAAGGCGGGCGCTAATTGCACGCCAGCGCTAATCATTCCCCTCCCCCTGCGAAGCGGCGGGAAGGGTACGGGTGGAGGCAGCGCCGCGTCAAAAAACGATGGGCGCTGGCCGCGCGCCGAGCGTATCCCACTCCTCATGAGGCTCTCGCGCTTCATCAGCCCCCCAACCGTAGCCTCCCCGCTACTCGCTTCGCTCGCGCGGGGAGGGGCAGGCAGACGCAGGCCCGAGGAAGAGGTGAATTTCTATGCCTGATTGCGACGACCATAGCGTGGATCAAGCCTCACGGCCGCACGGTGTCACTTCGTGCGGCCATCCGCGCCTACTTCCCTTCCTCCGGAAAACCGTAGATGGCCGGTGCGAAATCTGATCGAAACTCGGCCGTGACGCGAAAGGGCTCAGCTGAGCTGCTCGGTATCGCCGCGAATGGCGCCACGGCGCTGTCCCGACTTGGACAATCTTTGAAGCCCAAGCCAGACCTCGATCGAGCAAGGAGGAGCGACCCCTTTAAACGCCCTGAATAAAGAATCAGCTTCGCGATTGCGCTAGCAGCGTCCCGAGGTTGGTCGCCTGTGGCGACATGACGAAGGGCGCTTGTGGAGAGAGGTCAAGCCTGAACGGATTACCCGGCAGGCGTTCCTTCGTCCGTATGATCGCGAGCACCGCGGGAGCGCACTCCCAGTTTCCGCCTCGAATATTGTTAGTCGGGTCGTAGCTCTGCGCCGAATAAAGATAGCATAGCGAAACGTTGCGATGGCTCTGATCGGGCGCCAACGCTTCGTCCACTTTCCAGCGACCCAGCGTGATGATCCGGCTGCCGGGATACCAAAGATAGCTTTTACCATCCGGGGCATTGTATTCGACTTGGGTCCCATGGCTTCTGTCATATGTCATACGCGTAAAGTTCGAAATATATGCATGTACTTTCGCGCTCGACGAAGCCATCTCAATATATCGCCGGGCCTGCTCCAGCCTTTCGGGCGATGGAGGCGCTACGTTCGGCCCGGATGCATTCTGTGCAAAGACGTCGTTACGAATTGAGAACAAGGCGGTTGCGAGCGCGACCAGCACGACCGCGCCACGGAGGGACGATATAGGATCCGCCATGAAGCCCTCCCTCGAAACGATCAATCCCAAATCCCAAGGCTTGGAACATGTTCGGGAAAAATGAAGCCGCCTTTTTAGAAAAAAGCTCGTGCAATTAGAGCATGGCGACTGACGGCGCTCACGTCAACTTGGTCTGAGTGCGAGTTGTTGGACAGCTGCACGCGTCACAATTTCAAGGAGACGCTAACCTCACGCTGCTTCCGCTATCGGCCCAGCAAGGTCGGTCCCCGACTGTGAGCTCGAAACCGTGTCGCTCCGAACGACGATATTTTCGAGTTATCGATCGCCGCTCACGGCGTCTTCAATAATCGCTCGATGTAATCGAGCTCGTCCTGGGCACGCGAGGTGTCGCCGAGACGACGGCGCAATTCCTGGAGAATTTCGCGTGCCCGTTCGGCCACATTGCCTTGCAGGCCGTTCCTCCCATAACCCGAGCCGTTATCCTGGTCCTCGGCCCCATACTCGTCCTCGGCGCGATCGACACCACGGCCAAGCGGATCGGCGCCGCCTCGTGCCATGCGCGAACGGCCACGGCCCCGCCCGTCCTGGCCTTGCTGGCCACCTTGCTGCTGTTGCTGCTGGGCGAGCTGATCGTTCAGCGCGTTCATGCCCTTGCGCATCGCATCTATGGCGCGGCCTTCCGACCCCGTGGCACCTGCCGCATCTCCCTCGCCGAGCGCGCCTTCCGCGTCCTGCATTTCGCGACCCGCATCGCCGAGGCTCTTCGTCGCTTCGTCCGAGCCCATCTTGCCGAGTTTGCGCCCAAGCTCCTGGAGGCGCTGTCGGAGCCGCTGCTGGCGTTCCGAAAGGCCGCCCAGCCCCTCGCCATCGCCCTGACCTTGGCCCTGCTGCGCCTGCTCCTGCCCTCCCTGGCCCTGCTGATCCTGCCCCTGTTGATCCTGGCCCTGTTGACCCTGCTGACCTCGCTTTCCCTGCTTTTGCTGGCCTTGCCGCTGCCCGGGTTGCTGCTTGCCGGACTGATGCTGGCGATCGGCCGATTGCGTGTCGTCCCTGAGCTCCAGCTCCTTGCGAAGGAGCTCGCTCATCTCGTCGAGCGCCTGCTCTTCCTGGCTCAATTGCTGGTCCTCGGCACTGTCCTGCTCGCCTTCCGCAGTCTGCAGATTGTCGAGAAAATCCTTGAGTTGGTCGAGCATGCGCTGGGCACGATCACGTTCGCCGTTTTTCGCCATCTCGCCGAGTTTGTCGAGCAGGGATTGGAGGTCGCGTTCGCTCAGCATCTTCATGTTGCGATCGGCGCGTCGCGAATTCGGATTCTCTTTCGCACGCTCGGCGAGCTCGCGAACATAGCGGTCGAGCGCCTGGCGCAGCTCGGCCATGCGCTGCTCTATCTCTTCCTTGGAGGCGCCGTTCTCGAGCGCATCCTTCAGGGCGTTCTCGGCCGCGCGCAGCGCGTCGAGCGCTCGTGTTGGGCCATTGCCTTCGACGACGAGGGCGAGCTCCCACAAATTGTCGACCACATCACGCAGCTGATTGTCGTTCACGGCCGAGGACAGGCTCTTCGTGATCGATCTGAGGCTCACATAAATGCCGGCTTCCCGCATGAATTTCTCAGGCGCGATCATCAACGCGTAAAGGGCCTCGAGCACCTGGGAACGGTTGTCCGCGTCGAGCGCGAGATTGCGGCGCTGCTCCACGAGCGCGCGCGCCAATGGCTTGGTGAATGGGTGCGCCGGCAGCGTAAGGGTCACTGGATCACTCGTGCCCTCGAGCCCCGCTTCGTCCTTGGCGGCGAGTCGCAGCGTCACATCCGCGCCGGCCCAGGGATGCGAAGAAAGGTCGAAGGTGTCGCGCGCCGGCGGCGAACCGGGCCGGTTCGTGGGCGGCGGCAAATTGGCAATCGGCGGGTCGACCAAAGGATGTCCGTTCGCCATCGGGCGGCCATGCCAGCGGGGTTCGGCGAAGCGGGTCTCGACGGACGCGATGCCGTATTCGTCCGCGCCTTCATAGCTCAGCGTCACGGTTCCGCGAATGTTGGTCTTCGGCTCGCCGACAATCCGGATCGTCGGCGGCTCGTTCGGGATCGACGCGATCGAGAGCCGCATCTCGTGCGGCCCTCCGGTGACGGTGACGGCGCCGTCCCCGGTGATTCGCCACCGCGTCTCGCTCACGCCCGCGGACGCGCTCGTCTGCTGTTGCGGTTTGAGCGCCGCGGTTGGTTGCGCCGCGACGCGCGAACCCTCAGGCCAGCGCAGCACCAAGGTCGACCCGACCGGCGCCCGCAATTCGAGCCCGCCATCCTGCGACTTGGCGAAGTCGATCACCAGAGGCGGCATGCGCGTATAGGTCGGCGGATCGATCCAGCCATCGATTCGTCCCTCGACCGAAGTTGCGCCTGAAAGCCGCGGATCGAGTGCCCCGGCAACCTTTCCGAGGCGATCGGGGCCGGCGGCAAAATAGGCGGCCACCAAAAGGAGGAGCGGCGCCGTTCGCAAGGCGTAGCGGTCGCGCGCCACCAGGCCGGGACGCGGCCAGGCGACCCGCGCGGCTGCCAACGCGGATCGCAAACGCCGGCGATGCGCCTCCCAGAGCAGGCGAGTCGCGCCATCGGCTCCGCCCGTCCCGAGCTGATCGGCCCAGGCGCTCGCAATCCCATGCTTCGCGTTGGAATCACGATCGATCCGGCGCAGCTTGTCCGCGTGCGCCGGTGGAACGATCAGGGCGAGCGGAACGAGCGATGCGAGAGCGGCCACGGCGAAAGCCGCCAAGGCGACGAGCCGCGCCCAGAAAGGCAGGGTCGCGAAGGCGTCGAGCCAGGAGGCCGCAAGGAAAAGCGCGGCGACACCAAGGGGTGGCACAAGCGCCGGCCAAAGCCGCTCCCACCAAAGGGCAAGTCCGGCGCGCATCGACAGACGCGACAGGCCGCGGTCCAGCACTGCGTCGTCAGAGGCAGGCGTCATGGGCGCGGATTGCGTCGATGGCTCGTGCAAAGCCTCACTCCAATGCCCCACGCATAAAGTAGCACAGATCACGTTTTTGGCGAGGGCCTTCGCCACCACGCTTGCTACTAGCGATATTCCGAAACTTCGTCCGATCGCTCATGGCAAGGCATGACGCGCCCGCCTTTCATGCAAGCGGCACATAAGTTGCGCTATCCCCGCCTCCGATCTCCCGATGGAATCATACCAACTCGATTGGTGCGTAATGCCCGGCGGCCATGGCCAAGCGTCGGTCGCGGGTCAGTAGCGTGGCGTCAAGCGCCTCGGCCAACGCGACATAAGCGACGTCATAGGCCGTAAGATTGTGCCGCAAACCCCAAATTCGCGGCAAAATGAAATCGTGAGGATGGCGCCGCAGGGGAAGTCCGCCAAGTCGAAAAGGGCGATCTCCCCGCGATCGTGATCTATTTGCCCTTTCGTCGTCAAGCGCCGAAGGACTTGCGCGACTTCAACATCGATCAAATGAGGCGCGTGCAATCTTTGGTGAGGACCAATAACCGACTTCCACATCTGGGGCTGCGGGAGTTCCGAGAAGAACCTCGAGCAGAGCCGAAGCGTCGACGACGATCACGCCCGATCGCGCTGCGCACGAACGGCATCGACGGTCGCAAGAGAAGGCACTGTTCTAGCGCGGCTGCGGAGCCGTGCCCTCAACTCATCGACTGTCGGCCGTTCCGCCACCTGGCGAATTCCGTCGAGCAAATAGTCAGACAAGGACATCCCGGCCAACGCCGCGGCAGACTTGAGCCGCCGATGCAATCATCCGGCACGTTGCGGATTTGAATCATTCTGCTCATGCTGAAAACGTAAAAACATGTGTATACATGTCACATCACATATTGCCCACGTCTTCAGGGACTTCGTAAAACGTCGGGTGCCGGTATATTTTCGAATTCGCCGGGTCGAAAAGCATGTCCTTCTCGCCCGGATCGGAGGCTTTGATGGCGCTCGAAGCCACGACCCAGATCGACAGCCCCTCTCCGCGCCGGGTATAGACGTCGCGGGCATTCTGCAGCGCCATTTCCGCATCGACCGCGTGCAGGGATCCGACATGGCGATGGCTCATGCCTCCGCGCGAGCGGATGAAGACCTCGAAGAGCGGCCAATTCGCTTCTGTCATCTCGAACGTCCCGTTTTCCGAAATCAAAGCCCAACAGCTCGCAACACGAGCTTCATTCCGCTGCCAGCTTGGCTGCCTCTTCGTCCGCGCGGCGCTTCGCCGCGTGCGCCAGCGCCGCCTCGCGAACCCAGACGCCCTCGGCATGAGCTTTGCGCCGCGCCCGCATTCGGTCCTTGGAGCAAGGGCCATTGCCCGCGAGCACCTGGCGGAATTCTTCCCAATCGATCGGCCCGAAATCGAAATGGCCGCTCGCCTCGTTCCATTTCAGCTGGGGATCGGGAAAAACGAGGCCCAAGGCATGGCCCTGCGGCACCGTCGCGTCCACGAATTTCTGCCGCAGGTCGTCATTGGAGAAACGCTTGATCTTCCACCGCATCGAAGCGTCGGAATGCTGGCTCTCCTTGTCGGATGGGCCGAACATCATCAGCGAAGGCCACCACCAGCGATCGAGCGCGCCTTGCGCCATCGCCTTCTGCTCCGCCGTCCCGCGCGCGAGCGTCGACATGATTTCGTATCCTTGGCGCTGGTGAAAGCTCTCCTCCTTGCAGATGCGGATCATGGCGCGCGCATAAGGGCCATAGCTGCAGCGGCAAAGCGGGATCTGGTTCATGATCGCGGCGCCATCGACGAGCCAGCCGATCGCGCCGATATCGGCCCAGGTGAGCGTCGGATAATTGAAAATGGAGGAATACTTCGCCTTGCCCGCAAGAAGCTGCTCGACAAGCTCCTCGCGTGTGACGTCGAGCGTCTCGGCGGCGGCGTAAAGGTAAAGGCCGTGGCCGCCTTCGTCCTGTACCTTGGCGAGCAGCGCGGCCTTGCGCCTCAAACTGGGCGCTCTCGTGAGCCAATTGCCTTCAGGCAACATGCCCACGATCTCGGAATGGGCGTGCTGGGAGATTTGCCGCACGAGCGTGCGACGATAGGTGGCAGGCATCCAATCGTTCGGCTCGATCTTCTCGTCGGCATCGATACGCGCCTGGAAGCGCGCTTCGCGCTCGGCGTCTTCCGCTGATGTCGGATGTGCGTCGATGCTGTTTAGACCCTGCGTATACATCGACCGTTCCTCGGGCCGCGCGCCCGCCCATCATCGTGACGGTCAAGGTGCTGCCGCCAGGGCGCGTATGGTAGCATATAGGTAGAAGCGCGTGAAATTCACGCAGGCGATCATGTGAGGAAGGTGTCAGCTTCCTTCACCACCGATGACCTCGTAAAGTTCACGCGCGAGCGTGAAGGAGCCGCGCTTCTCGGCGCCTGATTTGACGCGCACCACGGTCGTTGCGTGCGGGAGTGCGAGGGTCAGTACATCGCCCGCACGCAATTTACGGGCACCGTCGGTCACGCGCCTGCCGCCCACCCGCACATGCCCTTGCTCGACCAGAGTTTGAGCGAGCGAGCGCGTCCGCGCGAACCGCGCAACCACGAGCCATTTGTCGAGGCGCTGGCTGCCGAGCTCGGCCATTCAGCGCTTCACATCCTTCATCGCTGCCCCTCCTCCTCCATTTGCGCCTTGAGGGCCATGAGCTTGGCGAAGGGGTTGTCAGGGTCGATCGCCTTTTGCGCCCGTTTGTCGGGACGCGGCTTGGCCGAAAGCGTGCGCGCGCCCACGTCATGCTTCGCCCCATCCGCTCCAAGCTCGGGGCGAGTGCCATGGCGCTTGTCTTTCCGCGGCGGGCGGCCGGCGCCTCCCGCACGCTCATGGCGTCGAGGCCGCCCTCCTTCGCGAGGCCGGTCGTCGGGGGCCGCTTTCTCGGAACCCCCGGTTGCCGCGGCGCTCGGCGGTCCGCCCGCGCTCGCGCCACGCTCGTGCTGTCGCCGACCGTGTCTCTCGCCGGCGCTCTGTGCTTGTGCCTGATGGCGGTGTCGGGGATGTGCGGCTCGCTGCTGGCGCCAAACCTCGATCATCTCACTTTCGGCCGCGGCCGGCTCTATCTGTGCTGTAACTGCGTCCTGCGCGGCTTGCACCACGCCCTCGCTTTGCCCCTCGGGCTTTTCGCTCGCCGCGGAAGACACCTCGCCGGCAGACGTGACTTCTCCTGCCTCCGGCATCTCCGCTCGTGCACTTCCCGCTTCCACATGAACGGGCTCCGCCGTCGCGTTGTCCGCCGACTGCGCGGTGGGAGCGATGGTTTCCGAGGCAAGGCTCTCGTCGGCCCCGTTTCCGATCGGGGACGAGGCGGCAAGCTCGGGACCGGACGGCGCGACCGGCCCGCCGGTTCCATCCACTCCGGAAACGATGCCGGGAAGAAAGGGCTCGTCATCGCTCGCGCCAGGATCGGAAATGTTGCCAGAAGCCGAAACCGCATCCGAGATCGCTTCCGTCCTCGCAGAGGCCGTATCGGGCGCTGCCTGCGCCTGGGGGGGCGCCGCGAGCGTGACCGTGATCGCGGGACCGGCGCGCTTCGTGGCCACGTATCCGAGAGAGGTCAGGATTGCCGAGAAATCCTCACCGGCGCAGCCGGCAAGCGACGTCATTTGTCCGGTAACCACAAAGCCGTCGCCATCGGCAGCGCCAGGCGGCGGCGTTCCCTGGGTGATACCCGGCCGGTATTGAACGGCGGGCCTGATGATATCGGCGAGCCTTTCGAGAATATCGACCCGCACGGCCCTTTCGCCGCAAAGCCTGAAGCCCGCGACGCGATAGAGCGCTTTTGGAGCTTCCGCATTTGCCGGAAACGACGTGCGGCCCGACGAAGCAAACTGCAGGATCGAATCGAGCCCGACGAGCTCGGCCTCGCCATGCTTCAGGGCGTAAAGCTGTGTCGCCAACGCCCGTGGCGAGGGCTTGAGCAAAGCCGGAAGGTAGATGTGGTAGGCGCCGAAGCGAACCCCGAGCGCGCGCAGCTTCGCGCGACTTTCCTGGTCGAGCGTCCTCATGTCTTGCGCGACGCGGGAACGGTCGAGGACGCCGAGCGCCTCGCTCACCTGATAGGCGATGCCACGCGCAACGCCCGTGAGATCGGGCGGGTTTTCGAGCGCAAACAGCGGGCCGAGCAGTTTCTCGACTCGCGCCGCGATCCACAGACCGAGGCGCTTGTCGATTTTCTCGCGCGCCGGCGAGGAGATGTGCTCGTCGGCGAGCGCCGCGACGCGTGGCTTGAGGACAGCGTCACCCGCGACGAGCTTGCCGACGACCTCGCCGCGCCAGCGCACGGCGCCGTCGCTTGCGAGCACGATGGCGTCGTCCTTGGCTTCCGCGAAGCGCGCCGCTCGCGTTTCGAATTCGGGAGAGAGCGCTTTGAGCGCCGCGGCGCGCAGCGCCTTGGCGTCAGGCCCGCTCGCTTCGGGCGACAAGGTGAAGCGGAAGCCCTGCAGGCGTCCCGCATCATGACCCTCGACGAGCACGTCGCCCGACGCGGTAATCTCGGCTTCCAGCATCGCATTCTCTTTCAGGCGGCGCATCAGCACGCTCGTGCGTCGATCGACAAAGCGCTGCGCCAGCTTTTCGTGCAAAGCGTCCGACAAACTGTCCTCTACCCGACGCGTCTCGCCCTGCCAATGCTCGGGATCGGTGAGCCAATCGGGTCGGTTCGCCGCGAATGTCCAGGTACGCGTTTGCGCGATGCGCGCCGAGAGCGTGTCGATGTCTCCGTCGGTGCGGTCGACGGCGGCGATCTGGAGCCTCAACCAATCGTCTGGAACGCGCCCCCCACCAGCGAGAAATCCGAAAAGCGTGATCACCATTTCGGCGTGCGCATGCGCCGCGAGCTTGCGGTAATCCGGCAATTGGCAAACCTGCCAAAGCCGCTCGATCTCGGCCGCGGAAGCGGCGCGTTCTCGCACGTTTTTGTCGCGCGCCCCGATTTCGAGCGCAATCACGTCGTCGGCGGCCGGCGCGCGCGCCAGGCCGGGCTCGGGCGGCATCGCGTTGAGGCTCGCTTGAAGCGCATCGAGTGAAGAAAAATCGAGATCGCCGTTGCGCCACTGAAACCACTCGAGCGCATCGAAGCGATGGTTTTCCAAGGCGTCCACGAGATCGGGCTCGAAAGCCGGGCAACGCCCTGTCGAGCCGAAAGTGCCATCGCGAAGATAGCGCCCCGCGCGACCAGCGACTTGACCCATCTCGGCGGGCGTGAGGCGGCGATGGCGGTGGCCGTCGAATTTGCGATCGGCCGCGAAGGCGACGTGATCCACATCGAGGTTCAAACCCATCCCGATCGCGTCCGTCGCGACGATATAGTCCACGTCACCGGCTTGAAACAACTCCACCTGCGCGTTGCGGGTGCGGGGCGACAACGCGCCGAGCACGACCGCCGCCCCGCCTTTTTGGCGCCGCACGAGCTCGGCAATCGCGTAGACCTCCTCCACCGAGAAGGCCACGATCGCCGAACGCGGCGGGAGCCTCGTGATCTTCTTCTCGCCGGCGAAGCTGAGCTTCGAAAGACGCGGTCGGGTGACCACGTTGACACCAGACAAGAGCCGCTCGACGAGGGGCCGCGCCACGGAAGAGCCGATAATCAGCGTCTCTTGCGCGCCGCGCGCGTGGAGGAGCCGCTCGGTGAACACATGGCCGCGATCGAGGTCGGCCGCGAGCTGGATTTCATCGATGGCGACGAACGGCGCCTCGATGTCCCGCGGCATGGCTTCGACCGTCGCCACCCAATAACGAGGATTTTGCGGCTTGATCTTCTCCTCGCCGGTGACGAGCGCGACGGCATCGGCGCCCGCCTTTTCGACCACGCGGCCGTAGACCTCGCGCGCCAGAAGCCTGAGCGGCAGGCCTATCACGCCCGCGCCATGCGCCAGCATACGCTCGATCGCAAGATGGGTCTTGCCCGTGTTTGTGGGGCCGAGGACGGCGGTCACGCCCTTCGCTCGATCGGCACGCTCAAAGCGCTTGAAGTTCATCGTCATTCGACGCGTTCCTGAACGCGGGCGCCAAGATTGACCCGGCGCGCCACGCCTGTCCCGTCCATCCGTTGGTTTTTCACGAAGGGTTTAATCCGAAGCTTGGCGCCTTTCGGGATCGTCCTTTGGCGAAAACATGGGCGAAACTTCATGTCCGGCAAGCAGCCAGAGGTCCGGCAAGCCAGAGATCCGGCAACCCAGGAGGCCCAAAATTGCAACGCCCCCGCCGAACTTTCGGGAGAACGGCTCGCCCACCCTCCTCATCGCGATGATCTGAGCATGATGGTCGGCGTGCCGCAAGGGGGGAACATGGGCGGAACAGATCGCGCCCGAATCGGTGGTTGAACTCTGAGTCATACTTTGGTGATCGAGTCGAGTCGCTGATTGAAGAGATGTCGAGGGTGTCGCTCTCGGTTCGCGGGCGCCGATTTGATCCCAACACGATCCCGGCGAGTCGAAGGCTTTCATCCCGCTTTCGATTTGCGTGCCGATTTCCGTAGAAGCGCTTTGGATGCGGTCGCGACTTCGGCGTGGGCGTTAAGTGCAGCTGTTCCTGCCTATCTGATTTTGGCCGTGCCGCCCCACCGCGCCGAACGCTTTTCCGCGAAAGAAGCGAGCCCTTCGGCAGCCTCCTTCGATTGGCGTTTTGCGGCATGATGCTCGATGAGGCGATCGAAGGCCTTTTCGTCGATCCTCGCGCCGGCAAGTTCGAGCGCGAGCACCTTCGTCTCGCTTATGGCTTGTGGGCCATTCTCGAGGAAATGATCGATCATTCGGGCACCCGCATTTTCGAGATCGGAGAGCGCCACCACCTCATGGACGAGGCCAATGCGGCGCGCCTCCTCGGCTCCGAAACGCTCGCCGGTCAGCGCATAGCGCCGCAATTGCCGAAGCCCAATCCCCCGGATGAGCTGGGGGAGGATGATCGCGGCGGTCAAACCCCAGCGCACCTCCGAGATCGAGAACATCGCGTTGTCCGCGGCGATGACCACGTCGCGCGCCGCGATGATCCCTGTCCCACCCCCGAAGCACCCACCCTGAACGAGGGCGAGCGTCGGCACGGGCGACGAATTGAGCAGCCGCACGGCCTCGGCGGTCGCGCGCGAGGCGCTGATATTCTCTGTGGGGGATGATTTCGCGACGGCGTCGATCCATTTGAGATCGGCGCCGGCCTGGAAATGCTGGCCATTGCCCCTGATGACGATGAGCCGTAGGCCCGCCATATCCTTCAGCGCATCGGTGGCGCGCAGCAATCCATCGACGAGGCCGCCGTCATACGCGTTGTTGACCTCGGGCCGGTTGAGCACGACGTTCGCGACGCCGCGTTCGTCGATGCCCCACAAGACCGGGCCAGTAGAATTAGATGAGGTCATGCGCCCGCCCGATGATTCCTTGCCGAGAATTTCTGACAAATTGCACTTCCGCTATCGCATTGGTTGCTCTTGCCCAAAAACAGCAAGGGGCGGCACCGGGCCGCCCCTTGCTGGGTTCAGAGCAAATCGCCTGAGGTCAGTCGCACACGCGCTGGCGTACGAAGATCGGATTGCCATAGACGTCGTAGTCGCGCACACGCACGTAATGGCAGGCATAGGCGACCGGCGGAGGCCCCGCGTAATAGGCCGGCGGCGGATAGGGCTGATAAGGCGCGAGCGTGCCTGGCCCCTGATAGGGCGGTGCGGCGAGCGCCGAACCGAGGCCGAGGCCGAGCACGGTGCCGCCGACGACACCGGCCGCCACGGCACCGCCGCAGTTCCAGCAATGCCATTGCGCCTGTGCCGGCGCTGTCGATGCGAGGGACGCGATGCCGAGCGCACCTGCCGCGACGAGAGTAGTTGCCAAAGTTCTCATGGATCTCCCTCAATTTCGACCGATTGGGCGCGATGCGCCGATCAAGCCAAGATGACACGGCTCACGCCATGCGCCGCCTCCCCACCTCGAGCCGCGAATTTCGCCGGCGACTCGAAGGATTCGACGCACATAATTGCCCATTGGGGCTGAATAGCGGCTGAATATAATCGCGCTTGTTCGATGCGATAAAAATCGCGATTTCGCGCTTGCGGAGTTAGCCCTGCGCCGCTTTCTTGGCGATCTCGCGCTTCAAGGCGCGCGCATTGGGCGAAAGCTCGCCTTCCGAGGCCTTGGCCAGGAAGGCATCGAGCCCGCCGCGGTGCTCGACCGAACGCAGCGCGTTGGCGCTGACGCGCAGCCTCACGGAACGCTCGAGCACCTCCGACTGCAAAGTCACGGCGCAGAGGTTCGGCCGAAAGACGCGCTTCGTCTTACGGTTGGAATGGCTTACGAGATGGCCGCCCAACACGGCCTTTCCGGTCAGCTCGCAACGGCGAGACATGGCGGTTCCTTTCTTCGGACAAAATCGAGAGGCATCGCCGTTCCAGACAAGATTCGCAGGCGACAATTCGCTGCGATGGACCGCTGCCTCACCGTAAATTGTGAATGACGTCTTCGGGCGAGGTGTATAGGTGAGAGATGAAAGGCACGTCAAGATTCGCCATGCCGAGATTCGCCCGAAGACGCGCCATTGGGCTTTTCGCCACGGCGGTCGTGCTTCTTGCAGCTCATGGTGAGGCACGATCGGAGGGTCTGAGCGCGGCCTATGCGATCACGCTTGCCGGCCTTTCGGTCGGCGATGCCTCGCTCACCCTTGCCAGCACGGCTGCGACTTACCGCGCCAAGCTCGCCATGCGGCTTTCTGGTATCGCCGGCCTGCTCACTGGCGCGCGCGGCGCGGCGGAGGCGACGGGCTCGCTCGCCGGGGCCCGACCGACGCCCGTCTCCTATGCCATCACCACGACGAACGGCCACGCCGTGCGGACAGTACGAATGGTGCTTCAAGGAGGGACGGTCGCGGGTCTCGAGGTGAAACCGCCAGTCGATGCTTTCGACGATCGCGTCCCCGTGACGGAAGCCAACAAGATCGATGTGCTCGATCCGATCAGCGCGCTCGTGATGCCGGCCCCACGTCCCGAAAAGCCGCTCGATCCATCCGGCTGCGACCGCAAGCTCGCCGTGTTCGACGGTGTGGCGCGTTTCGATGTGACCTTGAGCTATGCGCGAACAGGCAACGCCGCCTTCACCGGCTATTCGGGTCCAGCACTTGTCTGCTCGGCACGCTACACCCCGATCGCCGGCCATCGCACCTCATTGCGCGCCACGAGCTACATGGCCGAGAATCGCGAGATGGAGGTCGAACTTGCGCCTGTCGCCGGCACGCACCTTCTGGTCCCGGTGAAAATTTCGGTACGCACCTTGTTCGGCATGCTCGAAATCGATGCGGTGAGCGCTCGGCCTCGCGCCGACAATTCAGAGGCAAGAACGCCAGGCGCCCAGGCGGGAGCCGAGAAGTGAAAAGATCCGGCGGATTTTCGCCGGCCGTTCCAAGAGCGGTCATCGGGGCGGTCATCCTGGCCACGCCGGCACTTCTCCTCACTCTCACCAGCGCTCGCGCGACTTCGCCGTCGATCAGCGTGACCTATGAAGTGGAATATGACGGGTTGCTCAGCTTGGACGTCGGCCGTGCCACGGTTCAATACACCTCGACAGGCACGGCCTACCAACTCGCCCTCTCGTTTCGCCCGAGTGCCTCGGCGCACTCCTTTGCGGTCGGCCCCGCGCTGGCGCGCACCTCGGGCGCGCTCTCGCCGCAAGGGCTCTCTCCAGCATCGGCCACGCTCGACTATTCGATTCGCTCGCTTTCCGAGACCCGGAACTTCACCTTTGCGGGCGACAGGTTGCAAAGCGTCCGCATCGTCAAGAAAAAGTCCGGCGGATTGTTCAAGGACAGCAGCGCGGTCGCCTACGACCCGCGCTCGCTTCCGGCGTTCACTCCGCTGTCCGATGCCGATCAGAAAGCTGTGCTCGATCCGTTGAGCGCCATGTTCCTGCCGGTCGCGGGCACGAACGGGCTCGATCGCACGAATTGCGACAGGAATCTGCGGATCTACGATGGTCGGCGACGCTTCGATCTCGTCATGAGCTACGTTGGGCTGGTCAAGACGGATGTCGCCGGCGAGGCGCTCACCTGCACCGCCACCTATGTGCCGGTCGCCGGAGAAAGCGTCGAAGGTGATGAATTCAGCACGAAAATGCGCGATTATCGCATTGCGGTCACGCTCGTGCCGGCGCCAGGTTCACATTTCCTCATTCCGGCGCGCATCACCTTGACGGATGCCGGGGGAGCCTCCGTCGCAGAGGCGAAAGCGATCGCGCTTTCCGGCCGGTGAACCACGCCCGGCTCGGCGTGCAAGCCGGATGGGGCGAGCCCCGCTCGGTCGCGCGATTTTGACGATTCCATCAATGCGCCACGAGGGTGCGCCCGAACGTTTCGGATCGGGACGATCGTTGCGTCGGGAAGGGCCAGACGCGCGTCAAATCCTTGCGCCATCGGCGCCAGAATAATGGAAGGCGAAGCGAATCTCGGCCGATCGCAAATTCGCCCGAGGCGCTCGAGTCTCGTTTTCGAGACTTCACAAAACCCTCGGGTCCTGAAGGGACAGGTGTCTCCGAAAGCACTGACCCTTTTTCGTTCTGGCGGGAAATCGCCGATTCGTTTGGCCTGTGTTCTCGTCTGGTGCTCATCGTTACTCGATGAGCGAGCCGAGCGAGGTGGGGCCTGAACGTCTCGCTAACCATCCCCGTCAAAAGCCCGATCCGATGAGCATCAGGGGTTGTCATTTGCCGCGAAGGTGAGCGCGAATCGGAAATGACGATTCGTCTTGGCTTTGTTCACTTCATTCCCCGAAGGTTAATGGGTGAGGCGCGGTTTGCGACCTTCTAGTCAAGGATTGGTTCGCAATTGGCGCGAGCCCCGGTTCTTTCCGTCTCGCCATGGCATTTCGTGATAAAAAAATGGCCGGGCAGTGCCCGGCCATTTGTGACTTCCCGGCTTTGCGCGGCGAGCGGCTACTCGCCCTTGTAGGTGTAGATGTCGCGATCCTTCGTCTCGGGAAGGAGCAAAAGGCCGATCACGAAAGTCATGACCGCGATGGCTATCGGGTACCAGAGCCCGAAATAGATGTCGCCGTATTGCGCCACCATGGCGGCCGCGAGGAACGGCAGGAAGCCGCCGAACCAGCCATTGCCGATGTGATAGGGCAGCGACATGCCGGTGTAGCGGATGCGGGTCGGGAACAGCTCGACCAGCCACGCGGCGATCGGGCCGTACACCATGGTGACGAAGATCACCAGGATGGTGAGCAGCACCACGGTCATCACCTGGTTGATCTCTTCCGGTTTCGCGGAAGCCGGATAGCCGTGC
>Ga0213876_10000702_pt1 | contig 23519 bp, 20 predicted proteins | sample BarmaccomBMRX_R9_FD_160113 | JGI IMG/M metagenome (GOLD analysis project Ga0213876, IMG submission 160113) | Root-associated microbial communities from Barbacenia macrantha in rupestrian grasslands, the National Park of Serra do Cipo, Brazil - RX_R9 | ecosystem: Host-associated > Plants > Roots... | reverse complement strand
CTTCAGCAGCGGATGGGCCGCGCCCAGCAGCGCCAGGTTCGCGTCGAGGTTGACGGCCATCACCGTGCGCCACTCGTCCAGTCCCAGCGCCTCGATGCGCCGGCTCGACGGGAAGATGCCAGCGTTCAGCACCAGCATGTCCAGGCCGCCGAAGGTCCGCACCGCGGCGTCCAGCGCCGCCTCGATCTGCTCGGGGCGCCGAACGTCGCACGGCAGGCCCACAAACGACGGCGGACCGAAGAGGTCGGCGACCCGCGGGTTGATGTCCAGCCCGACGACGGCCGCGCCCTGGCGCAGGAACACCTCGGCGGCAGCTCTGCCAATGCCCGAGGCGGCGCCGGTCACCAGCATCACCTCACCGGCCAGCGGCGGCCGGCTGCCGCTGCGGCGCAGCTTGGCCTGTTCCAGGTCCCAGTACTCAACGGCGAAGATGTCGGCCGCCGGCAGGGCTGCGTAGCCGCCCAAGGCGGTGGCCCGCAGGATGATGTCGATGGTGTGGGCGTAGACGTCGAAGGCGATGGCCGCCTCGCCGGCCGTACGCCCGATGGTGCACACGCCGAGCTCCGGATCGAGCACTACCCGCGGCGCCGGATCGAGCATCTGCAGCGGCTGGGCTGCCTGCTGGGCGTGGGTCTCGAAGTACCCTTTGTACGCGGCCGCGTAGGCGGGCACGTCGCGCCCGATCTGTGGGACGCGCTTGGTGCGGATGACGTGGTCCGGCGTGGCCGGGCCCTGACCGGCGAGCGTGGCCAGATCCGGCCGCTGGACGAAGGCCGCTGCGTGCGCATCAGTGTGGGCGCACAGCAGCATGGGTGCCCCGGCCGCCTCCGAGACCGCGTAGCGCAGGGCAGCGAGTTCCTGCCGTAGCGGCTCGATGGGCCGCACGTCGGTCGGCACGGACAGCCGCCAGGCACCGTGGCGCTCGAGGTACGCCTCGGCCTCGGAGACGAGGTCGATCATCCGCTCGTACGATTCGCGGGCCGTCTCGCCGAATGAGAAGAAGCCGTGCTTCAGCAGCACCATGCCGATCGTGTGTGGGCCGGCGTGGCGCGGGAACTCCGCGGCGCACACCTTGGCCAGATCGAAGCCCGGCATCACGTAGGGCACCACCACGACCCGCTCGCCGTAGATCTCGCGCACCCGCTGCTGGCCATCGGGAGTGTTGGTGATCGCCAGCAGCGCGTCGGCGTGCGTGTGGTCGACGAAGCGGTGCGGCAGCATGGCGTGCAGGATCGTCTCGACTGACGGCGTCGGCGCCGACGGCTTCACCAGTGCCGCCCGCAGCTCCTCGACCATCTGCGCGTCTGAGAGCTGCTCGAGCGTGGCCAGCCGGCGCACCCGCTCGAGCCGCACCGGCGCGAAGCCGGCCGCTTCGATCGACTCGAGGTCCCAGCCGCTGCCCTTGATGTACAGCAACTCCTCCTCGTCGCCGAAGATCGAGCGCTGCGTGAGCTTGACCGAGGTGTTGCCGCCGCCGTGCAGGACCAAGGCGTGATCCTGGCCCAGCAGGCGCGAGGTGTACACGCGCTGGCCCAGCGGACCACTGAACCGGGCGGCCTCGGCGTCGTTCCACAGGCTGTGCATGCAGGTGGCCTCTCGTGCTCGCGTCCCGCACAGAGCCTAGCGCATCAGGGCCCGATCACGAGCGGCGCACCGTAGCCGCCGCCGATGACCAGCCGTACCCCGCGTCAGCTGGCGACCACGAGCCGCATGCCGCCTCAGCCGCCGATGACCAGCGGCTCGCCCGTCTCGAGCAGACTCTTGAGGCTGCTCAGCACCCGCGGCCAGCCCTCGACCACCCGCTGGGACGTCCGCGTCTCGGACCCAAACTCGTGGACCAGCGTCAGCCGGCACACCTGGCCCACGGACTCGATCTCCCAGGTCACGCGTGAGGGCGGATCGTCGCGCAGCTCCGGCGTGTGCCGAAAGGCCCACGTCGTCACCAGCCGCCGCGGCGGCTCGGCCTCCAACACCTCGCCCTCGACCACCAGCGACCCGTCCGCGCGGACGTACTCCAACCGTCGGCCGGCCCGCCAGTCGGCGTCCACCTGGGTGCGGAAGAAGTAGCGCTCGGTGAAGGCCGGGTCGGTGATCGCCTGCCACAGCTGCTCGGGCGAGGTGCGGATGTACACCTGAAAGACGTGACGGGGGGGTCGATCCACGCTGGCTCCTTCGAGGTGCGTCTTGAGCTCGGACAGGGCGCCAACCCACAGCGCGGCGTACTTGCCGATCCACCGGTCGTGGATGAGACGGATCGGCACCGGGTTCAGGTAGTGGAGCTTGGTCCGGCCGGCGCGGCGCGAGACGACCAGGCCGGCCACCTCGAGCTGCCGCAGGTGCTTCATCACGCCGAAGCGCGTCATCGACGGCAGCCGGGCAGTGAGCTCGCCCAGCGTCTGGCCATCGTCGACCAGCAGGCTGTCGAGCAGCAACCGCCGCGAGGGGTCGGCCAAGGCCTTGAAGACGTCATCGTCGACGGCCGGCCGCGGCCCCGGCGCCGGCTGGGCCGCCTCCGCCATCGACAGGTGACTCATCAGTCACTACTATACGCACCGCGCCGCTCGTCCCGTTGCGGCCGCCGTCCGCGCCACGCCGTCTCCAGCCGGCTGGGAGCCCCGTGGCGCATCCGCCGGCCCGCCGGGTCGGTGTCGCTATGCGCTGGCCGCCCTGGTCCGGCGGGCGGCAACGCCACGGTCGTTGCCAAAGCCGGCGGAGCACGAGCGCTGCGGCGCGGCGGCTGCCCTTCAGGCGTGCGCGGCGGCGGTCGATGCTAAAGATGCCGCATGCTCCGCCGGTCGTCGCGCCGCTCGTCTCGCCGCTGGTCAGTCGCTGGCCGGCCGCGCCGCCGGCTGCCGACCAGCCTGTTCGATGCCCTGACCTGGCTGCGCGACCTGGCCGCCAAGGAGTGGCAGGGGCCGCCCGATCTGCCCAGCAGCCTGACCATCGAGTGGCGCCTCATCGCCGCCCGCTGGATCGGCATCACCTTCGTCGTGCCGGCCCTGCCGCTGCTGAACCTGTCGACCGAGCGCGAGATCGCCGCCTACGCCATCGTCGCCTTCGCCGCCAGCTACAACATCATCGTCCGCTCGTGGATCAAGCGCCGCCCCGAGCTGTTGGCCAGCGGCTACTTCACGACCATCGCCGACAGTATGTGCAACGTGGCCATGGTCTTCGTCGGCGGCGGCTTCAACTCACCGTTCTCGTACTTCCTGTTCACCGTCTCGATCTCGGTCGCCATGCGCTACGGCTACGGCCCGTCGATGGCCATGACCATGCTGTTCATCGGCTGCGACGCGGTCGAAGAGCTCGTGTTCGGCCAGCGCCTAGGCCCGTCGTTCGCGTTCCGCTCCGGGTTCCTGTCGATCACGGCCATCCTGGCCAGCTACCTGCGGCGGCTGACCGTCTCGGCCGAGATGGCCGTCCAGGACCGCCTGGTCGAGCTGCAGCGCCTGTACGCCGACCTGGCCGTTGCCCACCAGGAGTTGCTGAGCCTCGACGAGGCCAAGACGAACTTCCTGGCCAACGTCTCGCACGAGCTGCGCACGCCGCTGACCAGCATCCGCGCGTTCTCCGAGATGCTGCTCGAGTATGACGACGACGAGTCAGTCAAGCGCGAGTTCCTGGGCATCATCAGCTCCGAGAGCGACCGCCTGACGCGGCTGGTCAACGACGTGCTCGACGTGACCAAGATCGAGGCCGGCCAGATGGACTGGCGCGACGACACGATCGACCTGGGCGTGCTGCTCGAGGAGTGCGCCCGCGGCGTGTCGCCCCTGGTCGAGCAGGCCAACCTGGTCTTCCAGCAGGACCTCGGGGCGGACCTGCCGCAGGTCCGCGGCGACCGCGACCGCCTGCAGCAGGTCATCTTCAACCTGCTCAACAACGCCCTCAAGTTCACCTCGCACGGCACGATCACGCTGCGCGCCCACGCGACCAGCGAGGCCGTCCTGATCGAGGTCAGCGACACCGGCGTCGGCATCGCGCCGGCCGACCAGGCGCGGGTCTTCGAGAAGTTCCAGCAGGTCGGCGACACGCTGACCGGCAAGCCGAAGGGCACCGGCCTGGGCCTGACGATCTGCCGCGACATCGTCGCCCACCACGGCGGCACGCTCACCCTGGCCAGCGTCCCGAGCCAGGGCAGCACCTTCACCATCACCCTGCCGACGGCGCCCGCCACACCCCTGAGCCTGGCCGCCGCGGCCCCCGAGCGCCTGGCCGCCTAACGGCACCCCCAGGCGCGCGCCGCGCCGGGACGCAGCAGCACCGGGCGAACGGCCCGCCAGCCGGGGCTCAGCGGCGGCGGAAGGCCTGCCAGCCGTTGCCGATGCCCTCCAGCGGCACGTACTGCTGCGCGAGCAGCGCCTGCAGCTCCGGGAAGCTGCTCGGGTTGAGCCCCAGCCGGCCGTCAGGGTCGTCGCGCTGGGTGGCCGGATCGATGGCGATGATGGCCGGCGGCTGGCCCTGGAAGCTGCGCAGCAGCTCGGCCCGCCGCTCGACAAAGCCGCGCCCGGCGTAGACGCCCGAGAGGGCGAAAGTCTGGAAGAAGCGCCCCGGCGCGCGCGCCCCGGCGTACAAGTACACCTCGGCGTTGTCGCCCCACACGAACAGCGGCGCCGCCGCCCCGCCCCGCTGGTCCGGCCCGAAGCGCTGCGCCAGCTGCGCCTCGAACGGCACCGACGACCGACCGGGCGTGCGCTCGTTCCAGGCCCGCAAGGCGACGCTGGCCTGGAACTGATTCGACAGCACGAAGACGGCCGCCGCCACCACGGCCACGTAGCCGCGCACCAGCCGCTGCTGGCGCGTGGCCTGCCAGCACCAGGCCACGCCCAGCCCGCCCAGCAGCGCCAGCGACGGCACCAACTGGACGTAGTAGACCTGGGCGAACTTCGAGCCGCCCAGGCACAGGCTGAGCGCATCGGCGGCCGCCCAGCACACCAGCAGCCGCGGCCGGCCGGTGCCGAGCACGCGCAGGGCACCGCCGAGCCCGACCAGCCACAGCAGCGCCGATGAGTTGCTGAAGACGTGCCACGAGCCGGCCAAGAGCCCGTACGGCACGCGCAGCGGATCAGTGCCGGCCTGCACGGCGTTGTAAGCGAAGGTCGCCTCCCACAGCGCCCCGAGCCCGCCACGCCAGGCGAAGTAGCCCGCTACCAGCCCGAGCGGCACCAGGTAGCCAGCGCCGAAGCGCGCCACGCTGGCCCAGCGCACCGACCGATGCTCCCACAGCCACCAGGCGCCAAGCGCCAGCGGGATTGAGATGGCCGTCTGCTTGAACAGGAACGCGACGCCAGCAGCCACACCGGCCGGCCCGGGCCGGCCGCGCAGGACCAGCAGGTAGGCCAGCAGCATCGGCAGGATGAGCTGCTTCTCGGGCGTCGGCCCCTCCTTGCTGAGCTGGCTCAGGTTGGCAAAGACGGCGAACAGGAGCATGCCGAGCGTGCTTCCGAGCGCCCCCAGGCCCAGCTGGCGGGCAACGGCCAGCACCAGAAGCGTGCTGGCCAGCGTCCACACCACGTCGGCCAGCTGTAAGGCCAGGTAGCCACACGGCTGGTTCGCGCCGGGGATGCACGTGCCCGACCAGTGGACGGCGCGCGGCACCAGGGCCAGGACGGCGGCATGGACGTAGTAGGTGGCCGGTGGCTTGTTATCCCAGGCGTCGACGTACGGCAGGCCGCCGTCCAGGATGCGCTCGGCGACGTAGCTGTAGGTGCCCTGGTCGGGCCCGATCGGCAGCAGCAGCTCCGGCTCTTTGACCAGCAGGCCGAGCACCAGCACCAGCCCGACGCGCACCGCCCACGCGCGCCAGCCGGCCGCCCGGCGCGGCCGGACCTGACCGGCGGCCCGCGGCGGTGCGCCAGCCACCGCCGTGGTCGTCGTCACGGCCAGCCTGCCCGCCGCGCGGCCGCCGCCTGCCGCCGATTTCTCATGCGCTCAGCGTACGGAGCAAGCGTCACGGGAACCGTCACGTGGCGCCCGCAAAGCGTCACGCCAACCGTCACACGCGTCACAAATCTGTCGAATGTGGCGCGCACTGGGGTGGGGTGCGCCCCAGTCGCACCGACGCCGCAGTCACGGGACCACACCACGTGCCCATCGCGGACGGCGCTGCGCCAGCCGGCTGGCGCAGCGTGCCACTGCGCCGCCACCGCGTCGGCCGGCTCGGCGACGGCGGGCCGAGCAGGCCGGGCCAGCTCGGTGATGGCGGGCCGAACGGGCCGGCCGGCGCGCAGACTGGCCATGCTACGGGCCGTCGACCAGGCCATCGACGGCCGCCGCCCAGGCCACGGCCCGGCCCGGCGCGGCCCGCTCGTCGGCCGTCCGCGGCTCGCCCCGAAAGCGATAGTCCTCTTTGCGGATCACCTCGTCGAGGTCACCGATGAGCCGCTCGACGGCCCGCCGCGTCTGCTCGAGCACCCGCTCGGCGGCCGGGCCGCCGCGCCGCAGCGCCGCCCGCGCGTGGCGCCGACACAGTCCGTCGGCTCGACCATCGAGCAGGCCCGGCTCGGCTGCGAGCAGCGCCAGCAGCGCGTCCAGGTAGCGCGATTCGGCGGCCTGCTGGGTGCGGCAGGCGGGGCAGCCGCCGCGCCGCTCGCGCCCGTCGCCGTCGTCGCCGCCCAGCAGCTTGCGCAGCCGCGAGCCCGCTGGCGGCTCACTGTCGAGCTCGCGCAACGCCGCGTTCAGCACGTCGCGGTAGATGATGGCCGTGCCCAGCACCGAGTGCGCCTCGCGCAGCCACTGGTGCGCATGGGCGTTGCAGAAGCCGCGCGCCGCCCGCAGCTCGGCCCGCAGCTGGATGTCGTTGACCTGCTCGTAGGCCACCGCCTTCAGCCAGCGGCCGACCGAACGCAGGCTCAGCCGGCAGACGGGGCAGCCCGGATGGCGCAGCGCCTCGCGCACCTCGAACGCCGTTGCGTCGCGCGGTGCGCTCAATGGGTTGCCGCAAGCGACGAGCCGCGCAGCGCCGCCACCAGCTCGTACGATCGGACGCGGTCGGCGTGGTCGTAGACCACCGTCGTCAGCATGAGCTCGTCGGCCGCCGTCCGCTCCAGCAGCGCCTCCAGCCCGGCCTTGACGGTGGCCGGGCTGCCGATGACCTGGTCCGCCTGGCGAGCCTGGATCGCCGCCCGCTCGGCCTCTGTGTACGGGTAGCTGGCCGCCTCGTCCGGGCTCGGCAGCTGGCCCGGCCGGCCCTGCCGCAGCCGCAGGAACGACAGCGCGCTGGGCGCAGCCAGCCAGCGCGCCCGCTCGTCCGTCTCGGCGCACACGACGGCCAGCGCGACCAGCGCGTGCGGCCGCTCCAGCAGCGCCGACGGACGAAAGTGGGAGCGGTACAGCGCTAGCGCCGGCAGCGTGTTGGCCGCGCTGAAGTGATGGGCGAAGGCGAAGGGCAGGCCGAGCGTGCCGGCCACTTGGGCGCTGTAGCCGCTCGAGCCGAGCAGCCAGAGGGCCGGCACGTTGCCACGCGCCGGCACCGGTGTGATCTGGCCGTACGGATGGTCGTCCGGGAACGTGCCGTAGAAGAACGCCACGAGCTCGCCCAGGTCCTGTGGAAACCCATCGGCCGAGATCTCGGCGGTGCGCCGCAGCGCCGCGGCGGTGAGGGGATCGGTGCCCGGTGCGCGGCCGATGCCCAGGTCGATGCGGCCCGGGTGGAGCGCTTCGAGCATGCCGAACTGCTCGGCGACCACCAGCGGGGCATGATTCGGCAGCATCACCCCGCCCGAGCCGACGCGGATCGACTGGGTCGCATCGGCGATGTGGCCGATCAGCACGGCCGGTGCCGAGCTGGCGATACCCGGCATGTTGTGGTGCTCGGCGACCCAGTAGCGACTGTAGCCGAGCTGCTCGACCCGCCGCGCCAGATCGAGGCTGTTGCGCAAGGCCACGCCCGCCGATGCGCCGCTCGGCACCGGCGCCAGATCGAGCACCCCGAGGGGAACCTCACCCAACGCAGCCATACACCACCACCAGCACCGTCCGCCCAGGCACTATACCCATCCTCCCGCCCCAGCGGTGGCCTTAACCGCCGACCGACCGATGATCGGACGCAGCGCCAGGTCGACGGTAGGGGACCCGCACGTCGTCACCGTCGGCACACGTGTCCATCGGCCGGGTCGTGACGGGCAGCGCCAGCCTCGCCGTCCCACCGCCAGCGGTCCCGGCCTGCGTCGCCGCGCGGCTGCACCTGTCCGCTTCTAGGTCCAGCGCACAGCGTCGGGCTGGCTCGGCCGCCGAATTGCCCAATGTCGCTGCGACATACACTGGCCCGGAGCGCCTATCATTCGGGGGCATGCTGCGCCAGGCGGGCACCCCAGTCGAGCGCCGGCCACGCGAGCCGACTCCGCCGCCGACTACATCACCCGCCCCGACCACATCACCCGCCCCGAGCGCATCACCCGCTCCGACCTCGACCGCTGCCCGGCCCGCGACGGCAGCGCGCCAGCACCCGCCGTCCGGCCCAGCGCCCGGCCTGACTGCCGGTGCCGACTCAGCGCCCAGCCCGGCTGCTGGTGCCGACTCAATGCCCAACCCCGTTGCTCGCCCCGGCCGAGCATCCGTGCCTGCGCCGTCCCCGCCCCGTCGAGCCGCGCGGTCGGAGCGGCTGCGGCGCCGCCTGGGCGGACCATCGGTCGTGCTGGCTGCGCTGCTGGTGGTCTTCCTGGCCCTGCCGCTGGTCGGCCTCGTCGTGCGCGCCGTCGGCTCGAACGCACTCGTCGCCGCGCTGCTGCGGCCGATCGTCCTCGACGCGCTGCGGCTGAGCCTGCTCAGCACGTCGCTGGTCCTGCTGCTGGCGCTCGGCCTCGGCTCGCCGCTGGCGCTGCTGCTGGCCCGCCGCCGCTTCTGGGGCAGCGGCCTCCTCGATTCGCTCGTCGACCTGCCGATCGTCTTGCCGCCGGCCGTGGCCGGCCTGGCCCTGCTGCTGACCTTCGGGCGGCGCGGCCTGCTCGGCCCGCCGCTGGCCGTCATCGGCCTCGAGCTGCCGTTCACGACGGCCGCGGTGGTGCTGGCGAGTCTGTTCGTGGCCGCCCCGTTCTACGTCCGCGCCGCGCGGGCCGGCTTCCTCGGCGTGCCGCGCGAGCTCGAGGAGGCGGCCCGCGTCGAGGGCGCCACCGAGTGGCAGGTCTTCCGCTTCGTGACCGCCCCGGTTGCCGCGCCGGCCCTGTTCGGCGGCGCGGTCCTGTGCTGGGCGCGCGCCCTGGGCGAGTTCGGCGCCACGATCATGTTCGCCGGCCAGTTCGCCGGCCGCACCCAGACGATGCCGCTGGCCATCTATGCCGCCCTCGAAAGCGACACCGATGCCGCCCTGGGCCTGTCGCTCGTGCTGCTCGTCGTCTCGCTGGCTCTGCTGGTCCTCTTCCGCCGCTGGCTCCGCACCGCCGCCGACGCCCGCTAAGGCGCCCGCCGAGTCGCCCGCGGCGAGGCCCGCGGAGGCTCCGCCAGCAGCGGCGCTCCAACGCGGCGAAGAACAGCCCACACGTCACCTGGGGGACTAAATCGGCGTGTCTCGTGGACGGTTTCGACGGAGCCTCCGCGGGGGGGGCTCAGCCGGGCGGCGGGGGCTCGGCGGTGCGCTCGAAACGGAACTCCCAGTGCCAGGCGCCGGGGGCTTGCTCGCGGTCGCGCAGCTCGAGCACCTCGAAGCCGTGGTGCAGGCCGAGCACCTGCCCGCCAGTGCAGTAGAAGTGCGGGTGCACCTCGTCACCCTCGGCATCGTCGACCACGAACGTGTCCGGCCGCACCTCGCGCCCGCGGCCGTAGCGCGTGTTGCGCTTGGACAGCAGGCTGCCGACGAACAGGCCGCCCGGGACCAGCAGGCGCCGAATCTCGTCGATGGTTCGCTGCACCAGGTCGCCGTCGCCGTGGTAGATGACGTTCCAGGCGATGACCAGTTCGAAGCTCGCGTCCGGCGCTGGCACGGCGTAGAACGGCCCGACCTGGTAGTCGATGGCGAGCCCGGCGGCGGCCGCCTGGCGACGGGCGTAGGCCAGGCCGGACTCGCTGGCATCGATGCCGACGCAGCTGAACCCCTGCCGGGCGAAGAAGTTGGCGTGGCGGCCGAGGCCGCAGCCCAGGTCGAGCACCCGCGACCAGCCGCGCGCCTGGAGCAACGGCAGGCTGTCGCAGACGAACGGCTCCGGCTCCAGCCAGCGGCTCGGCGGCTCCGCCTCGGCCGCACTCCAACGTTTGTCCCACTCCAGGTGCGCCGTCGCCAGTGGCTCGCTCGTCTGCTCGTCCATCCCAGTGCCTACCGTAGCGCGCCGAGTGCCGCCGTGTCCGTCTCCGAACGGCCCGTCTCACGTCCGAGCGAAGTCACCGATGATCGCCGGGGGCCGTCGCGTCGAACCCTACGACGGCGGACCACGCGTGGCCCATCCGCCTCGAGGCGCACCCAGTCGTCGACAGTCCAGGCGTAGCCGCCGGCGCTGTTGGGCACCTGGCTGGAGCCGAGGATCGGCTCGCGCTGTGGCGTCTGGCGGGTCTGCATCCGTCGCAGCACGTGGGCAATCCTGGTCATTGTGGTGTACGCATGCCTCCTCTCACGGATGTCGGCCCACTCGCCAGAGCCGGGTCACGGGCTCGAACCGGGACCGTCCAAAACGACCCGCTCCGGCCCGCACCTGGCCGAACAAACGCGGCAGAGGATGCAGCCCCATTGGCTGCGATGACCCGGCGAGCAACCGATCGCCTCCGTGGCGACGACGACGACGCGCCCACGAGGAGTCGAATCTCGCACCTCCGGTATCGCAGACCGCTGCAAGCTGGGGACGTCTCAGGCGGACTCCTCTGTCGCTCGGAAGGTGCGGAGTACGTGGTCGGTCAATGGTGGCGCGCCGACACGCGGCAGCCCTGACGCGCGACGGCGTCGGTTCCAACAGCAGGCTAACGCCGCGCCGATCCACCACGCTATGCCGTTGCGAGCGCGAGTCCACCAGGTGGTGACCTGTCTGTGTCCGGGGCATCAACATCGGAGAAACAGAAGGCGCCCACGACAATACGTCGGGACGCCTGCTCCGTTTATAGCACGTCCGCCGCGTGCCCGCAAGCGCCACGTCACTTGTCCCATCGCTTGGACCGGTGTACCGTGGCACCGATCCCCGACGGCGGCGCGGCATGCAGACACAGCTGGTGCGGCTCGTCCGCTGGCTGCTCGTCCCGGCGGCCATCTACTTGGCGCTCTTTGGCGCGGTCACCTACCCGCTCATCGGCTCGTTCTCTGAGCAGTTCTTCACCAACTCCGGCGATGGACTCCAGAACGTCTGGAACCTGTGGTGGGTCCATCGTGCAGTCCTGGAGCTGCACACCTCGCCGTGGTTCACGCCGTACCTGCACGCGCCGTCGGGGGTGAGCCTGCTCGGCCACACGCTCAATCCGTTCAACGGGTTGCTGGCCAGCGCACTCCTGCCGTTGCTGTCGCTGATTCAGGCGCACAACGTGATCGTGCTGTTCGCCTTCACCATGGGCGGCGTCGGCGCGTTCTGGCTGTGCGCCGCCTTCTGCGATCGGTATGGGCCGGCCGTCGTCGGCGGCGCGGTGTTCACCTTCTCCGAGTATCACTTCGCCCACGCCGACGGGCACCTGCAGCTCATTTCGCTGGAGTGGCTGCCGGTCTTCGCCCTGCTGTGGTTGCGGCTGCTGTGGCGACCGTCACTCAGGCTGGCCATCGCCGCCGCCGGCACGCTGCTGCTGGTCATCCTGTGCGACTACTACTACTTCGCCTACGCCGTGGTGTACGCGGCGATCATGGCCGGCTGGGAGGCCTGGCGCCGACGCGACGCTGTCTTTCTGCTCCGCCGGCAGTCCGCGCCGGCCGTTGGGCTGTTCGTGCTCCTCACCGTGGCCACGTCCGGCCAACTGGTGGTCCGCTTGCTGCTGCTGAATGCGGCTGATCCGCTGCTGGGGGCCCATCAAGCCGACCAGTTCTCGACGGATCTGCTAGGGGCGGTGGTGCCCGGCGGCCACTGGCGCTTCGCCGACCTGAGCCGTCCGTTCTGGGAGGCGCTGCCGGGCAACATCCACGAGAGCAGCGTGGATATTGGTCTCTCAGTGGTCGCCCTGCTGGCGCTCCTGGTCCCCCGCCGCGCGGCGGCGCTGGTCAGGCGAAGCGGAGTGTGGTGGCTGGTCCTGGTCGGCTTCTGGGCGCTCAGCCTCGGGCCGCTGCTGCGGATCTGGGGCACGCCCGTGCCGCTGGTGCCGATGCCGTACCGCGTGCTCCAGAAAGTGGTGCCGGCCCTGGCGCTGTCCGGGGTGCCGGCGCGGATGATGGTCATGGTCACTCTGGCTGCCGCGGTCCTGGTCGCCGTCGCCGTCAGCGTGCTGTGGCAGGAGTCGCGTCGGTGGCGCGGCGTGGTGGTCGTGCTGCTGGTGGTGCTGGCGTTCGAGTACCTCCCCCGCCCGATCCCGACGAGCGCGCCGGTCGTGCCGGCCTACGTCAGCGCCTTGCGCGCGATCGGCGAGCCGGGCGCGCTGCTCGACCTGGTCAGCGGCTACGCCAGCGACCGGCCGTTCGGGACCGACGCGGGCGCCGGCATCGCCCTCTACTATCAGACGCTCCACGAGCGCCCGATGGCCGCCGGCTACGTGGCGCGCCTGCCGACGAGCGCCTGGCAGCAGCTCGTGAGCATCACCAATCTGGTCGACGCGGGCGCCTTTGGCACGCTGTGTCGGACGTACGGACTGCGCTACGTGGTGATCGCCACGCACGACGCCGGCCCGCTCGCCGACACCACGGCGGCCGTGCTCATGACGGACCCGGCCGCCGATGCCGAGCTGGTCGATCTCGCCCCAGGCGGGGCGTGCCTAGCGCCGTGATGGCACGCCTGGCGGCGCGGCGGTCGTGCGCGCGGCGGCGGCCAGGCGCTGGAGGACCTGGTCGAGAATTGGCGCCGAGGTGCCGAAGTTCAGTCGCACGCAGCCCTGGCCGGGCGGGGCGAAGTCCGCGCCATCGCTGAGCGCCACGCGCGCCTCCTCCAGAAAGAACTGGAACGGGGAGCCGGGCAGCTGGAGTCCGCGGCAGTCGAGCCAGGCCAGGTAGGTCGCCTCCGGCGGATGGTAGCGGACGCCCGGCAGTTCGGCGGCCACGACGCGGCCGAGGGTCTGGCGGTTGTCCTCCAGGAGCCGCATGACCGCCTCCAGCCACGGCTGGCACGCCTGCCAGGCGGCGACGGTCGCCTCGACACCGAAGCGCGTGACCCGCCCGAGCAGGTGATCCGGCACGGCGGCGCGGAAGCGTTCACGTAGCGCCTCGGAGCCGAAGTACATGAGGCCACAGCGCAGGCCGGGGATGTTATACGCCTTGGTGGCCGAGGTGAGGGTGATCGTCCGCTCGGCGACCTCCGGACCGAGCGAGGCGAACGGGATGTGCGCGTGGCCGGGGTAGGCCAGGTCGGCGTGGACCTCGTCGGTGACGACGACCATCTGCCGCTCGACGACCAGCGCGGCCAGCGCTTCTAGCTCGCGCCGCTCGAAGACGCGGCCGGTCGGATTGTGCGGGTTGCACAGCAGCAGCATGGGTGTGTCAGGGTCGAAGGCGCCCGCCAGGGTGTCGGTGTCGACCACGAAGCGAGTCCCGTCGTCGAGCAGGCGCTGCTCGACCATGCGTCGGCCCTGCTCGCGCACGGCGTACAGGAACGGCGGATAGATGGGCGTCAGCAAGCCAACGCCCTGGCCAGGCGCCGTAAAGGCGTGGACGCTGGCAAACAGCGCCTGCACGAGATCGGCCACTGGCAGCACCAGCTCGCTCCGCACCGGCCAGTGGAAGCGCTGGTCCATGTAGGCCACGAACGCCTCGGCCAGGCGGGCGTACACCGTCTCGCCCTCGTAGCCGTAGCTGGCCTCGCCGACGAGCCGCTGCAGGGCCGCCTGGATCGGCTCGGCGACACCGAAGTCCATCTCGGCAACCCAGGCCGGTAGGACGTCGTCCGCATAGCGGTGCCACTTGACCCCGGGCCGACCGCGCAGCTCAGCGATGCTCAAGATGGATGGTTGCATAGCCCATCAGGGTACCGACGCCGGGGCAGCGCGGGTCACCGGCCCTGGGCAGCGCGGGTCATTTGCCGATGGCGGCCAGTTGAAGGCGCCACAAGCCCTGATCGGTGGCGGCCAAGAGCGTGCCGCCGTCAACGCTCAGGGCGAGATCGCTCACTGCGCCGATGTCCTGGCGCCCGAGACCGAACCACGTCGCCCCGCCGTCGCGGCTGGCGGCCACCGCCCCGCCGGAGGCCGGCTCGAAGTAGCCCAGGAACACCTGCCGGCCGATGTAGACCTGATCGGGCTGGGCCGGATCGTAGGCCAGCCCGCCGAGCTGAACGTTCGGCGCGTTCGGGTCCTCGCCGGGCGGCGAGAAGCCGGGCGTGCCGCCGCCATGATAGGCGAGCACCTCGTCCCAGCTGGCCCCGTCGTCGTCGCTGCGGACGACCGATGAGCCGCCCACCCGCCGATCGCGGTTGACCGCGAGATAGAACCGCTGCGGCGCACGCCCCTGGCCGCCGACCAGACGCTCGGGATAGCCGAGGAATGGGGCTGAGAACGGCTGGGCGTTGAAGACTGGCGTCCACGTCTGACCCATGTCCGTGCTTTCGGCCAGGCTCTCGCCGACGTTGCGGCCGGCGATGCAATCGGCCGCCCGGAACACGCGCCGCGCGTCGCTCGGGTGCGGCTGCAAGACCAGCACGTTCCAGCTGCACAGGCTGAAGTGCTGCTGTTCGAGCTGTTGCCAGGTGGCGCCGCCGTCGCGGCTGCGGAAGAAGTGGAACTCCTCGGCCGCCAGGCTGCCGGCAAGCCCGAGGTACAGCAGGTTGCGGTCGGCCGGGCTGGCGGCCAGGGCGAGCGCTTTGCCACCCACGGTCGGACCGTAGGCGAAGATCTGCTGCCAGGTATGGGCATCGTCGGTCGTCTTGTAGACCCCGTCCGCGCCAGCGGCGTAGAGCGTGGTGTGCTGGAGCGGGTCGGTCGCCAGCAGCATGGTCGCCGGACCGAGCGCCACCGGCGCCCACGTCGCGCCGCCGTCGTCACTGCGCTCGACGTCGGACGCGGTCTGGACAAACAGCACGCCGCTGGCCGGCAGGAACAGGCGCTGCGGGAGCGCGCCGAGCGACGTCAGCTCCCAGTCGGCCGGCGCGGCGTGCGCCAGCGGCATCGCCTGGCTGACTGCTCCTGGGGCCACACCCAGTAGCACGAGCAGGCCGAGCACCAACGGCCAGCCCACGCGGACGCGCTGCATCGTCATCGGAGCGACGACCTCGCCGCCAGGCGACGCTGGCTCACCGCTCGGGCCTGCGCGATGGCGCGCACGGTGAGTAGCAGCGCCACGGCCACGACCTGCCCGCCGAGGATGACCCGATTCAGGTTGAGCGCCGGCTGCCACCTGACGGTCTGGCCGTGGATGACGTACACCCCGGCCGGTGTGGCCCAGACGCCCATGCCACCACCCACGGCCTGATCAGGGCCGGCGCCAGCGTCGCTGCCACCCCCGGCGCCACCCAGGACGTTGGCGACGGGGATGATGGTCAGGCCGTTGCGCTCGATGGGCTCGCCGAAGACGCGTCGGACGGTCAGCACCTCGCGCGCCTGGGCCAAGAGCTCCTGGACATGCATCGGGCCATCCTCCCGTGAGGCGGACTGTGCCCCAAGGCTAGCAACCCGCCGGCTGGCGCGCTCTGGGCCAGCGCTGGGCGCTAGCGGGCCATGTCCTCGGGGCGGATGTGGTCCACCTGGCCGTAGCAGAACAGGACGTCGACGAAGCCGTCGCCAGCGTAGCCGAACTGGTGCCACTCCAACTCGGGGAAGTGCAGCACCATGCCGGCCTGGAGCGGCACCTCGGGCCCGAGCCGGTCGGGCGCCTCGCCGGCCCGCACCCAGCCATCGCGGGCGGCGATGACGAACAACGTCTCCTCGGCGTGCTGGTGCGGCTGCATCGGCCCGCTGTCGGCGGCGTAGCGCGCGAAGCCGACGGTCATCTTGCCGCTGGCCCGGTGCGCGTCCTTGCCCAGCACCGACTGGATCACCCGCCCCGGCAAGCGCTGGGCCGGCACGTCCTCACGTCGTATCAGGTCCATTCAGTCCAGCGTACGCGGCACGTTCCCGCCTGGCCACGGCCGAAACGTGCAAGACGTGGCCGCCTGGCGCCGCCTACGCTGCACCCCATGCAGCCTTACATCACCATAGTCACGCTCGGCGTGGACGACCTCGAGCGGGCGGTCCACTTCTACCGCGACGGGCTCGGACTGCCGACCGAGGGCATCGTCGGCCAGGAGTTCGAGTACGGCGCGGTCGCCTTCTTCACGCTCCAGGGCGGCCTGCGCCTGGCGGTGTGGCCGCGGACCAGCATCGCCCGCGACGCCGACGTGTCCGTCGAGCCACCCAGCGCGACCGAGCTGACCATCGCCCACAACGTGCGCAGCACCGACGCGGTCGATCAGGTGCTGGCCCAGGCCAGCGCGGCCGGTGCGCGGATCGTCAAGCCGGCCGCATCGACCTTCTGGGGCGGCTACGCCGGCTACTTCCAGGACCCGGATGGCCATCTCTGGGAGGTGGCCTGGAATCCACAGCTGCGGCCCGCAGACGACGAGCGCATCTGAGTGCCAAGCGCGGGCTCTTGGTACGATCGGCCGGCGATGCGGCCCGCGTTCGACACCAGCGCACCACGTGGCTCGCTGGAGCCGATCCAGCCGGCGGCGCCGCCCGCGCTCGAGGCCAGCGGACCGCGCCGCTACCTGGAGCCGACCCAGGCGGCGACCTGCTGTTTCTGGGCGCCGGGGTGGGCTTGCTGATCGGCCCCGAGGACGAGCGCTGGGACCAGGTGATGCTAGTCCGCCAGCACAGCGTCGAGGCGTTCTTGGCCTTCGCCGCCGACGAGGTGTACCTGGCCGGGCTCCCCGATCCAGCGGCCCGCGTCGAGCACCTCCAGCCCAGCGGCCTGATCGCCAATCCGGCCTTCAGCCACGTGGTCCAGGACCAGTCGCTGGGCGCCGCCGTCGCCGTCTTCCAGCGTGAGTGGGGGCCGCGCCCGAACCCACCGGCGATCACCCTGCACATCGTGGCCGGCCTGGCCCATCCGGACTTTCTGGCTGAGATCGACGCCATCGCCGTCGTGCCGTAGCGCCGCGTTCTGGCTGATCGCGACGGTGGATGCTCAGGCGGCGGCGGCTGCTAGGTCCTGCGCCCAGCGGCCGTGGCCGAGGCGGGCCTCGAGCGCCTCGCTACGCAGGTGCAGCAAGCGGGCGCGCTGGCGGGTGCTGAAGTGGTAGGCGCGGCAGCCGACGAACGGCTGATCGTGGTCGCCCGCGCCGGTGCCATCGCGGCTGCCCTGGAGATCGCTACCTGCGGTGAGGCGTGGTTGGTCGTGCATGATCGGCTCCGTGCTCCGTGATTCCTGCTGCGGCCAGTCTGCGCGCCAAACGCGCGCACCACACGGGGGGCAGCCCCTGAGCGGCGGCCGAACGCCTGTCACATCTGCCTGGTCTGCCTTGACTTAGAGAGTCAAAGACGCGGTCCCGCGCGGATGACGACGCTCTGAGTTCTCAGGTAGCAGAGGCAGACCATCATGCTGTCCAGCAGCCCAGCACGCAGGAGGATGACGGCGGTCGCGCTCGGCGCAATCGGGTGGGCAATGATGCCGAGCGGTACCGGCCTCGCCGTTGGCCAGGACGCCGAAGACATCGTCCAGGATGCCTTTGTGCAGTGGCAGCGGCGTGGCGACGTCGAGCTCGCCTCGCCGCGCGCGTTCCTCTCGACCATCGTCATCCGCCCGAGCATCAACCACCCCCGGCCGGTCACGTCCAGGCGAGCCGGGCACGCTCCGCCCAGTACCGTTCGGTGGGCTCGGCCAGCGGCTCCAGGCGACGCCACAGTGACGGATCGAGCGCCACCTCCAGCGCCAGCCGGTTGCTACGCACCTGCTCCGGTGTCGCCGCGCCGCTGAGCACCACGTCGGCCCACGGCTGGCCGAGCGCCGCCGCCAGCGCCAGCACGTCGGGCGCAAGCGCCTGCGCCTGGGCCAGCTCGAGCAGCAACGGCAAGCCGTGCCCACCGTCGCGCAGCTGCGGTCCGTGGCCACCGGCCGCCGTGAGCCGCCCGTTGGCCAGCGCCTCCTTGACGATGACGCCCAGGCCCGCCGCGTGCGCCCGCTCCAGGGCGCCTGTCGCCGAGCGCTCGAGCAGGTTCCACGTCGCCTGCACGGTGTCGAACAGGTCGAGCTCGAGCGCGCGATCGATGGTCGCCGCCTGGCGCGGCCCGCTGACGGTCAGCCCGATCGCCACACCGGCGGCCTTGATCCGCCGCAGCTCGTCGAGCACCGCCTGATCGTCCAGGACGCCGCTTTCGAGCGTCGCCGAGTGAATCTGATACAGGCGCAACTGATCGCCCAGCAGGGCCCGTGACTCGGCAAACTGGCGGCGCAACTGCTCGACGCGCAGATCCTTGACCTCGTGCACCGCCGCGTCCAGCCGCCAGTCGCCGATGTAGTGGTAGCCCCATTTGGACCCCACCGTGAGCGCCCCGGCCGCCAGCCCCCTCGTCTGGAGCCAGTCGGCCAGGAACTCCTCGGCGCGGCCGTAGGAGCGGGCCACGTCCACGTACCGCACCCCGGCCGCGTAGGCCACGTCCAGCAGCGCGTGGGACCGCGCCCGCATGGCCTCGAGGCTCCGATCGGGCCCGAGGTCAGCCGCCCGGCCGAGCGTGATGTACGCCGGACGGCCGACCGCGGCGAGTCCCAGTCCGATCCGGCTCACCGTGAGTCCCGACCGCCCGAGAACCCGCTCGACGGCAGCCACCAGCGCAGTATCCCACGCCCGGCCTCGAGCGCGGCCCCAAGCCCGGTCGCCCGCCAGGTCGCCAGCGCAGTCGGTAGCGGTCGCCCGCCTGGTCGGCGGCGCGGTCGTCATCTCCGTCGCCGGCGCGGTTGTCGGTCCGGTCGCCGGGCTGGTCCCCCGCGCGGTTGTGAGCTTCATCGCCGGCCCGGTCGTCATCGACGTCGCAACCGCGACCGGACGCTTGGTGTTCAGGTGGTGGTGACCGACGTCCATCCCCATCGTCGCTTTCGCTTCGGCATCCTGGCCGAGCACGCCCGCACCCCAGACGCCCTGCGCGAGACGGCCCGCCGCGCCGAAGCCGCCGGCTACGCCACCCTGCTGCTGCGCGATCACTTCATCGAGGCGCCCTTCGGCCATCAGCTGGCGCCGCTGGTCAGTCTGGCCACCGTCGCCGCCGCGACGACCACGCTGCGCGTCGGCACGCTCGTGCTGGCCAACGACTACCGCCACCCGGTGCACGTCGCCAAGGAGTTCGCCAGCCTCGACTGCCTCTCAGACGGACGGGTCGAGCTGGGCCTGGGCGCCGGCTTCTCGGTGCCGGAATACCAGCAAGCCGGCCTATCGTTCGACTCGGCGCGCATCCGCATCGAGCGTCTGGCCGAGGCTCTCCAGGTGATCAAGGGCGTGTGGTCCGACGCCCCGTTCAGCTTCGCCGGCCAGCACTACACGCTCGATCGGCTGGAAGGCTACCCCGCGCCACGCCAGCGGCCCCGGCCGCCGATCCTCGTCGCCGGTGCCGGCCGCCGCATCCTCCAGGTGGCCGCCCGCGAGGCCGACGCTATCGGCCTGCTGGCCGGGCCGATCAGCAGCGGCTACATCACCGACGAGGACCCGACCCAGCGCCTGGCCGAACGGGTCGACGAGCGCATCGACTGGATCCGCCAGGCCGCCGGTGAGCGCTTCGACCAGATCGAGCTGAGCCTCGTCGCCTCCATCATCATCACCGCCGACCCCGTGCAGGCCGCCGCGACGGTCGCCCAGCAGCGCGGCTGGCACGCCCTCACCCCCGCCCAGGTCCTCGACATGCCCGCCCAGCTCATCGGCCCATCCGAGCAGCTCGCCGAGCTCCTCCTGGCTCGCCGCGCCCGCTACGGCCTGTCCTACATGATCGTCTCCGACGCCGCCCTCGACACCTTCGCTCCCACCGTCGCCCGCCTGGTCGGCCAGTAAGCCCACCCGCCGCGCCGACCACGCCTGCTGCCGGTGCGCCAATCGGCCGCGTCGAGCGCGCCTGAGCGGCCGGTGCGTCAGTCCGCCGCGTCTACCGTATGGCCGATGCGTCCGCGGCGGCCCGGTAGGCGCACGCGGTCGCCTCGTCGAAGCAGACCGATCGCACCTCCTCGAGCGCCGTATCCGGGTGCCGCTCCAGATGGCCGCGGATGGCCACCAGGGCCACGCCCGCCGCCCGCTCGACCGGGAACTCGTACACCCCAGTGCTGATCGACGGGAACGCGATCGACCGCACCCCGTGCGCCGCCGCCAGCGCCAAGCACTGCTCGTAGCAGCGCGCCAGCACCGCGTCCTCGTCGGCCGCGCCGCCCTCACGAGTTGCCGGTCGCCCGAGCGGTGGTCGGCGCGCCCGATGGTTCGGTCGAGGTGCAAAGTGTGGCGATGCTGCTCGAGACGGGAGCCGACATCAGCGTGATCCCACAGGCCGTTGCGGACGGCCTGGGCATCACTGCGCGCCCATCCAGGGTCCGCTTGCAGGGCTACGGCGACCTAGTAGCCGTCGCCGGCCGGATCGCGCTACGCGAGCAGCCAAACGTGCTCCGCGTCAATGAGCCACACTTGGCCAATGCCGCTGTGCGGGTAGCGGCGGATCGTGACCTAACGGTCGTCCTGTGCCGATCGGTCGGCCACCTCGACCCGGAGCAGCACGTCAGCCACGCCCGGCAGCCGGGTAACTGCACACCAGGCCAGTGGAACCCCTGGATACCCCATGACACGCCCAATCTGAACTCGGAGGCTAGCCGCCCGAGAAGACGTCCTTGACTTTGTCGAAGAAGCTCTTGTTCTCGGTGGGGGCGGTGGCGTGGTTGCCGAAGGTGGCGGCGAGTTGGCGGAAGAGTTTCTTCTGTTCGTCGCTCAGTTCGGTTGGGGTGCGGACTTTGATGTGCACTTGCAGGTCGCCGCGGCCGTGCTCGCGCAGGAAGGGGACGCCCTCCGCGCGGACGCGGATGATGCGACCGCTCTGGGTGCCGGGCGGCAGCTTGATGGGCACCTCGCGGTCATCGAGCGTGGGGACGGTGAACTCGTCGCCGAGCGCGGCCTGGGCGACGTTCACGGGGACCTCGAGCAGCAGGTCGTTGCCCTGGCGCTTGAAGAAGCGGTGCGGCTGGACGTGCAGGACCACGTACAGGTGGCCGGCCACGCCGCCGCGCGGGGCCGGCTCGCCCTGGCCGCTCAGGCGCAACTGGATGCCCTCGTCGGCGCCGGGCGGGACGTCCACCTGGACGGTCGTCTTGGCCCGTACCACGCCGCGGCCCTGGCACTCCTGGCAGGGGTCGGCGATGACCTGGCCCTCGCCGTTGCAGCGGTCACACAGGGTGACGTTGACGAACTGGCCGAAGATCGACTGCTGCATGCGGCGGATCTCGCCGCTGCCCTCGCAGCGCGGGCACTTCTGTGGCTGCGAGCCGGGCTCCATGCCGTTGCCGCTGCAGCGCGAGCAGACGACGTGCTTGGTCAGAGTGATCTCTTTGCTCGTCCCGAAGACCGCCTCCTCGAGCGTGAGGTGCAGGTCGTAGCGCAGGTCCTGCCCGCGCTGGATGCGCTGCCGGGCGCCCCGCGCGCCGGGCGAGCCGAAGAACGACTCGAACAGGTCCTCGATCGACAGCCCCACGAAGTTGCTGAAGTCGACGCTGCCGACGCCCGCGCCACGCTCGAAGGCCTGGTGGCCGTAGCGGTCGTACATGCTGCGCTTCTCGGCGTCGGACAGGATCTGGTAGGCCTCGGTGGCCTCCTTGAAGCGCTCGGTCGCCTCGGGGGCCTTGTTGCGGTCGGGGTGGAACTGGAGGGCGAGGCGGCGGTAGGCCTTTTTGATGTCGTCGTCGGAGGCGGTCCGACTGACACCCAGGACCTCGTAGTAGTCGCGCTTGGTGGACGAGCGGGGCATCTGGCTGGCTGAAACCTTAGCGTAGTCTCGCGCAGGGCGGCCCGACTTACAAGATCATCGGCCGGGCCGATTCGGCAGCGGTGATCACAGGTCGGGCTGGCTGCACCAGGACGATCATTGGCCGGGCTGGCCGCCCATCATATCCATGAGCTCGGCCATGAAGCGCACCATCGGCAGCGCCCGCCAGTAGGCCAGGCGCGTCGGCCCGAGCACGCCGAGCACGCCCCACACGTCCTCATCCGAGCCGTAGCGGGTCAGCACCAGCGACGCCTCGCGCATCTGCTCGAGGCGGTTCTCGGCGCCGATGATCACCTGCACGCCGGGCGTGGCCAGCGTCTCGGCCAGGAACCGCGCCAAGAGCGGCTGCTGCTCCAGGACTTCGAGGATCGGCCGCAACTTCTGACTCTGGGCGAACTCGGGCTGGGCCAACAGTTGCACCAGGCCCTCGAGCGAGACGGCGGCGAAGGCCTGCTCCTGGGCTTGCTGGAGCAGCCGCGCGGCGGCCTGGGCGAACGGCCGGGCCGCCTCGGAGAGTGTCTTGAGCGCCCGCCGCACCTGGCCAGCCGTGCGGTCGGCCAGCTTGTCGCTGAGCTCGTTGCTCAGGCGCAACAGCTCGTTGCGCTCGAACGACTGCTTGGCCTGATAGACCACCTGGCGCACTGTCCCTGATTGGAGCAGCAGCGTCACCAGGACGCGGTCCTCCTCGAGCGGCACCAGTTCGATGCGTCGCACCCGCGCGTTGGAGGCCGAGCGCGGCGTGGCTACGGCGGCGCTGTGCAGGGTGCGCGAAAGCAGCGAGGCGGCCAGGTGCAGGGCGTCGGCGCCGCCCGACTGGAGCTGCTGGAATTGCTGGCGCAGCGCTCGCTGCTCGGTCGGCGCCAGGTCGCCCTGTTCCTGCATCAGCAGCTCGACAAAGAAGCGGTAGCCGCGATCGGTCGGCACCCGGCCGGCCGAGGTGTGCGGCTGGCGGATCAGACCAGCCTCCTCGAGGGCGACGAGCTCATTGCGGACGGTGGCCGGCGAGAGCTCACCTTCGTATTTGCGGGCGATCAGGTCCGACGGGACGGGCTGGGCGAGGGCGACGTATTCGCGGACCAGGTGGCGGAGGATGCGTTCGCGGCGCGGGGTCAGCTCGGGCACAGTCTCGGTGGTGGGGCCTGTTTTAGCACTCACCGCCTGTGAGTGCTAAGGGGTGGCGGCCAATGATACCCCACAACCGGCCGGCGGCGCGGCGGTATACTGCGCCGAATGTCGGGAGTCGGGGAGCTGCAGGCGACGCGGGTGGTCGTGACCGGCATGGGCGCGCTGACCCCGCTCGGGCTCGACGTGCCGAGCACCTGGGACGCGGCCGTCCACGGCCGCTCGGGGGTGGCCACCGTCGCCGCGTTCGACGTCTCCGACCTCGACGTCAAGATCGCCGGCGAAGTCAAGGGCTTCGACCCGACCAACTACCTCGACCGCAAAGAGGCGCGTCGCATGGACCGCTTCTTACAGCTTGGGCTGGTCGCCTGCCAGGAGGCGGTGCGCGACGCCTGCCTGCGCATCGAGCCCGAGGAGGCCGAGCGGGTGGCCGTCCTGGCCGGTAGCGGCATCGG
>Ga0213876_10000701_pt1 | contig 23572 bp, 21 predicted proteins | sample BarmaccomBMRX_R9_FD_160113 | JGI IMG/M metagenome (GOLD analysis project Ga0213876, IMG submission 160113) | Root-associated microbial communities from Barbacenia macrantha in rupestrian grasslands, the National Park of Serra do Cipo, Brazil - RX_R9 | ecosystem: Host-associated > Plants > Roots... | reverse complement strand
CTCGGCTGGGTGGTGCCGTTCGGCGCGCCACTGACCCTGCTCGCCTCCGACACCGCGCAGGTGGCGCAGGCCCAACGCCAGCTCGTCCGGATCGGTTGGGACCGCCCCGACGCCGTCGCGGTCGGCCCGATCGAGTCACTCGCACCGGCACTGCCCCGGCGCACCTACCCGAGCGTCAGCTTCAGCGACCTGCCCGCAGACCTGTCATCGCAGGCGGGCACCGTCATCGACGTCCGGCGCGAGGACGAGCGGGCAGGCGGATATCTGCCCGACGCGGTCCACATCCCGCTGCACGCCTTGCTCGATCCGGCAACGCCGCTACCCGAGGGCACGCTCTGGGTGCACTGCGCGAGCGGCTTCCGCGCCAGCATCGCTGCCAGCCTGCTCGATCGGCTGGGCCGTCAGGTCGTGCTGATCGACGACACGATGGACCACGCCGCCGAGCTCGAGCTGCTGGCCAGCTGACTCAGAGCTGTCCGACGGACCTAGGTCGCAGGTAACTCAGCGCTGGGCCGGGACCGGAGTGTTCGTCAGGACACAGCGCGCAAGCGCTGCCGCCTGGTCCCGGATCTCGGGGATGGCGGTCGACTCCCACAGCGAGCCCTTCCGCAACGAGCCGAGGGTCCACACCGACGCATCACTCGATCCGGTCGCGTCGATCACCCGACCGGAGGAAGTTGTCGCGAACCCGATGCCCAGCGGACCCGGACGCACGACCCCGCGGTCGAGCAGCGCGCGCACGAAGGGGACCTCGCTGCGTTCCGGGCGATCGCACGGTCCGGTGCAGTTGACGACCGCACCCACACGAAGCGCCGTACCGCCGGACAGCACCACCTCGAGGCTGTCCCCGAGATCGAGCGCGTCGACGAGCTCAGCGGTATGTGTCACCAGCTGGCCCGACTGCCGACATCTGTCGATGGAGGCCGCACTCTCCGGTGACATTCGGTGGCGCACCGAATCCCACGTACGCGCGTGCTTCGTGAGGAACTCGATCCGATCGGTCTCGGACAGGCCGCCCCACAGCCGTTGCGTGATCGCCCGGATGCTGTCGATCGCCGGTCGCCAGTCGCCGTAGCGGTTTCGCGCCTTCGCGGCGTGGTTGGTCATCACCGTGAGCAACTCGTCGAGACACGGCGTCGGGCTCGAGAACTCCGGGGCTTCCATGCCCGGCCGAACGCCAGGGAGATGCGGCTGCGGCAACCGGCCGTTCCGAGAGATCGCATGGATCGTCCGCCCCGGCGCGGCGAGCCGCAGCGCGAGGTCGATCATGGTGAGGCCGCTCCCGACCAGCAGGACATCGGCGTTCGGCGGCACCGCATCAAGTGCGCCGTACGCCCAGGGGTCACGGATCACCCGGCTCGAGGTCGCGATCGGAGCCGGCACCCAGCGCCGGTCGACGCCGAGGTGTCCGAGCGCCAGCACCACGGCGTCGGCAGCGATCGACTCCCCGGTGCTCAGCTCGACGGTGGTGGCTCCGAACTCGCCCGGCACGAGGTCGACAGCGCTCGCCTCTCGCTGTTCGAGGACGGCACTGGGCGCCCAACACTTCGCCTTCTCGAGCACGTCGCAGAGGTAGTCGCGAAACCACCGGCGCGGCACGAAGTCCGCCTCGGCCACCTCACGTCCGTGATCCGCCAGCCAGCGATGGAAGTGGCTGCCGTCCTCGGTGAGCGCCGACATCTTGTAGGCGGGCACGTTGAGGCGATGCCTCGGGTCTGACGTCGAATAGGCGACGCCGCGCCCGATCGGGGTGGGATCGACCAGCGTCACGCGGACCGGCTGGTGTTGGCGGCCGGCTTCGAGCAGCAATCGGGCCGCGGTCAGGGTGCCCGCTGCCCCCCCACCGACTACAACATAACTGGAGTTACTCAGTAGGGTTGGTGTGTTCACACCACTTACTGTACGTGGTTCCGCTAGTTCCGCAAATGCAGGTACGCCGCGAGTCGCGGCCAGATCACGCCGCCGAGACCGGTCAACGTGTCGTAGCCCTTGTGGGCGCGGACCGACGGGTCGTGGCCCCGGTTCGCTGCCGCGCCGTTGCTGCCCTGGGTGACGTCGCGGAACACGCGGTGGCCGGCCTTCGCATAGGCCTTGTACAGCGCTCGGTGGATGTCGCCAATGCCGCGCGTGCGGCCCTGACTCGCGAGCAAGTTCGTGAACAACGCCGCTGACAACGGCGCCGACAGGCTGGTTCCACCCACCTGGACGAGGCCCTCCGCGTCGCGCGAGTCGGCGACCTGCGAGTCCGAGCTGTACAGCCTGAACCCGGTGTTCGGGTCACCGTCGGCCGCGATGTCCGGAACCATTCGCTTCTTGCGATGCCCGTAGATCGGGCCTTTCACGAATCGCTTCTGATACTTCGGTGCCTTGAAACCGCCGAAGCCGGGACCGCCACCAAAGATGCCGCCACCCGGCGCGCCGGACTCACCGCCCCCCGTGCCACCGCTGCCGCCGGGCAGGATCGGCAGCAGGCCGTTGCCCTCGCAGGACTGCGGATCGTGGCAGGACCAGGCGGTCTCCCGCCAGTTGTGACCGTTGTTTCGCCTCGCCACCGGGCCGCGGTGCCGCAGCGTCGTCCCGCCGACCCCTATGACCTGCGGCGAGGAAGCTGGGTAGTCGACGCCCGCTGTCGAGTTGCCGAGGCCGGTTCCCGTCGAGTCGCCACAGTCATAGATGCCAGCGTCGCCCGATGACGAGAACACGGTCACACCCGCCGCGACGAGCGCCTTGATCATGGACTGCATCGCATTGATCTGCTGGCGGCCGTAGTTCGCCTCGCAGTTGCCCCACGACGTCGACAGCGCGACGATGTGAGCGTCGCCGCCCCGCTTCGCCTGCTTGTCCTGCGTGACGTCGTCGAACACCGTCGCGAGGATGTCGATGTAGGCCGAGCCCGTGTTGGGCGCGAAGTAGGGACGCTGGTTGGCGTGGGGGGCCGTCGCCAGGATCGACTCCTGGTCGAGCGCCACCTCGATGTCACCACCGTTGGAGTTCGCCGCCGACCCGGCGCCACCATCGACCGAGATCGGCCGGTAGTGCCGCGTGCCGACGATGTTGGGCAGGCCGGTCTTCTTCGCGTAGATCTTCAGATCCCGGGCCTTGAACCCGGCGAACTGGACGGTGGCAACCGTCGGCCGCGGATTGCCCTTGCCGACCATCGGCGGCTTCACGTGCGGCGCTGTGTAGGCGTTGCGGAAGCCGGCGCCGTCGACCGCGACGGTCGCCGAGGAGCGCGCCACCGGTTCCGCCGTACGGCTCGCCACTACGGCCGACACGTACGGCCGCAGTCCGGCCGGCACCGAACGCAGCAGGCCGAGCGCGTCGATGACCGAGGCGGGGGCGCTGCCCGTGAGCGTCCACGCGGTTCGTTGCACAGCATCGATCCCAACCTCGGCCAGCCGGTGCCGGACGTGGGTGATGGCGGCGCGGCGCGGCGTCAGCCGGTCGAGCCGCGCGATGCGCTTGGCGTGAGAGAGGCCGTAGGACCGCGAAAGCGCCGCGAGCGCCGCGGGATGGGGCGAGCGCAGCACGATCGTCACGCTCTCGCGATGCGCCGTGGCTGAGATCCCTGCGGCCGGCGCGGCGGCGAGGCCAGTGGCGGCGAGCAGCAGCCCGCAGCCGGCGGCGGCGGTCCGGACGACGCGGCGTTCCGTCATGTCCTCGCAGCGTACGTGGGCGAGGACGAAACGGTCATTGCTGGTAGTTGCTGAGGAAGTTGCCGAAGCGCGTGATCGCGTCCTCGAGGACTTCGACGCCAGGCAGCGTGACGATCCGCAGGTGGTCCGGGGACGGCCAGTTGAAGCCGCGACCATGGGTGACCAGGATCTTCTCCGACCGCAGCAGGTCCAGCGCCATCTTCTCGTCGTCCGCGATGGGATAGACCGTGGGATCCAGCCGCGGAAAGACGTACAGCGCACCCTTCGGCTTGGTGCAGCTCACGCCGGGGATGGCGTTGAGCATCTCCCAGGCCAGGTCGCGCTGCGCGAGCAGCCGGCCGCCGGGCAGGATCAGCTCGTTGATGCTCTGGTAGCCACCAAGCGCGGTCTGAATGGCGTGCTGCGACGGGACGTTCGGGCACAGGCGCATGTTGGCGAGGACCGACAACCCGGAGATGTAGCTCTGGGCGTGTTCCTTCGGGCCGCTCACCACGACCCACCCGGCACGGAAACCGGCGACCCGATAGGACTTCGACAGTCCGCTGAAGGTCAGGCAGAAGACGTCGGGGGCCAGCGTCGCGAGGACGGTGTGCTCGGTCCCGTCGTACAGGATCTTGTCGTAGATCTCGTCGGAGAGCACGACCAGGTCGTGCTGCCGCGCGAACTCGACCAAAGCCTCGAGCACCTCGCGCGGGTAGACCGCCCCCGTCGGGTTGTTGGGGTTGATCACCACCAGCGCCTTCGTGCGGTCGCTCACCTTCGACGCCAGATCTGCAAGGTCCGGCAGCCAGTCGGCCGACTCGTCACAGCGGTAGTGGACGGCCTTGCCGCCGCACAGGCTCGTGGTGGCGGTCCACAGCGGGTAGTCCGGCGCGGGGATCAGCACCTCATCACCGTCGTTGAGCAGCGCCTGGAGGGTCATCGAGATCAGCTCGCTGACCCCATTGCCGAGGTAGATGTCGTCCACCCCGACGCCGTCGAGGCCCTTCAGCTGGTAGTACTGCTCGACCGCCGTGCGGGCGGAGTACAAGCCCTTGGACTCGCTGTAACCCTGGGCCGTGGCGAGGTTGCGGGTGACCGCCTGGAGGATCTCGTCGGGTGCCTCGAAGCCGAACGGCGCGGGATTGCCGATGTTGAGCTTGAGGATCCGGTGGCCTTCGACCTCCATTCGCGCTGCCTCGTCAAGCAGCGGTCCCCGTACGTCGTACGCAACACCGAGCAGCTTGTCGGACTGGCGAAGATCCATGAGACCGAGGGTACGGCGGTCGCGCCACTCGATTTCGGCACCGCTGCACATGAAAGAGCCGCGTCACGACTGATCGTGACGCGGCTCTTCGGTCTTCAGCGGCGCGTTCGCACTGGGCGACGAGCGCGGCGCTGGAAGTTGGTGTGTCAGCTGCTGCGCTGCTGCGGCACGCCACCCAGAAGGGCGCGAACCTCGGTCTCGCGGTAGCGGCGGTGACCGCCGAGCGTACGGATCGAGGTGAGCTTGCCGGCCTTCGCCCAGCGGGTGACCGTCTTCGGGTCAACGCGGAACATGGTCGCAACCTCGGCGGGCGTGAGCAGCGGCTCAGCGTCGGCAGTGCGAGTGCTCATGGTGTAACTCCAGTCCGTGGCGACCGCGGTTCCGGTCGATCGGCCTCCATAGTGCAGATTCGGCGCGATGTCCGGTATGGCCCGTCAGGACCATCTTTGGGCCAGAGGTAACTAGTCCGAATTTGACCGTTGCGATCGGATACGCGGCGCGTGGCCGACTTGTCGTCACCCGCGCGGCCTAACGAAGGGCGTTCGGGCAGGCGTCTCAGTTCGCGTGCTCGAGCGCCGCGATCGATCGCCACCGGCCCACCACCCGCTCGTAGCACTCCCCGGCCGCACGCAGGTCGCCGACCGACAGGCGCTCGAGGGACTCGTTGACGTCGGCGACCGATGTGTCGTCGGACAGCGTCTCGTCGTCGACGAGGTGCACGATCCCGCCGTAGTCGAGCTCGACCAGGGAATGCGGGTGGAAGTCCTCGAGCCAGCGCCCGACGTCCTCGATCGCACCGGTTGCCGGTCCGTCATCGAAGATCTTCCGAACGACGCGCAGCGCCTGGGCGACACGGCGCCGAGCCCGGGACATCTGGGTCACGTAGATCAGCGCGCGATCCAGGCCGTCGTTGGGTGCCTCCGCGGTCCGCCGCTCACCGAGGACGAGCCGTCGCTCCGAGGCCTCGAAGGCGGTGAACCAGGCGATCGGCACCTGCCAGGTGGAGGTCAGGATGCCTGCCTTCACCTCCGGGTGGCTCGCCACCCACGCGTCTCGGGCGTCGTCCGCTGCTGCGGAGAGCGCCGGCGGGAAGAAGGCGTCGCGCAGCTCGTCGGGCAGCTGCGACCGGAAGCTGTCCAACGCGTCCCAGGCGCGCAGCTGCAGCCGCCACGGACAGATGTAGGTCAGCCCGTCGAGGTGTCGCACGTAGGCGTGATCGACCCCGTCGGACAGGTTCAGCCGAGGCGGGATCGCCAGCACCGCTGACATCGCGACCTCGTGCTCGCGAGCCATCTGCACCGGGCGGCTCGGCAGGTCGCCTTGCGCGACGTACTCCTGCCACTTCTCGCGCTCGGAGTCCGGCAGCGCCGACATGGGTTCGTACACGCGGAGATGCGCGGCGTACCCCATCACAAATCCATCCTGTCACGACTCGCCGGAGGTCTACCGTGGGACATGTGAGCGTCTTCGAGTTGGGCTCTTCACACGAGCAGGTCGTGTTCTGCAACGACCCGTCGTCAGGCCTGCGGGCGATCATCGCGATCTACTCGACAGCGCTCGGTCCGGCGCTCGGTGGCACGCGGTTCTATCCGTACGAGTCCGAGGATGCTGCCCTCGAGGACGTGCTGAACCTCTCCCGGGCGATGGCCTACAAGGCCGCCTGCGCGGGGCTCGACCTCGGTGGCGGCAAGGCCGTCATCATCGGCGACCCGGCCACCGACAAGACCGAGGCGCTGCTGCGGTCCTACGGCCGGTTCGTGCAGGCGGTTGGCGGTCGTTACTACACGGCGTGCGACGTCGGGACCTACGTCGAGGACATGGACGTCGTGGCGCGGGAGTGCGAGTTCGTCACCGGCCGGTCGCCGGCGCACGGTGGCGCGGGTGACTCCTCGATCCTCACGGCGTACGGCGTGTTCCAGGGCATGCGCGCGTCGGCCCAGGTCGCGTGGGGCTCCCCGACGCTGCGCGGCAAGCGGGTCGGCATCGCCGGCGTCGGTAAGGTCGGCCACCACCTGATCGAGCACCTGCTCGACGACGGCGCGTCGATCGTGATCGCCGACGTCGCGCGCGACGCGGTCGACCGGGTGCGGCTGGTCCACCCGGAGATCGACGCGGTCGACCCGGACGACCTGCTCGACCAGCCGATGGACGTGTACGCGCCCTGCGCCCTCGGCGGCGCCCTGTCCGACGACACGGTCCCGCGACTGGACGCGCAGATCGTCTGCGGCGCCGCGAACAACCAGTTCGCGCACCCGGGCATCGAGAAGCTGCTGGAGGAGCGCGGCATCCTCTACGCGCCCGACTACGTCGTGAACTCTGGCGGGCTGATCCAGGTGGCGGACGAGATCGAGGGCTACAGCGAGGCGCGCGCGACCGCAAAGGCGGCCCAGATCTTCGACACGACCCGGCGAATTTTCTCGCTCGCGGAGGCGGAGGGAGTGCCGCCTTCGGTGGCTGCGGACCGCCTCGCCGAGCGGCGGATGGAGCAGATCGGCGCACTTCGTCGGATCCGGTTGCCCAAGCACTGACCTAGCCGCGTTATTCTGGACAGCAGATCCGGCTCGACCGGGTCCCCGACACTGAAAACGTCCTGATCGCACCGGTTCTGGGTGCACGAGGGGGTCGAGCCACATGGGGCGCGGCCGGGCCAAGGCCAAGCAGACGAAGGTCGCCCGCCAGCTGAAGTACTCCAGCGGCGGCACGGATCTCGATCGACTGGCGCAAGAACTCGCCGCCGAGCGCGGCGGCAGCTCGCACTCGAGCGCCGAGGAGTCCGACGAGGAGACGGACGACTACGGCTACGAGGACGACGACGAGGACTGACTCGTCCGAACGATGTGACAGCGTTACCGCGATAGCCCGAACGCTGTCACATCATTCCGCTGCCTAGCGCCCGATGAACCCGTGGGCGAGGTGGTCGGTGCCGTAGAAGGTGCCGACGATCACGCCGCGCTTGTTGATCCCGTCGAGGCCGGCGAGCGTGTCCCCGGCGGGTGGCGTGATGTTCGTCCGCTTGCCGCCCCGGATCACGAAGCCGTGCGGCTTGTGGTTGCGGTAGACGACGCCGTCGTAGTCGTCGTTGCTCGCGATGGTGCTGAGGTAGACCCCGTCGCCCTTCTTCGACCCGGCGCCTTTGATCTTCGGGTAGCGGAACTTGCCGTTAATCACGAGGAACGGATGGCCGATGTCGTGCGAGTCGAACCACGTGCCGCTCAGGTCGCCGTCGTCATTGACTCCGGAGAGCTCGGTGCTGACCGCCGCCTTCTTCGGTACGTCGAAGTCCTGGTAGGTCCGACCCTTCACCGTGAAGACGAAGGCCTGGTACGCCGACTTCGGGCCGCCGACCTGGTAGTTGCCAACCGCAACGCCCTTGGAGTTCAGGCCGTTCAGCATCGTGCCGGCGCGGCCCGCATCTGGGTCGCGAACCCGCAGCCAGCTCCCGCCGGTGTGGAACCGGATGTATCCCACTCGCGGCGGCTTGTAGTTCTGCGACGTGTAGAGCGCGGCGTCGCCGTTGTTGGCGACGGTGGTCACGAAGGTCGTGCTGTTGGCACCCGGGCCCTTGAGGACTGCCAACGCCGTCTTGCGGCCGGCTTTGACAAGGAAGGCGCGAACCTTGTTGTGGCAGTACATCGTCCCGCCGTACTCGCCCTTGTCGTTGATCGTGAAGACGCGGTTGTTGGTGCACGGCTTGCCGTTCGCGTGCACCGCGACCGGCTTGAAGCTGTACGACTTCGCCGCCGGATGCCCGGCGGCCGACGTGGCCACCCCGGTCACGGCAACCCCGGCCGACAGCGCGGCTGCGACAGCAGTTCTTCGGGTCACGCGCATGAACCCACCCCCCTTTGGCGTCCGCGAACCGTACCGCGGCGCGGCCACGTCCCAAGGGAGTTTCGTGATCTTGGGGGAGGTCCTCACCGATCAGGCGATGAACGCCACGGTGGCGTAGTCGTAGCCGGTTGAGGTGCCCTCGCTTTGTCCGGTCACGTATAACCGAGTACCGTCAGGACTGAACGCCGCGGCATACCCGCTGTCGGTCCCGCCAGCCAGCGCCGCATATTCCATGCCCCGCGGGCGGGTGGTTCCGCTCCATTCGGCAACGTAGTAGTCGACCGAATTCGTGCCTATGTCTACAAATTGGCCGCCCTCCGCGATCTTGGTGCCGTCGTCGCTGACCGCGAGAGCCCTGTCAACGGCGCCGATCGGCTCAACGGCATTTCCCCGGATCTTAGTTCCAGTCGCCGGGTCGTAGACGAGCATCTCGAAGTCCGTGGAATCCGAGCTCGTCCCCGGGCCGGAGCCGTTGACGACGACCTTGTCGCCGCTGGCGGGTACACCGATCGCAACCGCCTCGTCGTCGCCGGTCGCGGTTTGGCTGAACGACCGCTGCCACACGACCGAGCCGGTGGTCGTGTTGTAGGCGAAGGTGCCGATGTTGTCCCCCGCGCTCACCGTCTTAACGGTGCCGGTGACGAAGACCCGCGACCCGTCAGTGGCGGTCGCCACCCCGACCGCCCCATCGGTCCCGTGAGCCTGCCCGTCGAACCGGGCCACCCAGGCGTTCACGCCCGACGCCGCGCTGATCGCCTCCGTCGCGTAGTCCGCTCCCGTCACCGAACCACCGTCGCTCTGCCCGGTGACCACCACCGTCGCCCCATCAGGTGTCACCGCCACCGACCGCGCCGTGTCCGCCCCGTTGCCCGGCCCGTTGTACCGGCGGACCCAGCGCACCGCGCCGGACGCGGTGTTGATCGCCTGCGTCGCGTAATCCGCTCCGCTCGCCACCCCCGCACTCGACCCCGTCACATACACCGTCGCGCCGTCCGGGCTCACCACCAGCGCCGTTCCGCCATCAGCGCCGCTGCCCGGCCCGTTATAGCGGCGGACCCAGCGCACCGCACCCGTCGCCGCATTCAACGACACCGTCGCGTAATCCAGCCCGGTGCTCGCCCCACCATCACTCGACCCGGTCACGAACAGGCTCGACCCGTCCGGCGTGATCGCCAACGCGGTCGCGCTGTCATCGCCACTAGCTGCCGCGTTGAACCGGCTCGTCCACATCGTCGCACCCGTCGACGCGTCGATCGCCTCGGTCAGATAGTCCAACCCCGTGCCCGGACGCTCACTCGCCCCGGTCACGAAAACCATCGACCCGTCCGGGCTCACCACCAACGACCGCGCACCATCGAACCCCGCCCCCGGACCGCTGCGCCGGTTCACCCACAAGATCGTCCCCGCAGCCGGAGCCGGACCCGCAGCGCGCTCAGTCCCCGCCGCCGGCACGACACCGACAAGAGCAGACATCGCGATCGCCGCCACGCAAGCACCTGCTACGCGACGCCTCATTCGTGAGACCACGTCCACCCCCCGCGCCGGTTGCCAGCCAGCATCCTCGCGTCTGGCTGGGGGCGGCAAGTGCGATGCCGACGCTTAAGCCATCAGCCGGCTTTGGTGATCTCGCCGCAGATCCAGGCGTCGACGCCGCGCGCGGTGAGATGATCGACCGCAGCTTGGGCATCGCCCTCGGGTACGACGGCGACCATGCCCACGCCGAGATTGAAGGTCTTCTCCATCTCCTCTCGCGCCACCCGGCCGCGGTCGGCGATCAGCTCGAAGATCGCGGCGGGCTTCCACGAGGCGTGGTCGATCTGCGTGCGAGTGCCTGCTGGGAGCACCCGCTCGAGGTTCGCGGTGAGGCCGCCGCCGGTGACGTGCGAAAAGGCGTGCACCTCGACCGCGTCGATCAGCGAGAGGCAGTCCTTCGTGTAGATCCGGGTCGGTGTCAGAAGCACCTCGCCGAGCGGTTCGCCGAGGTCCTCGGTCGAGTCGAGCGACAAGCCGCCGACGTTCAGCAGCACGTGGCGCGCCAAGGAGTACCCGTTCGAGTGCAGCCCGCTCGACGCCATCGCCACGACGACATCTCCGGCCTTGACCCGGTCGGGTCCGAGCACCGAATCGGCGCGGACCATGCCCGTCGCCGCCCCAGCCACGTCGTACTCGTCCGGCCCCAGCAACCCCGGATGCTCAGCGGTCTCGCCGCCGATCAACGCGCACCCCGCGAGCGCGCAGCCCGCGTCGATACCCGCGACGATGTCGGCGATCCGTTCCGGTACGACGCGGCCGCACGCGATGTAGTCCGTCATGAACAGCGGCTCCGCGCCGCACACCACGATGTCGTCGACCACCATGCCAACCAGGTCGTGACCGATCGTGTCGTGCCGGTCCATCGCCTGCGCGATCGCGACCTTCGTGCCGACCCCGTCGGTCGACGTGGCGAGTAGCCGGTCCGCGTCGATGCGGAACAGCCCCGCGAACCCGCCGAGCCCGCCAACCACCTCGGGCCGAGTCGAGGTCAGCCGACCCTTGATCAGTTCGACCGCGCGGTCGCCGGCCTCGATGGAGACCCCAGCCGCGGCGTAGGTCGCCGAGCCCTCGACCGAGTCCGTCACACGCAGAACTGTGTCACGGCCGCAACAACGCGTCCCCGGCACCCACACCGGGTGAGACCGGGTCTGACTCGCCCGCCGTGGCCTCGCTCTCGACGGTCCGGGAGATGCCTTCGAGCATGTGCTTGCCGAGCAGCTCGGGCGCGGGCAGGTCGATCGGGTACTCGCCGTTGAAGCAGGCGCGGCAGAGCTTCTCCGCCGGGATCGTCGTCGCCTCAACCAGCTCGTCGAGCGAGATGTAGCCGAGGGTGTCGGCGCCGATCGAGGCGCAGACCTGCTCCACCGTCAGACCGTTCGCGATCAGCTCGGCGCGTGAGGCGAAGTCGATGCCGTAGAAGCACGGCCACTGCACCGGAGGCGACGAGATCCGGACGTGCACCTCGCGGGCGCCCGCTTCGCGGAGCATCCGGACCAGCGCCCGCTGGGTGTTGCCGCGCACGATGGAGTCGTCGACGACCACCAGCCGCTTGCCGGCGATCGCGGAGCGGAGTGGGTTCAGCTTGAGGCGGATGCCGAGCTGGCGGATGGTGTTCGACGGCTGGATGAAGGTCCGGCCGACGTACGCGTTCTTGACCAGGCCGATGCCGTACGGGATCCCGCTCGCCTCGGCGTAACCGACCGCGGCCGGCGTACCGCTCTCCGGGACCGGGATCACCAGGTCGGCCTCGACCGGGTGCTCCTTGGCGAGCCGGCGGCCGACCTCGACCCGCGTCTCCTGCACCGACCGACCGGCGATCGCCGTGTCGGGACGCGCGAGGTAGACGTACTCGAACAGGCAGCCCTTCGGGGTCGCCGGCGCGAACATCTGCGAGCGCAGACCGTGCTCATCGACGGCGATCAGCTCACCCGGCTCGACCTCACGGACGAAGGACGCGCCGACGATGTCGAGTGCCGCGCTCTCACTCGCGATCACCCAGCCGCGCTCGAGCCGGCCGAGCACCAGCGGGCGCACGCCGTGCGGGTCGCGCGCGGCGTAGATCGTGTGCTCGTCCATGAACACCAGGGAGAACGCGCCGCGGAGGTCGGGCAGCACATGCATCGCGGCGGCCTCGAGCGACAGGTCGGGATAGCCCGCCAGCATTGCGGTGATCAGGTCCGAGTCGCTGGTCGCCTTCGGCCGGTCACCGCGCCGGCCGTCGCCGTCCGCCACCTCGCAGAACGATGCCGCGAGCTCGGCCGTGTTGGTGAGGTTTCCGTTGTGCCCAAGTGCGATCCCGCCACCCTGCCCGGACGGGCGGTACGACGGCTGCGCGTTCTCCCAGGTGCAGGAACCCGTCGTCGAGTACCGGGTGTGGCCGATCGCGAGGTGCCCGGTCAGCGCGCCGAGGGTCGGCTCGTCGAAGACCTGCGAGACCAGGCCGAGGTCCTTGTAGACGACCACCGTGCTGCCGTCGGAGACCGCCATGCCCGCGGCCTCCTGGCCGCGGTGCTGGAGTGCGTACAGCCCGTAGTAGGTGAGCTTGGAGACCTCTTCACCGGGCGCCCACACACCGAAGACCCCACACGCGTCACGCGGTGGCGGCTCGTCGGGGATGAAGTCGGGTTGCGGGTGGTCGTCGGGCGCGATTGCCTGGGCCACTGAGCGGGTCCTTGTCGTGTGCGACGCGGCGGGGCTGACTCCTGCCAGTGTACGGGCCGCCAGGACTCGCGACCGGCGAATCGCAGGTGTGGCGAAGTCCATATCGGAGTTCACCCGAACCCCTCTTGATCATCTACTCGCCTCAGTGCTACGACAGGTGATCTAGCGGACGCTGAGGTGGGGTCGGTGCGCGTACTGGTCATCTACGCCTCGTCACGTGGCGGGACCGAAGGCCTCGCGCACATGGTGGCGGAGGGCTTCGTCGGCCACGGCATCGATACCGACATCGGTGCCGCGAACGCCGTCGACGAGATCGAGGGGTACGACGCGATCGTGGTCGGCGGCGCGCTCTACAACAACAAGTGGCACGAGGACGCCACCTGGTTCGTCGAGCGGCATCTCGACACCCTGCGCGCCAAGAACGTGTGGTTCTTCAGCAGCGGGCCGCTCGACACGTCGGCGAGTGCCGGCGCCCTCGCGCCGGTCGCGCAGGTGCAGGCGCTGGCGCGCCGTACCGACATCCGCGGTCACATGACATTCGGCGGAGTGCTGGAGCCGAAGTCGACCGGTTTCTTCTCCTCGTTGCTGTCGTGGGGCAAGCCGGGCGACTATCGCGATCCGCATCAGGTCACGGAATGGGTCGACCGCCTGGCTGCGCTGGTCGGTCAGCCGCGCAACACGATCGTCCTCCCCGATACCGAGAACGACGCGAAGGTGCCCACCCGGGTGCTGCGCAGGCTCGTCGCGGCGGGCACCGACGAGGACGACGCGACCGAAGACCTCGGTCTCGACGTTCTGATGACCGAGAGCTAGCCGGCGACCGGGCTGGCGGCCGTCGACACGGCCGGCTGCAGGCGCATCTTGATGTCGGGATGCGGCCGAAGCGTGACGGCGGCCCAGATGCCGATCTCCTGGTGCGGTTCGGTGACGGGCGCCCACCGGCGGGCGAGGGTGGCGAGGACGAGGATCGCCTCGTTCCAGGCGAAGTTCTCCCCGATGCAGATCCGGGAGCCCGCGCCGAACGGGAAGTAGGCGCCTCGCGGCGCGCCGGTCGCGGTGGGGTCGAACTCTCCGTCGGCGTTGATCCAGCGATCCGGCCGGTACTGCTCGACGTCCGCGCCCCAGTACCGCGCGTCGCGATGGATCACCCACGGGCTCATCAGGATCGTGGTCCCGGCCTCGGCGCGGTAGCCGCCGAACTCGATCGGCTCGCGGACCTCTCGCTCCATGATCCAGGCCGGTGGGCGCAGCCGCATGGTCTCCGCGACCACGGCGGTCGTGTACGGCAGACGCGCGATGTCGTCGAACGTCGGGGCCTGGTCACCGAGGACGTCCCGGAGCTCGGCGCGCAGCCGCTCCGCGCTCGCCGGGTTCTGGTCGAGATGCCACCAGGTCCAGGCGAGCGCGTTCGCCGTCGTCTCGAAGCCGGCCAGCAGGAGGGTCAACGTCTCGTCGCGGACCTGCTGCGCCGACAGCGTCTCGCCGTCCTCGGTCGCGGCGATCAGCGCACCGACGGCGTCCTGCCGCGCGTCCGGCCGGTCGGTGTGCTCGGTGACGACCCGCTCGACCGTTGCCTTCATCACCTCGATCGACCGGCGCATCTTCACGGCCGGCGGGAAGCGCGTGTCGATTAGCTTCTCGGGGTTCGGGAGGAAGCCGAGACCGAACCGCTTGAGGATCACCTCGAGCGCGTCCGTGACCGCCTTCGCATCCTGATCGGTCTCGTCACCGAGCAGGGTGCGCCCGACGATGTCGAGGGCGATCCGCTGCATCTCGTCGGTGATCTCGACCACGCGACCGGCCCGCCACCTGCCCTCGGCCCGCTCCGCGGCGGCGACCATGATCTCCGCGTAGGTCTTCAGCGCCGACATCGAGAAGGCGGGGTTGATCAACCGCCGGTTGCGCTTATGAAGCGCTGCGTCGTCGGTGGTCAGAATGCCCTCGCCGAGCGCGATGCGGAGCAGCCGCATGCCGACGCCTTTGGTGACCGACCGGCCGTTGTCGACCATGACCTCGCGCGCCCATGCGGCGTTCGACACGAGCCACAGCTTCTGGCCCGGCATCCGGATCTCGACGACGTCCGGGTGCTGCGCGGCGAAGCGGGCGAACATCCCCGGCGTACGCCGCCGGTCGAAGACCGCGCGGAGGTCGCGCGGCCGCATCCGAACCACTGGTGGGGCCAGCACGCCATCAGTGTGACGCGTCACGGTGGCATGCGTGACACCGCCACCGGGCCGGCGCCTCGTCGGTGCCGGCGCCGGACCCGGGAGCGGAGGTCCGGAGCGGGTCAGCCTTGCGTGACGCGCTTGACCTTGTAGTTGAACTTGCTGGTGCAGCTGTCCTTGCCCAGCTTCTTCGCCGTCCAGTTGCCCTTGGCCTTGGTCTTGCTGGTGAACTTGCCGTCCAGGTGCACCTTGAACTTGTTGCTGGTGACGTCGTTGACCGTGCCGTCGAAGCTGAACTTGCCGCCCTTGACCTTGATCTTCGGCATGTCCAGCAGCGGAACAACCACGCAGTGGTCGTAGTGGATCGCGTCGGACACCTTGTGCTTCTTCAAGGTGAACTCCATCTTGAACTTCGAGCCCGACTTGTTCATCTGCGCGTAGTGACCTGCCTTCGGGTGCCTCTCGACAGCCGCCGGAGCAGCCGTCGCGAATGCGACCGACGTCGCGGCACCGCAGATGGCAGCGGTGATGACATGCGTGCGTTTCATGAATCTCCCCGTGTAGGACCTCGAGCGAGGCAGAGCGCCTCGCTCACGAACCCCGATGACGAGAACATAAGGACGAGGCCGTCTAGCGCGCAGCCGAATCCCGAAATGCGGTCACCGCAGGACAGGGAGATGGCTCGACAGGTCAGAGCGTTCACCACTGGCCTGGATCCGTCCCGCCGCAGCGGCAGTCGCCCACTCGAGGCGACCGGTTGCCAACTCCACCCAGGTCGGCGGGTCGACCTCGACCACGTTGGGTGGCGTCCCGCGGGTGTGGCGGGGACCGGCGACGCACTGGACGGCAGCATGCGGCGGAACTCGCAGCTCGACCGTGTGCCCAGGCGCCTGTTCCGCCAAGACACCCGCGAGCATCCGGCACGAGACGGCGAGGGCTTGCCGGTCCAGGGCGATCGGTGACCGACCGGGAAACGACGCGGACAGATCGAGGCTGTGTACGACGAGTTCGTTGACCCTGGTCAGGAGGAGGTCACTGGCGCGAATCGGGCCGCGCCGCGCGGCCACGACCGGGTCACCACCCGCCGCGTCGAGCGTGGCATACATCGCCGCCGCAGCATCACGGTGCTGGCGTGTCACGTCGGCGAACGATCCTCCGGCCGCGGCCGCGCTCGCTCGCTCGGCGATCTCTGTAGCCGCGGCGTGCCAGCGTCCCGTGTAGGCCGCGATCGACAGCGGCTTGTCGCGGGGCCGAGCAGCCGCCAGCGCAGCAGTCAGCGCAGTCGGCACTTCCGTCGTGTGCACGGCGAGCTGGCCAACCGTCCAGGCAGGAAGTCGCGACGGCTGGTCCCACGCGTCCGCGGGCAGCTCACCGAGCCAGTCGACAAGTGCGGCCAGCTGCGCCGAATACGCCGCACGGAGCTGATCCAGCCTGGCCATCAGCCGAACAGGGCCGGCAGGGTCCCCTCGAACGCGACCCGCAGCTCCGCGAGCGAGACCGCGAACTCACCCTCGACCTCGATGGCGTCGCCGCCGGTCGTGCCGATGCTCACCGCTGGCACCCCCTGCGCGGCGGCGGTCGCCAGCAGAGCATCGGCTGCGTCGGTGGTGACGATTGCGCGCGCGCTCGACTCGCTGAACAACGCGGTGAAGGTGTCGCCGCCGAGCGCCACGGTCGCGCCGATGCCGTTGATCAGCGCAGCCTCGACGAGCGCCTGGGCAAGGCCGCCTTCGGAGAGGTCGTGCGCGGCGTCGATCAGGCCGTCGCGGGCGGCGGCCGCGAGCAACCCCGCGAGCGCCTGCTCGGCGTCGAGCCGGACCGCGGGCGGGTGACCGCCGAGGTGTCCGTGTTCGACCCATGCCCACGCCGAGCCATCGAGCTCGTCGTGCGTCTCGCCGAGCAACACGATCTGCCGGCCGGCGGCCGTGAACCCGCTGGGGACCCGCTTCGCGACGTCGTCGATCACACCGAGTACGCCGATCACCGGGGTCGGGTTGATCGCGGTCGACCCGGTCTGGTTGTAGAAGCTGACGTTGCCGCCGGTCACCGGCGTACCGAGCTCTCGGCAGGCTTCGGCAAGGCCACGAGTTGCCTCCGCGAACTGCCACATCACGCCCGGGTCTTCGGGTGATCCGAAATTCAGGCAGTCGGTCACCGCGAGCGGCGTCGCGCCGGTGCAGGCGACGTTGCGGTAGGCCTCGGCGAGGTTCAGCTGCGCGCCGTCGTGCGGGTCGAGCTTGGTGAACCGGCCGTTGCCGTCGAGGGCGAGAGCGATGCCCCGCGTCGTGTCATCGCCGAGGCGGACCAGGCCGCCGTCGTTCGGCGTCGCGAGGACAGTCCCGCCGAGCACGAAGCGGTCGTACTGCTCGGTCACCCAGCTCCGAGAGCAGAGCTCGGGCGAGGCGACCATGCGCATCAGCGTGGCGCGCAGCTCGTCACCGGTCGTCGGGCGCGGCAGCGTCTTCGACCCGTTGGCGTTGAGCGCATCCTGCTCGTCGTCCGGCCGCGCGACCGGTCGCTGGTAGACCGGGCCGTCGTCGGCGAGCGACCGCGGCGGTACGTCGACGACGGTCTCGCCGTGCCACGTGATGACGAGGCGCTCACCGTCGGTGACCTCACCGATGACGGTCGCGATGACCCCCCACTTGTCGCACAACGCGAGCACCTCGGCGACCTTCGCCGGCTCGACGATCGCGAGCATCCGCTCCTGGGACTCGCTGGTGATCACCTCGATCGGCGTCATCGACGCCTCGCGGAGCGGCACCGTCTCGAGGTTGATGTGCATGCCGCCGTCACCGTGCCCGGCGGTCTCGCTGGTGGCGCAGGACAGGCCGGCCCCGCCGAGATCCTGGATCCCGGTCACGAGACCCGCGTCGAACAGCTCGAGGCAGCACTCGATGAGGATCTTCTCCGTGAACGGGTCGCCGACCTGGACGCTCGGCCGCTTCGTCTCGCTGCCCGCTTCGAACGTCGCGCTGGCCAGCACGGAGACGCCGCCGATCCCGTCGCGGCCGGTCTTCGCGCCGAGCAACACGACCTGGTTGCCGGCGCCCTTGGCCTGGGCGAGCTGGAGGCGGTGGTGGGGCAAAACACCGACGCACAGCGCGTTCACGAGCGGGTTTCCGGCGTACGACGGGTCGAAGCCGACCTCACCGCCGATGTTCGGCAGGCCGAGGCAGTTGCCGTAGCCGCCGACACCCGCGACCACGCCGGGCACGAGACGTCTGGAGTCCGGCGCGTCGGCGTCACCGAAGCGCAGCGAGTCCATCACCGCAATCGGCCGGGCGCCCATGGTCAGGATGTCGCGGACGATGCCGCCGACTCCGGTCGCCGCGCCCTGGTACGGCTCGACATAGCTCGGATGGTTGTGGCTCTCCACCTTGAAGGTGACGGCGAGTCCGTCGCCGACATCGACGACGCCCGCGTTCTCACCCATCCCGACGAGCATCGCGTCCGAGGTCGGAGCGTCATCAGCGAACTGGCGGAGGTGGACCTTGCTCGACTTGTAGGAGCAGTGCTCGCTCCACATGACGGAGTACATGGCGAGCTCGGTGTCGGTCGGCCGCCGGCCGAGGATCTCGCGGATCGTGGCGTACTCGTCGTCCTTGAGGCCGAGTTCAGCGAACGGCTGCTCGACGTCCGGAGTCTGCTCGGCGTTGCCGACGGTGTCGATGGTTGGTGTCATGCGGCGACGAGGGACTTCAGCACGGAGGTGAACATCGTCAGCCCGTCCGCGCTCGGGCCGGTGAGGAGGTCGATCGCGTGCTCGGGGTGCGGCATGAGACCAACGACGTTGCCGGCGGCGTTGGTGATGCCGGCGATGTCGTTGAGGGCGCCGTTCGGGTTGCCGCCCTGGTAGCGGAACGCGACGCGGCCTTCCGCCTCGAGCTCCGCGATCGTGTCCGCGGTCGCGACGTACCGCCCTTCGCCATGCTTGACCGGGATGGTGATGGTCTCGCCCTCGGTGTATCCGCTGGTCCAGCGGGTGCTGGCGTTCTCCACCGTCAGCTGCTGGTCGCGGCAGATGAAACGCAGCCCGGCGTTGCGGACCAGAGCACCCGGGAGCAGGTGGGCCTCGCACAGCACCTGGAAGCCGTTGCAGATGCCCAGCACCGGCATCCCGTCATTCGCCGCGCGGATCACCTCGGCGACGACTGGTGAGAACCGGGCAATCGCGCCGCCACGCAGGTAGTCGCCGTAGGAGAAGCCGCCCGGCAGTACGACGGCGTCGACACCCTTGAGGTCGGTGTCCCCGTGCCACAACGAGACGGCGGTCGCGCCGGATGCGGTCACGGCGCGGGCGGCGTCACGGTCGTCGAGCGATCCGGGGAAGGTCACCACTCCGACGGTGAGGGTGGCTGACACTCCTCAGAGCCTACCGAGCGGTCAGCCCCCTAGCCGCGGCCGCCACGCGGCCCACCTGCCCACCTCTGCGCGCCCACCGGACCACGAGCGCCCGATCCAGCGCCGAGCCCTACGAAACGGGCCTTCCGCGGCAGGTTTTACGCCCCCTTCGCGCGGCTCGGCGGGGACTCGCGCCGCCGTGGCCGCGGCGGGGGTCAGTCCTCGATGCGGACGGTGAAGTCTTCGATCACCGGATTGGCCAGCATGGCCTCGGCGGCGCGGTTGGCGACGTCGAGCGGATCGCCGCCGTCGACCTCGATCTCGAAGCGCTTGCCCTGCCGGACCGACGTCACGTTGTCGAAGCCGAGGCTGGGCAGCGCCCGGGCGATCGCCTGGCCCTGCGGGTCGAGGATCTCGGGCTTTGGCATCACGTCCACAATCACCCGCGCCATGCCCTCACCCTATCGAGAGCAAGCAATGTCACATCACTCGTGCCAGGGCTGGGCAATGTCACATTGCCCCGCGATTTGGCGAGCAATGTCACATTGCTTTGAACGGCGAGCCGGTGAGGCGTTCGTAGGCCTCGATGTACTTCTCCCGGGTCTTCGCGATCACGTCGTCCGGCAGCGCGGGCGGTGGGCCGGAGCGGTCCCATCCCGACTCATGTGCCAGCCAGTCGCGGACATATTGCTTGTCATAGGAGAACTGCGGGCCGCCCGGGCGCCACGTCTCGGCAGGCCAGAATCGCGAGGAGTCCGGCGTCAGCACCTCGTCGCCCAGCACCAGCGCACCAGCCGCGTCGTACCCGAGCTCGACCTTCGTGTCGGCGAGCAGGATGCCGGCTCGCTCTGCAATGTCCCGGCCCTTCGAGTAGATCGCCAGGGTCAGGTCACGCAGCCGTGCCGCCTCCGCCGCGCCGACCGCCGCGACCACGTCGTCGAACGTCATCGCCTCGTCGTGCTGCCCGACCGGCGCCTTGGTCGTTGGCGTGAAGATCGCGCCGGGCAGCCGGGAACCGTCGACGAGGCCGGCCGGCAGCGGCACACCGCACACCGACCCGTTCGCCTCGTAGTCCTTGACGCCGCTACCAGCGAGATAGCCGCGGGCGACGCACTCGACGCTGACCATGTCGAGCTTGCGGCACAGCACCGACCGACCACGCAGCTGATCGGCGTACGGCGCAAACACTGCCGGGTACGACGCCACGTCAGCCGTCACCACGTGATTCGGGATGACGTCCGCGAGCTGTTCGAACCACCACAGCGACATCTGCGTGAGGATCGCGCCCTTGTCCGGGATGACAGTCGGCAGCACGTAGTCGAACGCCGAGATCTGGTCACCGGCAACCATCAACAGCTGACCGTCACCGGCGTCGTACAGATCCCGGACCTTGCCGGAGTGGAGGTGCTGTTCCTCGAGGCCGGGGATGGCGGTCACGACAGCGCGGCGACGCGGTCGAAAACAGCGGTCAGGCGGTCGAGGTATCGCTCGGGCCGGCACACCTCGTCAAGCCGCGCCTCATCCAGGGTCTGGTTGTTGTCGGCGGCGTGCTTGCGCAGGGTCTCGCGGAACGGTACGCCGCTGGACCACGTCTCCATCGCGGCGGCCTGAGTGATGGCGTAGGCATCCTCGCGGGACAGGCCGGACTCGACCAGCTCGAGCAGCACCGCGGACGAGTAGATGAGCCCGCCGGTGGCGTCGAGGTTCGCGCGCATCCGCGCGGTGTCGACGACGAGCCCGTTCACCAGCCGCAACGTGAGGTGCAACAAGTAGTCGGTGCCGATCGCGGCATCCGGCAGCGCGATCCGCTCGACGGAGGAGTGCGAGATGTCGCGCTCGTGCCAGAGCGGGATGCCTTCCATCACCGGCACGACCTGGCCGCGCACGATTCGCGCGAGGCCGCAGATTCGCTCGCACAGGATCGGGTTGCGCTTGTGGGGCATTGCCGACGAGCCCTTCTGCCCCGACCCGAATGGCTCCGCCACCTCGCGGACCTCTGTGCGCTGCCCATGCCGGACCTCGAGCGCGATCGCCTCGCACACCGTCGACATGACCGCGAGCGCCGACACCCACTCGCTGATGCCATCGCGAATCACGACCTGAGTGGCGACATCAGCCGCTCGCAGCCCGAGTGACTCCGCGACGTGGCGCTCGATGGCCGGGTCGATGTTGGAGTAGGTGCCCACCGCACCCGAGATCTTCGCGATGCCCACCGCGTCGCGGGCGCGCACCAGCCGGTCCCGCGACCGCGCCATGGCGAACGCGAAGTCCGCCACCCGGTGCCCCCACGTGTCCGGCTCGGCATGGACGCCGTGCGTGCGACCGACTCGCAACGAACCACGGTGGGTCAACGCGTGGTCCCGCAACGACCCGACGAGCTCGGTTGCCTTGGCGACGAGCAGATCGGTCGCGTCGACGAGCTGCAACGCAAGCGCCGTGTCGAGCAGATCGCTCGACGTCATGCCGTAGTGCACCCACGCGGCGGCTTCCCGCGGCTCGGTGCGGTCCGCCCACGCCGTGAGGAAGGCGATGACGTCGTGCTGCGTGACCGCCTCGACCGCCGCCACCGCCTCCGGCGTCGGTGCGGGCGCGTTGCGTACCGGCTCGACCGCGTCCTCGGGCACGGTGCCCGCGGCGGCGTGCGCCTCGAGCACGATGCGCTCGACCTGGCACCACAGCTCGTACTTGTGGGCCTCGCTCCAGACGCGCCCCATCTCCGGCAGCGTGTAGCGCTCGATCATCAGGCCACGACCAATCCTGCGGCCGCCTTCGCCGCGATGTCCGTCCGGTAGTGCGAGCCGTCGATGTGGATCTGCTTCACAGCGGCGTACGCCGATTCTCTCGCAGCCTCGAGGTCCGCGCCCACGGCCGTCACGGCGAGCACCCGGCCGCCGCTCGTCACGAGCCGATCACCGTCGTACGACGTCCCAGCGTGCAGGACGTCGACGCCCACGACGTCCTCCAGGCCGGTGACCTCATCGCCCGTCCGCGGGCTGTCGGGATAACCGGATGACGCGACCACCACCGTGACCGAGCTGCCCTCTCGCCATTGAAGCGGCGGGTGGTCAGCGAGGGTGCCGGTGGCGACCGCATGCAACAGGCCGCCGAGCGGCGTCTCCAGCAGCGCGAGCACCGACTGCGTCTCCGGATCACCGAACCGCACGTTGAACTCCACCACCCGGATCCCGTGCGAGGTCAGGGCGAGACCGCAGTAGAGCAGCCCGGAGAACGGCGTCCCGCGGCGCGCCATCTCATGAATCGTCGGCCGGACCACCCGCTCGACGACGTCCGTCACCAAGTCAGGTGGCGCCCATGGCAGCGGCGCGTAGGCGCCCATGCCGCCGGTGTTGGGCCCCTCGTCGTTGTCGGCGACGCGCTTGAAGTCCTGCGCCGGGATGAGAGGTACGACGCTCTCGCCGTCGGTCAGGACGAACAGCGAGACCTCCGGCCCGTCCAGATACTCCTCGATCACCACGCGATGTCCCACGGCGTGGGCTTCAGCCACCGCGCGGTCGTCGGTGACAACGACCCCTTTGCCGGCCGCCAGCTCGTCGTGCTTGATCACATACGGCGGCGCGAGGTCATCGAGGATCTTGGCGACATCCCTCGGCGTCGACGCGATCCAGTGGCCAGCCGTCGGGACACCGGCGTCGTTCATGACCTGCTTGGCGAAGGCCTTGCTGCCCTCCAGCTGCGCGGCGTCGGCGTTCGGGCCGAACACAGCGAATCCCGCCTCACGCAGCTGGTCGCCCACGCCGGCGACAAGCGGCGCCTCCGGACCCACGACGACCAGGTCGGCCGACACCTTGGTCGCGACCTCGACCGGATCGGTCAGCGGGAGCGTCTCCGCAACCTGCGCGATGCCCGGGTTGCCGGGCGCGCAGAACAGCTCAGTGACGCCGTGATCCCGGGACAGCGCAAGGCAGAGGGCATGCTCGCGACCGCCGCCGCCGATGACGAGAACCCGCACGCCGCGAGGCTACTTCGACCGCTCGCCGAGCAAACCCGCCCGACACCACCTCTGCCCGCCCCCTCGGCTGCCCGATCCTGCACACAAGTACGACGCCGCGGGGCGGCTCTGTGGGATGAGAATGCTGGTGCCGGGCGGCGACGTCGTGCGTTTGTGGTGCCGCGAG
>Ga0213876_10000700_pt1 | contig 23576 bp, 26 predicted proteins | sample BarmaccomBMRX_R9_FD_160113 | JGI IMG/M metagenome (GOLD analysis project Ga0213876, IMG submission 160113) | Root-associated microbial communities from Barbacenia macrantha in rupestrian grasslands, the National Park of Serra do Cipo, Brazil - RX_R9 | ecosystem: Host-associated > Plants > Roots... | reverse complement strand
CGGCCTCGAAAAGCATCCTCCGCGCCATAGAGAAACACGATTACATCGTCGAGCCTGACACCCTGCTGCGAAACGCGCAGCGCATGAATCACCGATTGCTGCTCGCGATTGCCCTGACGCAACCACAGGCCATTGCGCGACACCGCGAGCTGCGAGGGCTGGTCGTGGATGTAGCGCGCTTCCAGTCCCGCGAAACGCTGCAGCAGCAGGGCCGAGAACGGCGTGAAGGCCAGCGCCGCGAAAACGCCGAGCGTGACCGCGACGGCGAGCGCGGGCGCCAGCAGGTTCCAGGCAGAAAGCCCTGCCGCCCGCACGGCGATCAGCTCCTGACTCCGGGAAAGCCGCACGAAGGTGAAGACGCCGCCGAGCAATACGGCGAACGGCAGCAGCTTGAGGCAGAGATCGGGGAGCTGCAGCAGCGCCATGCCGATCACCACCGAACTGGACACATGCTTGCCCGCTGTCTGATTGAACAGGTCGACGATGTCGATCGAGAGCGACAGGAAGGCGAACGAGGCGAACACAATTCCAACGCCAAGCAGGAACTGCCTGCCGATGTAGCGATACAGCGTCCACGACCAGCTCATTGTGCCGCCACCGGCAGGCGAGGGCTGAACCAGAAATCCGGCCGCAGCATATCGGCACGGCGGATCTCGAGTACCGCAAGCGCTGTGCCCAGAATCGGCAGAAGATAAAGCGCGATGGCGGCAACAGGATGTCTCACTGTCAGACCCTGCGCGCCATAACCGGCAAGCCGCAAGATGCCTGCGGCAACGGCGGCCAATGTCAGGCGCAGGGAATAGGCACTCCTGTCGCGGCGCCCGCGGGCGATGGCGGCGAGGACGATCAGGGCAAAGGCGACGCAATAAAGCGGTGCCGACAATCGGCTGTGGGCCTCGGCAAGGTAGATGCGCCGCAGGCGTCCGCCGGGGTCTTTTGGCAGCTTCGGCCAGAACAGCTCCGAAAGAAACCGCTCACTCGTCTGGAGCGACTTGGTGCGTTGTTGTTCCGCGAATTGTTCGAGGTCGAACACGTACCGCTCGAATTTGAGAACCGAGAGCCGGCTGCCTTTCGCCGTGCGTTGTTCAACGGTTCCCTTCATCATGATGAGGCGCGGCCCGGCCGCCGTCACGGCGAGCAACCCCGCTTCGGCGAGGTAAGTTGTCGGCCGCTCCGTGCTGCGGTTGTCGTGCACGAGGATGCCGTGGATGTGCCCGTCGGGATCGAGTTCGCGGATGAACACCGTGAGACCTTTCACCGGCGTGTTGAACTTGCCCTCGCTCAGCAGGGCAGCGCCGATATCGGCGCGGATATTCATCACCTCCGCCTTCATGCTGCGCTGGCCCAGCGGCATCAGGTAGAGGGCGCAGAGATAAGTGGCGGCCATCACAATGGCGGCGGCCAGAAGGGTTGGAACAGCGAGCTGGCTGCGGCTGTAGCCGGCGGCGCTCATGACCACCAGCTCGCTTTCGACATTCAGCCTGTGCAGGCCGTACAGCGTGCCGCCGAAGAAGGCGATCGGCAGGATGATCACCAGCAGCTGCGGCAGCATCATCAGCGTGAGGTAGGCAAAGGTGGTCGCCGACTGTCCCCGGTTCACCACCAGATCCAGAAGCCGAAGCGACTGCGACAGCCAGATCACGATGGTGAGCAGGATGGTGAACAGCAGGATCGGCTGAATCAGCTGCCGAAGAACGTAGGTGGACATTCGCGGCAGCATTCTTCAGCACCGAGCGGGGGCGCCGGGGACGCAAGCCTCTGCGCCCTTTCGCCATTTCACGGATATCCCTACATTACCACCTTCGAGCCGCCCTTCGGCAATCCCGAATTCGCCGCACCTGTTCATTTGCGGACGTTCGGTTCCGCAACATGACCGGGAGATGATCCATGCAGATAAGCTTTGCAGCCAAAGCGCAGGACGGCGCCGGTGTGCTGGTTGTAGGCGGGTCGGAGCGCGAGCTGCTGCCAGCCGCTGCCGCGCTCGACAAGCGGCTCGCGGGCGCCCTGCGCCGGGCCGCGGACTCCAGCCGCTTCAAGGGGCGGGTGGGTGACATGGTGGAATTGCTGGCGCCCGCCGGCCTGCCGTTCGGCCGGGTCATTCTGGCAGGGACCGGACCTGGAGCCAAATTCGATAAATCGGGCGCGGAACGGCTCGCAGCCGGGGTTGTGTCGCGGCTTCTGACCGGCGGCGAGAAGCAGCTGACGTTTGACATCGATGTGCCCAAGGGCAGCAGGCTCAAGCCGGCGCAAGCGGCCACGCATCTGGCGATGGGCGCGCAGCTGCGCAGCTACTCCTTTCACAAGTATCGGACGAAACATCGCGACGAGCACGAGCCGACGCTGTCGGCTGTCACCGTAGTGACCGAAGACGCCGCGGCTGCGCGCAAATCGTGGGAGCGGATGCGCGCCGTTGCCGACGGCGTGTTCCTAGCACGCGATCTGGTCAACGAACCGCCCAATGTGATGTCGCCGCAGGAGTTCGCGGCGCGGGCACGCGCCTTGTCGAAACTCGGCGTCAAGGTCGAAGTGCTGGGCGAAGCGGAAATGCGCAAGCTCGGCATGAATGCGTTGCTCGGCGTGGGGCAGGGCAGCGAACGCGAAAGCCAGCTCGTGGTGATGCAGTGGAACGGCGGACGCAAGAAGGATGAACCTATTGCATTTGTCGGCAAAGGCGTGTGCTTCGATTCTGGCGGCCTCTCGCTCAAGACCGGCGCCGGAATGATGGGCATGAAGGGCGACATGGGCGGTGCCGCGGCCGTCACCGGCACCATGCATGCGCTGGCCGCGCGGAAGGCGCGCGTCAATGCCGTTGGCATTCTCGGGCTGGTCGAGAACATGCCGGACGGCAAGGCGCAGCGTCCGGATGACGTGGTGATTTCGGCGTCCGGACAAACCATCGAAATCCTCAACACCGACGCGGAAGGCCGCCTCGTTCTGGCGGACGCGCTATGGTACGCGCAGACCAAGTTCAAGCCGCGCTTTGTGATCGATCTGGCGACGCTCACAGGCGCCATTTTGGTCGCGTTAGGGCTCGAGCATGCCGGACTGTTCTCGAACGACGACAAGCTGGCCGATCGCATCCAGCAGGCCGGACGTGAAGTGGGCGAGGTCGTCTGGCGGCTGCCGCTCCACGATGCCTATGACAAGATGCTGAAATCGAAGATCGCCGACATGAAAAACATTTCCGGCGTGACGCATGGCGGTTCCATCGTGGCGGCGCAATTCCTCCAGCGCTTCATCGACAAGACGCCGTGGGCGCATCTCGATATCGCCGGCGTGGCCTGGCAGGACGGCGAACAGAAGCCGCTGTCGCCTGGCTGGGGCGTGGGCTGGGGCGTGCGCATTCTCGACCGCTTGGTTGCGGACCATTACGAGAAGTGAGGACGTTTCGCACAATTGTTTGTGCCGGCGCGCTGCTCCTCTCGGTGAGTGCGGCGGCGGAAATGGCGCCGCTCGATCCGCGCGACGGCGCGATACTCAGTGGCGAAGTCAGTAAAGGACTTTTGCATCAGTGCAGCCGCGGGGCGCCTACAAATGTGACGGGAACCTGGACGCCGGACCGTCAGCAGATCGTGGAGCTGGAGAAAGGCTTGCCGGCGGCACTTGCTGCGGAACCGTCGCACGGCCGCGAGCTTGGCTCGATCAAGACGTTCAGGCGCCAGTACGCGGGCTTTATGCTCGGCTCGCGCCGCATCATCTATGTGAATGCCTTTCCGTCCGAGATTGGCGGCCCGAACAAGGATGGGCCGCCGGCCGCCCGGACTTTCGATTGGCGCAAGCAGCCGGAGATTGTTTGCGATGGCGGGCCGGCCTTCTTCGGGGTGGAATATGATCCCGCGCCGAAGGCCTTCCAGCACTTCGAGTTCAACGGCTTGCTCTGATGACGGAAGTTCTCTTCTATCATCTGGAGCGCCGCTCGCTGGAAGACATTCTGCCCGGACTGGTGGAGCGGACTCTCGAGCGCAAATGGCGCGCCCTCATCAAATGCGAATCCGCGGATCGCGCGGCCGCGCTCGACACATTGCTGTGGACCTATGACGACCAGAGCTTCCTGCCGCACGCGCAACTGGGCGATGGCGAGCCGATGGACCAGCCGGTGCTTCTGACGGTCGAGAACGAGAACGCCAACAAGGCCGATGTGCTGTTTCTTGTGGGCGGTGCCGAGCCGCCGGACTGGAACGGGGAGCAAGCCCAATCTCTTTCCCGTATTGTGATGCTGTTCGACGGCCGGGACGAGGAAGCGCTCGCTTCCGCGCGGAAGGCCTGGAGCGAAGCGAAGGGCGGAGGCCACGAGGTGACCTACTGGAAGCAATCGTCGGCCGGCAAATGGGAAAAGCAGGCGTGAACACCTCGCACATCCGCGTACGGTTGCTGTGGGAGGCGTTATAAAGCCGCATGTCTCTCTACTATCCCGGCATCGTCGTTCTCCTCATCCAGTTCGCCTTCGCGGCGCATGTCATCCGCAGCGGACGCTCGTATTTCTGGATTCTGCCGATCATGTTCCTGCCGCTGATCGGCTGCATCGCCTATCTGATCTTCGCGATGGTTCCCGACATGGCGCGCAGCGACACCGCCCGCCGCTTCGCCGACGATGTGGTGAATACCGTCGATCCGGGACGTGGCTATCGCGAGAAGAAGAAGCAGGTGGAGCTGGTCGGTTCCGGCCAGGCCAAGAAAGAGCTGGCGCAGGAATGCGTCAAGCGTGGTTATTTTCAGGATGCCATCGATCTCTATCAGAGCGCGATGCAGGGCGGCTTCGAAAACGATCCATCCTATCTGCATGGTCTCGCGCGCGCGAAGCTGTTGGCGGGCGATGGCGCCGGTGCGCAGGCCACCTACGAAAAACTAAAAGCAGCCGATCCGGTCGCATTCAACGCGGACGCCGAACTGGACTATGCTCGCGCGCTGGCATTGCAGGGCAAGAACGACGAAGCGCTGCTGCAGTACGAACGCGTGCTGCCCAAATATCCCGGGGAGGAGGCGCGTTGCCGCTATGCGCTGTTCCTGCAGAAAGTCGGACAGAAGGAGCGGGCGCAGCGCGTGTTCCGCGAAGTGGTGGAGTCCGTGCGTGGCGCGCCGTCCTACTACCGCAGCCGCCAGCGCGAATGGGTGAAGATCGCCCGCCAGAATTTGGGTTGATGTGGCCGAAATATTTGCAACAAACAGGCAACCGGTGTTGGATGGATGCGCCAAAATGTCGTGCAAGTGAATGAAATGAGAAGCGCCCGGGAAAAGTCTTCTTTTGGCTTGTTGTGCGCCGTCTTTGCGATTGCTGCCTTATTCTCCATCGACTGTGCCGACGCGGGTCCGTCCTTTCAGATTTTGACCAACTTGGATGGCAGCAATGGCTCCATCCCGGTTGGCGGCACTCCTGCATTGGACAACGAGGGCAATGTCTTTCTCCCGGTGCGTCACGGCGGCCTCAATAATATGGGCACAGTGGTGAGGGTTTCTCCCCGTCATCCTACGAAAGTGATCCATACTTTTGACGGCAAGGACGGCAATAGCCCGCAGGGTGGCTTGTTGTACGATTCGTCGACAGGAACATTCTTCGGCACCACGACTGCTGGCGGGCTTGAAGATTGTGACTGCGGAGTCTTGTACTCAATCGACTCCAGCGGCAAGGAAACTGTGCTGCATCGTTTCGACGGGGTTCAGGACGGATCATTTCCTGTCGACGCACCGAGTCGCGATCACCGCGGCAATTTGTATGGCGTCGCCCGATACGGCGGTGCCGGCGGTCAAGATAGCGGAACCGTGTGGAAAAGGGCCTTCAAGGGCGGGTTCAAAATTCTTCACGCCTTCAGCGGCGGCGATGGCGCAAATCCGGCTGCCGGGCTGTTAGACGGGAAAAAAGGCTTGTTCTATGGCACCACAGTGTCGGGAGGCGCACACAATGCCGGCACGGTGTTTTCGATTTCGACGGGTGGGACTTTCACCACACTTCATAGCTTTGATGCAGAGAGCGACGGCGCGAGCCCCTATGCCACGCCGATCCAGGACAAACTCGGCAACCTGTACGGCACGGCCGTTGCCGGCGGGCCGGGCGGCGGGGGCACCATCTACAAGTTGGCCCCGGACGGTACGTTCACGGTCATCCACGCCTTCTCCAACGATCTCAACGGCGATTTTCCGCAAACCAGTTTGGTTCTGGTCAAAGGCAAACTTTACGGAACGACGGACTATTACGGCGATCCCAGCTGCGGCTGCGGCACGGTGTTTGAGGCTGGCATGGATGGAACCTTGAACGTGCTCCATACCTTCACAGGCAAGCCCGATGGCTTTTATCCTTTCTCAGGGCTGACGCGCGGGCCGAACGGCTATCTGTATGGCGACACCGAGTTAGGTGGAACGGGCGACCAAGGCACAATCTATCGTATCAAACGCTAAGCATCAAACTTCATCTCGCGCTCGTATTGTTCGTTCGCCGCAACCCAGCGGGATTCCGCGGCATCGAGCTTGCGCTTTGCTTCCGCCCGTTTCTTGGAGACTGCGCTGCCTTTTGCAGGATCGTGCAGAAACAGCAGCGGGTCGGCGAGCGCGGCATCGAACTTCGCCAGTTCGGCGGTGAGCGCGGCGATGTGGCGCTCCTCGATGTCGATCTTGTCCTTCAGCGGCTTGAGCTTCTGCCGCCGCTCCGCTGCTTCGCGCCGCGCATCTTCCTTGGATTGTTTCGGAGCCGGTTCCTCGCGTTCGCGCAGATCGCCGCCTGCCAACAGGAATCGCTTGTAGTCTTCCAGATCGCCGTCGAACGGCTCGACGCGGCCGTTTGCAACCAGCCACAGCCGGTCCACTGTCCCCTCGATCAGCCGCCGGTCATGGCTGACGAGGATGACGGCGCCTTCGAAATCGTTCAGCGCCGTCAGCAACTCCTCGCGCGCATCGATGTCGAGATGGTTGGTCGGTTCGTCGAGGATCAGCAGGTTCGGCGAATCCAGCACCGCCAGCGCCAGCATCAGCCGCGCGCGCTCGCCGCCGGAGAGCTGCCCAACCTTCGTCAGCGCCTTGTCCGCGGTGAGCCCGATGGAGCCTAGCTTGGTGCGCAGCTGCTGCTCGGTCAGTTTCGGCCGCAGCCGCGCCAGGGTTTGCACCGATGTAATATGCGGGTCGAGCTCTTCCAGCTGATGCTGCGCGAAATAACCGGGATGAAGCTTCCTGGCGCGCACGGTCTCGCCGCCCATCAATTGCAGCTTCTCCGCCAGCAGCTTGGCGAAGGTTGATTTGCCGTTGCCGTTCTTGCCGAGCAGCGCGATGCGGTCGTCCGGGTCGATGCGCAAGGTGATGTCGGAAAGGATCGGTTTGCCCGCCTCATAACCGACAGACGCCTTGCTGAAGGTCACGAGCGGCGGGCTGGCGTTCAGCGGCTTGGGCAGCTGAATGGGGGCGATATATTCGTCCGGCGGCACTTCCACCTTCTGCAGGCGTTCGAGCATCTTCATGCGGCTTTGAGCCTGGCGCGCCTTCGTGGCCTTCGCCTTGAAGCGATCGACGAAGGCCTGCATGTGCTGGCGCGCGGCCTCCTGCTTCTTGGCGAAGGCAGCGTCATTGGCGCGGCGCATCGCGCGCGTCTCGGCGAAGGTGTCGTAATTGCCGGTGTAGAGCGTGAGCTTCTGGTATTCGAGATGGAGAATGAACTCGGCCAAGGTGTTGAGCAGGTCGCGGTCGTGACTGACGATCAGCACCGTACCGCGATAGCGGCGCAGATAATCTTCCAGCCACAGCACGCCTTCGAGATCGAGATAGTTGGTGGGCTCGTCCAGCAGCAGCAGATCGGGCGCGGCGAACAGCACGCCGGCGAGCGCCACGCGCATGCGCCAGCCGCCGGAGAATTCGCGGCAAGGCCTTAGTTGATCCTCGGCAGAGAATCCGAGTCCGGCGAGGATGGACGCCGCGCGCGCCGGGGCGGAATAGGCGTCGATGGCATCGAGCCGGTGATGAATGTCGCCGAGTTTGTGCGGATCGTCTTCGGTGTCCGCCGCCGCCAGCAAATGCGTGCGCTCTTTGTCGGCGGCGAGCACGGTGTCGATCAGGCTGGCGTCGCTCGACGGCGCCTCCTGCGCTACCGAGCCGATGCGCCAGCTTCCCGGAATGCGCACCTCGCCGTCATCGGCGTGCAATTGATCGAGAATCAGCTTCAGCAAGGTCGTCTTGCCGGCACCGTTGCGCCCGACAAGGCCCACGCGCCTTCCCGCAGGCAGGCTCGCGCTTGCGCCCTTCAGGATTTCGCGCCCGGCAATGCGGACGGTGACATTGTCGATCACCAGCATGCGCGGTTCTTAGCATGGCTTGCCGCGCCGCAAAGCCGCCCCTATAAACCGCGCGCTTTCCCAAATTGGAGACTTGAATGCCGCTGGAGCAGACGCTTTCCATCATTAAGCCGGACGCCACGCGGCGCAACATCACCGGCGAAATCGTCGCGCGATTCGAGAAGGCGGGCTTGCGCGTGGTGGCGCAGAAGCGGCTGACGCTTTCCACGGCGCAGGCGGAAGCCTTCTACAACGTGCACAAGGCGCGGCCGTTCTTCAAAAGCCTGGTGGAATTCATGACCAGCGGCCCGGTGGTGGTGCAGGTGCTGGAGGGCGAAAACGCCATCGCCAAAAATCGCGAGGTGATGGGCGCGACGGATCCCTCGAAGGCGGACGCCGGCACCATCCGCAAGGATTTCGCCGAGTCCATTGAGGCCAATTCGGTGCATGGCTCCGATGCGCCGGAAACGGCGAAGAACGAAATCCGCTTCTTCTTCTGCGACCTCGAAATCGTCGGCTGATGGATTACGCGCCCGGCGCGATGCGCGACAAGGTGGTCGTCATCACCGGCGCCACCTCCGGCATCGGCGAGGTGGCGGCGGACCGGCTGGCGCAGAAAGGCGGGCGGATTGTTTTCGTCGCACGGGACCGCGAGCGCGGCGCGGAGATGCGCAAGCATCTGCGCGCCATTGCCGGCCATACCGATCACACAGTCCACCACGCGGACCTGACACAGCTTTCCGAGATGAAGAGCGTGGCGCAGGAGATTGCCGCCAGCGAGCCGCAGATCGACGTCCTCATCAACAATGCCGGCGCGATCTATGCCCGCAGACAGGTCACGGAAGATGGACTTGAGCGCACTTTCGCCCTCAACCACCTATCCTATTTCGTGCTCACCAATATTCTGCTCGATCGGCTGAGGGCCACGCCAGGCGCGCGCATCGTCTCGACGTCGTCCAACGCGCACAACCGCGAGACCGTCGATTTCGACGACCTGCAATCGGCGCGCCGCTATGCGGGTTTCCGCGTTTACGGCCGCACCAAGCTGATGAACATCCTGTTCACCCGGGAGCTGGCGAAACGGCTGGCGGGCACCGGTGTCACCGCCAATTGTTTGCATCCCGGATTTGTCGCCACGCGCTTCGGCGACGAGAGCGGCCGGTTGATGTCATGGGGCGTGCGCGTCGCGAAGCATATCGCGCTGACGCCGGAGCAAGGCGCCGAAACCATCATCCATCTCGCCTCGTCGCCGGCGGTGGAAGGCCAGACCGGCGGCTATTACTATCGGAACAGGCTCACGGCGCCGTCGCGCCAGGCGCAGGACGATGTTGCCGCCAAGCGCCTGTGGGATGTTTCCGCAAAGCTTTCGGGCGTGGGATTCTAAGGCTGGAGCACTGTGTTCTCGACGCCGCATTGGATGAAGTCCCGGGTGCGATTTTGTCGGTTACTCGTCCCTGACGTTGCGCAGAATTCTTTCGTAATCGCGGCCGCCGTAAAAGATTCTGACGATGACCACCTCTGACCGCTTCACCTGGAAGGCGATGGCGGCGCAGCGTTCGAAGCCGACGATCCTCAGCCCGGGTCTTATGTCGTCGCGAGAGGTGCCGCGCCGAGGTGCAGTGCGGAGCGCCATGCAGGCGCTTTCCATTCTGGCAATGTAGTCGCCTGCAATTTTTCGCCCCGACTGCTCCGCGATGTAGTCGTAAAGCCCGCGCAAATCCTGTTCGGCCATCGGCCGGAACACGACCCCGTACGTTTTCACGCCTTTTTGCGCCGCGACCGTTCATGACGGCGGCGCAGCGTGGAAAACACCTGTTCTGCAGGAATGCTGGGCCGAGGATCGTTGAGGGACCGATCGATTTCTTCGCGTAGAACGCTCCGGATGGCGTCGTCTTCCCGGTCCAGGGCGCGCACAGCAGCGCGCAAGACCTCGCTCGCCGATGCATAGCTTCCCGAGCGCACCCGGGAATCCACCCGCTCCTTGAGATCACCCAACGTGACGGTCAGCGGCGAACTCGTTCGGGCCATGGTGTAGTTCCTGTGAATGACAGTGTCATACTAAATTGTTGATAAACGCAAGCTGAGCTGGATGCTTATCGCGGGCAGACCAGTTCAGAATCGCAAGCTGCAGCTCAAGGATCAGATCGCCCGCGTTGAAGACGCTCTGCTGCCGGACATCACTGCGTAGGCGAACAAGATTAGAGTCTTCGATCGGACTTTCGCCGCCTCACAACCTTAGATATAATCCGCAATATCAGGGCAGGGGGGATCCATGGAACCCGGTAATGAAGCTGGCGGCGCTCCCGCCGCAACCGTGCAACATGCCGAGCCAGACGCGAAACCAAATTTCGGTCTGGCGATTGTCGCAGGTATTGCGGTCGCGGTGTTGGGCGCCGTGCTGTGGGCGTTCGTGACGGTTGTCAGCGGCTACGAGCTGGGGCTGATGGCGATCGCAATCGGCTTTCTGGTCGGGCAGGCGATCCGTTTTGCCGGAAAGGGAACGGACAAACGATTCGGCTATCTCGGCGCTGTGTGCGCTTTGGCCGGCTGCCTCCTCGGCAATTACCTGAGCGCGATAGCGTTCTTTGCGAAAGCGCAGGGCCTCGATCTCATGCAGGTGATCGGAATTCTTGATCCTGATTTGTCGCAAAAACTCATGACGGCCACCTTCAGCGCCATGGATCTGCTCTTCTATGCCATCGCGATCTACGAAGGTTTCAAGTTTTCGACTGAACAGCGCGCGCAATGAGCTACGCAATAGGAACACCACGTTTCTTCCTTGCGAGCATCCTGCATGCATTTTTGTTCTTCGCCATGGCGGAGTTCTGTCCTGCTGCGATTGCCGCAGATTCGAAGCCGTCGGAATATGCGACGATGCTTCAGAGAGAAGGAAAAATAGGACCGCAAGACATCATGCTGCGGGATCAAGCGAAACTGAACCTGCCGATCCAATACGCCTTTTTGCCGGAGGCAGCTGCAAGAAATTTCATGCAACGGCTGGGAAACCGCACGGATGAAAACTTTCTCGGGATTATTCTTCCGCAGAACGAAAGCAACTGGTTCTCCATTTTGGAGTTCTACCCTTCCGGGTACATCAAGGACGAGGAGGGAAAGGATATCGATGCCGACGCCATGCTGCGGGATATCCGCGAAAATACCGAGGAAGGAAACAAGGTCCGCAAGGCCCGGGGAATACACGAAATGGAGGTTCTCGGCTGGATCGAGAAGCCGCATTATGACCGGCTTACCCATCGCCTGATCTGGTCGATTTCCGCGCGCGACAAGGGTGACACGAAGAACAGCATTATCAATTACAAGACGCTGTTGCTTGGCCGCCAAGGCTACATTGCGATGGTGTTGGTGACTGACCTGAAAATGATCGAAGCGCAGAAGCCGATTGCTTCGCTCCTTCTGTCGAAGCTAAGTTTCGTCGGAGGCAAGCGCTATACTGATTTCAATCCGTCGACTGATCGGGTCGCGGAATATGGGATTGCAGCCCTGATCGGTGGGGTCGTGGCGCACAAGTTGGGGTTCTTCGCACTGGCAGCCGCCTTTCTCGCAAAATCCGCAAAATTTCTTATCCTTGTTGCCGCAGGTGCATTTGCGGCTGCTGGCAAATGGCTCCGCCGCAAAAAGCAAGGCGCGGCGCCGCAAGCTGAACCGGTGGACGCGACGGCGCCGCCGCCAACCTGATGATCAAACTTCTCCTCGCGATATTCGCGGCCGCGAAGGCCGGAAAAATCCTCACGACGGCCGGTACGATGCTGATTTCCGTCGGCGCGTATGCGCTGCTCTATGGCTGGCGATATGCCACCGGCCTGGTCTTGCTGATCTTTGTCCACGAAATGGGGCACTTCGTTGCCGCGCGCCAAAAGGGACTCGAAGTTGGCGCGCCCACATTCATTCCTTTCGTCGGCGCATGGGTGGCGCTCAAGGATACGCCGATGAACGTGCAGACGGAGGCATATGTCGGGTTGGCCGGTCCCCTTGTCGGAAGCGTGGGCGCCCTGTTGTGTTACTTCCTGGCGCGCGCTTACGGCAGTCCGCTGCTGCTCGCGCTGGCGTATGCTGGATTTTTTATAAATTTGTTCAATCTCATTCCACTGTCGCCATTCGACGGCGGCAGGATTACGGCGATTCTTTCACCGCGCGTATGGCTTGTCGGGGCGCCAATGCTTCTCGCGCTCTTTCTGTGGCGTCCCAGCCCGCTGCTGGTCGTAATGGCAATCTTGGCAGCGCCACAGGTGATGAAGGCATTCCGATACAATCCCGCTGCTCCCGAAAATGCGGGTTACTATGCGAGCACGCCAGAGGACAAACTTGTCTACGCGACGATGTACATTGGGCTCGCGGCGTTTCTTGCGATCATGTCCTACGATACAAAAGCGATGATCGAGCCTGGCTAAGCTTTGCCTGCCGCCTTCTTGCAGGCGTCGGTGAGTTCGTCGATGTCGTATTTCTTGCATTGCGGCACCAGCGCTTCGGCCTCGCTCTGGCGGCCCGCGCCTTTGAGAACGGTAATGCGCTTGGGCAGCAGCACCGGCGAATTCTCGAAGCGCACCACCGCGCGATCCATCAGCGCCTGCGCTTTGGGATAATCGCCGCGACCGATGTAGATATCGGTCAACCGGGAATAGACTTCCCAAGAGGGCTCCGGCCCGTTCGCCGCTTTCACCAGCGCGGCCTCCGACAGCGCGTTCTGGCGATCCAGCTCGTAATACTCCGCCGCCACGAACTGTGTGTAGGCGTGGTCGGCCGTGGGATTGGCGGTGGACGAGGCGACATACAATTTCGCCGAAGTTGGACTGCCCTGCGAACGGTCCGCCACATAGGCAGCGGCGTTCTCCGCCAGCGTGTAATGCGCCATCAGCGCCGTCAGATGCGGCTTGAGCGATGATTTGCTCGTTGCACTCCACGGCAGCGGAGTCGGGTTCACCATCGCCGCGTTGCGATATTCGCGGAAGGCATAGGCGCTGATCAGATCCTCGCGCACTCTTGCCGGGTGATGCGAGGTCGCATCTTCCGCCATGCTGTCGACCGCCTCATCGAAAGCGAAAATGGCGATGTCGGCGATCTGGTCGTTGCTGGGCGCGCTGCCGCTAAGGATGCTGCCCAGCGCGCCGGCGCCGAGGCTCAATCCCCTCGCCACACTGTCGCCGCCGCCGCCGGAATTCTTCTTCGCAGCAGCGCGCGCTTCGGCCGCTGCCGCGGCCGCTGCCGCTTCCTGCACCGCCAGCTTGTCCATTACCGAGAGCGCGGCTTGCGGATCGTAGCCCGCCTTCACCACCAGATCGAAGCCGAGCGCGTCGGCCGCATCTTCCTCGCCGCGCTCCATTTGCGGCATCAGCACGTTGGCGCTGAGCTTCGCCAGATGCTGCGCCACATCGAGGCCGCGCATGATGTTGTCGCCGGTCTGACCGCCGGCGATGAAGGCCGCGGATTTCGCCATCGTGTCGACGGCGCCGCCGTTCACCACGGAATAATACTGCGCTTTCTTGAACCAGTTCTTCGCCTGGTGCTTGTAGATGGCGTGCGCCACTTCGTGGCCAAGCACGAAGGCCAGCTCGTCCTCGTTTTCCAGAAGTTCGAGCAGGCCGACCGTGACGATCAACGTGCCGTCCGGTGTGCATTCGCCGGTGAACTCCGGCGCCGCCAGCACGCGCACCTGGGGATGAAACGATGGCGGCATCTTCACATTGACGAGCAGGCGCGCCAGCACGCCTTGCGCGTAGGATTGCAGCTGCGGCGACGGCACGAAGCCTTGCGCGCGCGCACGCAAGATTCCCAGCGCCAGCGGCCGGCCCGACAAGACGTCTGTATAGTCAGTCGATACGGAGACTTGCGACAATGCGGTGCCGCGGCTGGGATAACCGTCCCCAGCGCTCGCCAGCGCGGATGTGGTGGCGAGCAGCGCGCCTGCCAGTGTCACGAAAGTAGCCGGGCGCATCAATTCGCTCCCTTCTTTGGACAACCCTCGCCCAGACCGCGCGTCGCGCCCGCTTTCTGGTCGTTGCTGCCCATCGCGAGGTTGCGGCAGACGGCCGGCAGCTTTCCGGAGAAGCGGTATTTCACCATGTAGGGCGGCACCCAGTATTTGCCGCCGTTGACGTTCACCTGCAGCATGAAGTTCGGCGCGCGGCCGCTGATCGGCGTGCAGGCGGGGAATTTCCCCTGTTCCATCGTCATCACCTTCTTGCCGGTCGGCGCGTCGAAGAGATCGACTTCCGGCGTGCGCGCGCTGAGCACGACGTCGCCGCTGGTGGTGCTGCAATCCTCTGTCGACGCTATCGCCGACGATGACACCGCGATAAGCGCCGCGCCGAAACAAATTCCAATCCCTTTCATGTCACCCGTTCCTCTGCCGCGTCGAGAGCCGGACCCGGAGCAGCCTGGAGCTGCCCGCCCGCCACATGATGCAAATATCCCCAGATCGAATCCGGCAGTCCCACAAGGAGCATCGCCGCCAGCTCGACCGACACGAACACGACCTCGACCCAGTTGGCGACCGAAAGACCGGCGGAGCGAGTCAGTAGCAGCCCTACCCCAAGCGCCAGCCCGAAGGCGAGATAGTGCCAGACTTTTTCCACCGCCTTGTCGAAGAAATACTCGAAGGTGACGCTGCGCTCGCGCGCCGGCTCGCAGAGTTTAAGCCGCTTGCGCCGCACGCTGCGCCAGTGAATCAGCGAGAGAATGAGGATGACCGGGATGGTGGCGACGATCTGCACCAGATTGCCGTCCACCGGCTTGCCGCCGAGAGAGATGGCGTTCTGGAACGGGTGGCCGCGGAAGGTGATGAGATTGTCCATCGCCATGGCATGCACGAACACACCCGGCAGCAGATCGTTTACCGGCGTGTAGACGCGGTCCTGCGCCCCCTGCAGCGCGCCGCCGTAGAAGATGACGCGGTTGGTCGCCATCTTCACGACGTCTTTGTCGTCCGGCTGCAGCAGCATTCCGTCGACGGGAAATTCCGCGGTGTAGGGGCAGGGGCTCTTCACCACGCTGGTGTTGAAAAAGGCGAGATACCAGCGGCGGAGCAGATTCATGTCCTCGAAACAGGAGTGGGAGTCGCCGCTTGCATCGGAGCGGGTGATCCAGTGGTTCTCGGGCGCCGTGCGTGTGCCCCACACCAGCTCCATCATGTCGTTCACCGGCGCCGGCGGATATTTCTTGCCGTAGAGATCGCGATAGACGCGCAGCGCCAGCGACGGACAATTGCCTTGCGCATCGGGATTCTGGTTGAAGCAGCGGCCGGTGGCATTGTACTGACGCGCCACGCCGGAATTGATCGGGATCGACGGATCGATGACCGGCACGCCAGTTTTCGCAAGCTCCGGCCGCAGCGGGTTCTCACCGTAAGGCAGATCGATGCCGCCTTCGAAATAGATCGGCACGCCTGCCTTGCGGTAGCGGCCGATCTCCGCGACGAGATCCTTCAGCGTTTCATCGGGACGCGAATCCACGAACAGGAAATCGACCACCACGGCTTTCGGCTTGTACTGCAGCAGTGCATCCAGCACGCGGGCGTGATCGCCATATTTCCACGGCCACGGCGAGTTGAGCGTGTGCAGCGTGTTCTCGTCGACGATGGCGACGGAGACATTGTCGCGGCCTTCGGTGCCATAGAAATATGGCCCGGTGATCAGCAGGTCCGAAACATCCTGCGAATAGCGCTGCACCAGATCGCTGAAGCCGAACGGGTTCATCCAGATCTGGAAGGTGGAGATGGTCACCAGCACCGCCACCATGAACCAGTAGGGCACGCCGAGCCGCAGGCATTCCATGTCGTCGCGGTTGGGCCGCCTGGCGCGCGCGATGGCGCCGCTCATGCGTTTGGTGGGTTGTCCCTGAGGCGCCGTCATTCTCTGGCCGAAAACGAAGGCGGCCGGTTCACGCCCCATGCGAAGAACGCCGCCTGTCCTGGCAAGCTTCTACACCTGTGTCATTCCGAGCAAAAGAAGCGGCGTGACCAAGCGTCAACCGATCGCTAATGCAGGTTGACAACGGCACCATAATGGTGCCAGTTTGGCCGCTGTGGAAAAGCGCCGCCCGACCTTTCGGCTTGACCGATTTCGGGAGGTTTGCGGCGATCCGCGTCGATTGGCAGTCACCCGTTCGGCGTTGTCGGATGCGCTGTCGTCGGGATTTGCGCGAGAAGACATGGCAGCAGTCGTTCGCTCGATCAAGCCGTCGCAGTTCTACAAATCGATGACGAGTTTCGCCGATAGCCACCGATGGCAAGATGTCTATCACGTGCCGTGGAACGGGATGGTTCTCTACATCAAGTTCACCGACGACACGCTGACGGAGTTCACGGTGCTCTCGTTCAAGGAGCGTTGAATGGCAAGGACGAAAATTCATCCGGTGACCGGCGCGACACTACGGCGCGATGTGCGGCCGTATACGGTGCGTTACGGCGGACGAACACTTACCGTCGATCTGCCGGGTTGGTATCCGGAGGATAACGGTGAGAGTCTGCATATGGGCCGGGACATGCAGGCGAGCGACGAAGCGCTGAAAGAGTTGCGATCCATTGTCGGCGATTCGATGCGCCCAGCAGAGGTTCGGGCTATTCGCCTCCGGCTGAAGCTGTCGCAGCGCAAGGCCGGAGACATTCTCGGCGGCGGGCCGCGCGCATTCCAGAAATACGAGTCGGGTGAAGTAGCGGTCAGCCGGCCGATGGCGCAATTGCTTCGACTGCTGGATCGCGATCCCGCACGCTTGAAGGAGTTGAATGCACAGGCCGCCGAATAGCTAGCGGCTGAATTTTTCCGAAAGGATGATCGAGGAGACAGTGCGGGTCACGCCGTGCGCGCGGCCGATACGGTCCAGCGCGGCGTCGATCTTGGCAGGAGTCTCCGCTTCTACATTGGCCACCATGTCAAAAGCGCCCGACACCGCGCACAATGAGCGCACCTCCGGCATCCTCTTGAGTTCCGTGGCGACGCGCTCGGCCTGCTTGGGATCGGCGGTAATCATCACCACGGCCCGCAGCCGGCGCGGTTCCCCGGCATCGGCGAGCCGGACGGTGTAGCCACGAATCAGCCCTTCGCGCTCCAGCCGCGCGATACGCTCCTGCACGGTGGAGCGCGCCAGCCCCAGCTTGCGGGCGAGCGAGGCGGTCGGCTCCCGCGCGTTGGCCTTGAGCAGGGCAATGAGCTTGGAGTCGGCGTCGCGCATTCCGGATCAGGCGTTTTGCCGGACCATCCGGCGATTCGCCGGACTATAGCGCAACTTCCGGCGCTTCGCCGCCTCCTTTTCAATGCTGTTCCATCGCACACTGTCGTCATCACCCGGTCGCGCGACACAGCGCGGTCCGGGTGACCCATTTTACGGTCGAGCAAAGAAATTGGGTCGCCCGCACGAGGCGGGCGATGACGAACAGGAGAGGACGGTGGCGCCATGAAGAACGTTTTGCTTGTCGGCGGCGGGAAGATCGGCGTCGCCATCACGGAATTCCTGTCGCAGTCCGGCGATTATAAGGTCACCGTGGCGGACCGCGATCCGGCTAGCCTGGCGCGCATGCCTTCGGACGACAACGTCACCCTGCGCGAGATCGACATTCTCTCCCGTGATTTCTTCTCCGCCGTCGAAGGCCACGACATCGTGCTGTCGGCGACGCCGTATCACCTCACCGCGAAGGTGGCCGAGGCCTGCAAGCAGGGCGGCGCGCACTATCTCGATCTTACCGAAGATGTGGAATCGACCCGCACCATCAAGAAACTGTCGGACGGCGCGAACACGGCCTTCGTTCCGCAATGCGGGCTGGCGCCGGGTTTCATTTCCATCGTCGCCTACGATCTTGCCAGGAAATTCGACAAGCTGCGCGACGTGCAGATGCGCGTCGGCGCGCTGCCGGTGTTTCCGCACAACGCGCTGAAATACAATCTCACTTGGTCGACCGATGGCCTCATCAACGAATACTGCAACCCCTGCGAATCCATCCGCGACGGCGTGCTGGTGGAAGTCCCGGCGCTCGAGGAGCTGGAGCAGTTCACCCTCGATGGCGTCGAGTACGAAGCCTTCAACACCTCGGGCGGACTTGGCACCCTGTGCGATACGCTTGCCGGCAAGGTGGAGAATCTGAACTACAAGACGGCGCGCTATCCCGGCCACCGCGACATCATCAAGCTGCTGGTGCGCGACCTGCATCTCGGGACCCGCCGCACCATCTTCAAGGACGTGCTGGAGACGGCGATTCCCATCACCTATCAGGATGTGGTGCTGGTGTTCGTCACAGTATCGGGCTGGATCAACGGCCATCTGACGCAGGAGAGCTACGCCAAGAAGATCTACGCGCAGACAGTCGGCGGCCGTTTGATGAGCGCCATCCAGATCACTACGGCGTGCGGCATCTGTGCGATGTGCGACCTGCTGGTGGAAGGCAAGCTGCCGCAATCAGGCTTCGTGCGGCAGGAGGAAGCAAAGCTGTCCGATTTCCTCGCCAACCGCTTCGGCCGCTATTACGGGCAAGAGAAGTAAAGCGCGCCAAGCATCGGACGGTGGCATGGATTCTCGCCGAAAATAGGAAGATGCTTGCCTCAGCGTTCCGTTAGGGGTGCAACATGATTGCGCATCGGACTGAAGACACGCGAAATGTTATCGTTGCGAGGCGTGCGTTCCGGCACGCGTTTGTTTTTCTTGCGGCAGCGCTGGCCTTGCCGACGGCCCTGCGTGCCGAGCAATTCACAATTTTCGATGTTCCAGACAGCGTCGGCACCTTCCCGCAAAGCATCAACGCCAAATCGGCGGTCACGGGGTTCTCGGTGGATGTGAACGGCATTGCGCACGGATTCGTGCGCGCGGCGGACGGAACAATTGTGTCGTTCAAAGCGAACGATCCGGTCAGCATCAACGCGACGGGCTGGACCGCCGGCACCTTCGGCAGCCAGGCTTTCCTGCGAAGTCCCCAAGGCAAAATCAAAAAATTCGAAGTCAAGAAGCAAATCACCGGCGCGACCGCGACCAACGACGACGAGCAGGTTATCGGCGACACCACCGATGGCGATGGAATCACGCCCGGTCTCTTCCGGGATGCCGACGGCACGATCACCGTGTTCGACGCCCCGGACTCACCGCAACAAACTGTACCCATCGCACTCAACAAGGACGGAACCGCGGCCGGCTACTTTGTCGACAGCGAAGGCAGGGACCACGGTTTCGTGCGACTGAGCGACGGTTCCATCCAGGCATTCGATCCCTCACACTCGAAGGACACGCTGGCGCTGGGCATCAATGCAAGCGGCCAGGTCACCGGCAACTATGTCGTGAACAACGTCGAGACCGGCTTTCTTCGGGAGGCAAACGGGAAAATCAAAACCTTCCGCGTGCCGGGTGCCGTGAACGGCACGCTGGCCGGCGCGATCAACAAACACGGCGTCATTGCCGGCTCCTGCCTGGATGACACGACAAGGCACGGTTTCCTGCGATTGGCGGACGGCACCTTCGTGCAATTCGATGCACCGGGGGCGACACAAGGCACGAACCCCGTGGCACTCAACGATTCCGATGTGACGGTAGGTTTCTTTTTCGACGATAAGGGCGGGCACGGGTTCCTCCGGACGCCCTGAGCGGCCTCATAGGCGGGAACGGTGATGCATCCCAATCGTTTTCTGCGAGCCGAGATGTTTCAAGGAAAAGAAATGGCAGAGGATCATGTCGCCCGCGCCTGGGAACTGATGGAAAGAATCCGCACCTGCATGCTCGTCACCTGGGATGGCCAGGCGCAGCGCGCACGTCCCATGTCGGCGATCGTCAAGCGTGAGGAGCATGCGGTCTATTTTCTGACCGATGTGCGGCAGCCTTTCGTGGATCAGCTCCAACGCTATCCTACCATCACGCTCGCCTTTGCCGATATCGGCGCCGAGAAATACGTCACCGCATCGGGCCGCGGCGCGGTTTCGGACGACCGCGCAAAGATCAAGGAATTATGGTCTCCTTACTCGAAGGCGTGGTTCGACTCTTCGGACGATCCAAATATCCGTGTACTGACGTTCTCCCCGGAAGAGGCCGAGTTGTGGGACATGCCCGGGCGGTTCATGACCTCCGTGAAGATGCTGGCTGCCGCGGCGACCAACACGCGGCCCAATCTGGGCGACACGGCGAAAGTGGAACTCTGATCAAATGTGCCCGCTGGCGAAATAGAAACCGAGCCCGGCGAGACAACTTGCCGCCAGCACCGGAATCATTCCGGCCTTGAATCGCAAGATGGCGACCATGGCCGCAGCCGCGATCAAAACCGCCGCCCAGTTCACGCTCGACCACACCGGTAGATCAAGCGACAATCCGAACGCGTGCACGGGATGCATGTGTGCGAACAGCGTGTGCAGCGCGAACCACACCGCAAGATTGAGGATTACGCCGACAACCGCGGCGGTTACCGCAGACAGCGCCGCATTCAAAGCGCGATTGCCGATCAGCGCTTCGACATAAGGCCCGCCGGCAAACACCCAGATGAAGGGCGGCACGAAGGTCGACCACATCGCCAGCGCGCCGCCGAGAATTCCCGCCATGGTGGGCGTCAGCACTCCCGGATCGCGAAACGCCGCCATGAAACCCACGAACTGCACCACGCTGATGAGCGGCCCGGGCGTGGTTTCGGCAAAGCCCAGACCCACCAGCATCTCGCCCGGCTTCAGCCAGTGATAATATTCGACCGCCTGCTGGGCCATGTAGGCAAGCACGGCATAGGCGCCGCCGAACGTCACCACTGCCATCTTGCTGTTGAAGGCGGCGATAGCGGTGAAGACGTTGTTTGGTCCGAGCGTGAGCGCGAGCAGCACGAGCGGACCAAGCCAGATGGCTCCTCCGATCAGCACAGCCTTGAGCAATCGGCCCAAGGAGGGCCGTAAATGCTCCGGCACGCCGCGCGCGAACACCGCATCGATATGGGCCGGCGGACCGGTTTCGCCCCTCGCGGCGCCATGCCCGCCGCCGCTCTTGAACCAGGCAAGGCCGGCACGATTGCCGAGATAGCCGATCAGCGCTGCGCCCAGCACGATCAACGGAAACGGAACGGCGAAGGCAAAGATCGCCACGAACGCGAGCGCGGCGATCAGAACGAGTCCACGATTCTTCAGAGCGCGCTTGCCGACGCGCATCACTGCTTCGAGAACGACGGCAAGCACGGCGGCCTTTAGTCCGAAGAACAGCGCCTGCACCGCGCCGACATGCCCGAACTTTGCGTAGATCAAGCTCAATGCAGTGAGGGCGACAAGTCCGGGCAGCACAAACAACACGCCGGCGATAAGTCCGCCGCGCACGCGATGCAGCAGCCAGCCGATATAGATGGCGAGTTCGTGCGCCTCGGGCCCCGGCAGCAGCATGCAGTAATTGAGCGCATGCAGGAATCGCGTCTCGCCGATCCAGCGCTTTTCCTCGACCAGGATGCGATGCATCACTGCGATTTGCCCGGCCGGACCGCCGAAGCTCAGCGCCGCCACCCGCGCCCAGGTGCGGACGGCTTCGCCAAACGGAACCGGCGCGATGCCTGCGTTCGCTTCAATGTCTCGATTTTCCACGGATGGATTTGGGTTCGATTCCTCAGACATGTCCAGACTCCTCCGGCGCACACATGCGCAGGTGAAGCAGCGCTTGGACGAACGATCGTCTGACGGGGAGCCCGCACCCCCGATTTGCAGAAGCTATCGATAACGCCGACGCCGCTCAAGCCCGCGCCCGCGCGGTCGCTCACTCCACTGTAGGCGCGAATTCGGAACAACATTGTTAGGCGGACGTTCGCAGAATAGGCCGCATCCCGCCAAACGAGTGGAGGAAAACATGTCCGGCACACGAATGGTTATTGCGGGTGCAAGTTGGAATTGAAGTGAACCGCAAGCGCTCTCACCTCCCGCTGGTCGGCATTCTGATATGCAATGGCGTGTTGACGGGGTGCGGCCTGCCCAAGGACCCGGACGGCACGACTGAACGCATCCTATCTAGCCATATCATGCGTGTAGGCGGCACGGAGAATCCGCCTTGGTTGTGGTTTGAAAGCGATACACCCCGAGGCCACGATGCCTCTCTTGTCCAGCGCTTCGCCTCGCAAATGCACGCGCGCATCGTGTGGACGCGCGGAAGCGAGTCGGTACTGCTCGAAAAGCTCGCGAATGGAAAACTGGATGTTGCCATCGGCGGTTTCACATCCGATTCACCCTGGGCGGATGCGCTAGGAACGAGTCATGCCTACGCGGGCGAACACATCATGTTCACGGCGCCTGGGGAAAACCAGCTGCTCCTGCAGCTCGATACGTTCCTTGCAGGTTCCCATCGCGAGCCCGCGACGTGAGCGATCCCAATGGCCCCCACCGTCAAGGCTTAGAGGAAGACTTGCGTCGCGTGCGCCGGCTGGAATGGCTGAATATCGCCTATCTGTTCACATCCATCACATTTCTCGTACTGGTTATGTCCGGTTCGCAGGCGTTGAAAACGGAATTCGTTGGAGATGCCCTCGGTCTGATAGCGCCAACCCTGTTCCTAGTCGGCGGAAAGATCAGCGCGAGAAAGCCGGACAAGGAATACCCCTTCGGTTATGAGCGGGCTGTTGCGGTTGGAAACCTTGGCGCGGCACTCGCGTTGCTGGCGGTTGGCCTCTATCTCTTCGCAGATGCAGCGCTGAAGCTCGTTCGCCTGGAGCGCCCGATCATCGGCGGAATGGAACTGTTCGGACACGTCGTCTGGATAGGCTGGCTTGCTGTTCCGGCGCTCATGTGGTGCGCCATACCCGCATACTTTTTCGGGCGGACGAAACAGAAGCTCGCCGAGCGCATCCACGATAAGGTCCTCGCCTCGGATGCAGAAACGAGCGCGGCCAATTGGAAGAGCGCCGCGGCGGCAGTCGTTGGCATTTTCGGTGTTGCGCTGGGTTACTGGTGGGCGGATGCCGTTGCAGCGCTTTTCATCTCGCTGGAGATTGTTCACAGCGGCTGGGACGAACTCACGCACGCCTTGGGCGATCTGATTGACCGGCGTCCGCGCATGCTCGGCAACAAGGAAGTTGATCCGCTTCCCGAGAAACTGACACAATTCATAAAGCAGCAGGATTGGATCGAAGACGCGGTGGTTCGAGTTCGGGAAAGAGGGAGAGAGCTTGAGGCGGAAGCGGTTATCGTGCCGAGCGAGGATGCAGGCTTGCCTTCACGCCTTGAGGCGCTTTCGCGCGATGCGCGCATGCTCGACGAGCGTCTTCGTCACCTCGGCATCATGCCGGTTCGGAATATTCCCGTTGAGCTTAATAGCGTCCGGGCCGAACGATAGCGCAGGTCCGCTTGCCTGATGTTGGAAATTCCCGGTTGGAGGCTTATATCAGTGTCCGGGAGTGCGGTTTCCCTT
>Ga0213876_10000699_pt1 | contig 23582 bp, 22 predicted proteins | sample BarmaccomBMRX_R9_FD_160113 | JGI IMG/M metagenome (GOLD analysis project Ga0213876, IMG submission 160113) | Root-associated microbial communities from Barbacenia macrantha in rupestrian grasslands, the National Park of Serra do Cipo, Brazil - RX_R9 | ecosystem: Host-associated > Plants > Roots... | reverse complement strand
TCGTCTCGGGCCGGAAGTGTCCTGACACTGACCATGTTGCCGCGGGATTCGTGCACGCCGCGCCATGGTTTACAGTTCCGACCGGGGCATCGGCTTGGAGGCTTGGACGCTGACTACAGAGACCGCCACCGCAGGCGACCTGACGACAGTTCACCCGACACGTGCCCGCGTCATTGCCTCCGATGGCAGCACGCACGTGGTGATCACAAACCTGTTGGCGAGAGCGCGTCGGCGGCCGAGAGCGGCACGGCCGACCGCCTCCTGGAACGCGCCCGCTCCAGGAGGCGGCGCAGCGCGCTACTGGACGATAACTTGTCCTAGCATCCACGGATGCGGCGTGCACGAATAGTTGAACGTCCCAGCCGTGTTGAAGGTAATGGAGGCGTCCTGTCCAGCGAGAATGTCGCCCGTGTCCCACTGCCCCTGACTATCAGTCGCGGTATGTGTCGACGGGCCGTTGTTGTGCCAGGTGATGGTGGTACCCACCGGCACCTGGACCTTGGCCGCGGTGAAAGTGAAATCGTCAACGTACAACGTACCGTCGAAGTTCACCTTGTCGTACGAGGTCTGGCCGAATGGGAACTGGAGTGGCTGACCCAACATGACGGGTGGTCCGCCAAACGCCGCGTTCTTGGTGGCAATCGGCGGCGGCGCGGCGACCTGGTCGATTGTGCCATTCAGCTTGAATGCCCAAACAGCGTCACCGTCGAGCGTGGTGTTGCCGCCGACGTTGCCGCCTGAGGCCACCGCCACATACTGATCGCCGTTGACGCTGTAGGTCATTGGCGGTGCGCCAATGCCCCAGCCCACCTGGAATGACCAAAGTTCGTTGCCACTGGTGGCATCCAGCGCCTTGAAATTGCCGTCCGGACCGCCCAGGAAGAGCAACCCACCGGCTGTGGTCAGGTCGCCTTTACTGTCGGATCCGTCATGTCGCTGCTGCCAGACGATCTTGTTATTTCGGCTATCCAGCGCAGTGATCGTGCTGGTTTCCGGCGCGCCGGGTGGTACGCCCACCGTCGTCTCAATCCACCACCGGCCCGTCACCAGATCGGCTGGCTTCACGGAGAGGGTTAGCTGGAGTTCGTGGCCGAGCGCGTAGATGAAACCAGTTTGCGGACTATAGGCCATCGGATTGAAGGTCGCCGCGCCGTCGAGGGCGGGTCGGTACATCACCGGCACGTCCCAGTATGGCGTGAACATGCAGCCGGTTACAGGGAAACCTTCCACGGGGGCGGCGCACTGGTTGACGAACGCGTCGCCGTCGGGATAAGGCTGGGTTGGAGCTGTCAACTGGCGCGGCTCTTGCGGCACCGGTTTTTCGGTGATGCCAGTCAGCGGCTGCCCGTTCGTTCGGTCCAGGAGATAGCACCAGCCGGTCTTCGAGCACTCGTACAGACCCTTGCGGGGTTGGCCGTTATAGGTCTGATCGAACAACACCACCGGACTGGAAGAGTCGAGGTCCCAGAGATCGTGGTGCACCTGCTGGAAATGCCACTTGTACTGACCGGTCTTGTAGTCGAGGGCAACAATTGAGCTGGTGAACAGGTTGTCGCCGGGTCGCTGGGACCCGCGCCAGGATCCGGTATTGCCCGTGCTGAAATACAGCATCCCGAGCTCCGGATCGATGGCCGGCGCCTGCCACACCGTGCCACCACCGTGCAGGTAGGACACGCCGTCGTTCGGCCAGCTATCGCCACCAACATCATTCGGCCCGGCTACCGTGTAGAACCGCCAGACCTCCTGGCCAGTCTTGGCATCCAGCGCGTAAACGCGACCGCGGATACCAAACTCGCCACCGGACATCCCCGTGAACACCAAGCCGTCATAGAAGCGAGCAGCACCGGTGATGCCGTAGCCGTTGTGGTAATCCTCTAGCTGCGTCCGCCACACAAGCTTGCCGGTCTTCTGGTCGAGAGCTGCGAAACTGCCGTCGAGCAGTCCCAGATAGATCATGCCCTGCCCGGAGGCAACGCCACGGTTGTCCCAACCGCAGCAGACGGTGGCGATGTCCTGGGGAATGTCGGATTGCCACGACCACAGCTTTCGGCCCGTCGTGGCATCCAGGGCGAAGACGTCGTCGTTGCCGGTGGCGAGATACATCACACCGTCGATCACCAGCGGATCGGCTTCGAACTTGTACTTGGGGCCTTTGCCGGAGCCCAGCCGCGCCATCCAGGAACCCTTGAGATTCGCTACGTTGTTGGCGTTGATCTGGTCCAGCGTCGAATAGCGCTGGTTGTCGAGCGCGCCGCCGGCAGTGATCCAGTTGTTTGCGCCGGCCACTGCCTTGGTCAGCTCATCCTGGGTTGGCGAACGAAATGTTGGCTGGTTCCCAGACTGCGCCCAGGACGTATTCGGCAGCAACAGTGTTGCCGCCACCACCAGTGCCACAACCCATCGTTTCATACGCGACCCCCTTCAGGCGGTTGCCGCCGCGAACGCGCTCCGGACCGCGTCCGGACGGAACGGTAGTGACCGCAACCGTACACCAGTGGCGTCAAAGACCGCGTTGGAAATCGCGGCCGCTACCGGGCATGTGGCGCCCTCACCCGCGCCAGTTGCTGGTTGATCCGGACGGTTGATCAACACCGTGTTGACCTGGGGTACTTCGGGGAACGTCAGGATCGGGTACGAGCGCCAGTCCAGGCTGGTGACGTTGGAGTTGTCAAAAGCGACCTGCTCCTTGAGCGTTCGACTGGTGGCCTGAATGATGTTGCTCTCCACCTGCGCCTGGACGGCTTTCGGATTGATGATCAAGCCGCAGTCGTGCGCGACCGTGAAGCGGTCGACATGGATGTCGCCGGTGGAGCGGTTCACGGTCACCTCGGCAACCTCCGCCACCAACGTGCCGTCGCGATTGGTAATGGCCACTCCGCGGCCGGAGGCCATCGTCGCGCCGGATGTTGCGTCTGGTCCTGGCGACGGGCGCGTCTCCCAACCAGCTGCGGTCACGGCTGTGTTGAGCGCTTCAATCAACCGCGGGTCCGTCATGTACTTCAGACGGAACTGCACCGGATCCTGACCCGAGGCTGATGCCAACTCGTCCATGAATGACTCCAGCGCGAAAACGTGCTGGAACTGTGCCGGCGCGCGCAACCACGAGGTACGGATGGCCTCAGCGAAAAATGACTGGTCGTACTGGAAGACGGACAGGTTGTCCATCGTGTACGGAATGACCGGCAGGTTGAACGCGCCAGGGATCGGGATGCCAACCCAGCGGCCCATCAGCTCGCCCGCGGGGTAGTAGAAGGCATAGTGTGGCGGCGTCCAGATGGTGTGCGAATACCCGAGCAAATTGCCGCTGGGGTCAACGCCTCCCGACAGGTCTTGGATCATGGCGGGGCCTTTTGATTCCCAGCCATGTTCATCCGCGCGCATCCACTGCACGCGCACTGGCTTGCCGACCAGCTGAGACATGACCGCCGCATCGGCCGTGACCAGCGGGTGTCCGTTGCCGCCGTAACAGCCAGACCCCTCCACGTTGATGACATGGATGTTGTCCGCGGGAATCATCAGCAAGTTCGCCAGATGATCCTTGATGAGGTGCGGGCCCTGGAAGGGCGTCCAGATAGTTGCCCTATCGCCCTGCACGTCGGCGATCGCGCAGGACGGACCAATGGAGGCGTGCATCTCGAAGGGAGTGAAGTACGTAGCTTGCAGTGAGATCGGCGCCGCGGCAATCGCGCCGGCCGCATCGCCTTTGTGGTCGCCGGGATGATCCAGGCTCTTGGTTCCACGCATGAACGATTGCATCTCGTTCATGTCCGGCAGACCTTCCCAATCGGACCAGACGGCCTGTAGGTTTTGGGCGGCCTGGATCGCGTCCCACTCGTTTTCGGCTACGACACCCACGAAATCCCCAGATTGCACCACTCGCGCTCCGGGGACGGGTGGGTCGAAGCCGTTGAGCCCAAGCAAGTTCGAGTGGATACCCGCTGGGCGCACAACGCGACCGTGCAGCATGCCAGGCACCTTCACGTCCTGCATGAACGTGAACTGCCCTGTCATCTTGAGCGGTATGTCCACGCGCGGCACACTGGTACCGACAATCCGGTACTGCGACGGATCTTTGGGTTTAGCGGTACCCGTCAGCGAGGCCAGCCCGAACGGCGTCATGATGCCTTGCATCTGGACCTTGAAATTGTTGTTTCCAATCAGGTCGGAGTAGCTGATTGAATTGGCGCCGGAGCTGACGACGCCGTTGGCCACAGACAGGCTATCCGCAGAAACATTCCATTGTTTGGCCGCCATGTTGACCAGTGCCATCCGCGCCTCAGCGGCCGCCTGGCGCAGTTGCGAGCCGGCGTCTCGGATGGTAGTGCTGCCCCAGGTGGGACCCTGGTCCGGCGTAATTGCCGTATCGCCCATCACCATGTCGATCTTGTCGAAGGGAACGTCCAGCTCGTCGGCCACGATCTGTGACAAAGCCGTCTGATTGCCCTGGCCCAGTTCCACGCGACCCGTAAAGACCTTGACGTTGCCGTCGGCCTGAATCTTGACCCAACCATTGAGATCGATGGGTATCGGCGGCGGCGGCGCGCCTTGCGCGAGCGTGTCCGGCGCAGCTTCGGCCAGGCTCGGCACCAAGCCCGCTAATGAGAAGGTGACAACCAGCGCACCTGTATTGCGGAGGAAGCGTCTGCGCGACGGATTCCTGATTTCCTTGGACATCAATCAGTCTCCCCTTACGCGCTGACAGACTGGACGGCACGAATTACCGCCAGGTGAGAGCCGCACCGACAGAGGTTGTTCGCCAGGCCCTGGCGAATCTGATCCTCGGTGGGACTCGGCGTCTGAGCCACCAGCACGATCGATTGCATGATCATGCCGTTGGTGCAGTAGCCGCACTGTGCCGCTTGCTCATTGATGAATGCTTGCTGCATCGGGTGCAGCTGGCCCCCGCTCGAAAGACCCTCGAGCGTGGTAATGGGCCCTGCGACCGTGCCCACCGGAATACGGCACGAACGTACGGCCTGGTCGCCCATGTGCACCGTGCAGGCGCCGCACTGGCCGAGTCCGCAACCGAAGCGGGGGCCGTGGAGGCCCAGCTCGTTACGCAACACGTACAGCAACGGCGTGTCGGGTGTGGACTGGACGTCCAAAGGTTTCCCGTTGACCTGGATCGTCACCCCTGATCCCTGCGCTACCAGGTGGGACGCACTCGGACTGGCCACTGCAGTCCTCCATCTCGAACTGATCGCCTAGCTGTATCAGCCCGCCACTTCCGCGTCAATATAGGTATGGGCTGGAAGACCGTGAGAGTTAGCGCGGGGCCATGCGTATGGCGCCGTCCAGGCGGATGACCTCGCCGTTGAGCATTTCGTTTTCGACGATGTGCTGCGCCAGTGCGGCGTACTCATCTGGCCGTCCGAGGCGCGGCGGAAAGGGCACCTGCTGTCCCAACGACACCCTGGCCGGCTCGGGCAATCCGCCCAGCAGCGGCGTATCGAAGATGCCAGGCGCAATGGTCACCACGCGAATGCCGTCCCGCGCCAGGTCACGCGCGATCGGCAACGTCATTCCCACAATTCCGCCCTTCGAGGCCGAATAGGCCGCCTGGCCAATCTGGCCATCAAAGGCCGCCACGGACGCCGTATTCACGATGACGCCGCGCTCCCCAGCCGCGTTCGGCGAGCCACCAGCCATGGCAGCCGCGGCAAGCCTGATTACGTTGAACGTCCCGATCAAGTTGACTGTCACCACCCGAACGAAGCCCTGCAGCGAGTGCGGCCCATTGCGGCCTACCGTCCGTTCGGCCGTACCAATGCCCGCACAGTTCACAGCACCCTGGAGGCCACCGAATACTTCTTGCGCGAGCTCGACCGCCGCTCGGACACTGGCCTCCTCGGTGACGTCCGTCCGGATGAACCTGGCGCCCTCACCCACTTCCGACGCGAGATCTTCACCCAGTGACGTGTTCACATCTGCGATGACCACGCGCGCACCGGCCCCAACGAACCGTCGGGCGGTGGCGCCACCCAGGCCAGACGCGCCACCACTGATGAGAAAGGTCGCGCCGCGCAGCTGCACGAGGTTAGTGCACTGCCGCGTACGCGGCCTTGTACTCGGCTTTGATCTTGTCGCCGCCAGCGCTTCGCCATGCCGAAAGCAGTCCGTCGAAGTCCGAAAGGGGCCGTCGGCCGGCGACAATATCGGTGATTCCGTCGCCAAACGGCTGGATCAACTGGACGCCAGTGCTCGCCTGGGTGGACGAAAACAGTCCGAGCGATGCGTCCTCCACGCTGATCGGCGCCAGGATCGTTTGATAGTCCTGGATGCGTTTGGCGAACGTGGGATCCGCGGGGCTGTAGAGCACGGGATAGCGCCCCGTCAGCGCTGAGAGGAAACTCACAGCGCCGGTGCTGATGCCGCCGAGATCGGTCTGACCGGTCTTGTTGGTGATCGGATTGCCTTTGTCGTCCGGCTGCCAGTCGCGATCCTTGAGACCGTAGTTGACAAGCAGGAACTCGTCGCTGCCGAACGGCGCCGCGATGCAGTCCAGCACCTTCAACAGCATTCTGACGCGGGCTTCCGGTGCCTTCTTCAAAAAGGCGATCCCAAACGCGGCCCGGCCGTTGTAGTACTGCGGCTTGAAACCTGGCGCGGCTGGCGGTGTCAGCAGGTTGACATTGGGAGCTGGCGGCGGCAGCTGCTCGGCCGGCGTCCCACGAATATCCCAGAAGTCCGGCCGCAGGCCCGTGTCGACGAAGGCGCCCTCACGACCGGCGAACTTTTGCGCCGCGCTGACGACGTTGAGGTTCAACGTATCGGGATGAAAGACCCCGGCCTTGTATAGGTCGGCCGCAAACGCCAATGACTGCTTGTAGCCGTCGGTTTCCCAGAGGTGCGTGAACGTCCCGTTGCCGTCCACCGCCCAGAGATTGGGCGCGCCGAACATCGACGGATACCAGCCGTTGCCGGTGTTCATGTCGAACGAGTACTGGTAACCGCCCTGGCTGACGATGCCCCACTGATTCTGCTGAGGCTTCGTCAGGTCCATCATGACCTTCTTGTAGTCGTCGGTGGTCTTCGGTTGCGGCGCGCCTAACTGATCGAGCAGTTCCTGGTGAATCAGCGGCCACCAGAAGAACTGGCCCTGAGGCGTGGGCACCGGGACACCCCAGATCTTGTTGTCATAGATCATCCCCTTCCATGACCGCGTGGGGAGCGCCGCTAGATTGGGGTAGTCCTTGATGGCGTCGCCGCTGACGAATGGGGTGAGGTCGGTGGCTTTGGCCGCGAACAGATCTGGCGTGAGCTGAATGTCCTGCCGTACGAGCGTATAGATGATGTCCGGCAGATCACTGCCGGCGATCAAGGCGGCGAACTTCGGCGCCAGGTCGGCGAACGGGTAGAACTGGAACGTCAGCTTGGCATTCATGGCCGTGTTCCATGCCTGCCAGGCGGGGTTCTGATCGACCGGCGAGGGGGGCGGTCCTGCCAGGTCGATGAAGATGCTGACCTCGCTGCCGTCGCCTGGCGCCTGCTTGACGGACTGGAAGGTCTGCTTCGGCCAGTTCACATAACCGGGCATGACGGTACCGTCGGCTGAGCCGGCGTAGTCCGGCTGGGGGGCGTTGGCGGGCGGCTGATAGGTCGGCAGCGTGACGGCCTTTGCGGCGGCCGGTTTTGGCGCCGCCGTGGCCGGTGCTGCGGGGGCCGCGGCACTTGTTGCGCCGGCGGGCGCACCTGGTGCCGTGCCACAAGCCGCCAGGAGCGCCAGTGCGCTTCCCTGTACGGTCGTAAACAGGAACTGACGTCGGTGGAGACGATTCGAGACAGCTCTTCCGAGGTTCACGCGACCTGGCCTCCCCTTTAGAACACCGGGGGCCATTCTAGAGTCCGAACCGGCCTCAACTAGCGGTTACGGCGGCAGCCTCCGGAGTTTTTGCCTCGGTTACACCAATGAGGCTGTCGCGGGTGACGAGCGCAGCGAGCTGCTCCTCTGTCCACCCATCAGTCCCGTCCGGCCGCCGCGGCAGAACTAAATAGCGCACGTCCGCTGAGCTATCGAACACGCGCACTTCAACAGAATCCGGCAACACCGTGCCGAACTCGCGCATCACCGTGCGTGGTTCGACAACTGCGCGCGAGCGATAGGCGAAGCTCTTGTACCAGTCCGGTGGTCGCCCCAGAATCGTCCGCGGATAGCACGAGCACAGCGTGCACACGACCAGGTTGTGGACAGCCTCGGTGTTCTCCACGACCGCAACCTCGGTGACTCCGCTCGCGTCGATGCCAAGCTCGGCGCACGCCGCCTTGGGGTCGCGCAGCAGCAGTTCCTTGAAACCTGGATCCGTCCAGGCTTTGGCAACGAGCCGAGCACCGTTGGCGGGCGAGCGAGAGTCCATGAGCTCGATCTCGCGCTGTACGTCTTCGCGCGACAGGATGCCCTTCTTAATCAGCAGGTCACGAATGGCATAGATGCGTTTGCCGTAGAACGGCACCTTGTTGCGCTCGGCAGCTTCGGGATCGTGTTGCGAGACGTCGTGATCGGCGTGCACGTGGCCATGGTCGTGTTCGTGATCGTGACTCATGCGTTGGGAACCCCTTCGAGCCAGTGTTCATAGAGATCGATGTACAGGTTGTCGCTGGGCGACTCGGCGTAGCGCGCCTGCCACAAGTCTTGTTGGCGAAAGCCCACCATGTACAGCGGCTCGCGGGGCAGGCCATTGCCGCCGTAGGCCAGGCTTTCCGGGTTGCGAAACTCGCCGTGGACCCGCTCGACCCAACCCTCTTTGCCGCGAACGTACGTCGGCGTGCGGACATGTCCCTGGGGCTCGCCCATTTTCACCTTGACCTTTTGCCCAGGGCTGAACTTCAAGAGACCTCCCAGGTCGGCTCCAGCTCGGCCATCTTCCGGTCGATCTCATCTCGCGTGAGCACCCCTTTTTCGACCAGGAGTTGTTCGGTGCCGCGCGCCCAGCGCTCGTAGTAACTCAGCGCGAGGTACTCGTCGGCGGGCATGTCCTCCATGGCGCGGCGAAGCTCATCAGTCGTCCGCAGCCCTTTGGCGCCCAGCGCCACCGAGACGGCATCGGTGACCACCTCCCAGTCCGCCAAGGCGTGTTCAGCAAGATTCAGCTGTTCGGACGTTGGTCTGCCGCCCATATCGTGCGTTCGAGCCATCGTTTGGACAGCTTAATGCGCAATGTCCCGATTTGCGCGCGATTGCCGACTACCTGTGTGCACCATCCCCACACAGAAAGGCCACGTGATTTGATCGATCACTCTGTAACCGCGTGCGCCCCACTTGCGTCTGGCGCGGTCACGGCCGAGGCGACGCCACTGGATGCCGATGCGTTCGCACTGTTGTACGAACGCCATCTGCCCGGTGTGTATCGCTTCATCAGCAGCCGCGTCGGCTCGCCCGAGGAGGCGGAAGACCTCACCGCCGAAGCCTTCCGCGCGGCGTGGACGAGTCGCCGAGCCTATCGCGGCCGCGGCACGTTCCGCGCCTGGCTGTTTTGCATCGTGCGGCGGACGGTGGCGGATCACTACCGTCGCCACCGTCCAGCGACCGTATCGCGGACGGACGTACTCGGCAGCATCTCGGACCTGGGTCCGTCGCCCGAGGAGGAGGCGCTGCGCCAGGAGCAGCAACGCCATGCGCGCACCATGCTCGCTGGGTTGAGCCAGCTCCAGCAGGAAGTGCTTTCGCTGCGCTTCGCTGCTGAGCTGAGCTACCCCGAAATCGCCGTCGTCACTGGAAAACGCGAAGAGGCGGTCAAGAAGATCGCCCAGCGCGCGCTTGAAGCAATCCGTGGGAGGCAGCTGCATGCCCAACCAAACTGATTTCCTCAACACTGAACTCGAAACGCTGGAACAAGACCTCGGTCCGTCTTTGCGGGAGGCGCTGCAAGCTCAGCAGCTTCGGCCCGAGTTTGCCGCATCACTGCGTACTGAGCTCAACCAACTTCCCTCGCGTGCACGGAGAGGCCACCTTCGGCTGGTCCCACGGCGCGCCTGGGCAGCCATCGCGGCGGTGGTCGTGGTCGGCCTTACCGCAAGCAGCGCGGCGCTGTTCGCAACGCGCGCGCAACCGGCGAGCGCCGCGGCGATCGAGCAGCTCCAGAGCGAAGCCGTGACTGCGCTGTCCGCGTCGGGCGGCCCGTGCGCTGACAAGCCAGCTGATGGCACGGTGGGCGTCGCAATCGCGCAAACGGCCGACGGCCAACCGCCCAGCCCCGGGACGGTACAGGTGCAAGGACCGCAAACCCTGTCATCAACCGACCTCTCGGACAAGCTCGCGGAAGCGCTCGGCGTGAGCGGTGCCAAAGTACGTCAGGCAATGGTCGACACGATGCGTGAGGAGATGCCGGCCAGCTTGCCACCGGATCCAATTGACGGGATCGCCCAGAACCTCGGCGTGACACGTCAGCAGGTCTGCTCGGCGTTCTTTGACGGAGAGTCGGGCGGAGAGCCCCAGGTTGTTGGCATATCCGCTCGCCGCGCAGCAGACGGCAGCGATAGCAACGTCACAGCCTTTGACCAGGTCCACCTCGGCAGCATCGTGTTCGATCCGAACACTGTCACGGCGCAGCAGTTGGCCGCACCCGCGCAGCGCCTCGGCGTGAGCCCCGATCGCCTGCTCGCGGCCGTGAAAGCCAGCCTGCCGGCAAAGATGGCAGCCCCTCCTACGCCGCCAAACAAAGACGAGATCATCAACCGCTTCGCCGCCAACCTGGGCATGAGCCCCGATACGGTTCGTGCGGCCATCACCCAGGTTGAAGGTCCGCACCTGTTCTACTTCGGCGGTCCGCTGAGCTTCAGCCGCCAGCGCTGACCAACGGCCTCTCCGCCGGCGTATGTACGTGCGGATATTTGAGCGGCGACCTGTCGCCAATCCATTGCGCCGGCGGCGTGGCCCAGTGCCTCGCCAGCGCGTTGACGCGGCCGGCGTACTCCGCCCGCTGGCGGCTGAAGGCATCCCATGCTTCGTCGGGGTCGCGCAGGCGGAAACCAGCAAACGCAAGCCGCCGGCAGGCCTCGTCGAACTCGCTGCGCTCCAGCCCCACCTCCACCTCAACTGGTAAGCGGAAGTACTGGACTAGATCCTCGAGACAGTGCCCGCCCACCGCCCGAAACAGCTTTGCCCACCCCTTCGGCCCGTCCTCAATCGAGGTCAGCACCAACGTCGCCGCATCCATCACCGCTCCGAGCGATGAGATCCACGAATCGTTGTCATGGCTGGAGCGGAAGTACGCCAGCACGGGGTACGCGAGATGGGAGTCGAGCACCTCGGCTGCCCACGCCTGCCAGGTCTCGAACACGCGCGGCAAATCGTCCAGGATGCCCGCGAGTGCGTAGGTCTCGAGGAGCGTCACACCCGACGGCGGTGCGCCCGCACCGGCTTCCAGGACGACAACCGCCACCTCGCGCCGTTGAAACGAGCCGTACAGCGTGAACAGCAAGCTGATTACCGAAGCGAAGATTCCTAGCCCGGTCGCCGCCGATGCCAGTGTGATCAATCGTGCCCAACCGCCGGTCGCCGTGAAGTCGCCGAAGCCCAGCGTGAGCAGCGAGGTGCCCGCGAAATAGATACTCGCTCCGACATTTTCAGGAACCGGATGGACCTCGTCGCGCAGCCCATCCAGCATCAAGCCGTAGCCCACGATGAGGCCCGCGATCCACATCGCCAGCAGCACCATCACGGCCAGCGCGCCGAAACTGCCGAGAAATCCCTCGCGACGTTCGGTTGAGTTCATCCGCAGCCCGAAATTGCGCCAGGGGATCCATAAGCGGAACACCACGTAGCGACTGATCCGCAGAAACCGCCCTGTGCGTGGCGCCCGACGCGGCACCACGACCGTCAGGAAGATGTCGATCATGATGCTGAGCACCAGTTCTAGCCCGACCAGGAACTCGATGATCTGCCCGATCATTAGCTTGCTCGGCGCTGCTCCTTGACGCCGAATGGTAGATACATGCCGATCACCAGCAGGATCGCCGCGGTCAGGAAAAACACGTTGCGCAACCCCAACGTGGCGGCAATCACCCCGCCAGCCAGTGGCCCGAGCGCGAACCCCAGGCCGTTGGCGAGGTACACCAGGCCATATGTTGTCCCGTGCGCGGTGTGCGAGCTGCGCTGGTTGGGCTGCGTCGAAGAGGCGATGAGGGCATTCGCCGAAGGCAGCAGCCCGCCATCGAAGACGCCCAGAATGCCACGCAGTGCGATCAACTGGATCACGTTCACCACCAACGCCTGGGGAATATAGATGAGGCCGGCGCCAAGAGCCATGCCAATTAGCAGCCGCCGGTAGCCAATGCGATCGCCGAGACGCCCCCAGATCAGCGAGCTCACCGCCGCGACAACGCCCGCGACCGTGAAGATCAGGCCCGTCAAGGTCGCCGCGGATTCACCCGGATCCAGGTATTGCACGAACAGCGGCAACATCGGCTGCACCACGTTGACGCCGAACTGGGCAGAGAAGAGCACCACCATCATGATCAGCAACTGCTTGTCGCGGCCGCGGCTGCGAATATCGCGCAGGATGCCAGTCAAGCCTGGCTTGGTCTGTTCGGGTGGTGGCGGAATGAAATGTTCCTTCACGAACAGGACGGTGACGATGCCGGCCAGAATGAACAGGCCGCCGCTGAAGACGAAGCTCAGCCGGTAGCCGAAGTGATCGGCCGTAAAGCCACCCAGCGATGGTCCAACTGCGTTGCCGGCAAATGACGACATCTGAATGAGCCCCAGCGCCGTGCCGATGCGGTTTCTCGGCACAAACGAGATCGCCAGGGCCGAGGCCGCCGCAACCACGCCGGTCATGGCGCCCTGAACCAGGCGCAGGCCCATGAATTGCCAGATGTTCTGGCTCAGACCCATAAGGGCGATGATCACGCCCCCGCCGAATGCGGCTCGGAGAACCATGAGCCGCCTGCCGTGACGGTCCGCGAGAGCACCCCAGATCGGCGAGAACACCGAAAGCACGATCGCCTGGCCGAAGCTGCTCACGCCCGACCAGACCTCCACCTGCTGAACGTCGCCAACGCCGAGCTGTGCGATGAACAGCGGCAGAAACGGAAACACGAAGCCGAACGCGGTGAACATCAAAAACGCAGCGGCCGTCAGCGCGTACAGGTTGCGCTGCCAACTCACCGTCGCCGCGTCGGTCGAAGCCCGCTCAAGGGTCTCGTTGAGAACCGCCAAGGATCTGGGAAGAGCCTACCCGACACGTTCCGTCGTGACTCTGATCGGTTCTCGCTTGGCGGTCTGGCCTCTAGCGCGCAGGCGCCACGGCGCGCGCCTTCGGCCGCCGAGCCTCGAGCTCCTCAATAGTCCGCGGCCAGTCCTGCTTCAGCAATCGCGAAAGTGCGCGGTCAGCCAGCAGCCGTCCGCCCGTCTGGCATTTCGGACAGTAATTCGATTCGTTCTCCGCGTGCACGATGCGCTGCACCGGCGTGCCGCAGACGGGGCACGGCTCGCCGTACCGGCCGTGCACCGCCATGTCTTTCCGAAAGGCCGTGACCTTCTCGGGAAAGCCACCCTTGGCCTCAGCACGCAGACGTGCAATCCACTCGCGCAGCACGTCCTGAGTCGCAGCGAAGAGCGTTTCCACCTCACCCTGTGACATCGCGTGCGTCAAGCGCACCGGCGACATCCGTGCCCGGTGCAGGATCTCATCCGAATACGCGTTGCCGATGCCTGAAAACAGGTCGGGATCGGTCAGCGCCCGCTTCACCGTGTGATTGCCAGCCAGCAATCGAGAACGAAACTGCTCGAAGTCAGCCTCCAGCGGTTCGAGGCCGCCGCGGTCGAAGTCGGCCAGCGCCGCCTCCCCGCGCACCACGTGCAGCGCGGCGCGCTTCTTCTGCGACGCTTCGGTCAGCAACAGCGTGCCATTGGAAAAGTCGAATGCCGCCAGCCCGATCTTGCCGGTGATCGCCGCGCCGTGTTCTTTCCAGCGGAAACGTCCAGCGATCATGAGATGAATCACCAGAAACAGCTCGTCCTCGAGCTCCAGGATCAGGCGTTTGCCCATACGCCGCAGGCCAAGGACGCGCTTGTTCTCGATCGCCTTCAGCGGCGGATCGGCTGTGCGCAGCACGAATGGGCTCGCCACGCGCACGCGTTCCAGCGTTTGGCCAACGATGTTGGCTTGCAGGAAATCGAGATAGACGGTGAGATCGGGGAGTTCGGGCACGGCGTGTCGCGATGATCGTGGTTAGGCTACTGCGCCGGCAACTTCTCAAACTTCTTTACAGGCATGCCCCGCCCGAAACCCGCTCGTACAAAACCGTTCGGCCGCGGTGTGGGGCGCACGACCCGTGGACCCGTGGAGGGCGAAGCCTGGGCGATACCTCGCGCTGCGTCAAGTACAGCGATAGCATCTCGGTGATGTCCACCGACCAGGTCGAGCTCGCAGACCTTTCCAAACAAGACCCGGAGTATCTCGACCTGCTGCGCCGTGTGCTGGCCATTCAAGCCGACTGCGAGATCGGCGGCCCCCACCTGTACGTGGACGCAATGCTGCCGAGCGCACCCACGCAGATCGACCAGCTGGTGGTCGCCCGAACCGCGGCCGAGGAGATCGATCACTTCCGCAAGTTCGCCCGCCTCGCAGGCGATATCGGCGTCGACACCGCCTACATCCTTAGCCGCAAGAACCAGGAGCGGTACCTGGAGGCGTTCCGCGGCACCATCACCACCTGGGAAGACTTCGCGGTGTTCGGCTTTCTGATCGACCGCGTCGGTCGCTACCAGCTGGAGGAGTTCGCCGGCTGCAGCTACGCGCCGCTGTCGCGTCTGCTAGAGCACCCCTCACGCGTGCTGGACGAGGAGGCCGGACACATCGACTTCGGCACTACCCGCACCGCCGAAATGGCCGCCAAAGGCGGCGAGCAGAAAGAGCGCGTCCAGAAAGCGCTCAACTACTGGTACGTCACCGGCCTGGATATGTTCGGTCGCTCCGCATCAGCCCGCGCCGAGCGTTACCGCCAGTGGGCTTTGAAACGCCGATCCAATGCCGCGGCGCGAGAGCAATACCTGGCCGAGGTGAACCCGCTGATCGAAAGCATGGGCCTCGAAGTTCCCGACCCGCTCGCCGGGCGCAAGTACCTCTAAAGGCAACGATGCCTGAGGCGATTCAGCCGACCGCCCTAAGCACGCCGCTGGACGACTATCTGCGTGAGGTCGTTCAAACGCTGCACGCTGCCGTCAATCAGGGCATGCGCCGCGCCGCCGATGACCCGCGCGCGGCCTCCCCCCAGATCAGCGATTGCGAAGAGATCATCGGCGTCATCATGGCTGGCGACGTCCCCGAGTGGCTGTCGCCAGGGTAGGAGGTCTGATTGATTCCATGGCAGTGACAGTTGCACCAGCCACGACCTCGGTGACGGAGGCAGTAGCGCAGTTCGCCTGCAGCGGCGAGCTCGCCGAAATGGAACACCTGTACGAGCGCGCAACCCGCGCTTTCATCGACACGATCGGCGTGACCATCGCCGGAGGTCGAGAGGATTGCTTTGCGATCCTGGCCAGAACGCTTGGCACCGGGGACGGCAGCGCGACCATTCTGCCAACGCGCGCCAGAGCCGGCGCCGCCGACGCGGCATTGCTCAACGGCACGGCCGGTCACGCCCTGGATTACGACGACGTTGCCGACGAGATCAAGGGCCACCCAAGCGTGGTGCTGGTCGCCGCGCTGCTCGCGCTGGCCGAAGCGCGCGGTTGCTCCGGCCGCGCTCTACTCGAGTCCTACGCGGTGGGCTTCGAGGCCGGCTGTGCGATCGCCGCGGCGTTGGCGGTTGAACCGCATTACCGTCGAGGCTGGCACGCCACCGCCACCGTCGGGGTTCTTGGCGCGGTCGCCGGCGCGGGTCGGCTACTCGGGCTCGATGCCGCGAGCATCCAGAACGCGCTCGGCATCGCCGCGTCGATGGCCAGCGGCAGCCGGCAGAACTTCGGCACGATGACCAAGCCGCTGCACGCCGGGCTCGCCGCGCGCGACGCTGTGCTGGCCATCGAGCTCGCTGAAAACGGCTTCACCGCCGATCCCAACCAGCTCGACGGGCCGCTCGGGTACTTCCGCATGTACGGCGTCAACCCCGAACCCGCGGCCGCCCTGACCGCCCTCGAATCACCTACTGTGCTGCTGCGGCGCGGGCTGAACGTGAAGAAATACCCGTGCTGCTACGGCACCCATCGCATGGCCGACGCGGCGCTGGCGCTGCGCGAGCGCGGCCTTCGTGCATCCGACGTCGCGGCCATTGCCATCACCGTCGAGCCCGACGGCCTGGGCGCAATCATTCACCACCAGCCGCGCACGGGACTTCAGGGCAAATTCAGCGGCGAGTACGTCGTGGCCGCTTGCCTGCTCGACGAAGGCGTGCGCCTGTCAAGCTTCACCGACGCCATGGTGCTGCGGCCCGAGGCTCAGGATCTCCTGGCCCGGGTCACCATCCGTGAGTCCGCGACGCCCGCGTTTGGCACGCCGCAGTACGAGCACGCGTACGCCACCCTGGAGGTCACGCTGCGCGACGGCCGTACCCTGCGCGAGCGCTGCGACATCCCGCGCGGCGATGCCCGCATGCCGCTCTCAGAGGCCGAGCTGGAGTCCAAGTTCCGCGACTGCCTGGCATTTGCCGAAAGCGCCTGGGACCCCGACCCGCTCCTAGGCTGCCTGCACGCTCTCCGGGACACGGCACGCGTCACGCTGGTAGCCGGAGGCCCCCGCTAAATGCAGCTTTCGACTCGTCTAGGCTATGCCGACGGTTTTCGCAAAGCGGTGGAACGCGCGGTGGAGCTGGAGGAACGCGGCGTCAACTACGTCTGGGTTTCCGAGGCGTACGGCTTTGATGCGGTCACGCGCCTCGGCTACCTCGCGGCGCGGACAAAGCGCATGCAGATTGGCGCCGCAATCCTGAACATCTACTCGCGCACGCCCGCGGCGCTGGCCCAGACCGCGGCTGGGCTGGATGAGATCTCCGAGGGCCGCGCGATTCTCGGCCTGGGCGCTTCCGGGCCGCAGGTGATCGAGGGCTTTCACGGCGTCCTTTACGACAAGCCCGTTCAGCGCACGCGCGAAATCATGGACATCTGCCGGATGATCTGGCGGCGAGAGGTGGTCGAGTACCACGGTAAGGCGTACACATTGCCGCTGCCGCCCGAGAATGGGACGGGGCTAGGCAAGCCGCTGAAGATCCTGACGCATCCCGTGCGCGATCGCGTACCGATCTACCTCGCCTCAATGGGCGACCGTAGCGTGGAGCTGACCGCCGAGGCGGCGGAGGGATGGTTGCCAATCTTTTTCCTGCCCGAGCGGGCGGATCATATCTGGGGTGGGCCGCTGCGGCGTGGCTTCGCCAAACGCGCCGAGTCGCTTGGGCCGCTGGAGATTCTGGCAGGCGGTGCACTCGCCATTGGTGAGGGCCTCGAGCACATGCGCGACCTGGAGCGGCCGCACCTGGCGCTCTATATCGGCGGGATGGGAGCGAGGTCGAAGAACTTCTACAACGAGCTCGCGTGCCGATACGGCTTTGAGCGCGAGGCCGCCGAGATTCAGGATCTCTATTTGAGCGGGCGCAAAAAGGAAGCCGAGGCGATTGTTCCGCAGGCACTGCTGGATGGCCTCTCACTGGTGGGTCCTGCTTCCTGGGTCCAGGAGCGTATCGCCGCCTACCGTGAAGCTGGCGTGACGCTGCTTGACGTACATCCGATCGGACCCGATCCGCTCGGCGATGTCGAGCGTGTCAAAAAGTGGATCTCGTAACGCGCTGCTCAGCGATAGGTCAAGGCGTGCGGTACAGCCCTTCGTAGTGCCAGTAGTTGTCGTAGACGATGCGTAAATATGTCTGCGTCTCGGCGAACGGGATCTCCTCAACCAGGAGATCGGGATCGTCGCCGTACCGCTGTAGCCAGCGCCCGACGTTGCCGCCGCCAGCATCGTAGGCGGCCAGGGTGGGGAACAGGCGGCCTTTGTAGTCGCCCAGGAGCTGCTGCAGGAACCACGTCCCAAACTCGATGCTGACCGACGGCTTGAACAGGTCACGCAAGGCGAAGTCGTCGCGGCCCAGTCGGCTCGCGATCGTGCGCGCCGTCGAAGGCACCACCTGGGTCAGGCCCATCGCCTGGGCGCCTGACTGCGCGTGGGGGTCGAACGAGCTTTCCTGTCGCATCAGCGCGAGCATCAGCAGAGGATCGACGCCGTATGCAGCGGCCTGCTCGGCGACCAGGTCACCCCAGCCAGCTGGATAGACCTGCTTCTGCAGCGCGCGCGGCAACGCGCTCAAGCCGACCAGGTCGCGCATCTGCTTGCCGATCCGCAAGGTCAGCTGCGGCTGATCGTGAGCGGTCGCCCAGTCGGCGACCGCGCTGAGGTGGGCGATGTCGTGGGCTTGCGCGTATTGCTGCGCAACGCCATCGACCTCCCAGCCGGCTTCGGCGCGCAAGCCGAGGTCGAGCAGTGTCTCGGCACGCCGCAGCGCAGGCGCAACATCTTGCGCGGCACGCTCGGGCGTCAGGTTGAAGGCGGCGAACCAGTTGGCGCGTTCCTGAACGTCGCTACTGCTCAGCGCCAGCCAGGTCGAGCTGCGTGGCGGCAGCGCGGCCATGCTGAGCGTGGCGCTGCTGATTTGCTCCTGGGCGCGCAGGCCGTAGAAGCTCTCGGGATCGGCGGCGGCTGCGCGGTTGAATGCGTCTGTAGCGTCCGCGGAGCCAGCGGGAAGCGCCTTCGCGAGCCAGTATTCGAGTTCCGCGAGAACGGTCGGCGACGGTGGACCGCCGCCGGCAATGCCGCTGCGCCAGGCCTCCAGCGCACCCGAACGGTCGCCACGTACGAATCGTGTAAAGCCTAAGTGGAACATGGCCTCCGCCGCACGTTCGGGTGCTGCTTGTGCCATGTTCTGGTAGTCGGATTCGGCTGAAGACTCGTCGCCGTCGCGTTCGTCGAGCTGACCGATGCGCAGCCAGGCTGCGCCCGAACCAGGCCCAGCGGCGTCGGCCACCGATTGGAATCCGTCGCGCGCGCTACTGGAGTTGCCGAGCTTCAGCTCCGCCTCGGCACGATTCAACTGGGCTTGCTCCCAATCCGGACTACCTTGGTCAACCTGGTCGAACTGGTCGATCGCGGCGCGGTAGTCCTTGGCATTCAGGCGGACTAGCCCCGCTTGCAGCGGGCTGATGCTCGCACCGCGGCCGAGATCGTTCAGCGCATCGAGCGCGTCAGGTCCGCGCGCCTGATCGGCATAGTCAACGACGATTGAGCGGAAGCGCTCGGCCGCGAGATCCGTCTGACCCATCGAGCGCGCCACGCTGGCGGTCGTGAACAGCATCTCCGCCGTATATGCCCGCGTGCCGGCCAGACTCAGCGAGCGGTTGTACATGTCCAGCGCCTGCTGCTTTCGACCCATCCGCTGATCGGCCTCGCCTGCGCGTTCGAGCGCTTCGATCTGGGTGAGGCGCGGTCCGCCGCCGTCGATACTGAGCGCGGACTGCGCGGCGGCCAACTCGGATGGCCAATCGCCAAGAGTGGCGGAGCACTGCGCGCGCTGCAGCGCGGCATACGGTCCGATTGCGGTTGCACCGGCGGCGGCTTCGAACGCGTCCAAGGCGCGCAAGGCACCGGCGCAGTCGCCCGCCGCGCGGCGGATCTGCTCGAGCGCGAAGTACGCGGGGGCGGTCTGGTCCGAGTTCGGATAGGCAGCCAGGAGCTGCTGAACCAGGTCTTCGGCGGCGGCCGTGTCACCGTCGGCCAGCGTGGCGCGCGCCTGCAACAAGAGGGCACGCGGCGCGATGCTTGCGTTCTGGCTGGCCGCGTCGGCGTAGAACTGCTCGGCCTGGGCATAGTCGCCGCGACGTACGAGCTGTTCGCCCGGCTGAAGCGCGGCCTCGGCTGCGGCGTTGGCAGGCGGCAACGCGGCGGTACCGCGGGCGCCGCCTGCGCGAGTCGACGGCGCGACCAGCGCGACGACGATCAGGAGTACGAGCGCATGTGCTCGCATCGGCCGAGGTCGAGTGTACTGCCGAAGTCGGATCGTTCTGACCGTCACCGCTTACACTTCGGTCACCATGCCGATCAATGTGACGACGAGCGAAAAGAAGGCGGAAATCGCCCGCGACGTGGTGGTCGCGTACCTTTCGCATGTGAAGGACGAAGAGCTGTCCGACTTGACCAAAGTGGATGCGGCCATCAGCCGCTTGATCGACGTGGTCGACCGCCAATTTCAGGTTGAGCAGCACCGCGCGCCGGGGTTCGGCGTTCCTCCATCGATTCCTTCGCCAGCACCAGCACGTCACGACTGACGGCGCCTCGGCGCTCCCGCTGTTCGGGCCTCACGGCGATGCCACCCAGGCGCGGGGCTCACACATTCGTTGGTGGAGGTGCACCAGGTACCAGGGGCGGTCTGGGCGCAGTCACCGGGGGGGTCGGGTTGAAAGGTTCGTGACTGCGCTTGCATTCGACCGTGGAACGCGATGGGCGCGGTCGAAGTGCGCAACAGCGTGCAGGCCGCGAGTGTGAAGCGGGCTGGGGCGGAGCTGGCTGGGTGTGGTTGAGTCAGTTGCGGCTGGTCAATTTCCGCAACTTTCGGGCGTTGCGTCTCGAGCCACAGCCTGGCGTCCTGCTGTTCAGCGGACACAATGGCCAGGGCAAGACCAATCTGCTGGAGTCGGTCTACGTCCTGGCGACCACGCGTTCGCCGCGAACCAGCGTCGAGCGCGAGCTGCTGAGCTGGCGGGCGCCGGAGGATGCCGACCTGGCGGCCGTGACACCACCGTTTGCTCGACTGGAAGCCCGCGTTCGTCGGCTCAGCGGTGAAACGCACCTCGAACTGACCTTCGAAGGCGAACGCAGCGGCAACGCGAACGGTCCGGGTGCCGTCACCCGGGACATCAAGGTCAACGGCCTGGCCACGCGCGCCGCTGGCCTGGTTGGCCAACTGCCAGTCGTGTACTTCTCGCCCGCGGACGTCGACCTGGCGGGCGGCTCACCGAGCGGACGTCGACAGTACCTCAACCTGGCCAATTCCCAGGCGTCGCCGAGCCATCTGCGTGCGCTGCAGCGCTACAACCGCGTGCTACTGCAGCGTAACCAGGTGCTGCGGCTGGTGCGCGAACGTCGTCAGCTCGCGACCGCGTTGGAGCCGTGGACCGAGCAGATGGTCAGCTGGGGCGCGCAGATACTGCATCAGCGGCTGACGATGCTGCGCGAGATGAACGCGCGAATTGCCGACATTTTTCGCGACCTGGCGGGCAGCACTGAAGGACTCGAGGTGGTCTATCGCTCGACGGTCTGCGAGACGCCGCACGATCCCGAGTCGGTTGCGGCATTGCAGCAGGCCTACAAGCGACAGCAAACGTCGATTGCCACGCGTGAAATCGAGCAAGCGGTCAGCTTGGTTGGACCGCATCGCGATGACTTCACGTTTGTGCTCGACGGGGTCGACCTGAATACATACGGTTCGCGGGGCCAGCAACGCCTGGCGGTGCTGGCCTTGAAGCTGGCCGAAGCGGACTGGATGCGGGCCGCTATTGGCGAGATCCCGGTCGTGCTGCTGGACGACGTGCTCTCAGAGCTCGATCCGCAGCGGCGCGCCTACGTGCTGCAGCGTGTGGCAGAACCTGAGCCCAGCCGCACACGCCAGGTGTGGATCACCACCACCGAGACCGACCTGCTCGCCGCGGACTCAGCCCTGGCGACCGCACAGCACTACACCATCGAAGCGGGCCAGGTCCACGCGGTGTCAATGCGGGAGTAATGCTTTCCGGCCGCGTTGCCAGGACGGCATAATCCCCGCGAGCCATGAATATCCTCGGCATGGGGCCACTCGAGATCCTGCTGATCGTGGTCCTGGCCCTGATCGTGTTCGGGCCTGCCAAGCTGCCCGAGATCATGGGGCAGGTCGGCAAGGCGATCGCGGACTTCCGTCGTGCAACGAGCGAGCTCAGCGATGAGTTCAACCGCACCATCCAGGCCGAGCTGGCCGAGACGCGCTCCGTGGTCGAGGACACCAAGTCAGCCGTCACCGGTGTGCACACCAGCATCAACGCTGCCATCACGGGGACCACGCCCGCGCCGATGCTCACCACACCTGCGCCTGCGCCCACTGCCACCGTCACCGCATCTACCAACGGTGCTTCGACCAATGGCGCGACCGCGGTTGTGGAGGACGAAACGCCGCCCATGGCCAACACCGCGCATTGGAGCTGGGAAACCGCCGCACCTGCGCCGGCCGCACCGGCGGTCGAGGTGCATGCGCCTGAGACGCCCGCTGTCGCCCCTACGAGGGAGGTCGTGCGAGCAGCTCAGGAGGCTGCGCCGCCGCCCGCCCGGAGCCGCAGAACTTCAGGTCGCGACGACCTCCTTCCACCTTACTGAGAGCCTACTGAGAGTTGCGAGGAAGGCTCAGACGCATGGCATACAATGTGGTCGCATTCCCAAGGAGCAGGCAGTGATCGAAGTCTATGTCGAGAGCATCCGCGTCAATATGACGAACTACCGCCGTGTAGTGATGCTCAAGGAAAAGACTTCACCCCGCTACCTGCCCATCTGGATCGGCCATTTCGAAGCTGATGCGATCGCCATTCCGATGCAGAATGTCCCCGTTCAGCGGCCACTGACGCATGACTTGCTCAAGGGCGTGATCGAACAGCTCGGCGGCAAGCTGACACAGGTGGTCATCAATGAGCTGGCCGATGAGACGTTCTACGCCAAGCTGATCGTGGATGCCCATGGACGGCACGTCGAGGTTGACGCCCGACCTTCGGACGCTATCGCGCTGGCCATTCGGGCCAAGGTGCCGATTTTCGTCGAGGAATCCGTGTTCGAGCAGGCTGGCCTGGTCTTCGAGAACGAAGAGGCCGAAGCTGAGGGCGTCGAGGCCGAAGAAGCCACCGAAATCGACGAAGAGAAGTTGACGGTGTTCAAGCAGTTCATTGAGACGCTGGACATCGACGACCTGGGCAAGGGCGGACAGGAGCACAAACTTTCCTAGAGGTACGCCAACCCCGAAGAGAAACAGAACGTCAGTGCGGGGCTCAGGCGGCGGGGCGCTGCTCCAGGCCTGCGAGCATGAGAAAATGCGCCAGGCGGGCGCAATGCTGGCAGAGATCCTGGCGAGCGTGGCGGCGGCCGCGCAGCCTGGCGTGAAGCTCAAAGAGCTGGACGTGCTCGCGGCGGACATCATGCGCGAGCACGGCGCCGAGTCCAGCTTCCTGAATTACCACCCGGCGTGGGCGCCAAGACCGTATCCGGGCGTGCTGTGCCTGTCGATCAACGAAGTCATCGTGCACGGGATCCCGAATGGTCGCCGACTTGCCTCGGGCGACATCCTCTCAATCGATTGTGGCGTTGCCCTCCAGGGCTATCACGCCGACAGTGCGGTGACCGTTGGAGTTGGCTCGGTAACTGCCGAGGACCAGCGGCTGATGCTCACCACGCAGGCTGCGCTCGAGGCGGGAATCGCCGCGGCGCAACCGGGCGCACGCCTCGGAGACATTTCGCACGCCATCGAGGCCGTCATTCGACGCCACGGCTTTGGCACACCCCAGACGTGGGGCGGACATGGCATCGGTCGCGCCATGCACGAGGAGCCGCACGTGCCCAACACCGGTCAGCCCGGCACAGGCATGCTGTTGCGCG
>Ga0213876_10000698_pt1 | contig 23633 bp, 19 predicted proteins | sample BarmaccomBMRX_R9_FD_160113 | JGI IMG/M metagenome (GOLD analysis project Ga0213876, IMG submission 160113) | Root-associated microbial communities from Barbacenia macrantha in rupestrian grasslands, the National Park of Serra do Cipo, Brazil - RX_R9 | ecosystem: Host-associated > Plants > Roots... | reverse complement strand
GAGCCCGAGCTCCTTGGTCGCGCGAACGTGATTCGAGGAGTGCTTCAGGACGACGCCCAACGTCCGGGCGACGGCTTCCTCGTCGAGGTCGGCAACGCCGAGGACGACGAGGGTTCGCGCCCAGTCGATGCTCTCCGCAATGCTCGGGGCCTTCTTGAGCTCCAGGGCGCGCAACGTGCGGATCGTGCGGACCAGCGCCTCCGCGAGGTCTTCGACGACCTCCGGCACACGGGTCATGACGATCGCCTTCTCGCGCTCCGCGTCCGGGTAGTCGACGTGGAGGAACAGGCAGCGCCGCTTGAGGGCCTCGGAGAGCTCGCGGGTCGCGTTCGACGTGAGCACGACGAACGGGCGGCGTACGGCTTCGATCGTGCCGAGCTCCGGCACTGTGACCTGGAAGTCCGACAGCACCTCGAGGAGGAGGCCCTCGACCTCGACGTCCGCCTTGTCGGTCTCGTCGACCAGCAGCACCGTCGGGTCGGTCTGGCGGATCGCGGTCAGCAGCGGCCGCGAGAGCAAGAACTCCTCGGAGAAGATGTCGTCGTGGGTCTCCTCCCACGCCTGGTCGCCGGCGGCTTGGATCCGCAGCAGCTGCTTGCGGTAGTTCCACTCGTAGAGAGCGCGCGCCTCGTCGAGGCCCTCGTAGCACTGGAGCCGGACCATCCCCGCACCCGCGGCCGTCGCGACCGCCTTGGCGAGCTCGGTCTTCCCGGTGCCGGCGGGGCCTTCGACGAGCAACGGCTTGCCGAGCGCGTCGGCCACGAACACCGTCGTGGCGATGGCGTCATCGGCCAGGTAGCCGGTCGCGGCGAGCCGCTCTCGGACGTCGTCGGGCGACGTGAAGAACGGCATGTGCGCTCCAGCGGTAGAGGCTTTGCAGCCAAGCAGAACGCGATTCTATCGAGGCCGCGACCGGAGCGCTGCGCCCCTCCCGCCCGTTCTGAAGCGGTGGGTCAGGTACGGATCTGGCCGGTTCCCGTGACGACCCACGTGGTGCTGGTCAGCTCGGGCAGGCCCATCGGGCCGCGGGCGTGCAGCTTCTGGTTGGAGATGCCGATCTCCGCCCCCATGCCAAACTGCTCACCGTCGGTGAACCGGGTCGAGGCGTTGACCATCACGGCCGCCGAGTCCAGGCCCGAGACGAACTGCTGCGACGCCGGAAGCGACCTGGTGACGATCGCCTCGGTGTGCCCACTGCCCCACTGCCGGATGTGCGCAACGGCGTCGGCGAGGCTGTCGACCACGCCGACCGCGAGATCGAGCGAAAGGTACTCCGCGGCCCAGTCATCGTCAGTCGCCGGTACGACGTCGGCGCCGTGCTCGGCCACGGCTGCGTCGCCGTGGATCGTGACCCCCTTGTCCTGCAGCGCTTTCAGCGCGCCGGGGAGGAACTCCGCCGCAACGTCGCGGTGGACCAGCATGGTCTCGGCCGCGTTGCACACGCTGGGCCGTTGCGTCTTCGAGTTGACGATGATCTCCAGGGCCATGTCGAGATCCGCGTCAGCGTCGACGTACACGTGACAGTTGCCGACGCCCGTCTCGATCACCGGCACCGTCGACTCCTCGACGACGCTCCGGATCAGACCGGCCCCGCCTCGTGGAATCAGCACGTCGACCAGGCCCCGGGCGCGCATCAGGTGCTTGGCCGATTCGTGGTCGTCGCCTGGCACGAGCTGGACGCTGTCTGGGGGCAACCCGGCCTGCTGCGCCGCAGCCGCGAGGACGTCAACGATCGCTCGGTTGCTCTCGCGGGCACTCGACGAGCCACGGAGCAGGACCGCGTTGCCGCTCTTCAGGCACAGCCCAGCAGCGTCCGCCGTCACGTTCGGGCGGGCCTCGTAGATGATTCCGACGACCCCCATCGGCACCCGCACCTGCCGCAGCTGCAAGCCGTTGGCCAGCGTCGACCCGCGCAGCACCTCCCCGACCGGGTCCGGCAGGCCGGCGACCTGACGGAGGCCGTCAGCCATCGCTTCGATTCGCTCGGAGTCCAGCTTCAGCCGATCCACCAGGGGGTTGTCGGGGTCGCGGGCCACATCGCGGCCGTTGGCCTCGAGGATCGCGGTGGTGTTGGCCACCAACGCGTCCGCCATCGCGAGGAGCGCCGCGTCTTTCACCGATCGCGGCATCGGGGCGAGCTCGGCGGCGGCCACCCGCGCCGCCTTCGCAACCGACAGGACGTCTTCGGCAGTCGTCATGCCGAAAATCGTACGGCGCGGGCCTAGAAGATGAAGCGGGTCGCCGATGTCGGGAAGTCCGTCTCGCGCCATGCGAGCACGCGGACAGGTGCGACCCGGTAGAAGCCGAAGGCCGGGTCGGTCACGTCGAGCGTGTGCCCGTACTTCTCGGCGTAGTCGCCGACGAAGCTGTCGGGCAGCCCGGCCTGCGTCACCCACTCCGCACGACCCTCGACCACCACGACCTCGTCGCCGCTCTCGAGGTGGACGACGATATCCGGCCGCGCTGCGAGGTTCCGCCCCTTGTAGGACTGCGAGTCCGTGGAGAACATCACCGCGCCGTCAGACCACAGGCCCCACACCGGCATGGCATGAGGGCGGCCGTCGGCCCGCGTCGTACAGATCCAGTAGTTGCGCGCGGCAGTGAGCCGCTCCTCCGCCCAGGCCCACGGCAGCTGCCCGGCCGCATCCGTCGCGATGCCGTAACCCGCGATCATGTCCGGTCGTCCCACGTTCATGGTCGGGACGGTAGCGCCGGCCTCCGACAGCCGCCGAGCGCCGGCGGTCAGCGCCAACTCGGCAACGTCAGAGCAGGGCGAGGTCGTCACGGTGGATGACCTCGCGGGAGTACGCCGATCCGAGCGCCTCGGCCAGCTCGTGCGTTGATCGCCCGAGCAGCGTCGGCAGCTCGGTCGAGTCGTAGGCGACCAGCCCGCGGGCCACCGGCGTCCCCGCGTGGTCGAGCAGATCCACCGGATCGCCGGCGGCGAACTCGCCCTCGACCGCGGTGATCCCGGCCGGCAGGAGCGACTTACGGCGCTTCACCACGGCGTCGACGGCCCCCGCGTCGAGCCGCACGATCCCTCTGCCCGTGGTGGCGTGGGCCAGCCACAACAACCGCGCCGGTGCCCGGCGGCCGGTCGGGTGGAAGCACGTGCCGACATCAGCGCCGGCCAACGCCGGCGCGACATCGTTCGCGTGCGCAAGCAGGGTCGGCACGCCGGCACCAGCAGCGATGCGCGCCGCCGACACCTTCGTCGTCATCCCGCCCCGCCCGACACCGGCCCTGCCGACCGCACCGAGCCGCACGTGGTCGAGGTCGGACTCGTTGCGGACGTCGGTCACTCGCGTCGCCGGCCCGTGCGAGGGGTCGACGTCGTACACGCCGTCGACGTCGGAGAGCAGGAGCAAGGCATCCGCGCCGACGATGTGGGTGACCAGCGCCGCGAGGCGGTCGTTGTCGCCGAAGCGGATCTCCTCGGTCGCGACGGTGTCGTTCTCGTTCACGACGGGCACGACGCCGAGCCCGAGCAGACGCTCGAAGGTTCGGGCCGCATTGCGATAGTGCACCCGCCGGACCACGTCGTCGGGCGTGAGCAGTACCTGCCCGACGGTGAGCTGATGGTTCGCGAACGCTGCGGTGTATCGCGCGAGCAGCATGCCCTGGCCGACGCTTGCCGCGGCCTGCTGCGTCGCGAGGTCCCGCGGGCGCTGGGCCAGCCCGAGTGGCCGCAGTCCGGCGGCGATCGCACCCGAGGACACCAGGATCACCTGCGAACCGGCGGCGACCCGGCCGGCGATCGCCGCCGTGAGGGAGTCGATCCGGGTCTGGTCGATGCCGCCGCCCGGACTGGCCAGGGTCGAGGAGCCGATCTTGACGACGAGGCGCCGAGCGCCGGCAACCACATCGCGGCTCATGTCCCCACCCTCGCGACGATCATTCGGTTTGTGTCACGACACGCCGGTGTCGCGGACATCAACTCCATGATCATCGGCTCTGCTCGCCGGCCTCGTCGGACCAGCCGATGCCCTCGACGTCTTCGTCGTACGCCGAGCGGCGAGACGAGCGCGCCGCCTTGCGCTGATCCGCGCCGATCCGCCTGTGGTCCTCGAGCCGCTCGTCGGTGCCACGACCGCCGTGCGGCGAGCCGACACCACTGCGCAGCGTCGGCTCCCAGTCGAACGTGACCTCGCCGATCGTGACTTCGGCGCCTGCGGTCGCGCCGAGCCCCGCGAGCGCATCTTCAACGCCAAGGCGTGAGAGCCGATCCGCGAGATAGCCGACTGCCTCGTCGTTGGAGAAGTCGGTCTGCAGCACCCAGCGCTCGGGGCGCTCACCGTGTACGACGAACGCCTGCTCACCGACCGGCTCGACCGAGAACCCGTCATCACGAGCCGGGGCGGGTCGCAACACGATTCGGGTCGGCTCGACCTTGGCCGGGTTGGCCCGTGCGCTCGCGACTGCGTCGGCCATCGCGAAGCTCAGCTCGCGCAGCCCGTGCCGGGTGGCAGCGGAGATCTCGAAGATCGGGAAGTCAAATCGCTCCGTGAGGTCGGCGCGCACCAGCTCGGCGAGGTCGCGCGCATCAGGCACGTCGACCTTGTTCAGCGCGACCAGCCGCGGTCGGTCGGACAGGCCACCCTCGACCGCCTCGTCGTATGCCGCGAGCTCGGTCTCGATCTGAGCCAGATCGCTGACGGGATCACGGTCGGGCTCCATCGTCGCGCAGTCGATGACATGAACGAGTACGGCGCAGCGCTCGACGTGGCGGAGGAACTCCAGCCCGAGGCCGCGGCCGCTGCTCGCTCCTGGGATCAGACCCGGCACGTCGGCGACGGTGAACACCGTGTCGCCCGCCTCGACCACCCCGAGGTTCGGGACCAGCGTGGTGAATGGATAGTCCGCGATCTTCGGCCGCGCCGCCGACAACGCGGCGATCAGCGACGACTTGCCGGCATTGGGGTAGCCGACGAGTGCCACGTCGGCGACGCTCTTCAGCTCGAGAATCGCCTCGAGGGACTCGCCGGGCTCGCCCAGCAGGGCGAAACCGGGCGCCTTGCGCCGAGCCGACGCGAGCGCCGCGTTGCCGAGGCCGCCTCTGCCGCCACGCGCCGCGACGAACCGGGTGCCGGTGCCGACCAAGTCGGCGAGCACCTCGCCGGACTCGGCGTCGCGGACCACCGTGCCGTCCGGCACCGGGATCACGAGATCAGAGCCGATGGCACCGTCGCGGTTCGAGCCCTGGCCAGGCTTGCCGCTCGACGCTCGCTGGTGCGGATGCCGGTGCAGGTCGAGCAGGGTGGTGACGCTCGGATCGACGACGAGGATCACGTCACCGCCGCGGCCGCCGTCCCCGCCGTCCGGGCCACCGAGCGGCTTGAACTTCTCGCGGTGGACCGACGCGCAGCCGTTCCCACCATCACCGGCTCCGGCGTGCAGGACCGCGCGGTCGACGAAGCTCGCGGCCATGGCCGCGCCCGCTTACGCGGAGGAGTCGGCGGCGCTCGTGGTGATGCTCACCACGCGGCGCCCACGCCGACGCCCGAACTGCACGGCGCCAGCGGCGAGCGCGAACAGCGTGTCGTCGCCACCGCGACCGACATTCTCGCCCGGGTGGAAGTGCGTGCCACGCTGCCGGACGAGGATCTCGCCGGCGTTGACCTGCTGGCCACCGAACCGCTTCACGCCGAGGCGCTGAGCATTGGAGTCGCGCCCGTTACGACTGGAGGACGCACCCTTCTTGTGAGCCATTGCGGTCCTACTTCCCGGTCTCGATGCCGGTGACGCGAATCGTGGTCAGGCGCGAACGGTGCCCCTGCCGACGGTGGTAGCCGGTCTTGTTCTTGAACAGATGGATGTTGATCTTGGGGCCCTTGATCTCCTCGACGACCTCGGCGGTCACGGTCGTGGCAGACAGGGCCTTGGCGTCGGTGGTGACCTGGCCGGCGTCGTCGACGACGAGCACGGCTGGCAGGGTCACTGAATCGCCGGGAGCGGAGGCCAACCGGTCGACGGTCAGCGTGTCGCCGACGGCGACCTTGTGCTGGTGGCCGCCACTGCGCACGATCGCGTACACGGTCGAACTCCTTGCCAGTTCTCGCGAGATCTGAGCTCGAACAGATCAGTCTCAATCGATCGGGATCGCATCGGCTGCGTCCAGGCGGTGCGCACCGGGCGCACCGACCATTCAGGTTACGGAAGCGGTCCGCGCCGGGTCAAACGGCGAATCCGCACCCGCTTCATCCGCCGCAGGCGCCGGATCGCTGTCCTTGGTCGCGGTTTCAGTGCTCTTGGTCGTCGTACGCCGCCGCTTCGGCTTCTCGGCCGGCGGTGCAGCGTCGGCGGCCTTGTCCTCGGCCGCGGGCGCAGGGGCGTCCTCGGCCGGCTTGTCACCCTCAGCCGACTCAGCCGCAGCCGGCACGACCGCTGCCGTCGGCTCCGTGTCTGCTGTCGACTCGGTGTCCGCCGTGGGCTCAGCGTCTGCCGCCGACTCCGTGTCCGGCTGCGGCGGCTTCGCGGTGGCCGCGATCGCCGTCGGCTTGGGGGCGCGCACCTTCTTCGGGGGGCGCCTCGCGCTGACCGGATCGATCTCGAGGATCACCCCGCTGCCGTTGCACTCGGGGCAGGTGTGGCTGAACGATTCGAGCAGACCCTCACCGACGCGCTTGCGAGTCATCTGCACGAGGCCAAGCGAGGTGACCTCGGCCACCTGGTGCCGCGTCCGGTCGCGACCGAGACATTCGAGCAGCCGACGGAGCACGAGATCACGGTTGCTCTCGAGGACCATGTCGATGAAGTCGATGACGATGATGCCGCCGAGGTCGCGGAGCCGGAGCTGCCGCACGATCTCCTCCGCCGCCTCGAGGTTGTTCTTCGTGACGGTTTCCTCGAGGTTGCCGCCCTTACCGGTGAACTTGCCGGTGTTGACGTCGACGACAACCATCGCCTCGGTGCGGTCGATCACCAGGTAGCCGCCGCTCGGCAGCCAGACCTTGCGGTCAAGCGCCTTCGCGAGCTGCTCGTCGACCCGGTAGGCCTCGAAGACGTCCTCGGGCCCGGACCACTTCTTGGTCCGCTCGGCCAGGTCGGGAGCGACCCAGCCGACGTAGTTCTCGATCGTGTCCCACTCGTCGTCACCCTGCACCACCAGCGAGGTGAAGTCCTCGTTGAAGATGTCGCGGATCACGCGGATGACGAGGTCGGGCTCGCTGTAGATCAGGCTCGGCGCCGAGGCGGTCTTCGACTTCGCGTCGATGACCTCCCACTGCGCCTTCAGCCGGCTCAGGTCCTTCTCGAGAGCCTCTTCGGTTGCGCCTTCGGCAGCGGTGCGGATGATCACGCCGGCATCGTCGGGGGTGAGCCGCTTGAGGATGCCCTTCAACCGGGAGCGCTCGGTGTCGGGCAGCTTGCGACTGATCCCGGACAGCCGGCCGTCCGGCACGTAGACCATGTAGCGGCCGGGGAGGCTGACCTGGCTGGTGAGCCGGCCGCCCTTGTGGCCGATCGGGTCCTTCGTGACCTGAACGAGGACGGACTGGCCCGACTTCAGCGCCTGCTCGATGCGCGGCGGCTTTCCTTCCAGCGCGCTGGCGTCGTAGTTGACCTCGCCGGCGTACAGCACTGCGTTGCGGCCGCGGCCGATGTCGACGAACGCCGCCTCCATGCTCGGCAGGACGTTCTGGACCTTGCCGAGATAGACGTTGCCGACCATCGACGCCTGGTCCTTGCGGGTGACGTAGTGCTCGACCAGCACGCCGTCCTCGAGCACCGCGATCTGCGTGCGCTCCTCGCCCTGGCGGACCACCATGACGCGGTCGACGGCTTCCCGGCGAGCCAGGAACTCGGCCTCGGTGATGATCGACGGGCGGCGGCGCTGGGTGTCGCGTCCGTCGCGGCGACGCTGCCGCTTCGCCTCGATGCGGGTCGAGCCCTTGACGCCGCGAACGCCGTCGTCGGCGGCCTGCTTGCGAGGTTCGCGGACGTGCACGACCGTGTTGGGCGGGTCGTCCGGGCCGAGCTCGGACTCACCGTCGCCCGTACCGGTACGCCGCCTGCGCCGCCTGCGCCGGCTACTCGCGCTCGTGCCGCCATCGTCTGCGGCCTCGTCGTCGGAGCCTTCGGCGGTGTCCCGGCCGGCGGCCTCATCGGGTGAACCCTCGCCATCGCTGCTGTCCGCGCCGGCGCCCTCGTCGGTGGCTGCTCCACCAGCTCCGCCGCCACGACCACCTCGGCCACGGCGACCCCGCCGGCGGCGGCGCGGCGTGCCGTCGCCGGCCTCGCCCTCGCTGTCCCCGTCGTCCGGGCTGGTCGCTGCGGCTGCGACGTCCTGGTCGCTGGTGTCGGACGCCGCCTCCTCAGCGGTCTCTTTCGCCGGGGTTCGCTTGCGGGGCGCCAGCTCGGCGGGTGGTGGCTGGAAGAGCAGCGCGGTCGTCGGCGCAGTCTTCTTGGCGCCGCTCTTGGTGCCGGAGTCGACCTCGGCGTCGGTGGTCGAGCTCGCCGTCTTTTTCGCGCGAGACCGCTTCGCCGGGGCCTTGGCGGCTTTCTCCGTGCCACCGGCGTCGGCCTTGGTGGGGGCGCCGTCACCGGATGTCTCGGTCTTAGCGTCGGTCGCGGCCGGCGGCGTCGATGGCGCCGCGGTCGGCGCGCTCGACTCTGCGCCTGACTCTGACGGGGTCGGCGGGCCGGCGGGCCGGCTCACGGTCCGGCGGCGACTTGCGACCTTCTTGGGTGCGGCGTCCGATCCGGACGGCGCGTCGTTGGATGTGGTGGTTGGCTCGTCGTCGAGCACTCGTTCTCCTCGTCCGCTCCCGGGTTCGCCCGTAGGCGCCCCGCACGGGAGCGAGGTGGTCGCCGTACGCCGCCTCTCAGCGACCCACGACGGAAGCCGGTGGGGGTCCGGTCGGTCTCGCGGTCGCGATCCCTGCCGGACCTACGGCGACACCGCGGAGTCCGAACGACGTGAGCCATGAAGCGGGTCGGTCAGTCGTTGCGCATCCTCCGGCGACGTCGTGTCGATCAGCCCTTGCGCCAGCCGCGTCACCAATGGGGTGACGGGCGTCGTCAGTGCGCCAATCATTCGCAACGCCGTCAAGATGTCGTCGGGTCGGACAGCGGGTGTGGCGTGCTGCACGACCAAGTCCATTCTCGCACATTCGGCCGCCGGGTCGGGACCATTCGCGCTGGTCAGCGCCACGTTCGCGGTCACGAGCGCCGCCCGGACGTCCACGGTGCGGGTGCCATCCTTGGTCGCTCGCTCGACGGGGGCCGTGGTCTGTGCGAGCAGGAGATCGAGCGCTTTCTGAGCGGCCGCAACGGATACACCCGGCAGCTCGATCGACCAACGTGAGGCCTCGATCAGCTCGGCGAGGGTCTTGGCGGGGCTGTCTGCGGCGTCCACGACGTCGACGATGTCGATGCCGGGCGGCAGCGCGGCGTCGAGCGTGTCGCGGACCTGGTCGGGGTCGGTCGCCTCGGCCAGCCCGATCTCGAGGTATTCGGCCTCCGACGCCGTACCGGTCGGCGCCGCCCCGGCGTAGGACACCTTCGGGTGGGGGCTGAACCCCGCGCTGTAGGCGATCGGGAGCCGTGCCCGACGGATCGCGCGCTCGAAGACCCGCGCGAAGTCCCGGTGACTGGTGAACCGCAGCCGACCGCGCTTGGCGTAGCGGATCCGCAGCTTCTGGACCACGGGAGGCGGCGGCGGCCCCTCCGGCTGCCGACTCACGCCACCCCCCAGTTATCGCCCAACCGTCTCGAATCGTTGGTTTCAGACCCTTCAAACCAACGATTCGAGACGGTTGGGCGATAGGTCGGGGGCGGCATCAGAGGGGGGTGAGCGGCAACAACGGACGGCCGGTGGGTCCGACCTGGATCTCGGTGCCCATCGACGGGCACACGCCGCAGTCGTAACACGGCGTCCAGCGGCAGTCCTCCACCTCGCCGCCACCATCAACCGACGCGGCGATCGCCTCCTGCCAGTCCTCCCAGAGCCACTCCTTGTCCAGCCCGGAGTCCAGGTGGTCCCACGGCAGGACCTCGTTCTGCTGCCGCTCGCGGGTCGTGTACCAGTCGAGCGAGACCGGCTGCGCCTCGAAGACGTCGCGGCACGCGGCTTCCCACCGCTCGTAGGAGAAGTACTCGCTCCACCCGTCGAAGCGCTGGCCCTGCTCCCACACCCGCCGGATCACGGGAGCGACCCGGCGGTCGCCTCGTGAAAGCAGTCCTTCGATGATCGAGGGCCGGCCGTCGTGATAGCGGACGCCGATCGATCGGCCGAACTCCCGGTCGTGCGTGACGGCGCCTTTGAGCGCACGCAACCGCCGGTCGACGGTCTCGTGATCCAGCTGCGCGGCCCACTGGAACGGCGTGTGCGGCTTCGGCACGAAGCCGCCGATCGAGATCGTGCACCGGATGTCCTTGCGGCCGGCCGCCTCCCGTCCGGTCGCGATGACGCGCCGCGCCATTCCGGCGATCGCGAGGACGTCCTCGTCGGTCTCGGTCGGCAGACCGCACATGAAGTACAGCTTCACCTGGCGCCAGCCGTTGCCGTAGGCCGTCGCGACGGTCTGGATCAGGTCGTCCTCGGTGACCATCTTGTTGATCACCTTGCGCATCCGCTCGCTGCCACCCTCGGGGGCGAAGGTCAGGCCGGTACGGCGACCGTTGCGCGACAGCTCGTTGGCCAGGGTGATGTTGAAGGCATCGACGCGGGTCGAGGGCAGCGACAGCGACACCTGCTCGCCGTCGTACCGGTCGGCGAGACCCTTTGCGATCTCGTGGATCTCGCTGTGGTCGGCGGAGGACAACGACAGCAGGCCGACCTCCTCGAACCCGGTCGCCGCGATGCCGCGTTGCACCATCTCGCCGACCGTGGTGATCGATCGCTCGCGGACCGGTCGCGTGATCATGCCCGCCTGGCAGAACCGGCAGCCGCGGGTGCAGCCGCGAAAGATCTCGACGCTGTACCGCTCGTGCACCGTCTCGGCGAGCGGCACGAGCGGCTGCTTCGGGTACGGCCACTCGTCGAGGTCCATGACGGTGTGCTTGGTGACCCGCCACGGCACGCCGGACTGGTTCGGTACGACGCGCTGGATCCGGCCGTCCGGGAGGTAGGCCACGTCGTAGAACCGGGGCACGTACACGACACCGCTCGTCGCCAGCGCCAGCAGCAAGCCGTCCCGGCCCCCTGGCCGGCCCTCGGCCTTCCACGTGCGGACCAGGTCGGTCACGGCAAGGGCAGCCTGTTCGCCGTCGCCGACGACCGCCCCGTCGATGAACTCCGCGACCGGCTCGGGGTTGAACGCGGCGTGCCCACCCGCGATCACTACCGGGTCGCCGTCGGCGCGTTCCGCTGCGGTGATCGGGATGTCGGCGAGATCGAGCGCGGTCAGCAGGTTCGTATAACCGAGCTCCGTCGCGAAGGAGACCCCGAAGATGTCAAAGTCCCCCACCGGGCGATGGGCGTCGACAGTGAACTGCGGGATGCCGTGCTCGCGCATCAGGGCCTCGAGGTCCGGCCACACGCTGTAGGTGCGCTCGGCGAGCACGTCCGGCTGCTCGTTGAGCACCTCGTAGAGAATCTGAACACCCTGGTTCGGCAGCCCGACCTCGTAGGCGTCGGGATACATCAGGGCCCATCGCACGGCCGCCGAGTCCCAGGCCTTGACCTGCGCGTGCAGCTCGCCGCCGACGTACTGAACCGGCTTGCGCACCTGCGGCAGCAACGGCTCGAGCCGGGGGAAGACGCTCTCGACGGTCACGGCATACCAGGCTACGGGGAGCCGGCCGTCCGCGTCAGGACGCGACCGCGGCGCGCAGGCTCTCCTTGAGCGAGCTCATCGTCGCCAGGACGGCGGTCGGCTCGTAGCCGCAGTGCGCCATGCAGTTCGCGCAGCGCTCGTCGTTGCCCCGCCCGTAAGCCTCGAAGTCGGTCGTGTCGAGGTATTCCTGCCAGGTCGCGGCGTAGCCGTCATCGAGGAGGTAGCAGGGCTTCTGCCAGCCGAGCAGGGAGTACGACGGGATGCCCCACGGCGTGCATTCGAAGTCGCGCTTGCCCTCGAGGAAGTCGAGGAACAGCGGCGAGTGGTTGAGCCGCCACTTCTTGCGCCGGCCCTCGGCGAACGCCTCGGCGAACAGCGCCCGGGTCTGTGAGACGCCGAGGAAGTGCTCCTGGTCGGGCGCCTTGCCGTACGCGTAGCCGGGCGAGATCTGCATGTTGTCGGCGCCGAGCTCGTCGTTGATGTAGTCGAGGACGCTGATCACGTCCGCCGGGGTGTCGGTCGAGAAGAACGTCGTGTTGGTCATGACACGGAAGCCACGCGACTGCGCCAGCTTGATCGCGGCGACGGCCTGGTCGAACACGCCGTCCTTGCAGACCGACTCGTCGTGTCGTTCCTGCAAGCCGTCGAGGTGCACGATGAACGAGAAGTCGCGGTGCGCGGTGAATCGGTCGATGTGCTTCGGCAGCAGCACCGCGTTGGTGCAGAGGAGCACGATCCGGCCGCGCTCGATCAGGCCGTCGACGATCTTCTCGATCTCCGGATGCATCAGCGGCTCGCCGCCGGCGATCGACACGACCGGCGCGCCGCACTCCTCGACGGCGGCGATCGCCTGCTCGACCGGCATCCGCTGCTTCAGCAATGTGTGCGGCTGCTGGATCTTGCCGCAGCCCGCGCACTTGAGGTTGCACGCGAACAGCGGCTCGAGCTCCAGGACCAGCGGATACTTCTCGACGCCGCGGACCTTTTGCTTCATCAGGTACGAGCCGACTTTGAGGTTCTGCCGCAGTGGCATCGCCATCCCGCTCAGCCCCTCTCGTCAGGCAGCGTCCGCCGCCCACCTGCACACTATGTCCGCTGCCCGCCGCACATTCGCAAGGGCGGCGACACCGTTCTTCACGATGCTGGGCCGGAACAACGGCTCGGTGACGCTGTCGGACAGGGCTCGTACGACGATCAGCGGCCGGCCCGGCGCGAGGCGTTCAGCGAGGTAGCCGGTCTCCATGTCACATGCCAGGCCGGCGTACTTCGCGGCGAGCTCGACGCGCTCCTCACCTTCGACGATCTTCGGGACCGAGACGACGGTGCCAACGTGAGGCGTCAGGCCGGCCGCGACGAACCGGTCGGCGAGCTCCTCGCCCAGCGGGCAGTCGATCGAGAATCCCTCCGTCGTGACGATCCTGGATGCGATCACCAGATCGGGCACGCGAAGCTCAGGTGCGAGGCCACCGGCAACCCCGAGCACCGCGACGGGCCCGTCCCCCGCGAGCTCAGGGAAGTCGCGGCGCGCCTTCGCCGGTCCCATGCCGATCCGGACCAGGCGCGCCGCGCCGGCTGGCGCGCCGCGCCGTACCGCCGAGTACTCCAACCGCAACGGCGCGCAGATCACCAGCTCCGAGTTCACCGCGCTGTTTCTACCGCACTCCCCCGTTTCAGCGCTGGGTGCGGATGTAGACGTTCTGCAGCAGGCCGATCGCGATCATGGACGCGAACATGGAGGTGCCGCCGTAGGAGACGAAGGGCAACGGCAGGCCGGTGATGGGCATCACGCCGAGGTTCATGCCGATGTTCTCGAAGACCTGGAAGGCGAACCAGCACGCGATCCCGACGGCGACCAGCATGCCGAAGCGGTCCTCGGCGAGCCGCGCGATTCGCAGCGCCCGGTACAGCACCAATCCGGACAACAGCACGAGCAGGCCGGCCCCGACCATGCCGAGCTCCTCGCCCGCGACGGAGAACACGAAGTCGGTCTGCTGCTCCGGGACGAACTGCCCGTTGGTCTGCGTACCGTTGCCGAGGCCCTGCCCGAACAGCCCACCGTGCCCGATGGCGATCTGGGCCTGCTGCGGGTTGTAGTTGATGGTCTGTGCCGTCTTGTCGGTCGCGTTCGGATGCGTGAAGGCGGTGAACCGGTCGATCTGGTACTGGTGCAGCAGATGAAGGTGAGCGATCAAGAAGAACGCGAGCAGCGCGACCAGCAGCATGCCGACGATCCAGCGGCCTTCGATCCCGGACAGCGCCAGCATCCCGAACACCACGATGCCGAAGACCATGATCGATCCGACGTCCGGCTGCAGCAGGATCAGGATGATCGGGATCGCAGAGAAGGCGAAGCAGAGCAGGATGTCCTGGCGCGTCGGCTCCGACGTGCCCTCGCGTTTCTCTGACAGCAGCATCGCGAGGCCGAGGACCACGGCGACCTTCGCGAACTCGGCAGGCTGGATCTCGAAGCCACCGCCGAGACCGATCCACGAGTGGGCACCGTTCACGGTCTGTCCCAACGGGGACAGCACCGTGATCAGACCGAGCACCGATGCGCCGTACAGCACCGGCGTGTACGCCCGCAGCGTCCGGTAGTCCACTGACGCGGCGAGCACCGCCAGCATGACGCCGATGATGACGTTGAGTGCGTCCTTCTTCAGGTACGACGGACCGAGACCCTGCGGCTTCGTGGCCGCCCACACCAGGGCCAGCCCCATGACGCAGAGCACCGCGACAGCGCCGAGCAGGACCCAGTCGAGCTGGCGTAGGAAGCCTTCGCGGTCGAGGGCTCGCGACGCCAGCGACTCGGGTCTGCGCCGCGGGATCGGTGATGACCGCGCGGTCTCCGACCATTCGCTCACGACGGCGTCACGGGGGGCTCGTTCCGGAGGTCGACGTCGGAGACGTTGGCGTCGAGCCGGTGGCGGTGGACTGCGACCGCTGCGCCTGCCGATGCGCCCGGCGTGCCTGCTTGCGGGCAACCCGAGCCTTGATCGCGGCGGCACCGACCTTCGGCAACGTCGTGGGCGGCACGCCGTTGTTGAAGATCGCGGACCGGCCGTTCACTCCGTACAGGTGCTCCCACATGTGCTCCACGTAGGGCGCCGAGGAAACCGCGCCCTGGTCTGCCTTGTCGACCTCGATGACGGTGACGTACTGCGGCTTCTGGCCGGCCGGGCCGCCGAACGAGGCGAACCAGCATCCGTTCTCGTTCGTGCCGGTGAGCTCCGCCGTGCCGGTCTTCCCGCCGATCGGGTACTGCCCGGTCGGGAACGGCGCGAAGACCCCGTGCCCGGTGCCAGACGGCTCGTTGACCACGCCGTACAACGCGTTGCGAAGGTAGGTGAGGTCGTACTTGCTCAGCGGGATGTGACCGCGAACCGGCGCCTTGATGCGCTTGATCAGCTTGCCGGTCGGGCTGACGATCGCCTTGACGACGCGGGGTTCGAAGACCGTGCCGCCGTTGGCGATCGCGGCGTATGCGGTGGCGACCTGCAACGGAGAGGCCAGCACGGTGCCCTGGCCGACGTCCTCGTTCTCCTGGTCACCGGGCAGGAAGATGTAGCCGGTCCGGCAGAACTCGGCGTCGAGGCGCTGGAGCATCGTTCCCCTCGCGCGAGTCCTCGCTCCCTTGCAGTAGTTCAGGCCGCGGTGTGCGTTCTGCTGCCAGAACAGCTTCGTGTTCCGGCGGTCAGCGATGTGCCCGTAGCTCGCGCCCGGCAGGTCGACGCCGGGATCCTCGCCGTACCCGTAGGCCCGCGCGATGTTCTGCACGCCCTCGCGTGGCTGGTGGCCGTCCTTGATCAGCTGAGCGTCACGCGACCAGTCGTGCGCGCCGAGTGCGAAGAAGAACGTGTCGCAGGAGATGACGAGCGCCTCGTGCAGCGAGATGAACCCCTTGCCGCTCTCGCCCTCGAAGTTGGTACGAGTTCCGAACGTCGTCGGGCAGTCGTACGCGCCGTTCACCGACATGGTCCCGTCGTGGATCAGCCCGCTCGCCGAGATCGGCTTGAACGTGGAACCCGGCGGGTTCGAACTGCCGTACGCCTTGTCCAGGAACGGATGCCCCGGCTGGTTCTGAAGATGGGTGTACTGCGGTTTGGTGAGCGTCGGCGGCGGCCGGTTGGGGTTGTACGTCGGCAGGCTCGCCATCGCGACGATGCCGCCGTTGCGCGCGTTCAACACGACACCGGCTGCGTAGTCGGCGGTCAGACCGCTGCTGTGCGCGTTGTCGATCGCCGCCTGCACCTCCTGCTCGAGCGCCGCCTGCGCCTTCGCGTCGAGGTGGGTGACGAGGTCATTGCCCTGCCGTGGCGCGGTGTTCTTCACGACGCCGGTCGGATTGCCGAGATGGTCGACCGTGATCTGGCGGATCCCGGGCTTGCCCCGCAGTTGCTTGTTGTAGGACTCCTCGAGGCCCGAGACGCCCACCTTCGAGTTGCGGTAGACGTCTTGGCGCAGCGGCGACATCCCGTTCAGCGTGCTCTGGTCGATCGGCGCGGTGTAGCCGAGGATGGTGCTCGCCATCGCACCCTGCGGGCGGGGGTAGTGGCGGACCGCGGTCGTCTGCGCGTCGACGCCCGGGAACTGGTCTGGCATCTCCTGGATGTGGATCGCGCGGCGGGTCGCGGCGATCGTCGGCTTGGCCTGGCTGACCGGGATCGGCTGGGTGGGGTCGCCGACGTAACAGTTCGCGGGCAGCGCCACCCGTCGTACGACGGTCTTCGGGCCCGATTTGGTGTGGATCCGAACGTGCCGCTTCGGGTAGCGGCAGATCTTGGTCTGCTGGTGCAGCTTGTGGTACGGCGTGTTGAGCAGATGGGCCAGCCGATGCAGCATCGGGACACCTTTGTCGGCCCGCTGGTTCAGCTCCGAGCGGTCGACCGTGATGACCACCGCCGTCTTGTTCGTGACCCACGGCCGACCTTTGTCATCGACGATCTGCCCGCGCGGCGCCTGCGTGACGACATCCCGTACCTGGTTCTGGAAGGCGGCCACGCGGTAGTGCGGCGCGACCTTCACCTGCAGGTACCACAGGCGCCCCATCAACGTCGCCAGCAGCGAGAGGATCAGGACCCCGAGGACCACGAGCCGTAAGCGGGAACGGTCGGTCACCGGCGGGAGCTTTCGATCAGGCGATCCGTGCGGGCGGGGCGAGGCACTATCGGACCCCCACAGGCTCGAACCGGCGAGCGAAGTTGGCCACCACGGGGATCACGAACGGTGCCAAGACCACATCGTAGACAACAGTTGCGAGCAGGGAATGGGTCGTGGCACCAGCCGTCACACGGGCATCACCGAGCAGGCCGCCGAGCCCGGCGTAGACCAGAACCGACGCCGCTGAGCCGCCGAGAACAACCACGATCGTGGCGAAGACGGAGTTCTCCTCCGGGTCTTCGAGCAGCCCGGCCAGGAACCCGACGACCGTGTAGGCGAAGGCGGTTCGTCCTGCGATGTGCCCGGCCGGCGGGATGACGTCCGCGAACAGGCCGGCCCAGAACCCGAGCAGAGCACCACGCTGCGACCCGGATGCCAGCGCGAACGCGATCACGACCAGCAGCAGGAGGTCGGGATGGCCGAGTGGCAGATGCCATTTGTTGACGACGACGACCTGCAGGATGGCCGCGACGACGACCAGCACCCATCGGATGGCAACGCGCTGAGCGGTCACGGCGTCGTTGTCGTCGAGCCGGTGGAGCTCGACGACGGCGTCGCGGTCACCGTGACGGTCACCGTCGGGGCCGGCGTCGGCGACGCTGGAAGCAGGCTGTCGTGCTTCACGCTCTTCGGGGCGGCGACGACGACGGCGACGATGTCGATCGCGGTGTAGTCCACGAACGGTTTGACCTCGGCCGTCTCCGTGAGCCCGCCGGCGAGCGGGTTGACGTGCGTGATCGTGCCGATCGGCACCTCGGGAACGAATGGGGAGGGCACGGACGGGCTCGAGCCGAGGGACACGACGCTCTGCCCCGGGCTCAGCAGCGCGGTGTTGCTGTCGAGCTCCAGCGTCAGCGGCCGGTTGGTCCCGCTTCCGGACACCGTGCCGATCTCGAGCTGCTTGCCCTCGACGCGAATGCCGACCGAGAAGGTCGGGTCGTTGGCGAGCAGGATCGTCGAGCTCGAGTGCCCGACGGTGATCACGCGCCCGACGAGGCCGTCGCCGGAGATCACCGTCATGTTCTTCTTGATGCCGCTGGCGCTGCCACGGTTGATCGACGCGGTCTCCTCGAACCCCATCGAGCTGCCGTAGGCGGTGACCCGTGAGGCCACGACGGTGAACTGGGCGAGGCCGGCGAGGTGCAGCAGCGCACGGTCCTGCTTGAGCTCCGCCGCCTCGGCCGCGGACAGGTTCGCCTGGTACTCCAGGGTCGAGATCCGCCGCTTGAGGGCAGCGTTCTCGTTCTTGTAGCTGCCGAGATGGCCGATCGAGGAAAACCACGAGCCGATCGGGTGCGTGACGTGGCCGACCCCGTTCTCGATCGGCCCGAAGATCGTCGACCCGGCACTGCGCACGCCGTTGAGCGCGCCGGTGCGGTAGTCGAGCGTGATCAGCGAGAAGGCAGCGAGCAGCAAGATGGTGAGAACCAGCCGCCCGCGGCGGGAGTTCCTCATGTGAGAGCTGCCTTCATGACCACGCGACCGGTACGACGTGCCCCTCGCCGTATGGCTTAAGCCGCGATTATCGACGTGGCTCGCTGATCAGGACCTGCTGCAGCGCCTCGAATTCCTCGACGCACTTGCCGGCACCCATCGCGACCGAGTTCAGCGGATCGTCGGTGACGTGGATCGGCATGCCGGTCTCGTGCCGGAGCCGCTCGTCGAGACCGGTGAGGAGCGCGCCGCCGCCGGTGAGCACGATGCCGCGGTCCATGACGTCACCGGAGAGCTCCGGCGGCGTCTTGTCGAGCGTGGTCTTCACAGCATCGACGATCGCGTTGACGGGCTCCTCGATCGCCTTGCGGATCTCCTCCGCGCTGACGACGATCGTCTTCGGCAGGCCGGTCACGAGGTCACGACCGCGGATCTCCGCGTGCGGCTCGTCAGGAGCCGGGAAGGCCGACCCGATCGCCATCTTGATCTCCTCAGCCGTCCGCTCGCCGAGCATCAGGCTGTACTCCTTCTTCACGTACGCGATGATCGAGGAGTCGAGCTCGTCGCCACCGGTCCGGATCGACTGGCTGGTCACGATGCCGCCCAGCGAGATCACGGCGACCTCGGTCGTGCCACCGCCGATGTCGACGACCATGTTGCCGGTCGGCTCGTGGACCGGGAGGCCCGCGCCGATCGCAGCCGCCATGGGCTCCTCGATGATGAAGACCTTGCGAGCACCCGCCTGGTAGCCGGCGTCCTTCACCGCGCGCTGCTCGACCCCGGTGATGCCGGAGGGCACGCAGATCACCAGTCGCGGACGAGCGGTACGACGGCGCTTGTGCACCTTCTGGATGAAGTAGCGGAGCATGCGCTCCGTCGTCTCGAAGTCGGCGATGACGCCGTCCTTGAGCGGGCGGATCGCGACGATGTTGCCCGGCGTCCGGCCGATCATCCGCTTCGCCTCAGTACCCACGGCGAGGATGCCGGCGGTATTCGTGTTGATCGCCACCACGCTCGGCTCGTTGAGCACGATGCCGCGCCCACGGACGTAGACCAGCGTGTTCGCCGTACCCAGATCCACAGCCATGTCTCGACCGAGGAATCCGCTGTTGTTCGCCATGCGGCGTATGCCTTCCGGACGGGGAAAGTAAGTGCTGCCTTGAAAAAGCAGGACTCTCAGGGGGCGAGCCCGATGCTATCGCTGATCGGGCCTAGTCCGAAATGCCGGTTTATCGGCTACTACGGACAGTGATCATTTAGAGGTTCGGGAAGAACAGGCCCAGTTCGCGGGTGGCCGACTCGACCGAGTCCGAACCGTGCACCAGGTTCTGACCGATCTCCAGCGCGAAGTCCCCCCGGATCGATCCGGGAGCCGACGCGACCGGGTCAGTCACGCCCATCAGGGTGCGGACCGCTTCGACGGCGCGGTGCCCTTCGACGGCGAGCGCGACCAGCGGCCCGCCGGTGATGAAGTCGACGAGCTCACCGAAGAACGGCTTGCCCTCGTGCTCGCCGTAGTGCGCGCTGGCGGTTTCGCGGTCCAGGGTGCGCAGCTCCATCGCGAGGATCGTGAAGCCTTTGCGCTCGAGCCGGCCCACCACCTCGCCGATCAGGCCGCGGCGGACACCGTCGGGCTTGACGAGAACAAGCGTGCGCTCGGACACAGAGAACTCCTGAATTGGATGGGGAAGTAGCGGTCGACAAGCCTAGCCGAGGGTTTGTGAAGAGATCGCCGTAGCGGGCTACGCCTCAGTCTTCACAGACCGGTCGAAACCGTGGCGGGGCCACAGGCGCAACCAGTAGAGCCAGATGCCTCCGAAGGCGGCTCCGATGATGAACAGCGGCCAGGTGATGATGCCGCCCGCGATCACCAGCACCTGGAGCACGGTCCCGACCTGCTTACCCCCTGGCCGGCGCAGCACCGCCGCTCCGATGATCAGGAGTATGGCGAGGACGAACATCGCGCCGACGCGCAGCCAGTGGACGTCGCCCCGCTCGAGGGTGATCACCGTCGGCGCCGCCAGCATGAGCACGATCGCCTCGAGGGCAAGGCCTGCCGCGCCGATCGCGTAGAGCCCGCGCTCGGTCGGCGGCTTTGCGTCCGGATTCGTCACGCCGCACATCCACCGGAGCTGTCCGGGCGTGAGAGGCCTGTCGCCGGCACAGGCGCGGACCGGTCGGCGATCATCGCGGCGAGACGCCGCGAAGCAGGTGGCGCGCCTCGCCGGCCGTGACGATCGAGCCGGTGACGATCACGCCAGCTCCACCGAGCGCAGCGTCGGCCTCCGCGTCGGCGACGGCGAGGTCGATCGCGTCGTCCAGCCGATCGCGAACCTCGACCCGCTCCGCACCGAACACCTCGCGCGCGATCTCGGCAAGCTCGGTCGCCGGCATCGCCCGTGGTGAGGTGTTGGTCGTGGCCACGACGGTCGCTACGACCGGTTCGAGCTCCTCGAGGATCGACGTCGCGTCCTTGTCGTCGAGGATCGCCACCACGGCGACCAGCCGGTCGAACGTGAACGCGTCCTCGATCCCGGCCACCAGCGCTGCGGCACCGGCGGGATTGTGCGCGCCGTCGATCAGCACCGTCGGGCTGCGCCGGACCACCTCGAGGCGGCCGGGCGAGCTGACACCGGCAAACGCCGCGCGGACGACATCGGCGTCGAGCGGCTCCCGGTTGGCTGAGCCGAGGAACGAGTCCACCGCCGCGAGCGCGCAGGCGGCGTTGCGTGCCTGATGCTCTCCGTAGAGGGGCAAAAAGACCTCGTCATACACCTCGGCGAGGCCCTGCAGCTCGACCACCTGGCCGCCGACGGCGACTGCACGATTGCGGACACCGAAGTCGAGCCCCTCGTGCAGGATGCTCGCGCCGACCTCATCGGCCCGGTCCCGCAGCACCCGGGCCGCCGCTTCGGGCTGCACGGCGGAGATCACCGTCGCTCCGGCGTGAATCAACCCGGCCTTCTCCCCCGCGATCTCCTCGATCGTCGCGCCGAGGATGCCGACGTGGTCGAGGCTGATCGGCATCAGGACCGCTGTCTGGGCGTTGAGGACGTTGGTGGCGTCCCATCGGCCGCCGAGGCCGACCTCGATGACCGCCGCGTCGACCGGGGCGTCGGCGAACGCCGCAAACGCCATCGCGGTGAGCAGCTCGAAGAAGGTCACCTTGTCCTCGTGCCGCCCGTCGACGAGCTCGGCGAACGGAGCGACCTCGTCGTAGAGCTCCGCAAATCGTTCGGCGTCGAGCGGTGCCCCGTCGACCGTGATCCGCTCGGTCACGCTCTCGAGGTGCGGTGACGTGTAGCGGCCGGTGCGGAGCGAGAGCTCATGGAGCAGCGCGTCGATCATGCGGGCGGTCGATGTCTTGCCGTTGGTGCCGGTGATGTGGATCGACGGGAACGCGCGCTGCGGGTCCCCGAGCAGGTTCAGCAGGTCGACGATGCGGTCGAGATCCGGAACCATCCGCGACGGAAAGCGCTCCTCGAGTGCCTTCTCGACCCGGGCCAGCGGATCGGCGCCATCGAATCCCACGCGACCAAGCGTAGGCGTCGCTCTTAGACTCGCCTCTCGTGACCGTGCCCGAGAAGCCGACGATCGACGGCCTGGAGGAGAAGTGGTGCGCCGCCTGGGAGGACCAGGGGACGTACCACTTCGACCGCACCAAGAGCCGCGACGAGATCTACTCGATTGACACCCCGCCGATCACGGCGAGCGGCTCGTTGCACGTCGGGCACGTCTTCTCCTACACGCACACCGACCTCGTCGCCCGCTATCAGCGGATGCGTGGCCGTGAGGTGTTCTACCCGATGGGCTGGGACGACAACGGCCTGCCCAGCGAACGGCGGGTCCAGAACTTCTACGGGGTGCGCTGCGACCCGTCGCTGCCCTACGACCCGAACTTCACCCCGCCGGCGGGGGGTGGCAAGAGCAAGGACCAGCAGCCGATCTCGCGGCGCAACTTCGTGGAGCTCTGTGACCACCTGACCGCGGAGGATGAGAAGTCCTACGAGGCGGTCTGGCGCCGGCTCGCGCTGTCCGTGGACTGGTCCGCGCCGTACCGGACCATCAACGAGCAGTCCACCGCGATCTCGCAGAAGGCCTTCCTGCGTGACCTCGCCCGCGGTGCGGCCTACCGCTCGGAGGCGCCGACGCTGTGGGACATCACGTTCCGCACCGCCGTCGCCCAGGCCGAGCTGGAGGACCGGGAGCGCCCGGGTGCCTACCACCGCATCGCGTTCGCAAAGAGTGACGGGTCGGGGCCGGTCAAGATCGAGACCACCCGGCCGGAGCTGCTCGCAGCGTGCGTGGCGCTGGTCGCGCACCCTGATGACGAGCGTTACCAGCCGTTGTTCGGTACGACGGCTCGCACGCCGCTGTTCGGCGTCGAGGTGCCGATCGTCGCCCACCACCTCGCGGCGCCGGACAAGGGCTCCGGCATCGCGATGATCTGCACGTTCGGCGACCTCACCGACGTGGTGTGGTGGCGCGAGCTGCAGCTGCCGACCCGCGCGATCCTCGGGCCCGACGGCCGGATCCAGGCAGACCCACCGGAGGGCGTCGACGCGGCGGCGTACGGGCGGATTGCGGGCAAGACGGTGTTCCAGGCTCGCGAGGAGACCGTCGCGATGCTGCGCGAGACCGGCGAGCTCGAAGGCGAGCCGAAGCCGATCCAGCACCCCGTGAAGTTCTACGAGAAGGGTGACCGGCCGCTCGAGATCGTGACGACACGACAGTGGTACATCCGCAACGGCGGTCGCGACGCTGACCTCCGCGAGGCGCTCATTGCCCGCGGCAACGAGCTCGAATGGCACCCCCCGCACATGCGCGTCCGGTACGAGCACTGGGTGAACGGCCTGACCGGCGACTGGCTGATCAGCCGGCAGCGGTTCTTCGGCGTGCCATTCCCGGTCTGGTACCGCCTCGACGACGCGGGCGAGCCGTTGCAGGACGACCTGCTGCTGCCCGACGAGGCTTCCCTGCCGGTCGACCCGTCGAGCGACTGCCCGCCGGGGTACGACGAGTCACAGCGCGGGCAGCCTGGCGGGTTCGCCGGTGACACCGACGTCATGGACACGTGGGCGACCTCGTCGCTCACCCCACAGATCGGCGGCCACTGGACGTTCGACGACGAGCTCATGAGCAAGGTCTTTCCCTACGACCTGCGTCCGCAGGGTCAGGACATCATCCGGACCTGGTTGTTCTCGACGGTGGTGCGCTCGCACTTCGAGTTCAACACGGTGCCTTGGTACAACGCGGCGATCAGCGGCTGGATCCTCGATCCCGACCGCAAGAAGATGTCGAAGTCCAAGGGCGACGTGATCACGC
>Ga0213876_10000697_pt1 | contig 23661 bp, 19 predicted proteins | sample BarmaccomBMRX_R9_FD_160113 | JGI IMG/M metagenome (GOLD analysis project Ga0213876, IMG submission 160113) | Root-associated microbial communities from Barbacenia macrantha in rupestrian grasslands, the National Park of Serra do Cipo, Brazil - RX_R9 | ecosystem: Host-associated > Plants > Roots... | reverse complement strand
TGGCTGATATTTTAAAGCTTTTTATAAATCATGCATTCTCGATTCCGCATCGCTCCACATCTCCTCGAGTTTGTAAAACTTCCGGGTTTCCGGATGCATCACATGTACCACCACGTTCACATAATCGATCAGCACCCACTGGGCCGACGGCCTGCCCTCATGTTTGTAAGGCAGTTCGCCGCACTCTTTTTTTACCTTGTCTTCCACAGAGTCGGCAATGGCTTTTACCTGGGTGGTATTGGAGGCTTCACACACGATGAAGAAATCGGCGGATGCTTCCGGTATCTTTCGAAGGTCCAGGCTCACAATATTCTCGCCCTTCTTATCCTGTATGGCTTTGATGATTGTTTTGAAGATTTTAGAACTGCGCGTCAGCCTGCTAATCGTCCTTTTCTCACGGGTTTGTAAAACAGAAAGAGGTTCCAATAATCGTTCGGGTTTAAGTGTTATAATTCGGTTCGCTGCCCGGCCAATGCTTTGCCGGTTTAACTTTGTCAAAAATAGTAATTCTTTGCCAGCCTCCCCCGCCAAAACTGCTATCGGGCAACCGTTTATCGAATTAACTGAGGTTGAGAGTACCAATATGTATGCCATGGAACAGCTGCAGGCCAACCGGGCCGTCCATGGCGCCGCATTTTTTGCGCACCACCAGACCGCAGGAAAGGGCCAGCGCGGCAAAAGCTGGCAGTCGGAGCCAGGTACCGGTATCGCATTAACCGTCGTTACAGATAGTTCCTTTATCCCTATATCCAATCCTTTTCAATGGAGCGTGGCGGCAGCACTTGCGGCTTATGATTTTTTTAGCAAATATGCCGGCGATGAAACTTCGCTCAAATGGCCAAACGACCTGTATTGGCGTGACAGAAAGGCAGGGGGTATCCTGATCGAGAATGTTTTTCGTGGCCGCCAATGGCCCTGGTCGCTTACAGGGATCGGGGTCAATGTGAACCAGGCCGGGTTTCCGGGACTGATGCGAAAAGCGGTTTCCCTGCTGCAGATCACAGGCCGGCAACTGGAACCGGTACAGTTGGCGCGGGAGCTATGCGATTGCCTGCAGCAACGCTACAGTTCATTGCGGGAGGGGGGGTTCGAGACCATGCTCGAAGAATACAATCTGCACCTGTACAAAGCCGGACAAAAAGCAAGACTGAAAAAAGGAAGCATTGTTTTTAACTGCGTGATCGAAAAAGTGACCGGCACCGGCGAACTGCTGGTCTCGGGCGGAAACAGTTTCAGGTTCGGAGAAGTGGAGTGGGAATAGGGATAGGAACAGAGGAACAAGGAACAGATGAGCAAGGAACCGAAGAATAATCGCTGAATAAAAAAAAGCCTAACTCCCCCTTCAGGGGGCTGGGGGGGGTGGGTTACTGCGTGATCTTCTCCAGCAACTGGTTCTTTTTATCCTGCGCGAGATAAACTTCGGCATCATTGTTCATGATCAGGATGAACTCTTTCTTGTCTACTTTCTTGATCTGGTTCAGGTTAACGATATAGCTGCGGTGGGTTCTAAAAAAACCGCCATTGCTCTCCAGGTATTCGAAGTCGATCAGTTTTTTGGTGATCGTGAGTACCCCGTGTGAAGTGGTATAGAAACGGGTATAGCTGCCTTCGGCCTGCAGGTACAGGATATCATCGAGCCGCACCACGAATATGGTTTCGGCGGTCTGCAGTACGATCTTACGATCCGGCGACGCGGTGAAATTCTCCTTGAGCAACTGGTATTGCCTGCTTTCTCCGGCCTGGTCTGCATGCTGGATCTTTTTGAGCGCCCGGGCAATATGTTCCAGTCGTACAGGCTTGAGGATGTAGTCTACCGCCGAGGCCTCAAACGCCCGAAGCGAGTGTTCGCTGTACGCTGTTACGAAAATGATCTTGAAATTGATCTGCTTTTCATCGAAGAAATCGAGCAATTCGAAACCGCTGTAGCCCGGCAGTTCTATGTCGAGGAATACGACTGCCGGCCTGAGTTTATTGATCGCCTTTACCGCTTCGGGAACATCTTTGCATTCGGCCAGTATTTCCACTTCTGAAAAATTTTCCTCCAGCATTCCGCGCAATGCTACCCGTGCATTGGGTTCATCGTCTACTATGATCGCTCTGATCTTTGACATTGGGTTCGAAGATAGCGGACCCCCTGCACAACAGGAGGGATTTTTACTGCTGCTGGCTTGCATCCCATAACTACCGGGGTTTCTCTCATAAAGCGCCTTCACCCGGATGGTAATCGGGGATGTATAGCCCTACACGGGTGCCGGCAGGATTTCCGTCATTATCTATTTTATCTGTTACCTCGCAACTGATCTGGTTATTGTACAGGCGGTTGAACAGTTCCATCCTTTCGTTGAGTGCCACTGTTGCAAAAGCGGCCGGTTTATTGGGCTTGCGGCGATTGATCTCCATGGACCGTGCCCTGCCGATCCCATTATCATCGATCACGACGATCAGCCCGCCGGCTGTTTTTTCGAAAAGCACCGCCAGGGTTTTGATGCCGCGCTTATGCATCAGTCCGTGTTTGATGGCATTTTCTGCAAAAGGCTGCAACAGCAGTGAGGGCACCAGGATGCGCGAGGTATCTCCCATATTGACCATATCGATCGTGTAGGAAAAGCCTTCGTCGAAGCGGGCTTTTTCGAGTTCGAGATATAGGCGAAGGTTTTCGATCTCATCCTTCAGTGTTATCAGTTGTTTATCGCTCGATTGAAGCACTTTTCGCATCAGGTCGCTGAAATTACCCAGCAGTTCGCCGGCTGCCGCGCGCCTGTTGCCGTATACAAGACCCTGTACCGTATTGAGTACGTTATACAGGAAATGCGGGTTCATCTGGGCGCGGATGGCGGTCAACTGGCTTTTGAGCAGGTGCTCCTTTAGTGTTTGGCGGGCCAGTACCCTTTCTTTCCAGTTGCGCAGGAATAGCCAGCAGCCCGTCATCAGAATGAACAATACTAACCCCCAGAACCACCATTTCTGGGTGATCATTTTCTGAACGGTAAAACGGAAGCTGCGGATCTCGCTGCTGTATTGCAACCCCGCCAGGGCCTGCACTTCAAACCTGTAATTTCCCGGGGCAAGTGCATTGAATACGGCCTGGTTGCCGAGATTGTTCACTGTATGCCATACGGTGTCGCCGTTGTTGAGCCGGTACCGATAAGTCAAAGCTCCCGGCGAGGTATAATGCAGCGCCTCGAAATAAAAGCTGATCTCGCGATCACCGGCTCTCAGTACCGCACCGTCATTTAGCGGCAACCCCTCGCTGCTTGCACGCAACAGGGGGAACCGGATGATATTCCGGCTGGCTCCTTTCAGGTTATCGCGCACGAGGATACCGGCCGGCGTGGCGAACAGCAGTTTATTGTTCTGCATGATCACGTCGTTGATGATGATATTGCTGAGGCCATATTCATCAAGATAGTTGGTCACCGAATTGGTCAACAGATCGATGCGGTCGAAACCGGAATTGGTAAGCACCCAGATATAATGACCCTTCACGAGTATTTTGCTCACGTTCTGGCTGCTGAGCCCATCTTCAACATTGTAGGCTTTACTGACCAACCCGTTTTTCAGAATGAGGACGCCTTTGTTGGATGTGCCTACTACCAGCCGGTCATCGGGCAACTGTACCAGACATTTTCCGATGATAGAACCGCCGTTCCTGTCTTCAAGTAACCGTATATCGCCATTATAATTATACTGGTATAACCCATCCTCATACGCGATCCAGAAAACATCTTTCGCCTGGGCGCCCAGGATAGACAGCGAACGTTTGGCCCGCACCTGCAATACGCGGTGATTCACATCATACAAAGTATGCGGCCGCTCCTCCTCGATCTTCCGGTATAGCGGGTTGTTCAGGGCCGGCAGCCGTTCAATGCTGTTGTAGTTGTTGTTCATGACCAATGCGGCATTGTATACCGCAACCAGCAGGTTATTATACCTGTCGCGGCTTACACCTTTGCTGTAATAAAGGCTTGTCAGCTGCTTTTTGCTGAATTCTGTCATCGTACCGCGTTCGGTGAAGATGATCTTGTCGAGCGTATCGTAATGGATGAACTCGGTTTCCCGCGCTTTCTTTTGCTCGTAGTGAAATATTTCGTGCTTATCTAAATTGACCCTTGTCAGGAGTCCCTGGCTGTTGCCTGCAAGGATATTGCCTGAAGGGAGCGCTTCCAGCCGGGTAAAATTATCCTGCAGCGGATCATTGTATATTTTAAGCAGCTTATTGGATAAGGACGGACAGATGAATATCCCGTTATCAAGCGTGCTGAACCATAAATTTCCCTGGTAATCCTGTACCACATCGGATACCCGTTCACCTGGAAGATAACAATGCGTGGTGCCGGTAGCCGGATCCCAGGTATACGCTCCATTCTGCGTGCAAAGCCAGTACTGATCTCCATCCAGGCTCACAGCCTGGAAAATGATGATATCCGGCGGCAGCTGCACCGGCCGTAGCGCAGTGCCGATACCGTTGCGAATATGCACAGGGCTTTCCCGGTCGAGCGAAGTGCCGAGCGCAATGATACCTTCCGACGTATTGATCAGCCGGGCAGTAACGAACTGCTTGTCGACGATCACCCATTTCTTATTTGCCTGAAGTTTGTCATCGAAGAAAAAGCCCTTGCTCGACAGCGCATGAAATGTATTGTTCCGAAGACTGGAGGCGATGATCGGATCATGCTTACCGGGTGTCCTGAATACCTGCAGCTTGGCATGAGTGGCCTTATCGAACTTATAAATGCTGTCGAAAGTGTTGAACCAGATAAAACTGTTGCCGACCACCACATTGGTGAACGAATACTCATTTTTTGACAGGTTTGGATCGATCGCATAACGATGGAGGCTATCGTTGCGGTAATAGAAAAGCTGGTTATGAAAATTCATGCACCAGACCGTGCCGTCCCTGTCTTCCTGCAGGTAACTTACCGATACCAGGGTGGTATTGGTGAAGGGGATGGGGGTGAAACTTTGTCCATTGGATCTGAACAGCCCTTTGTCCGTACCGATCCAGATGTAACCCTTGGAATCGGTGAGCATGTCGAACACTTTCTGCGTGGGCATCTGCTCCGGGTAGTTGAGCTTCTTTACATACGGATACTGCCCATAGCACAGGCATTGCACCATACAGTATAAAACGCAGATCAGTTTTCGCATGAATAAGCAGCAGTGAATTTAAAGTTAATGGCTGCAGCCCGATTATTCACCGTTTTATCCTTATACAACAGATCCGGATTCTCAAAAAATAAAGCCGGGGCTTCGTGTAAAAAAACGGGGCGCTGGTGAAAGCGCGGGGGTTGGATGGCGGAAATGGAGCAATTTACAGCTGTTACTAAATCAGTAATAAATTGGGGGTAAGGAAGCTGCATCAACTGCAGCTTTCTTCATTTCAGGCCATACCGTGATTGATCGTATTTTGCGCCTTATTCAGTTATTATGACCCCCATCAGACTCACCCAGTTCTCTCATGGCGCCGGCTGCGGCTGCAAGATCGCACCCTCGGTGCTGGATACCATTCTTAAAAGCAATACGGCGGCGGCTTCTTTCAAGCAATTACTGGTTGGTAATGGCAGTAAGGACGATGCAGCGGTATATGATCTGAACAATGGCACGGCCCTGATCAGCACCACCGATTTTTTTACGCCGATCGTGGATGATGCTTTTGCATTCGGCAAGATCGCCGGCGCCAATGCCATCAGCGATGTATATGCGATGGGCGGGAAGCCCATACTCGCCATCGCCATCCTTGGATGGCCGGTGGATAAACTGCCGGCCGAACTGGCGCAGCAGGTGCTCGAGGGCGCGAGAAGCATTTGCGCCGAAGCAGGCATTCCCCTGGCCGGCGGTCATAGCATCGATACCCCCGAACCGATTTTCGGACTGGCGGTGAATGGACTGGTTGATACCGTCAGCCTCAAAAAGAACAATACTGCCCGGGAAGGCGACCTGCTTTTTCTCACCAAACCCCTAGGCGTTGGCATACTCGCCACCGCGCAGAAACGGGATCTGCTGAAACCCGAACACGCTTCCCTGCTGCTCGCACAACTGGGCAGGCTGAATAAAGCAGGTGAAGCACTGGGCGGCATCGGCGGCGTGCATGCCATGACGGATATCACCGGCTTCGGGCTGCTCGGACATTTGATAGAAATGGCTGAAGGAAGCGGCTTATCTGCCGAACTCAACTATTCGCAGATCCCCATACTGGAAGCGGCCAGAGAATACCTGGTGCAACGCATCGTTCCCGACGCTACTTACCGGAACTGGAACAGCTACAGCGCCAAAGTTGGGTTTGCGCCGGGCGTGAATGTGATGGAAGCATTCAATATCCTGCCAGATCCGCAAACGAACGGCGGCCTGCTGATCGCCGTTGCTGAATCAGCAGTTGATGAGTTAAAAAAAGTATTTGCTGATCATGGGTTATCAGACTTTATGTTGCCCATTGGGGTGATGAAGTCTGTGGGAGATAAAATAATTCAGGTGAATACCTAGCTATCAGCCTTAAGCCGCATATTGCTCTTTTCCTTCGTTCCTCTTCTATTGCGAAGCCGCCGGTTTTGCCAGGAGTGGATAAAAGCAAAAGGGACTATATCAAACCATCGATCTTCTTCGCCAGCTTATGATCTTTCTCGGTGATGATATCCCCCGCGTCGTGGGTATTCAACCAGATCTCCACTTTGTTCCAGACATTGGTCCATAAGGGATGATGGTTCATTTTTTCCGCTTCCAGCGCTACCCGGGTCATGAAGGCAAATGCTTCCGAGAAATCCCGGAATTCGAATTTGCGGTAAAGCGTGTTGTTCTGTTCGGTCCACATGGGCAGGAATTTTAGATTGGAGAATGCTGATTTCAGATTTAGAAAACCATATTGCCTTTGTTCCTGATCTGCTCATTGGTTAGTTCGGCCACGAGCTGAACGCCGTTCAGGTTTTTCACAGACTGCTTGATCCATTCACACCTGTTATCATCCACCAGGTCGCCCTTCATCAGCCAGAGAAAATCCATATGCTTGAATTCGGGCAGCAGGTATTCGCCATCGAACTGGTTATGGTACAAATAGTGGACCAGGAAGCTATTGGGTTCTCTGGACTGATAGATCGGAAAATAATAGCTCCTGCCCTTTTTCCGCAGGTGGATCTCGATATCGGCATTCAGCCTGAAATTATAGCCCAGCAGGTTATTCAGTTGCAGGCAGAACTGATAATTCTTCATAGGCGCCGTAATACCCAATAGCCGCGTGTCTTCGAAGAAGTCGTCGTTCAGTTCTTCTATGTTGAGGCGAAGCTTCATGGGCGGCAGGCGTGAGACGTGAGGCGTGAGGCGTTAGGCGTGAGACGTGATTGGTGAACAGGTGGCTGTTTCCTGGAGTGACCGACTGCCGTCTCACGTCTCACGCTTCACGATCCCCATTCACCATTCACTACTGAAATTCCACATCGAACACTTTCTCTTCCGTTCCTCTTTTTATACGCAACTTGGTTTTATCTCCTTTGTTGAAATTTGCCAGGATCTTGGTGTAGGCATACACGTCGGCGAATTTGTAATCGCCGAGCTGGATCAGCACATCGCCAGCCTGCAGGCCGATCTTTTCGGCGAGCTTGCCCGGGCTAACACCGTCGATGCGCATGCCGTTTCCGCTGTAACCGTAATCGGGGATCACGCCGAGGGTAACTTTGAACGCCGTTCTGCCCATCTGCGGATCATTGGTCTTGGTGAACGCAAGTCTGCCTTTATCATTGGTGGTCTCCACAATATGGTAGACGAGTTTTACGATGTCTTTTTCCGCATCGTAATTGATCTTATCCCAATCATCGGTGGCTTTGTGGTAATCGCTGTGGCTGCCGGTGAAAAAGAATAATACCGGGATATCCTTGCGATAGAATGCGGCGTGATCGCTGGGGCCGCTGCCGGTGCTGTCGAATTTTACCAGCAGGGAATTTTTTTCGGCAGTGAATATCGGCCCCCATATTGGCGAAGTACCATAGCCGCCGATCGTAAGTTTATGGCTGGTATCATATCTGCCTACCATGTCCATATTGATCATGTAATTGGGCTGGATCGCCACCGTCGGATGTTCGAGCCAGTATTTACTGCCCAGCAAGCCCAGCTCTTCGCCCGAAAAATTAATGATGAGGTAATTATTGCCGGCCGGGGCGGATCTTTTGAGCATACGCGCCAGTTCTATCAGCGCAGCCGTTCCGCTGGCATTGTCGTCGGCGCCATTGTGTACGGCATGAATAGTGTCCAGCGCGGTCTTGTCTTCACCGTAACCGAGATGATCATAGTGCGCACCGAGTATGATGGTATTGGCGGCATGGTTATCGATAAAGCCCACAATATTCCGCGCTTTTCTTTTTTTCTGGGAAAAACTGATATTCAGTTCCAGCGGCAGGGTGGCATCATGATCGGAAAAAAAATGTTCATAGCCGCTTTTGGTGATATACACGACCGGAATTTTCAGCGCCGCGCTTTTATCGTTCCGGTTGAAGGCCATGTTATCGACGAGGTTGGAAGTATTGTAAACGAACAGCGCGGTGGCGCCTTTGCCGGCCGCTTTATCTGCCTGCTTTTTGATCTCTTCTTCCGCATCGAAATGCGGATTGTTCTTGTTCTCCTCGAGCAGCTCCTTCAAGTCCATGAACCAGGGTTGGCGGGGTTCTGTGAGTGCCATGGCGGGCGAGCCTGTAACTTTTCGGGTGGCGCTGTAGGCAAGCGGAATATAGTCCCGCATCAGCTCCAGCTTTTTTCCATCCACGGTTAAACTGGTAACCGCATCTACCTGTTTGCCTTCATCGATCTCGAATTCCTGCACATAACCCTGGCTGCCGGCCGCAGGCAATTCCATTTGTTCGTACTGGGCAACGATATACTGCATGGCCAGCTCCTCGCCCCTGGTGCCCGCGCGTCTGCCTTCCAGTTTATCGTCTGCCAGGTATTGAATATGCGATCTGAGATGAGTTACCAGCTCCGCATTCGCTTTTTCATCCATTTGCCGTTTCTTTCTTTTGCTCTGGGCCAGGCCCAACACGGGTACCAGCATCAACACCGGCAGGATCTTTTTCATACAGCTCATTTGTGCAACAAAAATACAGTGCGGAATGCAACCTGCGGTGTTTGTGTGATAGTTTTGCTTTCCGGCTGAAAGTTTCGCTTTTCATAAACCTGATCCTGCCCAACGAAAATCCAGCTGTTAAAGGCTGGTTATTCTACTTCACTTGTTCCCGATCCCGTAACCCCGGCCATTTATCCCAACTTACATTTGCCACTATTATTGTCTCTTGTCAAAACCTGCGCTACATATCGCACTGGTCGGTAATCCCAACAGCGGAAAGACCTCACTGTTCAATGCGCTTACCGGACTGAACCAGAAAGTGGGCAATTTTCCCGGCGTTACCGTCGACAAAAAGACCGGCCACCTGAAACTGGAAGAAGGTTTTCAGGCCACATTGATCGATCTGCCCGGCACCTACAGCCTCTATCCCCGCCGTGGCGACGAATGGGTGGCCTATAAAGTGCTGATGGGCGCCGATGCCGATATCCAGCCCGACCTGGTGCTATTGGTGGCAGACGCCAGCAACCTCAAACGCAACCTGCTTTTCTGCAGCCAGATCATCGACCTCAAGATCCCGCTGGTGATAGCGCTCACCATGAACGATATCGCCGCCAAAAAAGATATCAGCATCGATATCAGCGGGCTTGAAGCCGAGCTGGGCATCCCGGTAGTGGCGGTAAATCCGAGAAAGAACAAAGGTCTTGGCGAACTGAAAAAAGTACTGGCCCATACCGCCAAAATGAACCAGGGCCTGTCACCACGCGAATTCATGCAGACAAAAAAACTGGCGCCTGCCGCTATCGACGGCATCCAGCGCATGTTTCCGCAGATGAGCGACTACATGTCTATTCATTACCTGATCAGTCATGAAAATTTTCCGCTCAACGATTCCACGCAAACCGCGATAGAACAGGTGGAGATCGATAACCAGTTCAATCCCACCAAAACGCAGGCCGAGGAGATCATGCAGCGCTACACGCGCATCCGCCAGATCATGCAGCAGCATGTAGTGGAACCCGGACCGCTGGAGAAAAAATTGTTCACTGATAAGCTTGATGATCTCCTCCTGCACCAGACCTGGGGTTACCTGATCCTGCTGGGCGTACTCTTCCTGCTGTTCCAGAGCATTTTCTGGCTGGCGCGGTTTCCGATGGATGGTATCGAATGGATGTTCAAGGAAGCGGGTGGGTGGCTGGGCCATGTTCTGCCGCAGGCCTGGTGGAGCGATCTTATCATCAACGGGCTTGTTGCCGGACTCAGCGGCATCCTGGTATTCGTACCGCAGATCATGATCCTGTTCGGACTGATCACGATACTGGAAGACACGGGCTATATGGCCAGGATCAGTTTCCTGAGCGATAAACTGATGCGCAAAGTAGGGCTCAACGGAAAAAGTGTGATGCCGATGATCAGCGGTTTCGCCTGCGCAGTGCCGGCCATCATGAGTGCGCGGAACATCGAGAATAAAAAAGAAAGGCTGCTCACCATACTTGTAACGCCATTGATGAGTTGCAGTGCGAGATTACCTGTTTACACCATTTTGATCTCGCTGGTCATTGCAGACCGGTACTACCTGGGTTTTCTCAGCCTGCAGGGGCTGGTGATGATGGCGCTCTACCTGCTCGGTACCGTGATGGCCCTGATAGTGAGTTATGTGATGAGATGGTTCGTGAACATCAAGGAAAAAAGTTTCTTCATCCTCGAACTGCCTGTTTACCGTTCGCCGCGCTGGAAGAATGTCGGGATCACCATGGTGGAAAAAGCAAAGATCTTCGTTACCGACGCCGGCAAAGTGATCATGGTCATCAGCCTGCTGCTGTGGTTCCTCAGCTCATTCGGCCCGGGCCACCGCATGCAACAGGTAGAGGCGAAATATGCATTGCTGGAACAGCAGCAGCCTGCCCAGAAAAAAATACTCGACCGGCAGTTCTCTGCAGAAAAACTTCAGAATTCCTATGCCGGTATTTTAGGGCATGCCATCGAGCCTGTTATTTCCCCTTTGGGATACGATTGGAAGATCGGTATTGCATTGATCACGTCATTCGCGGCGCGAGAAGTTTTCGTGGGCACTATGGCCACACTCTACAGCGTGGAGGAAACGGATAATGCCTCGCTGCGCGAAAAAATGCAGGCTGCGCGAAAGCCTGATGGAAGCCAGGTGTACACATTGCCTGCCGCCCTGTCGCTGATGGTGTTCTATGTGCTGGCCATGCAATGCATGAGCACATTGGCGGTAGTGCGCCGCGAAACCCGCAGCTGGAAATGGCCGGTGTTCCAGTTTATCTACATGACCGGACTCGCTTATCTGATGAGCTTTGCGGTGTATCATTTGTTTAGGTAGAACCTCAAAGAGCAAATAAGTGTCACGGAGTGATCCCTCCTTAGCTCCTTTGCTCTTATCCACTCTTAGCGAAACCTTTCCCTCACTCGCAGCAAGTTTCAATAAAAGAAGAAGGAAGAGAAAAAGAACCCTTCTATGTGTCAGCACCGAAAGGGTTTCGCTAAGAGGCCAAAAGAGTGAATGAGGGTAGCAGGAGTGGTCCCTCTTAAGCTCCTTTGCTCTTATCCACTCTTAGCGAAACCTTTCCCTCACTCGCAGCAAATTTCAATAAAAGAAGAACGAAGAGAAAAAGAACCCTTGGATGTGTTAGCACCGAAAGGGTTTCGCCAGGAGGTCAAAAGAGTGAATGAGGGTAGCAGGAGTGACCCCTCCTTAGCTCCTTTGCTCCTATCCACTCTTAGCGAAACCTTACCTCACTCGCAGCAAGTTTCAATAAAAGAAGAACGAAGAGAAAAAGAAAATAAGGAGGTTTATCAGCGTTATATCAGAGAGGTCTTTTTTGTATCCTTCATAAAAAGATATACGATCAGTGAAATAAAAATACAGCCTGAGGCGTACCAGTAGTAGCCGGTTTCATTGCCGGCATTTTTGAACCACAGCGCAAGATATTCCGCCGTACCGCCAAATAATGCCACTGCAATTGCATAAGGGAAACCAACGCCAAGCGCCCTGATCTCCGCAGGAAATAATTCAGCTTTTACGATGGCATTGATGGAAGTGTATCCGCTCACGATCACCAGGGCCGCCATCATCAGCAGGAAGATCATCCAGAGGTTTTGTTCATGGGCGATCGCCGTCATGATAGGCACCGTACAGATGGTACCCAGTATCCCGAACCCGATCAGCAGCGGGCGGCGGCCGATGCGGTCAGACCATAAGCCGAACAAAGGCTGTATCGCTGCATAGATGAACAGGCTCAGGAAGCTGAGCAGGGTGGCTTTCTCTTTGGCGAGATGCACCGTGTTCACCAGGAACTTCTGCATGTAAGTAGTGTAGGTATAGAATGCCAGCGTTCCGCCGAGTGTAAGTCCGGCTACCGTCAGCACCGCTTTGGGATGCCTGAACAGCTCCCGCACCGAGCCTTTTTTGGCGGCAGGCTGATCGCCCGTATGGCGGAAGGCTTCGGTCTCTTCCATGCTTCGTCTCAGGTAAAAAGCGGTAACCGATAACAATGCCCCGATCACAAAAGGGATCCGCCAGGCCCAGGCGCTGAGTTGTTCGGCGCTGAAAAAAACATACTGCATCAGCAACTGAACGCCGACAGCGATCAGCTGCCCGCCGATCAGCGTCACATACTGGAAGCTGGAATAGAACCCGCGCCGTTCCGTCGAAGCCATTTCGCTGAGGTAAGTGGCGGCGGTTCCGTATTCGCCGCCAACGCTCAACCCCTGCAGCAACCGGGCAAGCAACAACAGCACCGGCGCGGCGATGCCGATCTGTTTATAGGACGGCGTAAGCGCTATGGTAAGCGAGCCGAACGACATCAGCAGTACCGATAAGGTCATGGCCCATTTGCGCCCTTTACGATCGGCCAGGCTGCCGAATAGCCATCCGCCGATAGGTCGCATTAAGAAGCCTACGGCAAAAATTCCGGCGGTATTCAGGAGATTGGCCGTGGCGTCTTTTCCGGGAAAAAATACCGGCGCGAAATAAATGGAAAAAGCGGCGTAGGCATACCAGTCGTACCATTCTACGAGGTTACCGACCGATCCGCTGAGAATAGCCTTTAAACGACGGGGTGTTGTTGTCTTATTCATTCGATTGCATCAAAAGATACTGTGATTCCGGCGCGTTTTCCAAAAACGGGAAATTTCCCGCTTTCAATTCCGGATAAATATTTCAATATTGGGGGTTCAACATCAAAACTAACTGTAACATGGCCAAAGCTAAGAAAACAGCCCCCAGCGCTGCGAATGGTTTGCGTGGCGGATTGCCCCCCGGACAAGCCAAGAAAATGATGAATGCGTTCTACAAGCGGATGGATGCCGCTACCGATGCACCGGAATTTCCGGAAGCGGTGGTGCATACCATTGAGGAGATCCGCGCTTTCCTGGATTCTGCAGAAAAAACGATCAATCCTAACCCTGCCGACCCCGTGCCCGTTGCCGAAAGAGGTATTGCGATCATACCCGGATACAGCGGGGGGAACGTAACTTATATGCTGGTAGCAACCCGCTTCACTGCCGATCCGGTTACCCGCAAGATCATCACCATCAATAACCCGGTTACCGGCATCCATATCAAACCACTCAAAAAAACAAAGACTGCCAAAAAAGCGCCGTTGAAAGGCGGGGATGACCCAACCGATCCCCCAGTTGGCGATGATTCATTCGACACCGGCAATTCATATCCATAAGCCATCCTGTCTATGCTGTTACCATTGGGCCTTGTTGCCGAGATCGTGTGTATGCTGTTCGCTTTCCGGTTCCTTGCAGGGGAAGAAAATTACTGGGGTTCATTCCGGTGGTTCATGGTTTTTACCGTGGTGGTCGAAACCATCGGTTATGTGCTGTTGATGCAGGGCAAGGTCAATCATGGTCTGTACAATCTTTATCTGCCGGTAGAAATGTTTTTCAAATATTATATCCTGTACCGGCTATGCCGTTCTTATTTCAGGGTAACGTATTGGATCATTCCGTTCCTGGTATTATTTGTGGCGCTCTATATCTTCGAAGGCATCACCAACCATTTCGACAGGTACAGCGTACAGAGTAACAGTGTTGCCGCGCTGGGCATCCTCATCATCTGCGTTTCGTATTTCTATCATTTCCTGAAGAAAGATGAGTATGTGAATATTTATGAACACGCACCGTTCTGGATCATTACGGCGCTGTTCTTTTTTTATCTTGGCGGCACTGCCTGCAATCTGTTCTTCGATTACCTTGCAGATATCTACCGCAAACAGCATATACCCGTTCGGTTTATCATTTTTACTATACTTAACTTTATGCTTTACGGTTGCTGGAGTTACTCTTTCGTATGCAGGTATCGGCGCAAAATATCATCTTCATAGTTATCATTTTCACGTGCAGCCTGGTTGTTGCAGCTGCTGCATTGCTGACCTATGTGCGGATGTACAACGACCGTAAGAAAAAGCATTTTGAGGAGAAAAGGATCATGGCGAGTGAATTCGACCAACAATTGATGCAATCGCAACTGGAAACCCAGGAAGAGACGATGAGCATGTTAAGCAAGGAGCTGCATGACAATATCGGCCAGCTTCTGAACAGTACCAAGCTATTGATCGGTGTAACGCAACGCAGTCTGAGCGATCCGCCCGACACATTGGTAACCGCCAATGAAACCCTGGGGCTGGCCATCCAGGAACTGCGGTCTTTGTCCAAATCCCTCGACAAGGAATGGCTTTCTCAGTTCAATTTTATCCAGAACCTGGAAGCAGAGATCAGCCGTATCAATTCTTCGCGTACGCTTCATATTTTCCTTACCAGGCCGGAGAGCCTGCCGCTGAAACCGAATGAGCAGATCATTCTTTTCCGAATTGTGCAGGAACTGGTGCAGAACGCGATCAAACATGCACAGGCCGAACATTTCTATATCAAGATCACCAAGTTTCCCGGCAAACTGCAGCTCACGCTTTCAGACGATGGCAGCGGTTTCGACCCCGATGCCGTGCAGGAAGGGATGGGCATCCGCAATATCCGGCATCGCACCCATCTGCTCGGGGGTTCGGTAGTATGGCAGTCGGCCGGATACAAGGGCACGGTGGTCCTCATTGAATTACCGGTTAACCAGGCTATCGCATGAAAACAACCATCGGCATAATAGACGACCATGTATTGTTCTCCAAATCACTCGGACTGATGCTGGACAGCTTCGGCAACTACGAGGTAACCATTGAAGCGTTGAATGGAATGGACCTGCAGGACAAGATCGGCAAAGGCAGAAAGATCCCATCTATCATGCTGATCGATGTAAATATGCCGGTGATGAATGGGATGGACACCGCACGCTGGCTCAACAACAACTACCCGCAGATGAAACTGGTGGCGCTTTCGATGAACGACGACGAGAAAGTGATCATCGATATGATCAAAGCCGGATGCTGCGCCTATATGCTGAAGGAAACGCATCCCGACGAGCTTGAAAAAGCGTTGCACGAGATCGATACCAAAGGCTATTACAACGCCGATGCCAGCAATACCCAGGCCCGCAGGGCGCCGAATGCCGGCGTTGCAAAGGAAACCGTGGCTATCAACGACAAGGAAAAAGCATTTCTGCAATATGCCTGCTCCGATCTCACCTACAAACAGATCGCCGCACTCATGCACCTCTCCGAACGCACCATCGACGGCTACCGCGAAGTACTGTTCAACAAAATGAACGTCCAGAGCCGGGTTGGACTGGCGCTGGAAGCGATACGACAAGGCCTGGTGGCGTTGTAGTAAAGTCTGGAGTTAGGAGTCTGGAGTCTGGAGTCTGGAGTAGATTTGTGGTTTGGAGTAACCCTAAAAAATCTTACTCTCTACTCCAGACTCCTAACTCCAGACTCCAGACTCAATTATAGTAGTTCCACAATAATTTAGAGAGCTTTCTCGTCAGTTCCCATGCCTCGTTGGTGCTTTCCCAGCTTGTGTCTTTGTTGTTCTTGGTGCAGATGCAGAAGATATAGCTGCATTTTTTGCCGTTGACGAACAGCACTTCGTCGCGGGTGGCGTTGACGGCGCCGCTTTTGCTGGCGATGAATACATCGGAAGGGATCTGCGAGATGGCTTCTTCATCCCAATAGTTGCGCCCCAGCAGCCGCAGCATTTTTTCACTTGCCGCCGGGCTGATCACTTCTTTCTTCACGATCTTTTCCAGCAGCATTACCATTTCCTTCGGAGTGGTCTGTCCCCAGCCATACATATTGCGATTGGCTTCGCGGCCGGGGGTGCGGCTGTTCACCCGGGTGTATTTCAACCCGAGGCCATCCATCAATTCGTTGATGCGCGTACCGGTGCCGGCAAGCGTTTGCAGCCAGAGGCTGGCCGTATTATCGCTCATGGTAAGCATCAGCATCATCAGCTTACTCAATTCGATCTTTTCATTGTTCTTGAATGAGCCTAAAATATCCACTCCTTCATACAACAACGAATCCTTGTACGTAAAGACCTGGTGATATTGCAGCGCACTGTCTTCTATCTTCCGCATGATGCCGGTAAGGATCTGCACTTTAACCATACTGGCTGTTGGGAATACGGTGTCTGCATTAATGGCGGCAATTTTATTTTTCTTCAGATCGTGCACATACACTCCGATATCGCCATGGAAGCCGCTCAGCAATGAAGCGATCTCGCGCTCCAGCCGCTTATCGGTGCGCTGGGCAGAGGCAGAACTGAGCAGGAACAGGCAGCATAATAAGCCGGGTATTCTCATAACGATATGTTTTAGTAGTGATGTTACTACGAGCTATGCAAGATAAAGCTAAAGCTTGCTAAAATTAAATCCGAAAGAACAGTTGCAACCATTTTCCGCTATGGTTTCGGTAACTTAGCGGCCACTGCTTTGTACCCTCATGTTCGGCATAACCAAAACATACCGGCCCTATCATATCGTGCTGTTCAGCCTGTCCTTGCTGTTCTTTTCAGCAGGTCATGCGCAAACTTCCGGTCCGGTGGCCGCAAAGGGTGTGATCGATCTGCGCAATACAGATCTTAAGCACAATATTGTTCCGCTTTCCGGCGATTGGGCCCTGTACTGGAACCGGCTGCTCGTTCCGGCCGATACACTTACGCCGCCGCTGGCCTTTGTTCCCTTTCCTAAACTCTGGCATAAGACTTCGGTGAATGGGTTGCTGCTTCCTTCTACCGGCTACGCCAGTTACAAACTCACCGTTTTACTTCCAAAGCACAGCAGCCGGCTGGCGCTCGAGCTTCCTGATACGTATACCAGCTACAGGCTTTTCGTGAACGGCCAGGAGTTCGCCGCCGCGGGAAACCCCGATAGTCTCGAAAAAAATGCCTCGCCGCAATGGATCAACAAAACAATAGAGATCACGCAACCCGCCGACACCCTGCAGCTGGTATTACATGTTGCCAATTTCTGGCATTCGAAAGGCGGGCCTTACAAAGAAATATTGCTGGGCGATAAAGACCAGCTCTTCCACAAGCGCGATGTGGATTCCGCGCTCGACCTTATTCTTACCGGCTGTCTTTTTATGGGCGGACTTTTCTTTTTCGGACTGTTCCTGTTCGGCCGGCACGATAGATCCATTCTTTATTTTGCGCTGTTTGCGATGACCTACAGTTACCGCATCATCGGCGCGCGGCAGTATGTGCTGCATACTATTTTTCCGGACCTGCCCTGGTCTCTGACCCTGCATTTCGAATACCTGAGCCTTTTTATCAGCATCGCTTTTTTTGCACTGTACACCAAACACCTTTACCCCGATGAATCCAGCAAGCATGTAACACGATGGCAGGTGATCCTTTGCCTGGCATTGTCGGCTGTGGTGCTTGCAACGCCTCCCGCGATCTTTACCCAGCTCATCAATCCTTTTCTGCTGGTGATGTTCGGGGTGATCGGCTATGCATTCTATGTGTATATCCAGGCCATGCGGCATAAGCGCATCGGGGCGGGTTATGCATTGATGAGCACCGGAGTGGTACTGCTGGTGTTCATAGTCATCAACCTGCAGTATTTCGGTATCGTGAAAGCACAGAAAGGGATCCTGTTCGCGGGTTATATCGCTTTCTTTTTCCTGCAATCGCTTATCCTGTCGTTCCGTTTCGCTTATGCGCTCAAACAGGCGAAGCTGCAGGCGGAGCAGGGACTGAAGGCGAAGAACGAATTCCTGTCTACCATGTCGCACGAGATCCGCACGCCGTTGAATTCCATTCTGGGCATGACGCATCTTATCCTCCGGGATAATCCACGCAGTGAGCAGAAAGAACAGCTGAACGTACTCCTGTTTTCCGCCAATAATCTTCTGGCGATCGTGAACGACATCCTCGACTACAATAAAATAGAAGCTGGCAAGGTGAATTTCGAATCGATCGATATGGATATCGTGGCCGTGTTCAAGAATATCCATTCCGGTCTGCGCACGGCAGCGGAAGAAAAAGGGATCGAGCTCCGATTGAATATCGACAACAGCCTGCGCAGCCGTGTGATCGGCGATCCTCACCGTCTTGGCCAGGTGCTCACCAACCTGCTCAGCAATGCGATCAAGTTCACCCGCAAAGGGTATGTGGCACTGAATGTGAAAGTGGAATCGCAGACCGGTTCCAGCATAGCGCTTACGATCTCTATAGAAGATACCGGGATAGGTATTGCCCAGGAAAAACAGAAACTGATCTTCGAACAGTTCACCCAGGCAGATGCTTCTACCTCGAGGCATTTTGGAGGAACCGGCCTTGGGCTGGCTATCTGCAAAAAGCTATTGGAACTGCAGGGCTCCGAACTGCATCTGGAAAGTACACCCGATAAGGGATCCGTTTTCTATTTCACCCAGCATTTTACCAAGGCCTACGAAACTGCCGAGCAACTGGAACAGGCAGGCAATGAAATGCCCACCGAAGAAAGTCAACCCCTCGCTGGCCAGTCGATCCTGCTGGTGGAAGACAATGAAGTGAATATCCTTGTAGCCCGCACTTTTCTCGAACGCTGGGGTGCGCAGATCGATGTGGCGCTGAACGGTCAGGAAGCGCTCGATATGGTACAGCAAAAACAATACAAACTGGTTTTAATGGACATGCATATGCCGGTGATGGATGGCTATGATGCCACCCGCAAAATGCGCGAGCAGGGGATACGGATCCCGATCGTGGCATTAACTGCCAGTCTTCCCAAAGAAGTTGAAGACCGGGTAAAGGGAATGGGGATCGATGATATTATCGTGAAGCCGTTCATTCCGGAAGACCTGTTCAAAGTAGTGTTGCATTATACAGGTGTGTATCGTTCGCTGCGGAAAAACTGATAAACTACCCCGCCAGCACCAGCTCTTCCGTCACCCGCCTGAATTTTTCCTCGTCCAATACGTTCTTCGCCAGTTTCAGATAGCTCTCAAATGTGAATGACGGCGCGTTCGTTTTCAACCTGCGGTACCAGGCCACGATCTCGTGCTCAGCAAGGCCTTTCAGCATCCAGCGGGCAGAGCGTTCTTTGTGTTCCTGCGATAAAGAAGCTACGATCTCGGCTTCTTTCGCATACAGCTCCTCATCCGTATAATGCTGCCGCATTAACTCCAGCGCCATCGACTCTTCCTGGTTCATATGCGAAAGGTTGAATGCGGTGAACTCGCCAAGTGCGCGTTGCAGCTGCTGTCCTGCCAACCGCTTCCCGGTATCAGATGGGGCCGTGCGGCATAGCGCGATGCATTCCGTCAGTTCCCTGCTTAATTCGTGATCGCGCAGGTGTTGCGCTTCAAAAGCATCTACCACATCCGGTGCAAAAGCTGCGACCATCGGGAACACAAGATTGTCTTCCGTATGCGCATGGCTTTCGAACAGTTCAATCATTTCTTCTACAAGACCAAGCGTAATGCCGACCCGGTAGGCGTTGGTGAAATTGGTATGCTGCACCGCTATCGATGCTTCATAAAGCAGTGCGCGGAGTCCCTGGTGTATCTGGTGAAAAGGATTAAATCGTAACTGATCCATCTGATAATCTTATCCCGCAAAACTGCATTAATCGAAAGCCCTGAGCTATCACATATTGATGTGGTTGGGATAAACGGCCGGTCCATCTTACAGCCGGGAAGCTCAGCCTTGTAAATTTTTGTTAACGGCGTAGGTTTTGGCCGCAAAATGTATCTCATGTACAGCAATTGGATTGTTTGCCTGGTAAAATGTGCGTTTGATCCGGTGCCCGCCAGGCCAATCCCAGGTTCTGTACAATCTGCATTATGAAATATAAAACACCGGGGGTCATCTGCTGCCTGATCGCAGGCGCATCGTTATTTCAGTATTGTTCTAAGTCGGGGAGTTCGGGCACGGTAACAGGCACTGGGAGCACCCTTACTGCGAGCGCCACGCCGCAATTGCCGGCCGCTGCGTTCAATTACAGCAATCTGCCTTTGCCGAGTCATATCCTGGCCTGCCTGGCAACAGACGATAATACGCCAGCCACCAATCCCGTTACCAATGATGGCGCCACACTGGGCCGGGTATTGTTCTATGATAAATCGCTCTCGAAGAACAACAGCGTCAGTTGCGGCAGTTGTCACCGGCCCGACCTCTCATTTTCCGATTCGGCCATAAAAAGCAAAGGCTTCGAAGGCGGCGTCACGGCGCGGCACTCCATGGCCTTGCTGAATACCCGGTTCTATCGATCGGGAAAAATGTTCTGGGATGAGCGTGCCAATTCACTGGAAGAGCAGGTGCTGATGCCTATCCAGAACTCAGTGGAGATGGGTATGACATTGACGGAGCTCGAAACAAAAGTGGCGGGCATCTCTTATTATCCTGCACTGTTCCAGAAAGCATTCGGCAGCAGCAATATCAATTCGGACAGGATTTCCAAAGCCCTGGCGCAGTTCGTTCGTTCCATTATCACGTATCAATCCAAATACGATCTTGTAAAACAGGGCCAGGCCAGTTTCACAGCTGATGAGCGCGATGGCGAGACTTTGTTCCTTACCGCAGGCAATGTTACCTGTGCAGGTTGTCATGCGCCGCCTATGTTCCTTACGTCCAGTCCGCAGGCGCCATTTGCGTTAGCGGACCCCACTGATGCCGGTATCAACAACCAGCACCGGTTCAAATCCGGCAGCCTGCGCAATATTGCCAATACCGCTCCGTATTTTCACAATGGCAGCGTACCGAGCCTTACTGCTATGTTGGGCGCTGCAGGTACTGCGCCCATTCCGCAGCATACAGTTGCTCCGCAGGATCGTCAGAAACTGCTGGCCTTCCTGCAGACACTGACGGATGTAACAACGATAGCGGATGTGAAATACAGTGATCCGTTCAGGCAATAGAAGAAGAACGAAGTCGAAAAAGAAGAAAAAGGATTGTTCATTGTACGATCAGCCCGATCCGGTGCAGAACGCGAATAGGTTTCGCCAGGAGTGGATAAGAGTAAAGGAGCCAAGGAGAACTCACTCCTGCTACCCTCTTTTTCTCCTTGGCTCTTAGCGAAACCCTTTCAGCAGCTACCACCACCAACTTTTCTTTTTCACTTCGTTCTTCTTTTATTGAACCCTACTATGCTCATGTAAAAATCCGCCATCAGTTTTTTGGCTTCAACCCTTTCATCTACTCCATTAAGCGATTGATATAAACGGCTTCTACGAACAGGATCGTCTTTCCGAATATTGGGTCAAAGAACAGAAAATGAGAAAGACGATCATGGCCTTCGCCGGTTTTTTTATAGTTGCGGCTGCAGCGGCACAGACCGAACGCGGAAAGATTTCAGTACCGGTTACCAGTACCCAGCAACAGCCTGTAGAAAATGCGACGGTGGAATTATTGAAATCCAAAGACTCCTCCCTCGTTAAAGTAGCGATCAGCGACAAAGCGGGTCTGGCCGAGTTCGATAATATCCGTTTCGGATCTTATCTTATAAAAGTGTCGGTGCTGAATTTCGCGACACGATACAGCAGTGTGTTTACGCTCAGTGCTTCGGATGCAAATATCAAACTGCCGGCAATGGCGCTGACGGCAACCTCGGCGGAAGTAAAAGAAGTTACGGTTACCGGCCGCAAGCCTTTCATTCAAAAGCTCACGGACCGGCTGGTGGTAAACGTGGAGAATAGCATAGTAAGCGCCGGCAGCTCAGCGATGGATGTATTGGAGCGGGCTCCCGGGGTATCAATAGACCAGAACGATGCGATCGGTCTGCGCGGACGCCAGGGTGTGATCATCATGATCGATGGAAAACCCACTCCGCTCACCGGCGCCGATCTTGCCAATTATTTACGCGGTCTTCCTTCCAGTGCCATCGAAAGGATCGATATCATCACCAATCCTTCAGCGCGATATGATGCATCGGGCAATTCCGGCATTATCGATATCCGCATGAAAAAAGACCAGCGTCTTGGTTTTAACGGAACAGCTACGGCAGGTTACGGACAAGGCATTTATCCGAAAGCGAATGCAGGCACCACTTTCAACTTCCGCGACAAAAAACTGAACCTGTTCGGTAATTATAACTATTCGTACCGTATGGGCCTGAATCACCTTATCCTGGACCGGAACTTCTACACCAACGGGGCATATGTGGGCGGCGATCTGAAAGACAATTACACCAAGATCCCTTCCAATTTTCATGCGATCCGCGCCGGGGCAGATTTTTTTCCCGACAAGAAAAATATTATAGGCTTCGTGCTCACTAAAAATATCAGCGACTTTGCGCCGCGCACGCTCAACAATTCTACGGTTATAGATGCCCAGCACCAATCTGCCTCCACTTTCCAGACACAGGCGACGAATGATGGAGACAATAACAACCTCGTGGTGAACCTTAATTTCAAGCATTCGTTCGCCGCGCCCGGCCAGGAACTTACTGCCGACCTGGACTATGGAGAATATCACTCTGGCTCGGTATCGACGACCTCCACCCAATATTACAAATTGAATGGCAGCAGCCAGCAACCTTCGTATATCCTCAACGGCGATCAGACCGGGAACCTGAAATTGAAAACAGGTAAAGTGGATTATGTAAATCCGCTGAAGAACGGCGCAAAGTTCGAAACAGGTTTTAAAACGAGTTATGTGTCTTCGGATAACGATGCCAAATTCTTCGATATGAGCAGCGGAACCCCGGTAGACGATGTAAACAAAACGAACCGCTTTTTCTATGAAGAAACCAATAATGCCGGTTACCTGAATTTCAGTAAGGAATTCAAGAAGTTCAACCTCCAGTTGGGATTGCGCGGGGAGCACACTCATGTGAAAACGCACCAGGTGAAAGGGAATACTTTTTTTGACAGCAGTTATTTCCAACTGTTCCCCAGCGCTTTCTTTAACTACAAGATCAAGGAAGACCAGACCCTTGGCGTATCTGTCAGCCGCCGCATAGACAGGCCGGGTTATTCACAGCTGAACCCATTCCTGTTCCTGATCGATGTAACCACCTATTCTACGGGAAGTCCGGGCCTGCTGCCGCAGTTCACCTGGTCGTATGAACTGAACTATACGGTGAAAAGCATCAATTTCACACTGGGTTACAGTCATACCACCAATAGCCAGAACATCGCGATCGCCAGGTTCAAAGATGTGTTCCCGAATATTCCTTCGGCAGATAATGTTACCGTGCAGATCCCGATCAACCTGAAATCATCGGATTATTATGGTCTCACCATGTCGGCGCCCCTGCGCGTGAATAAGCATTGGAACAT
>Ga0213876_10000696_pt1 | contig 23686 bp, 16 predicted proteins | sample BarmaccomBMRX_R9_FD_160113 | JGI IMG/M metagenome (GOLD analysis project Ga0213876, IMG submission 160113) | Root-associated microbial communities from Barbacenia macrantha in rupestrian grasslands, the National Park of Serra do Cipo, Brazil - RX_R9 | ecosystem: Host-associated > Plants > Roots... | reverse complement strand
CCTTCCTTGCAAGCCTGGTGCTTCGCTTGAACCGCGAGAGGCGAAACGGTGTCGGGTCGACACAAGGCGGCGCGCCTGTGGCGAGCTCCGAAGCGAGTTTTCCGGCGCCGGGCCCGATGCCGAAGCCATGGCCCGAGAAGCCCGTTGCGAGGATGAGGCCTGGCATGGTCTCGACCGGCGAGATCACCGGCACGGCATCGGGCGTCACGTCGATCAAGCCGCCCCAAGCGTTCTCGACCTTCATATTGCGAAAGAAGGGAAATCCGGCTCCGATCGTGCTCTTGGCCTCCTCGATTTGGGCGTCGTCAGGTGCCGGATCGAGCACCCTGATCTCCTCGAACGGGGACTGTGCGTCGAGCTTCCATTCTCGCGGCATGCGCCATTCCTCCCGGAAACGGCCGGCGACCCGAAGCTTCAGCTCGTCCCACCCCGTGATCAGAGAGGGAAGAAAATCGAAGAAGAGGCGAAACGAATCGGGCGTGATATGCGAGATGCTGCCGTTGCGGCGAGACACCGTGTAGCCGCCATCGAGCCGTTTGCGGAACGAGAAGGTGGAACCCCCGACCGTGACCTCCGGACCGCCCGGCATGGGCGGCGTGGCGAACACGGAACCGAGCATTTTCAGCTGCGGCAGGTCGATCCCTTCATTGCCGAGAAAGAGGCGCGACCAAGCGCCGCCCGCGAGAATCACGGCGTCGCAAGCGATCCGCCCCTTTTCGGTGACGACGCCTGCGACCTTGCCCGCCGCGATGTCGAGGCCACGCACGGCGCAATTCTCGATGACCTTAGCGCCTTGCCGGCGCGCCGCCTCGGCAATCGCCGGCACCGCCTTTTGCGGCTCGGCGCGCGCATCGCTCGGCGTCATCAGCGCGCCAACCAAACGGCGCGTCGTTCCTGGAAGAATGTCGGCAAGCTCGCGCGGGTCGACGAGGCGCGAGGTGATTTGAAAAGGGCGCGCCGCGTCGAGCCAAGCCTTCTGGCTCACCATCTCTTTTTCAGTGTCGCAGAGATAGAGGATGCCGCAGCGGCGAAAGCCGGTTTCCGCCCCACAGGCCTCGTTCATCGAACCCCAGAGCCGCTGGCTTTCGAGGCAGAGCGGGATCTCGGCGAGGTCGCGCCCCATGGCGCGCACCCAACCCCAATTGCGACCCGATTGCTCGCAAGCCACATAGCCCTTCTCGCAAAGCACCACGTCGATACCTTGCCGCGACAGGAAGAAGGCGGCGCTCACCCCGATGATGCCGCCGCCGATGATGACGACATCGGCGTGCGCCGGAAGAGCGGCGTCGGTCTTGATCCTGTCGACGGCTGGCATCATTGGGGTCTGGCCCTCGCGGTTCGTGCTCAGTTTGAGGCGGAGGCGCAAGCGCCGCAAATCATGGTGGCGGCGCCCAGGCCACGGCGTATCATCTCTCGCCTATAGGGATCGGGGTCTTTGAAACGCTCCACCTGCGGCAAGCGCCGCAGCATCACGCGCGCCATGAAGCACGCGTATCACCACAAGCCTATGGTCGCTATGCTGGTAAATAGACAGCGTATCTTCCGGCAAAACCCAAACGGAGTCCTGGCGCGAATTGCTCACGCGAGGCCCCGGCCAGCGGAAAATGGCAGAAAAGCTGGCACGCATCCATGATCTTCTCGACAACCCGAGTCGCGACAGGCTCCGAAGCCTCGGCGGCGAGGTAGGCCCAAATTTCTGCAATGTCCGCCTCAGCGGCACGCGTCAGGCGCAGGACGAGCGGCTGGCTAATAGCTTTTTTCCTCGCTTGACGATCCGGGTCACGTCGAAATTCCTGACTCGGCCGGCGGCGAGGTCAGCAAGCCCCGCGTCAATGTCAGCTTTTAGCTTCGCCAACTCCTCGATCTGAAGCGCGCGCTTTGTTTTCCAATCCCGCAACGCCGCCCGCACGACCTCGCTTGTCGACGAGTAGTCGCCGACCTTCACGGCTCTTTTCACGGCGGACGCCATTTCGGCCGGCAGAGTGATGGTGACGCGTTCAATGCCGCTCATGCTGTATCCTCCGGAGCATACGTTATCATATAAGATATGCGAACGCATCTAAACTCTATGCCGGATATTTGCGCCGGTTCCCGAGGTGCAATGCACGACGGATGAGGCGAATCTCCTTGTCGCACCCATTCCGAGAGCTTATCGAATGGCAATGTCGGACAGCCCCTTGCTCAATCGCGCGCAACCTCGCAACGCCGCGGCAAGGCATCGGCCCCTTGCGGGCCGCGTGGTGATCGCCACGCACAATCCGGGAAAGCTCGTCGAAATGCGTGAGCTCCTGGCCCCTTTCGGCGTCGGGGCGGTCTCGGCCGGCGAGCTCGATCTTCCGGTTCCGGCCGAGACCGGCCACATGTTTTGCGAGAACGCGGCCATCAAGGCGCATGCGGCCACAAAGGCAACCGGAATACCAGCTCTCGCGGATGATTCGGGGATTTGTGTCGACGCACTCGACGGAGCGCCCGGCCTGTTCTCCGCCGATTGGGCCGTGAACAAGGACTTCCGGCCCGCGATGGAACGCGTCGAGCGCGAACTTCATCGGCGAGCCGCGCTCACCCCAGGCAAGCGTCGCGCGCATTTCGTTTCCGCTCTCGTGATCGCGTGGCCGGATGGCCATGAGGAGCTGTTCGAAGGGCGCGTCCACGGCCATCTCGTCTGGCCGCCGCGCGGCGAAAAAGGCTTCGGTTACGATCCGATGTTTCAGCCCGACGGGCATGATCTCACCTTCGGCGAGATGACGGCGCAAGGAAAGCACGGCATCGACTGGAACGTGGCCAAGCACGCCGAGGCAGCGCTGTCGCACCGGGCCCGCGCTTTCATGAAACTCGCGCGAGCTTGCCTCGAACCCTCATGAGCACGGCCGCTTTGAAAAAATCCCATTCGTCGGCGCATGCGACGCGCGATGCGGGTTTCGGCGTCTATGTCCATTGGCCGTTCTGCCTCGCGAAATGCCCCTATTGCGACTTCAACAGCCATGTGCGGCATGCACCCCCCGATCAGCCGCTTTTCGTGCGCGCATTCGAAGCCGAGCTTGCCCATATGGGCGAGTTGGCGCCCGGTCGAATGGTGACGAGCATTTTTTTTGGTGGCGGCACGCCTTCGCTCATGGAGCCGCGAACGGTCGGCGCCATCCTCGAGGCGATCGCGCGTATCTGGCCGCTCGATGCAAGGGCCGAGGTGACCCTCGAAGCCAATCCGACGAGCGTCGAAGCAAGCCGCTTCCGCGGTTATCGCGCGGCCGGAGTGAATCGCGTCTCGCTCGGCGTTCAGGCCTTGAACGATCCGGATCTGAAGATGCTCGGCCGCATGCACTCGGTCGACGAAGCGCTTCGCGCCGTCGCCATCGCCATGTCCGTGTTCGAGCGCGTCTCTTTCGACCTCATCTATGCGCGCCCGGCGCAAGATGCCGCGGCCTGGCGCGCCGAGCTCGAGACCGCGCTTTCGCGTGCCGCAGACCATTTGTCGCTCTATCAGCTCACGCTCGAGCCCGGTACTCCCTTTGAAGCCTTGTGGCGCGCCGGCAAGCTCGATCCGCCAAAACCCGAAGAGGCTCGCGCCCTCTATGAAGTGACTCAGGAGCTTTGCGCCCGGCACGGGCTTCCCGCCTATGAGGTGTCGAACCACGCAAGGCCAGGCGCGCAATGCCGCCACAACCTCACCTATTGGCGTTATGGCGAATATGCCGGCGTCGGCCCCGGCGCGCATGGGCGCCTCGTGGCGCCGCGCGGGCGCCTTGCCCTCTCGACCGAGAAGCGGCCCGAGACCTGGCTGCGGCAGGTGGCGGCAAAGGGACATGGCGTGGTGGAACGCCAGATCCTGTCGCGGCAAGACGAAGGGGATGAGTTCCTGCTCATGGGCCTTCGGCTCGCGGAGGGTATCGAGCCCGAGCGTTTCGTCGCGCTTTCGGGGCGCGAGCTTGCGCCGGAACGCCTGACTCACCTTATGGCACTCGGCCTTCTCGAGGAGCGCAACCAACGCCTGCGGGCAACGGCCGAGGGTTTCCTGGTGCTCGATGCGCTGGTCGCGGATCTCGCCGCCTGAGGGAAGAAAACAGCGCAGCTTGGCGCATGAGCCGCAGAGCCCGTTCTTACTTTCCAAGATCGTGCTAGAGCATCATTCACGGAAGGGCTGGCCTGCCCGCAAAAGGCCGGTCCGAGCGTCGAAGGGATCGCAATGGCAAGCACGGATGGGGGCTCGCGGACGCATTTCGGCTTCTCGACGGTGCGCCTCGACGAGAAGCAGGGCCTTGTCGACGATGTCTTCCGCCAGGTCGCGCGCCGCTACGACCTGATGAACGACCTCATGTCCTTTGGCGTTCATCGGGCTTGGAAGAACGAATTCGTCGCCATGTTGCCCCCGCACGCTTTTTCCGTGATCGATGTCGCGGGAGGGACAGGCGACGTGGCCTTTCGCATCGTCGATGCCGGGGGGCGGCGCGCGCGGGTAACGCTTTGCGACATCAGCGCCGAGATGCTCGCGGTCGGTCGCGAGCGCGCCGGCCCGGCACGGGCGCGGCAGCTCGCCTTCGCGCAAGCCAATGCCGAGGATCTCCCCTTCGCCACGGCTTCCTTCGACGCCTATACGATCGCCTTCGGCATCCGCAATGTGCCCTCGATCGACAAGGCCCTGGCGGAAGCTTTCCGCGTGCTCAAGCTCGGGGGACGTTTTCTTTGCCTTGAATTCTCCTCGGTCGATATGCCGGGGCTCGACAGGCTCTACGATGCCTATTCGTCGAGCGTCATCCCGAAGCTCGGCAAGCTCGTCGCGGGTGACGAGGGCCCCTATCGCTACCTCGTCGAGAGCATCCGCCGTTTTCCACGCCCGGCGCTCTTCGCGCGCATGATCGAGCGTGCCGGTTTTCGCCGGGTGAAGCACCGCCCATTGTCGGGGAACATCGCGGCCATCCACTCGGCCTGGAAACTGTGAGACCGCGCCCGCCGTGCTGACCGCCCCGATCCATCTCCTGCGTCTCGCGCGTGTCGGCTTCGTGCTAGCGCGCGAGGGCGCGTTCGGCATCGTCGACGAAGCCACCATTCCGGCCGGCTTGAGGCTGGGGGTGGGGCTGGCGCGCCTCCTCGAACGCCGCGGCGGCGATCCCGGCACCGGACTGGCGCAAGCCATGACCCGGCTTGGCCCCTCCTATGTGAAATTCGGCCAGTTTTTGGCGACGAGACCCGACATCGTGGGCGTGCGCGTGGCAAGCGGCCTCGAGGCGCTTCAGGATCGAATGGCGCCCTTCCCGCGCGCGCAAGCAATCACGATGATCGAAGCCGCGCTCGACAAGCCCGTCGATACGCTCTTTTCCGAGTTCGGCGAGCCCGTCGCGGCTGCCTCGATCGCGCAAGTGCACAAGGCTTGCCTCATCGCGGGAGGCAAGCCGCGCCTCGTTGCCGTGAAGGTGCTGCGCCCCGGCATCGAGCCTCGCTTCAAGCGCGATCTCGCAGACATGCGCTTCGGCGCGGCGCTCATCGAGCGTGTCGCTCCGGCCATGCGGCGCCTTCGTCTCGCGGCCGTGGTCGAGACGCTCGCCCGCTCGGTCGCGATCGAGATGGATCTGCGGCTCGAGGCCGCCGCCCTTTCCGAATTCGCCGAGAACACGAAGGACGACTCCGATTTCCGCGTGCCGAGCGTCGATTGGGAGCACACCGCGAAGGAAGTGCTCACGCTCGAATGGATCGACGGCCTGCCGCTTTCCCAGATTGCCGAGATCGAGGCGGCGGGCCATGACCGGGTGGCGCTCGCGCGCGTCGTCATCCAGTCCTTCCTGCGTCAGGCGCTCGGTTCAGGTTTCTTCCATGCGGACATGCATCAGGGAAACCTGTTCGTGGATGCGCGCGGACGCTTGGTCGCCGTCGATTTCGGCATCATGGGCCGGCTCGGCGAGAAGGAGCGGCGCTTCCTCGCCGAAATCCTCTACGGCTTCATCACGCGTGATTATCGGCGCGTGGCCGAGGTGCATTTCGAGGCCGGATATGTGCCGCACACCCACGCGATCGGGGACTTTGCCCAGGCGCTGCGCGCCATCGGCGAGCCCATCCAACAGCGCCGTGCCGACCAGATCTCGATGGCGAAGCTCTTGTCGCTCCTTTTTGAGGTGACGGCGCTCTTCGACATGAGGACGCGAACCGAGCTCGTCATGCTGCAGAAGACCATGGTGGTGGTCGAAGGCGTCGGCCGCATGCTCGACCCCAAGCTCGATATGTGGGCGACCGCCGATCCGGTAGTGCGCGAATGGATCACGCGCCATCTCGGACCCTCCGGACGCCTCGAGCAGGCGGCCGCGGCGCTTCAGGCCTTCGTCTCGGCGGCCGGAAAGCTCCCTGAGCTCGTGACGCGCTCCGAACGTGTCCTCGCCCGGCTCGACCCGCCTGAGCTTGCGGGCGAATTCGAAGCCAGCGGGCTTCGCATCGACGAAGCCTCGATCCAGGCAATCGGTCGCGCCGAGGCACGTGGCGCGCGGCTCTGGTGGATCGCGCTTTGGGTCATCGCGGCCCTTCTCGCGATCCATTTCTTTTTGTAGCGGGCCTCAGGACAAAGAAACGTGGCGCCTCTCATGACGAAGGCGGTCTGGCGATCTCGGTCAGCGAAGGCCTCTCGATGATGCCGTTCCGATAGGGGTTCGACGCGCACCGGTGTCACAGAAGACGCTAATCAGCCACCCGTCAGTTTTAAATATCGCTGCGCCGCCTTCTTGAGCCTCGCATTCGGCTCGCGCGAGTTGAGCAACGCTTCGGCAAAGGCTCGGCTGTCTTCCTCGCCGAGCCTGATGGACTGCGCTTCTTCGATCACGCGCATAGCTGCATCTTGCACGCTCGTGATTACGAAGTCGGCGAGCGTGCGCCCATGCAACTCGGCAGCCCGTTGGAACAAGGTTTTCTGGTCGCGGGAGATTCGCACTTCCAGGCGTTCGTCGCGCGACCTGCTCGTGGCATTTGCCGATATTGTTGCACCTACTTTGCACCAATCTAGATGATGCACGGCAAAAAGACGGACAATTCAATGCGGCATGTCGGGGCGAGATTGCGCGTTCCCGGGGACTCCGGTAAACCCACGTATAAGAACTTCCCTGAGCCGAAATTCGTCACTGCCAACTCGGCATACGGTTTCGGACGAAAAGAGCCCCGCGACAGCCGCAAGGTCCTCGCGGGGTTCGCCGTTTAGAGTTGGCTATTCGGGAAATAAGCCTATTTTTGTGTCCGAAAGCCTCGCAAATAAAACGCTTCAAGGCCTCATAAGATGTGCTATTTAGACAAACAACGATAATGGACGCGTAGGATCGCTAAAGGACGATCAAACATTCCAATGCCGCTGGGGATCGGCTCAAAGATGAGTAGCCTGAATTTGTTTTCCGAAAGCTTTGCCCTGCTGACGGGCCATTCGCCGATGCGATGGCAGCAGCGGCTCTTTGAGCAATTTGTTCTCGGAAAGATTCCCGCCTCACTCGATTTGCCGACCGGGTTAGGGAAAACCTCGGTCATGCCGATCTGGCTCCTCGCGCGCGCTTTCGCGAGCAAAGATGCGCTAAACGCAATACCGAGGCGATTGGTGTATGTGGTGGACCGGCGCGCCGTGGTCGACCAGGCGACCGCGGAGGCCGAGAAGCTCCGCAAAAACCTTCAGGGCAGCGCCGGACATCTCAAGGAGCGGCTTGGCCTTCGCGAAGGCGCGCTCCCCATTTCGACGCTGCGCGGCGCGCATGTCGACAACCGCGAGTGGCTTGCGGATCCCTCAGCGCCGGCCATCATCGTCGGCACGGTCGACATGATCGGGTCACGGCTCCTCTTCGAAGGTTACGGCGTCTCGCGCAAGATGCGCCCTTTTCATGCGGGCTTGCTCGGCGTCGATACGCTCTTGGTTCTCGACGAAGCCCATCTCGTTCCGCCTTTCGCCGATCTTTTGCGGACGATCGAGAGAGATCCTTCACTTTGGCCGAAGGACCGAACACCATTGCCGCGCTTCGTCGTCCTGCCTCTTTCCGCGACGCAGCGCGAATGGCCCGTTCACGGCCGCACCACCTTCGGGCTTGAAGAGGAGGACCGGGGCGATGACGTGGCTTCCCTGCGGCTCAACGCCCAGAAGCAACTACGCGTCGAGCCGCTGGCCGAGAAGAATCCCGACAAGCAGCTCGCCGAAACCGCGTTTGCGCTGGCGACGAAGGGCGCGCCCTCGCGCGTCGTCGTCTTCTGCAACCGACGGGAAAAAAGAGACGATGGCGGAGGCCCGAGCGCGCAGGGGGTGGCGGAAGCGATCGAGGCGCTCGCCAAAGGGGACAAGAAATCCGGGCGCGAGAAGATCGAGATTCATGCGCCGGAACTCCTCGTCGGTGCTCGCCGGGTGCACGAACGCGATGAAGTTGCCATGAGCCTCGAAAAGCTCGGCTTCACGGGCAACGCACCGCCAGCCGATAAGCCCGCATTCCTCGTCGCGACTTCGGCCGGTGAGGTGGGCGTCGATGTCGACGCCGATCACATGGTCTGCGATTTGGCGCCATGGGAGCGCATGGTGCAACGCCTGGGGCGCGTCAATCGGCGCGGCGGCGAATCCCGCAAGGCCGAGGTGGTGGTATTCGACACGTCGGGGATCGAGAAGGACGAGGTTCGCAAAGGGCGGCTCACCGCGACGCGAGCGCTTCTCGGAAAGATCGAAGCCGATCTTGACGGAAAGGGCGGACCCGCGGCGCTTCTCGAATTGCGCGAGCAAGTCGGCCAACGCACAATCAAGGAGGCCTCGACGCCCGAACCTCTGCATCCGGCGATGACACGCGCGCTCGCCGAGGTTTGGTCGATGACCTCGCTCGAAAACCACACCGGCCGACCGGAAATCGCACCCTGGTTGCGCGGCTGGTTTGAGCCACAAGTACAGACGACTGTGGTGTGGCGCAAATATCTACCGCTCCATGTTGACGATCGTGGCCGGCCAAGTCTTGCGAGCAAGAAGGAAACAAACGAATTCTTCGGTGCCGCCCCGCCGCTTGAAATCGAGAAGCTGGAAACCGAGGCGTTTCGTGTAGCCGACTGGCTTCGGAAGCGAGCCGCGACCCTGCTCCAGCGAAAGGCCCCAAGAAAAATTATCGAGCCGAGCGGCGCCGAAGAATTGCCCGAAGGGGACGAAGAGGTTCGCGTAAGGGTTCCGGAGCCTGCGAGCGAGTTGCGGCGCGACGATATCGTCGTCCTGATCCTTTCGGCGAGCGCCGAATACGAAAAATCCTTGACGCTTGGTCAGCTTGCGCAGGAGCGCAAAGGCAGGGCGGTTGAGGATTTTCACGATGGTCTCGTAGGAAAAATCCTCATCGTCGATGCTCGCTTCGGCGGCTTGACGGACGGCTTGCTCGAGGACGGAGAGGACACTCAACCCTCAACCGCTGACGAGCCCGATGAAGGTTGGCGGGAAAAGGTCAAGTTCCGCGTACGAATGACGACGCGCGAAAACGAGACGAATGAAACCGAATGGCGTGTCGAGGATGATTTTGTCCTCAGCCGGGATGCCGATGGCGATCCCGTCAGATGGCTCGTCGTCGAGCATTTCAAGAGTGTCGCGCAAAGCGAGGAAGGGCGCGCGATCTCCAAACCGCAGACGCTTGCCGATCACCAAAGCCTCGCCGAACGAAAAATCCGCGAAATAGCCGCGAGGCTCGGCCTTTCCGGCATCGCCGTCGAGGTGTTGGTGCTTGCGGCATGCCTTCATGATGAGGGCAAGAAAGCGCCGCCCTGGCAACGAGCCTTCCGGGCGGAGCGTGACGCCAGGAAGCACGGTTTATCGGGGCCACTCGCCAAGACGCGCGGGCCGATCGACCACAAGGTTCTCGACGGGTATCGTCATGAGTTCGGGTCGCTCGCCGTTTTCGAACCGGCGACCGAAGCCGCCAAACAGCTTCGGCCGGAAGTGCGAAAACGGATCGATGCCTTGCCCGAGGATTGGCGCGACCTCCTCCTTCATCTCATCGCCGCGCATCACGGACATGCACGCCCCGTGATCGAAGAGCGTGGCTGCGAGGATGCGCCGCTCACGGCTCTTCGAGACCGTGCGCGCGAGGTCGGGCTACGGTTCGCGCGGCTTCAAAAGCGCTGGGGGCCTTGGGGTCTCGCCTGGTGGGAATCCCTTTTGCGTGCCGCCGATCAGCAGGCTTCCCGTGACAATGATGCGAGCGACAGGGGAGAGGATGCCCCGTCAGCGGTGGCGGAAGCGGGGGTCTCCTGATGGCTAAGGCGTCGATCCCCGTCGATCTTCTCAACCCGGGCCAGGTCTTTGCGTGCCTCGGATTCATGGAGGCGGCGGAACTCCTTTGCGGCCCAACCGAGGGAAGATTCGGTTACGAAAACGCGCAGCCCATCGCTCACTTCTGCATGAGCGTGGAGGGGACAGAGAATCCCGTATTGGAAATCTTGAGTTTCCTCACGCGCGCGCAAGCAGAAGCGGTTGCGCCACTCGATTCTCATCTCTCAACAGCGAAATGGGATGTGAAGACGCGCTATCGCGACGATCCCGTATTTCCTTGCGAGGCCTTGGATTCGCCGGGAGCTTTGCCGGCGCTTCTCACGGACGGCGTGAATTCGATCCCGATCGAACATTGGGCCGATGGGTCGAACCGTGACAATGTGAAATTCTGGGCGGGCGCAGCGGGGTATCCTGGTGTCGCGCTCGCACGCGACGCGCTCGACCTGATCCGTGATCTCGGCGGCAACGAACTCGCCATCGCGGCCGCCGATCCCTTCAACGTGTCCGCGCCCCAATCAAGCAGCTTTCGGTTCGATTGGCGGCGCGACTACATCCCGCTCGAAGTCGGATTTTCACCCAACGAACACGGCAACATCTCCATGGTCGGCTTTCCGTTCGTCGAGTTGCTCGCTGCCATCGGAATGCAGAATGCTCGGCCGGCAAGGATCAATCCTCGTGACAAGCTCAACTATCGCTACGGCGTGTCGAGCGCCATGCTGCCCACTGTTTTCGTGCGCGCCGTGCTCGGCGGAGAAAGCCTCGGATTTCCCACACGTTCGTTCCGCATGCGACTCGGCTGGCCCGGCCAAGAAGGCCAGGCGCGCTGCATTCTCGATGCTCAAGAGGAGCCAAGGACATGACAGACCCCATTACTCTCACCGTCGACGCGATCCATTCATGGGCCGATGATCCGAAGGGCCCCGTCGCGCTTTGCTGCAAGCAGAAGCTTGTGCCAGTGGAAGGCGAGGGCGGCGTGATCTTTCCGCCGACTTATGCCGGCATCGGCTACAACATCGATGAGTTGGCGGATGGAACGAAGATCGCAACCATTGACAGCGTGGGGAGCCAGGCCAATCGCATGGAGCCGCTCTTTCAGGCCGCCAGGCCCGGTCAGCCGGAAAATCCACTTGCAAAGCTCGTTCCGCAAATCGACATCACCTACGGCAACGAGAAGACGGTCTCGATCCTCGAGGCGGGACACAGGCTAGGCGACGCCGTGATCCGCTCGTCCGAGCTGAAGGACGAGGCGCAGAAAGCATTCAATCTATTTCTCGATGCGAAAGACGCGTCCATGTTGGCGAAACTTGCGCCGACATCGCTCGTCTTCGGTGTATGGGACTCGCGTGACACTCAGGCCAAGCTTCCGCGGCTTGTCCAATCCGTCATCCGCGCCTGGGATGTGCAGGAGTTGCGGCGCTCGGCCCAGTACAATCCTGCACTCGATTACGCTTCTCTCGAGGTCTTTTCGGAAGAGGATAAGCAAAAGGCGGAGGGCAAGGCCGAGAGCCCGCTCGCGCAACGAGGGTTCGTGCATGTCCCGTCGACCGGGGCGCATGGCGGCGTGGTTGCGCGCGGTCCCATCGAGCGCACCGTCACGATCAATCTCGTCGCGCTACGCAGGCTCCATGGTGAAAATGCGCAAAATTTGAAGCGCTACATCCTCGGCATCGCGCTCGTCGCCGCGGCCGAACCGCTCGATGGCTTCTTGCGTCAGGGTTGCCTGCTCGTGCCCGACGCGGAAGTGCCTTCGGAATGGGTTGCCGTCGCTCGCGATGGTATTCGCACGCCGGTCGGCCTCTCGCCCGCCATCGCTCTCGATTATGCCAAGGCTGCCGCGAGCCGGTATGGTGTGGGCTCGGACCGGCGCGTCGCGTTCAAGAAAGAACTCGCCCAAGCCGATCTGAAGGAGCTCGAGAAGAAGAAAGGCAAGAAGGCCAAAGAGACCGCGTGAGCTCATGGCCAGCCTTCTTATCTCCGTTCAGTTCCACGACGGTAGCTATCACGGCAGCGGAGAGTGGCCGCCATCGCCCGCGCGCTTCTTTCAGGCGCTCGTCGCGGGCGCGGCGCGTGGGGCAACACTGCCCGGCCCCATGGCCGAATCTCTGCGTTGGCTCGAAGGCCTTGCGCCGCCTGAAATCGCCGCTCCTCCTGCCCTTGCGGGGCGGGGTTACAAAACATTCGTTCCGAACAATGATCTCGACGCGGTCGGTGGTGATCCCGCGAGGGTCGGCGAAGTCCGCACCGGCAAGATCATTCGCCCTCGGTTTTTCGACCCGGCCACTTCGTTGGTTTATGCGTGGACCTTCGAGCCTGGCGCGGACGCCGATCAGCATGCGCAAGTGATTTGCGAAATCGCCGATCGCCTTTATCAGCTCGGCCGCGGGGTCGATATGGCCTGGGCGAAAGGCGAGATTCTCGCCGAGCGCGAGACTAACGCCCGGCTTCGCCAGCATGGCCGCATTTCATGGCACCCGAGCGAACATAGCAGCGGCGAGGCGCTCTCTTCGCCACATCCAGGCTCGCTCGCGAGCCTGGTGGCGCGCTTCGAGAAGACACGCGGGCGCTTCAAGAGGGTCGGCGAAGGCAAGAAATCGCGTCTGCTTTTTTCCCAGGCGCCAAAGCCGAGCTTCCGGCAAGTTCCCTACAACAGCCCGGCTGTTTTTCTCCTCTACGATATCGTGAAATTCGGTGCGGAGAGGTCGGGTGCTTTCGCGCCTCAGGCCCTCGCGCGCATCGTCGCGTTGACCGAGACAATCAGGGATCGAGCGGCAGAGCGGCTGAAAAAGGCGTTGCCGAATAGCGCGCCTGTCATCGACCGTGTCTTCATCGCTCGAGACGCCACGGAGGCCGACAAGGCCCGGCGCATTCGCATCACGCCCTTACCATCCATCGGCCACGCCAAGACCCAGCGCTCCGTGAGGCGCGTGCTCGTGACGGTGCCACCGGATTGTCCGATCGCGGCCGAGGATATCGCCTGGGCGTTTTCCGGACTCGCGCTCGACTTCGATCCGAAGACCGGTGAGGTGCCGGAAGGTGGCGCCGAGCTGGTCCCGTCCGAAGAGCGCACGATGCTTGCGCATTACGGCATCGGGGATGTCGCTCCCGCGCGCCTTTGGCGAAGCGTCACGCCGGTGGCGCTTTCCGAGCGCGCCGCACGCCGTCGCATCGATCCGCGGCGCATGCGCGAAGAGGCCAAAGGCGCGACGGAGCGATTGCGCGAGCATGCGGCGGCGGAAGCCGCCTTGCGCCAGGCTTTGCGCCATGCGGGGATCGACACGCCCTTGCAGGCGATCCGCGTTCAGCGCGAGCCTTTCGAGGCCAAGGGAGAACGCGCGGAGGCTTTCGCTCCCGGCACGCGCTTCGCCAAGGAACGGCTCTGGCATGTCGAGCTCGCTTTCACGAAGCCTGTTCCCGGCCCTCTTCTCATCGGCGACGGGCGGTATCTCGGGCTTGGCCTCATGGCGCCCGACCGGCGCGGCGAAGGGGCGTTCGCTTTCGCGATCATCGGAGGGCTCACGGCCGAGGATCATCTTGCGCTCACGCGGGCGCTTCGCCGCGCCGTCATGTCGCGTGTGCAGGCCAAGATAGGGGAGCGCAAAGAGCTGCCGGCCTTTTTCACCGGCCATGCGGCCGATGGCGCTCCATCGCGCCTGGGTGGACACGAGCATCTCGCCTTCGTGTCCGACGCGCCTCGTAAGCGATTATTGATCGTCGCGCCGCATCTCCTCGAACGGCGGCAGGCCTCAAAAGGTGAACGCGAGAACCTTCAGCTATTAGACGAGGCGCTCGACGGATTTTATGAATTGCGCGCCGGCGCGGCCGGAAGGCTCGCTCTCGCGCCAGGCACTTTCGACCTTTCCGATGATCCTTTGTTCGCCGCGTCGTCTTCGTGGGAAAGCCTCACACCCTATCGGGTGACGCGCCATGCGAAGCTCAACGATGCGGCGGCCGCGCTCGAGGCCGATCTTCTCGCCGAGTGTCGCCGCGCCGGATTGCCCCGACCGCGAATTGAGGTCATTAAGACTTCCGCCAAGTCGGGCGCTGGGTTATTCGGCCTCGCAAGGCTTATCTTCCACAGTGCGACAGGAGGGCCGATCCTTCTCGGCCGTGATCGCCATTTCGGGGGTGGGCTCTTCGCAGCGGCTAAATTCCCTCATTCGGCGGGCTGAGTGCCCCCTGCACCTAATTTGCTATAGGAAAAGCGTGCTCACGCTGGTATAGGTTACTGGTGGCCCCCGTCGGATTCGAACCGACAAATGCCGTGTGAGGGCTGCGGATTTAGAGTCCGCTGCGTCTACCGTTTCCGCCACGGGGCCAGCTCGTCCGCCATTACACTTACATGACGGACGAGTCTAGCAAAATCCACTAACCAAACATTCTATTAGTCATAATGCTTGCGTGACGCGGTGAACTGTGCTTTTCTTGGCGTTGGGGCGCGCTTCGGCCTCATTGAAGCTGCCTCATAGAAGTTTGGTGAGTTTAACCGAACATATAATCCGAAGTGCGCCCCTTATACAAGGTCGGGGGTTTTGCGAAGCGCAATAACTTGGCCGCGTCTATCTTGGCCAAGCCTATCTTGGCCTGGCCTCCGCCTCTGGCGTTCGACCGCCGTTGTGCCGACGAGAAGGCGGGACCCGCTCGAATAAGGCCAACCCTTTGAAGGGGTGCTGCTTTTTGACATTGTGAACAAGCTCGACGTGAGAGTTGCCCACCACTCGACCGCCCTGGCGATTCACTCCTCGAAAACGCGACAGAATCGCGTTACGAGCGAAGGTGTTATAAGGTGGCTGCATCCGAGGCTCGCGCGCCTTGGCCTCATTGAAGCGAGGGAATTGGCATCGCCAATCAGGTTATCACGGCGCATCCGAGGCCCGCGCGCCTCGGCCTCATTGAAGGATCAACCGCGTCACCAGCATCATTGACAAGCTTAGGGGGCATCCGAGGCCCGCGCGCCTCGGCCTCATTGAAGCGTGAGCGCGGTGACGCCGATGCCTTTGGTCGCCGGCGCGGCGGGTAAAGGCCTCGCATCCGAGCCCGCGCGCCTCGGCCTCATTGAAGCCCGCCGCTTCCTGATACGAACGCTTCAGGCCCGCAATGCATCCGAGGCCCGCGCGCCTCGCCCTCATTGAAGCTTGCATCGCGCGTGCGCCGGCTTTCCATCCGGCGAGGCATCCGAGGCCCGCGCGCCTCGGCCTCATTGAAGCCATCACCTGGTTTGTGCTGAAGCCCGCCGAGGGCGGCGCATCCGAGGCCCGCGCGCCTCGGCCTCATTGAAGCGAGATCACCTGGTCGAGAGATCCCCCACGGTCCGGTGTGTATCCGTGGCCCGCGCGCCTCGGCCTCATTGAAGCGGGTCCACGGAAGCCCCTTGAGTGGTCCCTACGGTCGCATCCGAGGCCCGCGCGCCTCGGTCTCATTGAAGCGAATCCGCGCCCGCCGATTTCGCGATGAAGCCGAGCTGCATCCGAGGCCCGCGCGCCTCGGCCTCATTGAAGCAATCGCATCGGCAAGGAATGCGGGCTAATCGGTCGCCCCATCCGAGGCCCGCGCGCCTCGGCCTCATTGAAGCTGGGTATCTGTCGAGGGAAATGGCGACGGATGGTCGGGCATCCGAGGCCCGCGCGCCTCGGCCTCATTGAAGCTCGGCATTGGCACCATCCCCTACAGCCGTCTTGGCTCCGCATCCGAGGCCCGCGCGCCTCGGCCTCATTGAAGCCACTCGTAGAGATCGTAGACCGCGTTCGCGACGGCGGGCATCCGAGGCCCGCGCGTCTCGGGCCTCATTGAAGGACGTCCACTCGCGTGTCGTCGAGGAGCACAATCTCGACAAGGCCTCCGAGGCCCGCGCGCCTCGGCCTCATTGAAGGGTGATGACGCCGACGGCGCAGTTCAGCAATGTGCTGGGCCTCCGAGGCCCGCGCGCCTCGGCCTCATTGAAGCTCCGCGTCTTTTTGGATCGTGCGATCGATCCTCGCCACGCATCCGAGGCTCGCGCGCCTCGGCCTCATTAAAGCAAGGCACTCGCCGAGAAGGATAACTTCGACGATAAGGCATCCGAGGCTCGCGCGCCTCGGCCTCATTGAAGCAAGGGCTTGTCGGCGTTGCGCATGGTCGTGAGATGAGGCATCCGAGGCCCGCCCGCCTTGGCCTCATTGAAGTGCGATATTCCGATTGAGGCTTTCCTTCTCGCCGCCTTCGCATCCGAGGCCCGCCCGCCTCGGCCTCATTGAAGTTAAGATGCCGGCAGATGCCGGCACCGCCATCGCACCGGGCATCCGAGGCCCGCGCGCCTCGGCCTCATTGAAGCGCCACCCAGGCCGCGATCGTCGACATCGAGCACCGTAGCATCCGAGGCCCGCGCGCCTCGGCCTCATTGAAGCGTCGATAACGCGAACCTGCGCATGATGGCGACGGGCAAATATCCGAGGCCCGCGCGCCTCGGCCTTATTGAAGGGTGCTGTTTCCCGAGCCGCCATTCGCGGCTGCGAGCACGTATCCGAGGCCCGCGCGCCTCGGCCTCATTGAAGGTCCGTCGATCGGCTCGGTCCCGATCACCGTCCCGCCGCATCCGAGGCCCGCGCGCCTCGGCCTCATTGAAGCACGCACGATAACCGGCTCATTGCCATGATCGAGGATTGCATCCGAGGCCCGCGCGCCTCGGCCTCATTGAAGCCCGTCAGCTCCGGGCGCTTGCTCGCAAGCTCGCCTGGCATCCGATGCCCGCGCGCTTCGGCCTCATTGAAGCTCCATCGAGGCGATGAGCGCGCGCTTCACCCCGTCGATGCATCCGAGGCCCGCGCGCCTCGGCCTCATTGAAGCTAATTATAATCCCACGTGAGCTGCACGTATCCACGGCGCATCCGAGGAGTCTATGCCTCGGCCTCATTGAAGCCTCTGATCCAAGGCATCACTCGATGAGCATTGTCGTCGCATCCGAGGACTCTATGCCTCGGCCTCATTGAAGCCATGGCTGGAGTTTCCTTCTAATCGACTTGCGCGAGTGGCATCCGAGGGCCTCGCGCCTCGGCCTTATTGAAGCATCCGACGAGGCCTCGCGGTCGAGATGGCGCAGGTAAGCATCCGAGGCCCCGCGCGTCGGCCTCATTGAAGCGCCGGCGGCACGCCCGTGACGATCCTCACGAGCCCGAGCATCCGAGGCCCCGCGCCTCGGCCTCATTGAAGCAGCGTCGAGAATGACGGTGGTGTTCTGATCGGGGTAGGCATCCGAGGCCCCGCGCCTCGGCCTCATTGAGAGCTCGCTCGCCTCGCGCCCGGTCTTATCCGTGAGGCGGAAGCCTCACCCCTCGATTCGCTTCGCCACCTCCTGTCGCAGCTTGATGAGGTCGGCCGCGAACAGGCGGATGCCTTCGGCGAGTTTCTCGGTCGCCATCGCGTCTTCGTTGACCATCCAGCGGAAGCTTCGCTCGTTGATCGACATGCGTGCGATGCGCTGGCGAGCCGACTGCTCGGGATCGAGCGCGCGTTTCAACGGGCCCATATCCTTCGAGAGCGCCTCGAGAAGATTGGGCGAAATCGTCAGGGCATCGCAGCCGGCGAGCGCCTCGACCTGCCCGATATTGCGAAACGAGGCACCCATCACGGTCGTCTTATGGCCGTGGCGCTTGGCGTACGAATAGATGCGCTTCACCGAGAGAACGCCTGGATCATCCGAGGCTTTGAAGTCGTGCCCTTCATGCTTCACGTACCAATCGTAGATGCGGCCGACGAAGGGCGAGACGAGCGTGACGCCCGCCCGGAAGCAGGCGACCGCCTGAGGCAGCGAGAAGAGCAGCGTCAAATTGCAATGAATGCCCTCCTTCTCGAGAACGGTCGCGGCCTTTACGCCTTCCCAGGTGGAGGCAAGCTTGATCAGGATCTTTTCCCTGTCGACGCCGCGTTCCTTGTAGGCCGCGATGATCTCGCGTGCGCGGGAGAGCGAGGCTTTGACGTCGAAGGAGAGGTCGGCATCGACCTCGGTCGAGACACGGCCCGGAACGATACGCGCGAGCTCGGCGCCAAGGTCGATCGGCAGACGGCTTGCCACCTCGTTCACGATGGCCTCACTCTTTCCGGGTTGAGTTTTCCCCCAGGCGATGGCGTCCTTGATGAGGTGCTCGTAGTTCGACAGCTCCATCGCCTTGAGGACAAGCGAAGGATTCGTCGTGCAATCGACGGGTTTGTACTTCTTGATCGCCTCCATGTCGCCGGTGTCGGCGACCACCTTGGTCATCTCCTTGAGCTGATCGAGCTTCGAATGGGCGGCATCGGCCGCGCGCGGCGCCTCGTGCACTGTCTCGATGTTCATGGCTAGCTCCTTCCAGGAAATTCATTCTTGAGCTGGGATCGGCGCCGCGCATCCTCGTGAGCGCAGCCTTTTCTCGCGTCCTCTGAACGCCTATCTGGCGTGACATGCAACCCGCCGACCTTCTGACCTCGACCCCGAAGGGCCTGTTCTCGCCGCTCGGCGGGTTCTTCATCGATCCCCTCCGGCCGGTCGAGCGCGCTCTCGTCACGCATGCCCATTCCGATCACGCCCGCCCAGGCCACCAGGCCGTCATGGCAACACGCGAAACGCTCGAAATCATGGCGGTGCGCTGCGGAGAAGGCTTCGCGGGCACCACTCAAGCCGCGGTGCCGGGCGAGCGCCACGAGATCAACGGGGTCACGGTCACCTTCGTTCCCGCCGGCCACGTGCTCGGTTCGGCGCAAATCGTGGTCGAGGCGCAGGGAAAGCGGATTGTCGTCTCCGGAGACTACAAGCGCGCGCGGGATCCGACTTGCGCACCCTTCGAGCTTGTCCCTTGCGACATTTTCATCACGGAGGCGACATTCGGGCTGCCGGTCTTCCGCCACCCGAATGCCAAGAGCGAAATCGAAAAGCTCCTCGCGAGCCGGCGTCTCTTCCCCGAACGGGCGCATCTCGTCGGCGTCTATGCGCTCGGCAAGGCGCAGCGCGTGATCGCGCTATTGCGCGAGGCGGGCTATGACCGGCCAATCTACGTGCATGGAGCGCTGGAGCGGATTTGCGCGCTATACGCGGCTCATGGGGTCGATCTCGGCGAAGTGCGCAAGACGCCGACTGGACGTACGCGAGGCGCCGATCCTGCCTTTGCGGGTGAGATCGTCCTGTGTCCGCCGGGTCAAATCCAGGATCTGTGGACGCGGCGCTTTCCCGAGCCGCTGAGTTCCTTCGCCTCCGGATGGATGCGCGTTCGGGCGCGCGCCCGCCAGCGCGGCGTCGAGCTGCCGCTCGTGATTTCCGACCATTGCGATTGGGACGGGCTCACCGAGACCATTCGCGAGACGGGCGCCTCGGAGGTGTGGGTTACCCATGGCGAAGAGGATGCGCTCGTGCATTGGTGCGGAACGCTCGGCATCAAGGCGCGGCCCCTACGGCTTGTCGGCTATGGCGATGAGGAAGAGGAGGCGGCGCCTCGCGCCGAAGCGAACGCGCTCGAGCCATCGGCCGCGGGCGAGGCCACGAGCGAATGACGGCTCCCCTCATCGCGAAATGTCGCCGTCCTTGCTCTCTTCGGGCGCCTCGACGACGAGACCGGAGCCGGGATCGATCCAGACAAGCCTATCCTGCAGCTTCTTCACGCCCGGCGTATTCTCGACGATCACTTTGAGCCCTGAGCGCTGGCGCTCGTCGAAAATCGTGCCGGTGAGCACGACCGCCCCGTCCTTCACCACGATCCCGACGCTGTTTTGCGGCGCCCACTCTTCCTTGGCGATCTCGGCGAGGATGCGTTCCCGGATCGCCTCGTCCGTCATCGTCTCCTCGCGCCGTCGGCTCGCCGCAACGAGGGCGCGCAGAAGATCGGCGCGCGACACCATGCCGATGATCTCCTCGCCGCGCATCACCGGCACGCGCTTGATCGCGTGCTTCTCCATCAAGCCGACGATCTCCTCGATCGGCGTATCCTCGGCGACCGCGATGACCTCTTGCGTCATCACGCCGCGCACGAAGCGGGAATGGCTCTTCGTGTAGTCGTGCGCGGCACGCCCGGGTCCCAGAATGAAGGCGATGAAGCGCGAGCGATGCTTTTCGGTGCCGAGCTCGGAGCGGCGGATGAGATCGCCCTCGCTCAAGATGCCGATGAGCTTGCCTTCCTCGTCGAGCACGGGAAGCCCGCTCAGATTATGCCCGAGCATGAGCTCGATGGCATCGCGCGTGCGCGTGGCGGGCGTGACGGTGACAACGGGCGCTCTCATCACATCGCGTGCCAGCATCGAACCTCCTTGCGGCTCTGCCGCCTCGGCGGTCAGTGATAGGGGTCGGCGGCGTCCCGCAGTCCGTCGCCGACAAAGTTGAAGGCGAGGATGACGACGATCACCGGAACCATCGGGGCGAGCAGCCAGGGATAGAGGTTGACCGAGGCGAGGTTCTGCGCGTCGTTGAGAAGAACGCCCCAGCTCACGATCGGTGGCCGCAGGCCGAGCCCGAGGAACGACAAGGCCGTCTCGCCGAGGATCATCGAGGGGATCGACAATGTGGCCGAAGCGATCAAATGGCTCATGAAGTTCGGAATCAGATGGCGCGCGATGATGCGAAAGCGCGACGCCCCCATGAGCTCGGCCGCCTTGACGAAGTCCTCTTCGCGAAGCGAGAGGAGCTTCGAGCGCACGGCGCGCGCAAGGCCTGGCCAATCGAGCAAGCCGAGGATCACAGTGATGCCCAGGAAAACCAGGATCGGGCTCAGATTTGCCGGCAGCGCCGCCGAAAGCGCTAGCCAGAGCGGCAGCTCGGGCAGCGAGCGCAGGATTTCGATCAAACGCTGCACGGCCGAATCGACGAAGCCACCGAGGTAGCCGGCAAGCCCGCCGAGCGTCAGTCCGACCACGAAGGACACAATGATGCCGGCGATGCCCACGGTGAGCGAGATGCGCGCGCCATAAACGATCCGCGAGAACAGGTCACGCCCGAGCTTGTCGGTGCCGAGAAGGAAGAGGGTTCCCTCGCGGGGTGGACAGAAAAGGTGAAAATCCGCGGGGATGAGCCCGAAGAGCAGATAGGGCGCGCCGCGGCACAGAAACCGGATCCGCTGCGGCCTCGTCTTGTCGCTCGTGTAGTCGCGCGTGAAGGTCGCCGGATTGAAGCGAAAGCTTTCCGGATAGACGAAGGGGCCCTTGAACTCTCCCTTGTGAAAAAGATGGAGCCGTTGCGGCGGAGCGTAGAGGTGGTTGGCGCGTCGCTCGGCCGGCGGATAGGGGGCGATCACCTCGGCGAAGGGAACGGCGAGGTAGGTGAGGAGCAGGATCGCCGCGGCGATGACCGCCGCCTTGTTGCGCTTGAACTTGCGCCAGGTGAGGGCGAGCGAGGAGGCGCGGGCGAGCGCGCTCTCGCCGCTCAAGCTCGGCGCCTGCGGATCGAACGGAGCTTGCGAGACGAAGCGCTCCTCGAGCGCGGGCGGCAAATGAAGCTCCGCGTTCGCCGACATGTCGTTCATGGCGCGCTTCTCATGCGGAGCGTCCGGCAAAACGGATGCGTGGATCGAGGGCGGCGAGCGCGAGATCGGAAATCAGCATGCCGACCACCGTCAGCATGGCGACGAACATCAAGATGAAGCCTGCGAGATATTGATCCTGCACGCGCAATGCTTGCAACAGGATGGGCCCGACCGTCGGCAAATTGAGAACGAGCGAGACGAGCACCGATCCGGAGACGAGATGCGGCAGGATGTTGCCGATATCCGCGATGAATGGATTGAGCGACATGCGGAACGGATATTTGAGGAGAAGCCTGCCTTCTTGAAGCCCCTTGGCGCGTGCCGTGACCACGTATTGCTTCTGCAGCTCGTCGAGCAGATTGGCGCGCATCCTGCGGATCATCGCTGCGGTCGAGGCGAGCCCGATCACCACGGTGGGCACGATCAGATGCGAAGCGATCGAGTGCATCTTCTCCATGCTCCACGCCTGATCCGCATAGGCAGGGTCCATCAACCCGCCGATCGAGACGCCGAACCAGCGATTGAGGTAATAGAGGAGCACGAGCGCGAGGAGGAAGCTTGGTGTCGCAAGCCCGATATAGCCGATGAACGTCACGAGATAATCGCCGATCGAATATTGGCGTACGGCCGAATAGATGGCGATCGGGATCGCCACGATGTGGACGAAGATGACGGCTGCGATGTTGACGACAAGCGTGAGCAGAAGCGCCTGCCCAACCACGACGTTCACCGGCTGATTGTATTCGAAGGACCAACCGAAATTCCCCTGCAAGAGGCCCGACCAGCCATTCGGCCCGGGCATCAGTCCGACCCAGACCAGGTATTGCTGCCAAACCGGCAGGTCGAGCCCGAATTGGTGGCGCAGAAATTGCGCCTTTTCGAGGCTCGACTGATCGCCTTCCGCCGCAAGCTCGGCGATCTGGTTGGTTAGGTAGTCGCCGGGCGGCAGCTTGATGATGAAGAAGACGAGCGCCGAGATGGCGAAGAGCGTGAGCACCATCGTCACCAACCGTCGCAAGAGGTAGCGCAGCAAGGCCATCCGCGATCACTCCGTGAAGAAGAACTCTTCCATGCGGTAGACACCGAAATAAGAGGTCGGCTCGAAGGCGAAGATGGCCTTCTCCGGCACGTTGCGCAGCCGGTTCGAGACGACGATCGGCTGCAGCTCGCGCGTCACCGTCCCGATGCTGAAAACATTTTTGGCATTCAGTCGCAGCATCTCCTTCCAGATGCGCGCTTGCTCGCCAACATCGCTCGTTTCGCGCCATTGATGATAAAGCTCGAGGAGGCGTTTCGCATCGGGGAGATCGACGGGCTCGCCATGCTTTCCACGCGTCTCCTCGTACTCGCCCCATACCGGCCAAGAGTAATTCTCCCCGAGAGCGGGCGCGATCTCGTAAGGAGGCATCTCGGCCGTCGGAATGGCGTTGTCGAGGCCCGGGCCGGCCACCATGACCGTGCGTCCCGAGTAAGAACGGTTGCGCAAGACGCCGGGCTCCTGCGGCTTGATGAAGAGCTTCACGCCCACGTCGCGCCAGAACTCAGAGATGAGCTGAAGCACGTCGATTGTGTCGCGGCTGTCGCCCGCCACTTCCACCACGATCTCGAGCTCGCGTCCGTCCGGCAAAAGCCTCACGCCTTCCGCGCTACGCGCCGTGAGCCCGATTTCATCGAGGAGAGCGTTGGCGCGATCGGGATCGTAGGTCGCGTTCACCGTGCGGTTGGCCTCGTCATCCAGAGGACTTTCAGGCATGACGGTGTTGTTCCCCTCGAGCCCCAGCCCGAACATCATTGCGTTGTTGATGATCCGGCGGTCGATCGCGAGCGAGAGCGCGATGCGGAAGCGCTCGTCGCGATTGAGCGCTCGCCAGACCGGATCATCGGCCGTGAGGTTCGGATAGAGCGCGTAAGATGAGCCGCGCGCGATCGGCCATAGCAGCGTGCGATAATGATGCTCGACCTCCCCTTCCTTGAGCACCGGCGCATCATACATCGAGAGACCGCGTGCCAGGAG